>Ga0102815_10000962_pt1 | contig 18472 bp, 21 predicted proteins | sample ColrivemetaGS759_FD_79113 | JGI IMG/M metagenome (GOLD analysis project Ga0102815, IMG submission 79113) | Estuarine microbial communities from the Columbia River estuary - Ebb tide ETM metaG S.759 | ecosystem: Environmental > Aquatic > Marine > Intertidal zone > Estuary | place: USA: Columbia...
GTGCCAAGAGAAAAATCCCATATCTTTTAAAATTCAGAGTTATACCAAGCACGATGCGCCAAATCTTCATAGGCGGACTCCGTTAGCGAGTGTTCCCCGCATTTCGTACATATACCACGGCCTCCCTTCAGGTCAACCATAGGTTTGTAACAGCAAGAACTCATAGTGTCCGCCGTTTGTAAAAAATCATTTGGCCCTGGCGCGGTCGCGCTATGCATCAACTCTCTCAATTCTTCAGTAGTCATCTTTTTAAAATTAATGGTTAGACAATCCGTTTAGTATTTCTTCAATCTTGTCCTTTGGGAATTGTCCCTCATAGACATAAACACATTGAGTCCAAATAGATTTGTTCCGCTTTTCTTTCAGGTTAAAGCGTTTCATATCTTTTGTCATACACTCAATCCCGGGCCACACTCCATAGAAGTCGAGTCCGTGAATCAGCCACCGCGCGTTGCCATATGTATTGTTGGAACAACGCCAATACCGAACACTCTTGTGTTCTTGGGGAAGGATATCAATTTCCATACTTTCTTTTTTTAAATGGTTTTACTCTGGAAAATTTTAGAACAACTATGCGTCCAAGCTTTCTGCCGTCTTCACGATTACAGAGGCAATAGCCATAAACGCCACAAGGCCCACGCACATAACAAATGCGCCGAACGCGAGAACCGCGAAGTCCTCAAAGGTTTGTACTTTTTTCATTTCAGTGAAAAGGTTGGTTAGTATAAACGCCTAAAGCCACCCAATTTTAGACAATAGGCAAACGCTCTCGCATTTGTCCCATTGAATGAGCGCATATATACGCGCCCTTGGGTGCTTTAGTCCGTTGTGAGGTGTGGTCGCCACCATCTACGGCATCGCCGTAGTTCCCCGCCTCGCGGAATTATTTAGGGCCTCTTACCTCTTGGCCCTTCGCGTTGCCCTTTGCGCGTTGCCTCGTTCAATCTTCATTGAGATAGCCGAGATTTGCGCCTCACACACCGATTGAATGCGTGATACCTTCGCGCCTTTGGCCTTGCCTCGGGCACCTTTGTTGGCTTCCCTTGTGGCCTCACCTTTGCGTATATCTTGGGGAACCATTCCCCGCCCCATTCGGGGCCTCGTGTTACTTGGGGCGGTTAACATATTATTTACCGATGTAGGTTCCTACCATTTCAATGGCCTCGGCCAATTCCCATTTGGCGGGAACGATTGCGATGTGATGGGCGTGGCCTCGAAGGCCCTTCGCACCTTTCGCCTCCATTCCTTCAATGTAGATGGGTAGGCCCTTGCTAATCTTGTAAATTTTGCGCCCAAACTTTAATTGTATACGCAGTCCGTTCCACAATAGTTCACACGCATCTTTAAAGTCATAACCTAACGCAATTAAGCGCATTTCGCCTTTGGTTGTGATTTGGTAAATTCTTACCAACTTTTGACTTACTTTTGTATTTGCTTCCATTTTCGTTTTGGGTACCACGCCCCCCGGCATTTAATTTTTGTATCGCCCCCCACCTTGGAAGGCAAAGCAAAGTTATAGGGAAAAAAAATTTTTTTCTCTATTGCACAATAACTTTTTTTGTCGTATACGCGCCCACGGGTACAATGTGACCGGAAAAAAGGATCCTCCTGGGTTAGGTTGACTACTCTGACCGGGGGGAGTTGATGGAATTGGGGTCGCAAATGAATTATTTATTAACAATTATCATTAGTATGCCGAACTTATTTGTATATAGTAGATACTATAGATATAGTTACTATTATATAATAGTAACTATAGATACCCTATACGGGTATCTATAGGTATGGTTACTATTATAGTGTAACTATTATAGTGACTATATATCGTAATGCATTATTTTAATGAATGAACATTCATTTGTATATTTGGGTATGGATTTAGAAAACCTATTGCTTGAGTTACTGAAGACTTCCTTTCCCAAGGGGCCATTGAAGTCCGAGATGTTTAAGATGCACAACTCGCTTGTCGGCAAGAGCGTTCACATCAAGAAGGCCGAGAGTGAGTACACGATGTGTGGTAGTTGCATTATGCGTGTGAAGAGTAACCTCTTCAAATACTACCATCACGAGTACGAACCCAAGTTTGACTCGTTGGTGTTTCAGGATAAGTATGTATTGGATAAGCGACCCGTATATGGCATCAATAAGAAACGATAACGGTCAGGTGGTTGCTGGACGTGGTGCTGAGTTAACCACCCTTCAAGAGCAGTTCCTCCAGAGGATTCAAGAGGAGGGTATAACCAACCAAGGCAAGATTGCCAAGGAATTAAACTACACTAGTTACTACAGAGACAAGAACACACAGGGTACGGCCTTCCAGTTGGCCCTGAGAGACGTTGTAAAGCTCTCTGAGGAACGAATAGAGGTGGCGAAGGGGAGTAACCTAGACTTACTCGTAAAGATGCGTGACGAGGCGTTTTCTAATGGCGACACTAAGACGGCCCTTGAGACCATTAAGATTATAAATGATATGCAGGGCTACAAGGCACCTGTAAAGGTCCATCAAACGAAGATTGATGTGAAGGCTACCATTGACCTCACCAAGCAAGTAAACGATGATGAGATGTATCTTGACGTAGACTATGAAGATTAATCTCTACAACCCAAGCCAGCCACAGAAGGATTTCCTGAAGGTAATACATAACGACAAGCCGTTTATCACTTTAATCGTCGCTGGGCGACAGACGGGCAAGACGTTTATGATGATGAACGACGCGGTGATGCGCGGACTCAATAACCCCCGCACTAGGATGTTCTGGGTAAGTCCTATTCAGGACCAAGCCAATAAGGTTATGAAGGACATAGAAGCTGCCTTTATCAATCACCAAGACGTATTCCAGCAACTTGTCAAACGCTTTGACAGGAAGAACAATGAGATGTACTTCCACAATGGGAGCTTTGTGAAGTTCCGCTCTGCGGATTCTGGCGACAACCTTCGTGGCGCGACATTGGACTTCATTTACATTGACGAGGCTGCATTTATGCGTATTGACTTTATTAACGAGGTATTGTTACCTATGGTGACTCGCACTAGTGGGCGGGTGGTGATGTCTAGTACGTTCAATGGTAAGAACTGGTATTGGGACTGGTATCAGCGTGGATTAGACAAGGATAACGTTGACGACATAATTTCCATAAGGAAAACGTACCTAGACCTAAATGACCCGGATGTTGAGAAGACGGTCCTTGGCATTAAGAAGAATATGACCAAGGCGCAGTTTGACCAGGAGTTTCTTTGCAAGCCAGTAAGTTCGGATGCGCTTTTCTCAAACATAGAAGAGTCAGTCCTCAAACACCAGCCATCGGAGTACGAAAGGGTATATATTGGGATGGATATTGGCGTTGCGCAAGATTATAGTGTCTTAACGGCGATGACAGAGAACTATGAGGTAATAGACATAGACAGGTTCCACTACAAAGAGGATAGGCTTGATTCGGATTCCTTTAAAGAAAGAATAAAGGACTTCTATAGAAAGCACTACGATAAGTTGGCCGCCTGCTATTTTGAAGTAAACAACAATGATTTGCTGTTTGACGAGATTACGGACGACGACACTATGTACAAGATGATTCCATTCCAAACAACAAGCAAGTCAAAGCCCGAGATTGTAAGGAACCTAATAAAGTTGTTTGAGGATAAGGTCATCAAGATTCCAGACTACAATGAGCTGGTTAAGGAACTTTACGACTTCAAATCCAAACGCAACCCAATTACGGGAAACTTGCAGTTCAGTAACACGGATGGTAAACACGATGATATGGTTATGAGTTTAGCCATTTGCGCTTACTGCGCAAAAGAGGAGCAAGATGGTGGAGTAACAATGTTTTTATGACGCTCAGAGAGTTTATTGATATAATGTCTCACATCAGACAGGATACCTATGTCGAGTACATTATGGGTATGGAGGATGATGAGCGCGAAAAGTATATCAACCATATAGCAGAGTATTTTCCGCTTCCCAAGTCACCAGACCCAGGTGCCGTAAGTAGGCTATCTAAAAGGTTCAATCTATACACCAACATCTTATCGATGAAGCTTGGTCAGTTTATCTTGCTAGAGAACGAGCTTAAAAAAGAAAACTCAGAGCTTTATGTTGCTTCATTAATAATCAGACCGATTGAAGAGCCGTCTTTCGACAATGAAGATTACGAAAGGGAGGAAACCATCAAAGAGGCGTTGCTTGAGGAATTGTTTACTGATGTTTATTCGGTCTTACAGACAATGTTGTTAAATCGGGAATTTATATTGTTTAACAAATTCAGCGGTGTCATTTACAACAGGGTGGACATCAAGGAACAAGAGGAAGAGGAGGAAGATGACTACGAGGAAGATGATGAAACGACCCACAACTCTCAATGGTTCTGGTATAAGGTGGTTCGCTCATTAGCAAATGAGGATATAACTATGTATCCAAAGATTTATGAATTGAGGATGTCTGAAGTTATGGTAGAACTATCCTACCGCTCTCAAGTTTCGATAATTGAAAACGCTAGAGCCAGAGCGGAAGATTCTCGTCAAAGGGCGATGTATAGACGCTAATTTGTAAATTAAAAAAACGCAGTATGAACAACCTGCTCGAACTTTACGATTTAACGAAAGACTTTGCAGACCGTCACCGGATGATTGCAGAGTTTGGTGTTCTTGGCTCCGAAGAGGAAATTGGAAGCATTGACTTTGAGTACCGCAGTATGCAGCTCGTGGTCTCTAGCTCCAACATCTCCCGGGAACTCAACCGACCAACATTCCAATTGACTTTCTCCCTTATCGTAATGGATAAGACTGTCGCTGATGACGCTCGCGCTAGATTGATGTCTACCGAGGAAAATATCTTTGTTATTGGTCAATATCAAGATTACCTATTGCAGTTGGACAATGACGTACAGTTTGAAGAGGTAGAGGTTGTTAGTGTTGACGGTGAAGACGATTACGTAGTTACAGTGGCATACTGTGACTTCAGCGTAAACTTCGCCAGAAAAGGTTATAACAATGCCATCGCACACCCAGTACCCCCTTCAATCCTTGGAATCCCTTCATTGGCAGGGACTCCGGAGGTCGGTGAAACAATCACCGCGACAGTAAGCTCCACTGAAGGCATCCCCATTCCCGCAAACACATTACAGTGGCAGGTGAGTGACGACGGAGAGGCCGGGTGGACTAACATCACTGGGGAGACAGCAACAACGTATGCACTTGTCTCAGGCGACACTAGCAAGTACATCCGCGTTATTCAAACAGCAACAAACACCGAGGGCGTAGACACAGAGTACAGCGATGCTGTGGGTCCTGTTGTCGAACCAGCCCCTGAACCTTAATAATTATGGCACGTAAAAAGAAAGCAGTTACTCCGGTAATTGAATCACCAGAAGAGACGGTAGTAGAAGCACCTTTCGTACAGAAAGCACCATCACCCAAACAACTTACTTATAAGTGTATTGAGTGCGGTCAGGAGAACGAAGTAAAAAAATGCAAGCGTTGCGGCAGTTCGTTGGTTCGTGAGGTATGATATCGAAGCAGAAGCAAATTGGTGTACTTCGCTCATTACTTATTCAGGAATTTAAACGTGAAAAGATAAAAGAGCAAATGATTTCCACGTTAAAGGGAAACCAAAACGTTGGGAAGGGAAATTTGTTGGCTGCACTTTACAGATTCAACTACAGTAATGCAATTAGAGTATCTGAAACAAGGTTTGACGAATATACAGGAATCATAAAATATTTTGATTTAAAGTTTGAGATTCGTCTTGGTAGCGCTCAATATGGATTGTTTTTAGATTCAGAGCAAAAAAAACAAATTACAAATCAGCAATACTCAAGGATTCGCTTTAGTGGTCGCGGAGACAAGATTCAAAGACTTATGTCTTGGATTAGAACAAAGAGTCCAGCATACTGGAGAAATAGCATTGATGTTGATACAAGCAAGGCGTATAAGGTTAAGAAGTTAGCTGTAGCCATTGCTAACAAACACCTAAGCAGACCAGACAGGTCTACTGATTTTACAACTGATTATTTGAGCAAGAGCTTCAAAGTATCAGAATACGCGGTAGATAGAGCCATTGCAAGATTTGTAGATTACTTGAGCGAGGAGTACGTAGCAGAAGTAGAATTTAGATTTATTCAATCACTGAAATAATGGCTGAAACTAGAGGCTTTAAAGAACTAAAAAAGGATTTCCTGAATCTTGAGTCTGCGCTGCGCAATGCAAATGTGCAACTCGCTAATCTCATACGTTCTGGAGCAAGCGCTGCCGAGGTGAATAAGTTTCAATCAGAAACTTTAAATCCTTTAATTGGCAAGTATAATAATCTTTCAAAAGAATTAGCCAACTACAACAAAAACGTAGGAAGCGGAGCCTCTTCTGTAAAGAAGTTTAATGACAGGGTAAAGGAGCTAACTTCTTCTGCAAATAAGGCTTCTTCAAGCCTTGTGTCTTTATCAGCAAAAACAGATAAAGCTGGTAAGTCTGCAGAAAACGCCAAGAATCAAAACAAAGGATTCCTTGACACCCTTGGTTCTGCCTTTACCTCAAAAAAGATTGCTTCTAGTTTAGGAACAGTTCTTCGTTTTGTTGGCATCTATGGCGCGTTATCTACTGCGGTCTCATTTGCCAAAACAACAATCGTTGGCTCAGTTCAAGCATTTGTAAACTTTGAAGAAAAGATAGGCCGTCTTTCTGCGGTTTCAGGAGCTTCAAGGCAGCAGCTTGATGCTATTTCTGCTGCAATTAGAGAAAGCGCTGTTCAAACTCGATTCACCGCTTCAGAAGTAGGTGATTTGGCAATATCTCTTTCTAAACTAGGAGCAACAGCAATCGAGGTTGAGCGTTTAATCCTTCCCGTTTCATCAGCTTCTCAAGCGCTTGGAGAGGACTTAAATGTAGTTGGTGAAACTGTATTAAAAGTAAATAATCAGTTTGGTCTTTCTGCGGCTGAGGCTGGAACCACGGCAGCTGTCCTTGTTGCTTCAATTAATAATAGCGCACTGAGTATCAACAGCTTTGCTACTTCAATTCAGTATATTGGACCGCTCGCACGTCAGGCTGGTGTTACTTTTGGAGAAACTGCCGCCTATATGCAGGTCCTCGCCAACTCTGGATTTACGGCTTCAAGGATTGGTACTGGTCTCCGTAAAATATTTATTGAGCTAAAGGAAGAGGGCAAGTCGCTTGCTCAATCACTTCGTGAGCTTTCAGAAAGAAACATTGGTCTAGCTGACGCAGTAGAGCTAGTTGGAGATAGGGCAGCTGGGCAATTATTGGTTCTATCTAGTAATGTTGAGATAATTGAGGAGCTTTCAAGCGAGTCATACTTGCTAACTTCTGCATTATCTTCTTCCGCAAGGCAGATGTCAACAACCAGTGGCGCTGTAAAGATATTAGGAAGCGCCTTTGATGAGCTTCTTATTTCAATCGGAAAAACCATAACTCGTTCAGAGTTCTTTTTGGATTTAATTGGGCTTTTGTCCGTAGAGTCTGAAGCTACAGCCAGAGCGTATAAATTGGTAAATGATGTAGCATTAGAAACTCCCGGAAAACTTGATGAGGTTTCAAAGGCTGTAATAAGTGGCGTTATTACTACGCAACAGGCTGCTCGGTCTCTATTTGCAAATGCATCGGATAAAGATGCTCAGCTTTTTGATAGTGTTTTGAAAAACATTATTGGGAAAGGTAAATTGTCTCTTGAGGAGGCGACAAAAGTATTTGAGCTTTTAGCAAAAGAACAGCCCGCTCAGGCTGCAGTAGCGCTGGAAGAGATATTATTTCAAAATAGAAAAATGAGTGAAGAGCAGAAGTCTCTTATTCGATTAACATTGAATGGCGTAAAAGAAATATCTCTTGCAACATTAATTGACCAAGCTCAAGCCTTTATTGGCGTAAATAGACTCATTGAGCAAAACGTTCAACAGATTCGTCTATCTACTGAAGCATTGGAAGAGCGAAAGGAAGTTGTTTCGGAATTTGAAGATGAGTTAAAGGCAATTGAAAACTTAGAATCTGGAGAAGCGAAAAGAACAAAAGCAATAAATCTTGAAGTAGACGTAAGAAGCAAAATGCTTAAACTTATTAAGCAAAATTCTGATGCGTCTATTGGTTTAATTGAATTGTCAGACGAGGAGATAGCATCTAACGAAAATAAGATTCAGGGTCTTCAAACTCTTTTGAATATTCTTTCTGAATACACAAGTGACGTAAAAGAGCAAACAGATGAGTCATCAAAGCTGCAACGACAGGAAGAAAATAGAATTAATGCTTTAATCAGAGCCAAGCGAGATGAACTTGAGGCAGCGCGGCAAGCATTGTTGATTGAACTTGAGGGAGCAAAAGCAAAGGGTGATGCTAACAGAGTTCGGGAAATTGAAACAGAACTTCTGCTAAAAGAGAAAGCCGCCTTTGAGGAACTTAATCAAGTAATTAAGGAATCGACGATACTAACGGACGAACAAAAAACAAGTCTTCTTTCTGCAATTAAAGATATTGACATTCAGCCTAGCGACTTGCTTGACGTGGGGAAGAGAATTGCAAAAGCATTTAACGAAACATTTAAGGGCGCTGAACTTGACCCGCAAGAGTTTTCGCTTGCCCAATCTGATTTTATCCAAGACCAGATAAATCAATATATAGAGGCTTTTGGAGATTCAATCAGTGAAGAGGATAAAGAGAGGTTGCGGAAAATTCTTCTTGATGCTACGTATGCACAAGCGGCGAAAGGTTCAAAGGATGCTGCAGAAAAGCTCTCTGAAGAGTTAAAAAGAGACATCACCGCCGTATTGAATCAGGCTCTTGATGCTGGAATCGATGCTTTAGATGCATTTAACGAAACGAAGTACGACAACCTAAAGCGTCAGTTTGATGCAGAGAAGGAATTGATTCGGGAGCGCTCAAGCTTTGAACAGGACGTGCTAAAGGCTCAGCTTGATTCTCAGGTTATTTCTCAAGAAGAATACGCATCTCGTCTTGAGCAAATAAAGAAGAAGGAGGTTCAACGGCAGAATGAAGTAGAGCGAGAGATTTTCGAAACTGAGAAAAAGAGAGATATAAATCAAGCCGGAACAGATTTAGCGGAAGCAATCGCTAAAGCTTTTATCAATGAAATCGCTGCAGGACGGGAGTTCCCAAAAAACGTTGCATTTGCTGGCTTGACATCAGGTATCGCAATCGCTAGATACGCTGCCCAGGTTTCTGCAATTAAAAAGCGGCAGTTCTACAATAAGAAATTTGCCGAGGGTGGTATGGTCTACGGTCCCTCTCACGAAGAAGGCGGTATTCCATTTACTGTAAAAGGTAAGAGCGGATACGAGATGGAAGGCGGTGAGTATATCGTGAACAAAAAGTCAGCGGCAAAATACAAAAGCCTTCTAGACCAAATTAACGAAACTAAGTACTCACCCAAATATAAGTTTGCTACAGGCGGAATTGTAAATGTTCAAAATGACTCAGCAAGAAGCTTAGAGCTTCTAGAGGCTATTGCAGAAGCCACTACAGGGACCGCAATTAATACTGGTCGTCCGGTACGGGCTTTCGTATCTTCGTCTGACCTTCAGAACGACAATAGCGCACGTAGAATCAAAGACAGAAACTCTAATATCTAATGGCAACATACTTCTATTCTTTTCAATCATATCCAGAGGCAGACCTTTCTGTCAAAGGTTCTATTGCTAGTTATGTTGATGACTCCAATGGCTTGGTAACTATAGAATCAGAGCCAGACTTTAGCCTGAACAATGGTGTTGTTGTCGGGGACGTTGTAAAACTTTACAGCTCGGCAGACAACTCAATTTTCATCTATGGTATTCTGACTGGAAAGGTTGGAGTAGTTGGTGGCGGCTGGGCTATATCTCTTTCTTACGATAAGAATATCTATTCTGACACTATCTCTAGTATGGATACCTTCTTGATATATGCCAAGGCTCTTACGGAACCACAGCAACCATATGACGAGTACATTACTGTAAATAGTGATGTTTCTTACGCTTATCGCATCAACGCTAGAGTAGAAACGGCTGCCTACTCAGAGCAGTATATTAGGTACAAGGTAAAAACTTACTATGACCTCATTCTAGATAGCACACGTAGATATTTCTTTGAAGACTTCAGCAATATTGCAACAGCATCTAATGCGATTATGGTTGACGATTGCGCAAGTCCAAATGGTGTAGCATACAAGGTGTATATGCCTGAGACAACTTTTGAGTTGTTTAACAATAAGTTCCGTAAGGACGTAACCTTTAGAATCATAGCCTAATGAGCTATCGCGTAGTTATTGGTGGGAATAATATTGATTTATTTCCAGAACAAGAGATTAGCATCTCCCTGGACTATTATGACAATGAGGACCCCTCGCGCATAAAGGTTCCGTTCTCCTTTGAGGACAAGTTCCCATATACCTCTAACAACAAGTCCGTATTGCAGTACAATGCTTCCAATGCGCTTGATATTGGGTCTCGCGCTAAGCAGGACTATATTATTTACAACGGTACAGCTATCATCTCTAGAGGGGAAGCGAGCATAACATCCGTAGTCATCAATAGTCCTGAGCCATACTTCAATATCTCCTTCACGGACAAGGCTGCTAACTTCGCTTCAGACCTAAGAGACCTGAAGTTCAATCAGTTGTATAACGATACGTTTTCTACGACTGCCCGCACCCTTCAGACATACTTAGAGAATAACGAGGATTACAATCAGCGTGATATTGAGATACCTTTTATTGATGTAGACAATATTCAAAAGGCAGCGGGCTATGAAGCCCGTCAGCTCACAACTTGGGGGATTGACGGTAAGAAGTTCGGTTTATTCCCTGCGCTTCGTGTCGTAAACTTTATTGACCGAGTGTTTAGTACTCTTGGATTCCAATATACATCTCAGTTTATTGCAGGAACCGCTACGTGGGAAGCAGAGGACTTGTATATGCTCTACCCATCAAATCTTTCTTCATCAGAGCCAGATAAGCGTGCGGCTTTCTTATTTCCCTATCCATACAATGTTCCATACAATCAAGACCAAGAGCTAGGCATACAGTCGGTAGAGTTTGCAGGGCAACAAGCAAACCTATCTTACAATAAGATTACAAACTATAAGTTGACAGTAGCGGACACCTATGAGCCGCACGGTCCAACAAACTACAACCCTAGCGCTACTGAAATTGCATACGATTATGGCTTTCAGTATCGAACCTCAACGGGTGTTGCCGACTTTGGTTCGGAGAACTTAGGATATATCGCATATGGCAGTGCTTTTGACGCTAAGGTTAACTGGACTGATGCAAACGGTTTTGTGACCATCTCAGGGCTTAAAACAGCCATTGTAAGCTCCGAATACGAGTACAGTGATATACTGTTCCCTGTTGCTGTTGATATTAGCTCTATTAACACGGCTAAGTTCACTCCATATGTATATATCTACGGTGGATACTCTGGTATTGACGCGGTTTCTTTCCGTATTCCTATGCGTGATGCTAGTGGAAACATTCTGTCTTTGACCCCATCTGCCATAGAAAATGCAGTTTCTATAGATGACCCAGATATTAATTTAACAGGTGGAGTAAGTAATACACTAACATTTGCGGCATTTGATGCATACATCGACCAAACCGAAGTATATCGATTCCTAGGCGGCACAAGATACTCTGTATCTATCGGACTGGAGATTTCATCTGGCTCCTTGGTCGTTGACTTGTACACAACCAATGGGATTGGTCAAGGTAATTTCCAAGCAGCAGCATTGGCTACATCTCAACAGTTTACACAAGTTGACATTCGCAAACAGAGAATATATGGTTACGAGTGGTCGGACTTAGGCTTAAAGGTTACTAACTCAAGCAAATTACCTTGTGTAACCGGTTCAGACAATTTTACTTTCCAAGATAGTCTGTCCAATAACGATTCATATACTCCGTATGACCTCTTTATTGAGATTATGCAACGCTTTGGACTTAGCATTGTATATGACTACCGCCAAGGAGAGCAAAAGTTCATCTTAGACAATATGAACGATGTTCGTTCTGCGATTCCATTGGATATCACCGACTACATAGATAATCTAAAGGAATATGAGGTTAGCGCGGCTCCAGAGAAGTACAAGAATATAGAACTCAACAACTCAGATTTTGATGGCATTTATGACAAGTTCGATAATGAAATTGTTGTTGGAAGCTACAAGGGTGAATTAAACCCCGATGGCGAAGGCGACTTTAGTATTGACTTTAAGGGCGGTCTGATTAACCCCATTAATAAATCAGTATGCCTTGACTCTTTCTTTAACGACCCACTTCTTGTTCAAGATGGATTGATATCAGTCCCTGAAGCGGGTCAGATTAAAAACGCTATTCCAGAATATCAGAAAGTAGGTCTTCGTTTCTTTTATTTAAGAGCCGCAAATAACGCTACTACGGTAAGGTATCCAGTGTTCCGTAGAAAGAACGACTACGGGCAGATAATTGACCAAAACGTATATAAATATATCACGACAGTAAAGTTACAGGGGCGCACAATTAACGGAGACGCATCTACTATTGACCTTCGCTTTGCAGATAAAAATGGAAATACCTTTGCGGCATACGATTATATTTTAAATACAGAACGCTTTAAGTCCAACGGACGCGCTAAGATTACTTTCTATGCCGCGTTCCCAAATAGCTACTTTGTCAATGGATATTTCTTCAATAGAAAGTTCACCTTGTCTACCGGAGAAACTGTAGTAGTTAAATCTTTTACTGATGCAAAGATGCATAATCAATACATCTACGGCAAAGTAGAAGCAATTTTTGTAGATTAAGTTAATGGCTAAGACTTACAACGACTATCCTATCTCTGCTACGAATAATGCGAAGCGTGCTTTGCGTTGGAAGCAGGAGTATGGGGATGAAGTAAAAGGGGGGACGATTGTGGGCTGGACACGTGCAAACCAATTGGCAAGCCGTGAGCCTTTGTCGGCTACAACGATTGCTCGGATGGCTTCCTTTGCCCGTCACCGTAAGAACGCCACTGTAGACCCTAAGTACGCATCTACCCCTTGGAAAGACCGCGGCTATGTGGCTTGGCTTATCTGGGGCGGTACTTCAGGTGTTAACTGGGCTATCCGTAAGTCGGAGCAGATTCGCAAGCAGAAGATGTCTGCCCACACACGCCCACAAGACAAGGAGATGATTGATGGTATCATTGATATGCTTTTGCAAATCAAGGACCTAGAGAATCGCCTAGAGGTTGCTATGAGCCAGCTAAAGCAGTTTAAGGCTGATGGCATCCCCGTAAACGAAGAAGAGTTCTTGAAGGCTGTAAAGGTTTGGTCGCAGGAGCTTTCTAAACACAAGGCACAATGAACAGTTTACCCTTATATAAAGTAGTCCTCGGGGAGAATCAGGAGAGCGGTATGTTCCGCATCTCTTTGGTTAACCGCCCAGCTATCGAGGAAGGTTTCATCACCCTCGCAGAAAAAGAGAAGCCCTCCTTTAAGTTTGCTAACGAGGAAAAGAAGCAGGTGGTTGGTCCGATTATGATTCCGGATATGCCTATCTACCGCAACAGCCCTATGATGGGCGAATACAATATCGTATTCCCTAAGGATACGATTGAAAAGATTATGTACAAGTACAGCAAGGATGGCTTGTTTAACTCTTTTAACATCGAACACGCACTTGACACACAAGACGTAACGATGCTTGAGGTCTGGATGAAAGAGACGGACCAAGACAAGAGTAACTCATACGGTTTTAATCTTCCGATTGGAACTGTATTCGTTAAGGCTCAAGTTGAGTCTGACGAACTGTGGGCTGATATTAAGTCCAATGAACTTAATGGTTTTTCCATTGAGATTAAATCCGATATCGTAGAACAAAAAATGAGTAGTGAAATGGATTTCAAATTCGCTGTAGAACTTGGTGAGCGTATTGCCAAGTTGGAGGCTGCCGTTTCTAAGATTGCCGAAGACCACTCTGCTGTTATGGAGCTATGGGCTGAAACCCAAGAGAAGTTTTCTGCTGTCGAGGAGACAGAGCAACCGCAAGAGGTAGCGGAAGAGATGTCTGCTGAGGAAGTTGCCGTAGAGGCAGCTCCTGTAGCTAAGGAAGCTCCTGCTGTTGAAGAGCCTGTAGAGGTTGCTTTGGCAGAAGAGGCTCCCGAAGTTGTGGAGAATCAGGAGACAGAACTTTCTGCTGAAAATCAAGAGTCAGAAGAGAACTCTGTTCAAGAAGCCGAATTGGCTTTGTCTGCTGAACAAGAAGGTGCTGAGGCATCATCTGAGGAAGTGGCTGAGGACAAGACACGCAACTTTGAGCGAATCACTTCAGATAAAGTAAAGATGATTAACAAGTTTTTGGGTAAGAATCTTTATTGATTATTTGTAGATTAAGTTAATTGATTAAAATTTAGATTAAAATGGCAATTTCAGTTGCAACTTTGGATTGGGGAAACCGCACCCCCGACCTTTTCATCGATTCTATGGTGAAGAGCGCGAAAGTGCTGGACCGTTTCCGTCTTATTGACGGCGTTAAGAGCAAAGTACAAGTACCCATCTTCGATGCGTCTTTGACCTTTGGTTCTGACTTGTGTACGTTTGATGGCTTGTCTTCTGCCTCTATCGATGAGAAAGAGATGACTGTTTCTACGTACAAGTGGGCTTTCTTGAACTGTAAGAATGTTCTTGAGTCTACCTATCGTTCTGTATTGTTGAAGCAAGGACAGCACAACGAAGAGACTATGGATGCACAATTCAAGGATTGGGTATTTGATTACTTCGCTAAGTTGTCTGCTCAGAAGGCTTTGGAATTGGCTGCTACTACTCTTGCTACCGAGATGGGTGCTGACGCTACCGTATTGGACTACGACACCAATGCTGCCGTCTCTTCTGCAAACGTACTTTCCTTGATGGAGGGTGCTTACCAGACGATGAGCGATGTTATGTTGGCTGCCGTTTACGGTGACGCTGACCGCGCTTTGAAGCCCGCTTTCTTTATGGGTACTGCCGCTGTTCAGGCATACCAAATCGCTATCGCTGGCTTGTACACTACTACCGCTCAAGGTGTTGTTGAGGGTAACATCCCCGCATACTACGGTATGGAGGTTGTACATTTCCCTTCAATGGCTGCTGGTGAGTTCTTCATCTCTGCTCCCGAAAACGTAGTTATGTTGACGGACGAGTATAACGATGTTCGCGCCATCGATATGAAGTGGGAGGCTGAGTTGTCCTCTGACAAAATCTGGGGTCAGTTCAAGTTGGGCTTCTCTTACCTGAAAGGTGATGAGATTGTCTACGCTAAGAACTTCGCCTAATATTAATTAACGGAAGGGGGTAAAACCCCTTCCTTTTAAAACTTATAGAAAAAATGGGTTGTACTGTAGATTTTTCTGGTATTACGAACATTGTATACTCTTGTGACGAATTGTCAACAGGTGGACTCAAGACCGTATACCTTTGTGATAAGAACGCCTTGGACCTCATCTCCGGTGGTGTAACTGTTGACCCCGCAACTGGTCAGGTGACTGTTGTTGTTGGCGGATTGGTTACTGCCGGTCTTGACCTCGTGAGTCTTGGGTTTAACAACAAGGATGGCTTCTCTAACTTCACCGACGTGAAGACCCTGAATGCTGACGGTTCTGGTTCTGCCGTTCCTACGATTCAGTTGGAGTTCATCCGTATGGGTGCCACTTTGCGCACCACTCTGGAGACGATTGCTCGTCCCGGTTCTGAGTTGGTCGCTTTCGTTGAGACTGCTGCTGGAACTTACCATATGGTAGGTTATGACTTCGGTTTGTACGCTGGTACTGTAGATGGTGCTTCTGGTATCGCTCGTACTGACAAGAACCGCTACCAATTGACTTTGGTTGGTGACGAGAACGTATTGGCTTATACGTTGAACGCTTCTAACTGGGCTTTGGTTAACGCCTAATAATTAGGCATCCTAACTCAAGGGGGAGGGGGAATCCCCTCCCCTTTTTTATATTAAAAATATGAAGTCAATACGCAACGGAGTAATCAACTACGTCTCTTTTATTAAGACGTATGATATGCAAGCTGAGGCATATAACATAAAGTTAGAAAAGGTTATTGGTGGCACCAAATATAACTTTTATGGACTTCTAGATATTTCCACTGTTTCGCAGTGTAATTATTTTATCACCCTCACCATAGACCTTATCGATACAGATGTTGCAGGTGGTGAGTATTATTTAACGATTTCTGGTGCAGAAAGCGATTATGCCAAGTACCTTTGTAACGTGAAAGACCACGTGTACGTAAACAGCACCAACGAAAATTCTTTGCTGGCAAGTACAGTTAAAATTAGTAACTTGTAAATTATAGAGTATGGGACTTTGGGATAATGTAAAAGACTATTTTGCCTCCAACACTTACGTTGTGGCTACGGAGACAAACGTCTCAACCAATCCTTTAGAGAAGTCTATCGAATCTCTGAGCGGACGCTATAATGTCGGCACTACAGAAGTTGGTGACTATATTAAATTCGGAGTCAATGACGACTTTTCTGTCGTCTTGGAAAAGATGTTTAAACAATCACCTGTACACTCAGGCATCGTCACTAAGAAGGCGAAGATGGTTGCAGGTAACGATATTAAGTATGACCTTGAGGCATACCGTACACCCACCAAACAAGCTGAGATTCGGGCTTTCCTAGCCAACTGTGCTGGCAAGGCTCAAGGGCTTTACAGTCAGATTATCCACGCTTCTTTTCAATACGAGCTTCACGGAGCTTTTGCCTTTTATATCAAGTGGAATGCAGAACATAATAAGATTATTGAGTTGCGGTCTTTGGACATTAAAGGAGTACGCGCTGCGGAGCCTACTGACGGCAAGGTCACTCATTATGCTGTGCGTCGACGCTTTGGTGTGGCTGCTACGGCAATGCAACACAACACTCCTAAGAAGTATCCTGCGTTCGATAAGTTTAGCAAGACCCGGGAGCAGGTCCTCTACGTAAAGAACCCATACAGTGGCAACCAGTTTTATGGTGTGCCTAACTACGTTTCCGCTTTCCATTATATCAATGCCGACTTCGAGTTTGGCAAGCACATCCGAAACTCTGCCGCTAATTCGTTCACTCCCAAGGTATTAGCTACCTTTATTGGACGCAATATGAGCAATGAACAGAAGCGCGAGGAGTACGACAAATTCAAGAACTCCTTTGTGGGTTCTGAGGCAGAGCCTGTTGTCGTGTCTTGGGTTAAGAATAAGGACGAGGCTCCTGAGTTCAAGACTTTGGATGTGAACAACCTTGACAAGACCGTAGATATTTTATCTCGACTTAACGATGCGAAGATTCTCACCGCACATAACGTCACCTCGCCCACGCTTTTCGGTGTTATGGTGGCTGGCAAACTTGGTGGTACGGGTAATGAACTTGTAACGGCATACCAGATTTTCCGAGCTACGGAGACCCTGCCAAACCGCCACCTGTTGATGGATGCCATTAACCGCATTCTTGCTACGGCTAATTACGAAAAGATTGGTCTTGGTATTGTGGAAGAACAAATCAATCTAGAGTCCATTAAGGGCGCTAACCCAACTGATATCCCCGCACAAAATGGTTAAGGTAATCTTCATCGACGATAACTACATCTATCAGAACTATCCGCTCCCATCACGGCTAGACCGTGCTGCCTTGCTATCTATCATTACGATGGAGCAGGTTACCTCCATTCAGGACCTACTGGGTACTGCGTTGTATGAGGACTTGGAGCAGAAGGTGTATGATGAAACCGTGACTGAAACGGAACTTGGATTGTTCAAGTTGGTCAAGTACAGCTTGTGTCTGTACTCCGTTAAGGCGGCTGCTACGCTATTGCGTACTGCTATCGCCAAAACCAAGAACGAGGAGAAGTCTATTGACAGTTTTTCACTGGACGCTATCGTTGGTGCTATTGACTCTAAGATTGAATATATTAATAAGCGTGTTGTAAATTACATCAAGGCCAACGCCACTCTTTTGGCATTAGCTAAGACAAGTACTAACGACCTCTTCAATGAGGACGATACTTACAATTCGTCTGTTTTTTATCCATCAGCCCCCATTACGGGAGAGTGTCAATAACCAATGATAAAGTAGCGTTTAATGGAGAATCTCTCAACCTTTGTCCGCACCTTAGGCAATCAATTCATACGAGGAAGAAAGATTTTTACGGGCATCGTAGGTCTTGATGGAACTGTCCTTGATAATGCTAATAGCGCTGGTACGAGTGGTCAAGTACTATCTACCACTGGTTCTGGCGTAGAGTGGATTACTGTTGGTTCCTCTGACGTAGGTGAACTCAATGACCTTACGGATGTAATAATTAGCACGGCAGCGACAGGTCAGCTGCTGCGTTTTGATGGTGAGAGTTGGGTCAACTGGACACACGACTTCCTTACCACTTCAGCCACCCTTTCTTCGCTTGCTGACGTTGGTAACTTAAACCCTACCGAGGGTCAAATCCTCGTTTACAATTCTGGAAGCGGCCTATGGGTTGCTGACGATATGCCAGATATGGA
>Ga0102815_10000963_pt1 | contig 18471 bp, 13 predicted proteins | sample ColrivemetaGS759_FD_79113 | JGI IMG/M metagenome (GOLD analysis project Ga0102815, IMG submission 79113) | Estuarine microbial communities from the Columbia River estuary - Ebb tide ETM metaG S.759 | ecosystem: Environmental > Aquatic > Marine > Intertidal zone > Estuary | place: USA: Columbia...
ATCATCCACGTGCCGGGTGTTGACCTCCCACTGCCCCGGGGCGAACTCCGAGTGCACGGTAGTAATAGGCACACCCTGCAGCTCGCAGGCGATGCGCACGTCGTCGAGAAACGCGTCGCGCTCCCACATATCCTCGGCCATGGAATACTGGATGCCCTGCTGTTTCAGATGGGTGCCATATATACTGCCCAGCAGGGGCTGCGGTGCTGCCTCCTGGCCCGGCTCCAGCAGGTAAAACTCCAATTCGGTGGCCACTACGGGCTTAAGTCCCAATTCCTTGAATCGCCCCAGTACCGCAGCCAGCACATTGCGCGGGTCAACCCAGGCTGGCGTGCCATCCAGCTCAAAATGACTGGCCAGCACCTGTCCCAGCGGTGAACCCACCCAGGGTACCGGCGCCAGGGTACCAGCGATAGGCAGCAGTTTTTTGTCGGGCTCGCCGGCCAGATAGCGGGGGTCCACCTCGTCGGTATACTCCCCCATGGTGGTAACCAGCGGCAGCGAGGCCACGCTCTTCAAACCCTCGCCAAACAGCAACCCGAACTCGCTGCGATGGATTCGTTTGCAGCGGAAAATACCATTCATGTCCGGCATCATTATTTCCAGCATGGCGATGTCCGGGTTGGCCTGCAGGAATACTTCCAGTTCGGCCTGATCCGCTACTTGCATAGTTACCTCGTTACTGTTGTTCCGGCGCGCTGAGCACGAGCAACGCATCCAGGCCAATACAGTTATCGACTGTGAGCTTTACCGGATTGATATCAATTTCCTGCACGCACTCCGGCAAAGACAGTGCCAGCAGTGACAGCCGCGAAGCCATATCGCAGAAGCTATCCACCGCCAGTGCGGGCCGTCCGCGCGCGGCATCCAGAACCGCGGCAAACTTGAGTTGCCCTACTGCACGGCGGGCGTCATCCGCGCTGAAAGGCGGTAATAGCGTGATCGTGTCGCGCAACAACTCGGCATAAATGCCGCCCATGCCCAGGACCACAACCGGACCAAACTGGCTATCACGGGAAACACCCAATATCATTTCGACACCCTCCCCGCCCACCATCGGTGCCACCATCAAGCGGGGCCCGAGTCGGGATGCCATCTCCCGACAGGCCTTGTCGAGTGCCGGCGCATCCCCGAGGTTCAATACCACCCCGTTAACGTCAGACTTGTGGGCGACAGTCGGGGCCGCCGTCTTGAGCACCACTGGAAATTGCAGCGACGCGACCAGCTCAGCTGGCAGGCCCGGACCGTCAAATTCCAGGCCGGTTGCCACGACTATGCCGAACTCCCGCAACAGCTGCCCCGCCACCGCCTCGGAGGGTGGCGGGTGAGCGCGCAAACGCCTGGCCCAGGCCTCGACTTTTTCAGTGGGCGGCAATGCCTGCGAACACAATCTTTCCCGCGCCTGGAAATCCCGGTAGGCGAGCACACAACGGGCCGCCACCTGAAACTCGCGCAGGCCGTCAATAACCGCAAAGCCCTCGGCCACTGCGGCCAGCGCCAGCTCACCTCCCCCCGAGCCGGCATGATTGGCCACCAGGCACACCAGCTTCCCGGTAGCTGCACCGGCAGCGCGCAGGTAGGCCACATACTGGGGATAGATGTCACCACCGGGGGCGCGATCATGTACTACAGCCCCCAGCGCAATACCCGGGTCAGCCATCAAGGCACAGAAACTGTCCTGCATGGTTTGTACACCGGCCTCACCACCGCTCCCCCAGGCGTCCAGTGGATTGACCGCGGGTAAGCCTTGATCCAGCAATCGTGCCAGCCGCTTTACCGTGGCGCCAGCCAGGGCCGGATAGGTCACGCCCACCGCAGCGGCCATATCTATAGCCAATTGCCGCTCGCCACCAGAGTCGTGCAGGCTGGCCAGCCCGCCCGAAGGCAGGGAAGCGACATCGAATTGGGCAAACAGCATCAGTGCAGCAGCCAACTGGGCCATATCCTCCACGCGCTGCACGCCGTAGCGATCAAACACCGCGTCAAATACCGCATCGCTGCCGGACAGGGCGCCACTGTGGGATACCGCCAGCCGCGAGGCCAGGTCAGTTTTACCGACCTTGATCGCAACAACCGGAATCCGCCGCTGTACAGCTTTGTCCAGCGCGGCAATTAACTTGCGGGGCTGGCGACTGGTCTCCAGAAACAAACCCACTACCCGGGTTTGCGGCAGGTCGAGCACGTAATCCAGGTAGTCTTCGATTCCCAGGCAGAGCTCCTGACCGGTGGACGCCGCGAACAGGAAGTCCAGGCGCTCTTCACAATCGAGAATGCCCGACATCCCGGCACCGGATTGGCTCAGTAAAACAACCGATCCCGGATTTTCCTGTACCCGGGTATCGAAACCGGAAACCCGTACTGCCCCGGCGAAATTGTGGAAGCCCATGCAATTGCCGCCATGCAATAACATGCCGGCGGCATTCGCCTTGTCGCGAATACGCTCCGACAGCCCAGCGTGCGACAGTGCAGAAAAAATAACGGCTGCCTGAACCCCCAGGGCAATTGCTTCATCCAGCGCCGCTTCCAGGCGCTGGTCATTGACCGCAAACACCACCAGTTGGGGTACCTCGGGCAGCATCGCCAGGGAGGCGAAGCAGGGAATCCCCGCCACAGTGTCGCGGGCGGGGTTGATCGGGTAAATAGTGCCGGGATAAGCGCCCTTGCGCAGATTGAGCAGGGTTTCCAGGCCTACTGAGCCCGCCCGCTCGCTCGCCCCAACCACCGCAATGGACTGCGGGTGCAATAGCGGGTCGAGCCGATGGGCAGGCACGACGCTACCCTAAAATCCGGCGGGCGGCGTGGTACGCCTGCGGGGCGGGTTAAACAGCGGCGCCTCTATCACCCTGCAAGGCGCCAGTACCCGGGTCCACTGCAGTTCCCGCTGGTAATAGATCTCCGCCACCAGGGCATCTCCCGGTGCGCCGTGAGGGGCCTGCACCTGGGCGAAGGCGAAATTGGTTTTGGCAGTGGGACACCAGGCGGCAGAAGTGACGGTACCCACCTGCTTGCCGTTCTTGAGGATAAAGGAATGGTTCGCCGGCTTATTGCCCTCTACATCCAGCAGCACAAACCGGTAGCGGGAGCCTTCCACCTGCTCGCGCTGCAGCGCTTTGCGACCATTGAATACCGGCTTGTCCATATCCACCAGCCAACCCAGACCCAACTCAAATGGCGAACGGGAGCGGCCATTGCGGACCGCCGATTCTGCCGGCACAAAATCGACGCCCGCCTGCACGAAGCCCGCTTCTATACGCGCCATCTCCAGCGCATCGGTGCCAAAGGGTTTGATGATATGCGGCTCACCCGCTGCGAACAGCCGATCCCACAGGGCTTCAGCCAGGTCGGGCGTGACCCACAGTTCGTAGCCCAGGTCGCCGGTAAAGCCGGTACGGCTGACCATCAACGACCCGCCCTCGAAATCGAAATGGGTCAGGCCGAAGGGCTTGAGCTGCTCAATGTCGGCCAGGCCCATGGCCTGCAGCACCGCGCAGGACGTCGGCCCCTGCACCGCCAGGGCTGCCACCTCATCGCTTTCATCGACGATGCTCACATCAAAGCCCAGCGCCGACCATTGCAACCAGTCAATCGCCCGGGCGTAGGCACACAGGCGGTAGTCATTGTCAGCAAGATGGAAAATTGTGCCGTCATCCATCACCTGGCCGGCATCGTTGCACCACACGGTGTAACCCACCCGGCCCACCCTGATCTTGCTGACATCGCGGGTCACCAGGCGATTGAGGTAGGCCTCGGCATCGGGGCCGGTAATGCGATACTTGTTCATCGGGCTCAGGTCGAACACACCGGTAGCGCTGCGAATAGCAAAGTACTCCAACTCCACATCGGTGTAGGCATTGGGTGTGGTGTAACCGGCCCAACTGCCCCAGCAGTTCAGCTCGCAGGCCGCCGCTATGCGCGAGTGAAACGGCGTAGTCAGCATCATGGTTTCATCGCTGTTCATGCTGGTTTTCATTTCTGCGCTCATGCTGCCGCCCCCCGCCGGAGTATTTCCCGTGCTGCGTTTTTACCTGCCAGGCCCATCACCCCGCCACCCGGGTGGGCACCAGCCCCACACAGGTACAGGCCATCCACTGGCGTCGAGTATTGGGTAGCACCCGGGAAGGGTCGCATCATCACTACCTGGTCGACACTGAGTTCACCGTGATGCCAATGGCCACCCTTCATACCGTAGTCCCGCTCCAGGTCGGCGGGGGTCAACAACTGACTGGCCACTACCTGATCACGAATACCCGGGGCATAGCGGTCAATTTGCTCGAGCGCCAGCCGGGTAAAACACTGGCGATGACTCTCGCCGGGGGTTGCACTGGGCCCTTCCCAGCCACCCTCCGGCTGGTGGGGTGCAAACTGCACGATGGCCGACAGCACATGGCAGTTCGCGGGAGCAAGGCCCGGGTCATGAATACTGGGAATACTGATATCCAGTATCGGTGCCGCCGAATACTCGCCATACTTGGCCGCGTTAAAGGCACGCTCGATGTAATTCATATCCGGAGCGATCACCAGCCGCTGCCCGAGCTGCTCACCTTCCAGGCCAGCGAAGTTGGGCGCGCCATTCAGGGCCAGGTGCAACTTGGCAGCGCCGCCCCGGCAGCGAATCTGGCTGACCCGCCGGGCCGTGCCGGTTTCCACATGGCGATAGCCAACCAGTTGCTCGAAGGTAGTCACCGGATCAACATTGGAGACCACCAGTTTAGCCTGTAGCTGCTCCCCCGAGGCCAGGGTCACACCGCTGGCGCGACCGTTCAGTGTGTCGATGCGCTTGACCCTGCTGCCCAGGCGCAACTCTACCCCGGCAGCGCGGGCACTGGCGGCCATGGCCGCAGCCAGGGCACCCATGCCACCCTTGACCTGGCCGACACCGGTATGGCCCATAATCTCGCCGGCGCGGCGATACAGGTAGCCAAATACAGTATTGGGTGTGCGCGGCCCCATATGGGAACCCAACACACTGTCCACACTCAGCAGTGCCTGCAACTGGCTGCTGTCGAAATGCTCTTCCATCAGGTCGTACATATTGGTGAGGACAATGCGCATGAAATCACCCATATCGTCCTTGCCCATCAGCTTCAGGCCAACTGCCAGCTTGAGCAGCGTAAGGCGGTCTGCCAGGTTGGATTCCACCAGTTTCGGCGCCCGTGTTTCAAACAGCTTCAGCAGCAGCCTGGCGAATTTGGACGTTCTGGCGTGAAAAGCCAGAAACGCCTCGCGATCTCCCTCGGCCAGTCTGGCGCCATCCACCCGGTCGCCCAGCAAACGCAGGTGCTGGCCATCTTCATCCAGCAACACAGAGGCAAGGTCTCGGGCCGCCCACTGCAGGCCGTGGCGCTCAAGGGCAAGCGCCTTGATAACCGCGGGATGTAACTGCTGCACCCACTGGGCACAGGCAGACACCGAGTATCCCGGCGCGAATTCGCGAGTAGTCGCGCAACCGCCGGGGCTGTCAGCAGCCTCCACCACCAACACTTTCTTGCCGCCTTTGGCGAGGTAGCTGGCGCACACCAGACCGTTGTGGCCAGCGCCGATCAGCACAACATCATAGTGATCAGTCATCGGCGTAGCCTCCAGGCACAACATCGGTGCGTCGCAGGTCGTGGAGAATTTCCCGTGCGGCATTGGCTCCCGGGGCGGCCATCACGCCGCCACCGGGGTGGGTGCCAGACCCGCACATATACATCCCTTTCACCGGGCCACGGTATTGTGAATAACCGGGGAAGGGTCGATTGAATAACAGTTGGTCAAAGGTCAGTTCGCCCTGGAATATATTGCCCTCGGTAAGCCCCGCCTCTGCCTCGATCTCCCGTGGGGTGCGAGTCTCGCAATGCAGAATCAGGTCCTTGAAGTCCGGGCTGTAGGTAGCGATCTGGTCAATCACTGATTTTTCGAAACCAGCCTTATCCTCATCGGTCCACTCACGCCCGTGTATTTTCGGCGGCGCGTACTGCACGAATACTGTCATCATGTGCTTGCCCGGTGGCGCCATGGTGGGGTCGGTCTGGGTGGGGATCAACATATCCATATAGGGATCCTTCGACCAGGTACCGTCCTTCCAGTCATCGTAGGCGCGTTCCAGCCGCTCCAGGGTGTCGGTAAAGTGCATATCACCGAGCATCAGCGGACTGCGTTTATCAAGGCCGTTGAAGGTGGGCAGGCCATCGAGGGCGATGTTGAGCTTGCCCGAAGAGCCCCTGATCTTGAAGTTCTCGGCCTTGCGCACCACTTCGGCAGGCAGGTCTGCCGCGTCCATGATATCCAGGAAGGTGCGCTTGGGGTCGAGGTTGGATACTACGATATCGGCGTGATACTCATTACCGTTTTTCAATGCCACACCGCGCACCTTGCCGTGTTTGACCACCACCTGGTCCACATCCGCGTCACAGATAATCTCGCCGCCAAAAGCCTGGAACGACTTGGCCAGCGCAGCGGCGACCGCGCCCATACCGCCCCGGGCAAAACCCCAGGCGCCGACATTGCCGTCCACATCACCCATATAGTGATGCAATAGCACATAGGCGGTACCCGGTGAAAACACCCCAAGGGCGGTGCCAATCACGCCAGTACCCCCCAGGTGAGCCTTGATCACGTCGGTTTCGAAGTATTCGCACAGGTAGTCACCCACGCTCTTGGTCCAGAACTTGAAGGTGTCGGCCAGCCCCTCCTCGCCCATTTCCATAAAGGATTTGGCAAAGCTGCTCAAATGACGCAACTCGCTGGGCTTGAGCGAAGTGGGGTCCGGCGGCCGCTGCAACAGGAAAGGGCGAATCAACCGGGTCTGTTTCATCACGTCTGCCGAGTAGCGCAGGTAGGCATTGGCATCGCGTTTGGAGTGGCGTGCCATTTCCCGGTAGCGCCGGTTTGAGTCGTAGTAGTTACCGTAGTAGTCGCCGTCCTGTTTGAAGGTAACCCCGCCACCATAGGGCACCACTTGCAGGCCATGGCGTGGCAGCTCAAGATCGCGGGCCAACTCCGGGCGCAGCAGGCTGCAGACGTAAGAGCAGTTGGAATATGTCCAGCCCTTGTGTAATTCGCGGCTGACGGTAGCGCCGCCGATATAGGAGTTGCGCTCCAGCACTGCCACCTTGAGGCCTGACTTGGCCAGGTAGGCGGCATTGGTCAGACCGTTGTGGCCTGCCCCGATAACGATCGCATCGTATTTGCTCACTGTGATCTCCCTGTGCGGGTCCCGGATATGACCTGCGGTAGAGTTGTCGACTGAGGATGCCACGGGTATTAGTGACTGTCCACTTCTGAATGAACGGTCATTCATTTGTTGCCATGATGGGCCGCTTCGTCTAGGGTTTGGAGGAACGGACCGCTGGGTTCGGGCCCATGGGGCACAACACCATTGTCAGCAAGAGCAGCCGAAATATGATTAGTTATTACCCGGAGGGTCAGTGGGCGTAGCAGCCAGCAAACCGCGCCGCGCACAACCACGGGAAGTGCGCCGGGAGCAACTGATTCTCGCCACTATCAAGTGCATCGCCCGCCACGGCCTGTCAGGCATTACCATGGCCCTCGTCACCCGCGAGGCCGGCTTAAGCCTGGGCATTGCCAATCTCCACTTTGAGAGCAAGGAAAAACTACTCCTGGAAACCCTCCAGTACGTCACCGCCGAATACAGCCTGGGCCAGGCCGCCATACTCGAAGATGACAGCTTCACCAGTATCACCGCAAAAATCGAGGCCTTGCTGGCTTTCGACTTCAGTGCCCGCATTATCGACAAGGACAAGCTGGCGGTATGGTTTGCTTTCCTGGGTGAGGCCAAGTCACGCCCCACTTATCGCAGTATCTGCTCGCGCCAGGATTCGGTATCCGAAAAAGCACTGACCACGCTGTTCCAGCAGGCCATAGACGAGGCGCCTTACCAAAACGCAGATGCGCAACTGCTCGCAACGGGTTATATTTCCCTGGTCGATGGCCTATGGCTCAACGCCCTGGTGGCACCGCGTCGCCTGGGCTGGAAGAAGGCCTACCGCGCCGCCAGGCATTACCTGGCCAGCGCATTCCCACAACACATCACCCTGGATAACTGACGCCATGCAAATCGAGTTACCCGAATCCACCCGGCTCTGGCAGCAGCAGGTACGCGATTATGTTGACCGGGAACTGATTCCGCATGAAGTTGCGGCCGAACTCAACGGCGGTGAACTGCCGGCAGAGGTGATGCAGCAGATCCAGGAAAAGGCCATAACGCTGGGCCTGCCCGGCATGGACGCCCCCGCCAGCCACGGCGGCCTGGGACTGGGCATGGTCGACCAGGTGGCCGCCTGGGAGGTATTAGGGCGGGCAACCAACGCCCTGTGCTGGTGTTTTCCCGAGGCCCAGTCGTGGATGTACGAGGCCTGTGCTGACAGCCAGTACCAACTGGAAACCTACGTCCGTCCCCTGCTGGAAGGCACCCGTCGGGAGGCCTACGCCATTACCGAGGCGGAATCCGGCTCCCATGAGGTTATCAATAGCACCGCAAAGCTGACCGACCGGGGCTACCTGATCAATGGCGAGAAGTGGTTTGTCACCTCCGGCAACCTGGCTGATTTCTTTTTTGTACAGGCCAAAGTGGCAGATGGTAGCGATGCCCTGTTCATCGTCGACAAGGATTGCGACGGCATAGCGATAATTGACAACCCCCAGTTCTCCCATACCTTTCCCTCTCACCACCCCACCTATCGGTTCACCGATGTGGTGGTACCGGAGCGCAATCGCATCGGTGGCAATCGTTCGGGGATGGACTATAGCCGCAGCTGGTTCCGGCATGAACGCATGACCATCGCCGCGCGGATGCTGGGAGCTGCAACCCGCATGATCGAAGAGGCTACCGAGTGGGCGCAGCAGCGCCAGATTCTCGATGAGAAACTGATCGACAAACAGGCCGTGCAGTTCATGTTGGCGGACTGCGCCACCGAACTGTGGGCATCAAAACTCATGGTGTACGAGGCGGCCCAGGCCCATGATCGAGGGGAAGACCTGAAGTCGCTGCACGTACGCTGCTCAGTCGCTAAACTGTATGCCACCGAAATGGCCAACCGGGTAGCGGATCGCTGCCTGCAGATCTGGGGTGGCCGTGGTTACCGACGTGACAATGCAGTGGAACGATTTTTCCGGGAAGTTCGGGTAGACCGGATCTGGGAAGGCAGCAGTGAAATACAGCGGATGATCATTGCCAGTGCGCTGTCCAAACGCGGGCTGGACGGTATGTGATGGCAGGCAGGCGCTCGTTCTGGCAGCAGCTCGCGCGGCGCATCACCCGCCAGGGCTTGCTTGCCGCGGCCCTGGCACTGCCGGGACTGGTGATCAATCCGGCGATGGCAGGCAAGGATGAAGCCATACTGAATGTGTACAACTGGGCAGATTATATCGACCCGCAGCTAATAGATGAATTCAGCGCCGAATACGGTATGAAGGTCAACTACGACATCTATGACTCCAGTGAAATTGTCGACACCAAACTGCTTACCGGACGCTCGGGTTATGACCTGGTAGTTCACTCCGCCTCGTTTTCCGCGCGACTGATCCCTATCGGCGTCTACCAGCCAGTGGATGTATCGCGACTCGCAAACTGGCACCACATCGATGAGGCCCTGGTAGCGAAGATACGCGAGAACTTTGGGCAGGATGTTACTGGCGTGCCCTATATGTGGGGTACGACAGGCTTTGCCTATAACCGCGATATGGTTATGCAACGTATGGCCGACGCTCCCGTAGGCAGCGCCGCGATGATATTTGATCCGGCGATCGTGTCCCGATTTGCCGACTGTGGGGTGTCCCTGCTGGACGACCCCACCTCGGTTATTCCCATGGCGATGATCTACCTGGGCTATCCCGCCAACTCGGTAGAGCCGGAACACCTGGCGGCGGTGGAAGCAGTGTTAAAGTCGGTACGACCCTATATCAAGTACTTCAGTTCAACCAAGTTGATGCTGGACCTGCCCAGCCAGGAGGTCTGTGTGGCCATGGCCTGGTCGGGAGATTACGCGGTGGCCACTACCCGCGCCGCAGAAGCAGGGCTGGAAATTGACCTGGCCTACACCGTACCCGCAGAGAGCGCTATCGGCTGGTACGATGTGATGTATATCCCCAGCGATGCCCCCCATCCGGACAACGCCTACCTGTTTATCGATTTCATGCTGCGCCCCGGAGTGATCGCCCGCGCCAGCAATTACATTGGCTACGCCAACGCCAATCGCGATGCCACGGCGCTGGTGGACCCGGCCATCTCCAGCGACCCCGCGATCTACCCCGACCTGGCCACCTTGCAGCGACTGCAACCCAGCGTGGTACTGCCGCCCAAACTTGAACGGCGGCGATCACGCACCTGGACCAAGGTAAAAACCGGATTGTGATATGACGACTGACACGGCAACAGACAACAAACAGGGCGGAGCCTGCAGCGGCAGCCCCTGGCGGGATCCATCACAACCACCGTTTATCGAACTGCAGTCACTGAGCAAGCGCTTTGCTGATTTTGCAGCGGTGGACAAGGTCAGCCTGAAAATCTACCGGGGCGAGTTGTTCACCATCCTCGGCGGCTCCGGCTGCGGCAAGTCTACCCTGCTGCGCATGCTGGCAGGTTTCGAAAAACCTTCAGAGGGGAAGATACTGATCGACGGTGTAGACGTCACCGACCTGCCGCCCTATGACCGACCGGTCAATATGATGTTCCAGTCCTATGCCGTGTTTCCCCATATGACTGTCGAGCAGAATGTCGCCTATGGCCTCAAAAAAGAGCGGCTGCCACGCGCAGAGATCACCACTCGGGTCAGGGAAATGCTGGAGCTGGTGCAGCTTCAGGAGCTGGCCCAACGCAAGCCCGATCAACTCAGTGGCGGCCAGTGCCAACGGGTCGCACTGGCCCGGGCCCTGATCAAACGACCCAAGGTGTTACTACTCGATGAACCGCTGGCTGCGCTGGACAAAAAGTTACGCGAGCAAACCCAGTTCGAGTTGATGAACCTTCAGGACCAGCTCGGTATCACCTTCGTGGTGGTCACCCATGACCAGGAAGAGGCGATGACCCTGGCCACCCGCATCGCGGTGATGGACGCCGGCGCCTTTGTGCAGATCGGCACGCCCAGCGAGGTCTACGAGTATCCACAAAATCGTTTTATTGCGGACTTTTTTGGCAACATCAATATTTTCGATGGCACTGTCCTGTCCAGCGACGGCGACGCCCTGGAGGTCCAGCTCAATAACAGCGAAACCCGGATTCGCACCCGCCATGACCAGCAACTGGCACCCGGCAGCCCATGCATGATCGGGGTCAGGCCCGAAAAACTTTTAATCAGCACTGAGCGACCGGAGCGCGAGGGCTATACCGTCACCCAGGGCGTGGTGGAAGACCTGGCCTATTACGGTAACCGCTCCGTTTACCGGGTACGATCGCACAATGGCCGTATCATCCAGGTCAGCGCCCAGAATTACCAGCGCTCGGCAGCCTTGTTACTGGAATGGGATGACGAGGTATTCTTAAGCTGGGATTCGAGCTGCTCAGTGGTGCTCACCCAGTGACGAGCGTGGTCAACGTCGGTAAGCGCGACCGCCTGTGGCGGGGCTTCGTGATAGCGGCCCCCTACCTGTGGCTGCTGCTCTTTTTCCTCGCCCCGTTTGCCATCGTCCTGAAAATCAGCTTTGCCGATCCGCTGGTTGCCCAACCGCCCTTCAGTCCATTCTTTGACTGGAGCGAGGGTGCCAGCAGTAAAATTCTCGCAACATTTGATAACTACCGCTTCCTTTTGGAAGACCAGCTGTACCTGGTCAGTTACCTCAAGTCGATAAAAATCGCCGCGATCGCCACCCTGCTCTGCCTGCTGCTGGGATTTCCCATGGCCTACGCCATCGCCCTCACCCCCTACCCCTGGCGTAACCTGTTATTGTTATTGGTGATCCTGCCCTTCTGGACCTCCTTCCTGTTAAGGGTATACGCCTGGATGGTGATGCTGGGCAAACAGGGGCTTATCAATAACCTGTTACTGTCGATCGGACTGATCGACCAGCCACTGACCATGCTGTACACCGACGGCGCCGTATACCTTGGCATTGTTTATACCTACCTGCCTTTCATGATCCTGCCGCTGTACGCCACCCTGGAAAAACTGGATCTGGACCTGCACGATGCAGCTTCGGACCTGGGAGCCAGGCCCATACAGGTGTTTCGGGATGTCACCCTGCCGCTGGCCATGCCCGGCATCATCGCCGGCTGCCTGCTGGTGTTTATTCCGGCCCTGGGGGAATACGTTATCCCCGCGCTGTTGGGCGGGCTGGATTCACTGATGATCGGGCGTACCCTGTACGACGAGTTCTTCGTGAATCGCGATTGGCCATTGGCCTCCGCGGTCGCCATCGTGCTGCTGTTCATATTGATTCTGCCCATCATGTTGTTCCAGCGCTTGCAGCAGGACAATGACTGATGAAGCGCTCCCCCACTTTCCTGTACTCGATGCTCAGCTTTGGTTTTGCCTTCCTGTACCTGCCGATCCTGGTGTTAATGGCCTACTCGTTTAACGACTCTCGCCTGGCCACGGTATGGGGTGGATTTTCTACCCGCTGGTACAGCGCGCTGCTGGATAATGACCAGATTCTGGATGCTGCCTGGCTCAGCCTGGAGATCGCCGTGATCAGTGCCACCGCTGCCACGGTAATGGGCACCCTGGCCGCACTGGCCCTCAATCGCATGGGGCGCTACCGGGGCCGCACCCTGTTCACCGGCATGATTGCCGCGCCGCTGGTCATGCCCGAAGTGATTACCGGCCTGTCCTTACTGTTACTGTTTGTCAGCTTGCAGGAACTGACAGGTTGGCCTGCCTCACGCGGCGCCAACACCATCACTATTGCCCATATCACCTTCTCCATGGCCTACGTGGCGGTGATCGTCCAGTCGCGCCTTGCCTCCATGGATCATTCCCTGGAGGAAGCAGCTATGGACCTGGGCGGCAGACCCTTCGCAGTCACCCGTGACATTACCCTGCCCTTGATTGCGCCTGCCATGGCCGCCGGCTGGCTACTGGCCTTTACCCTGTCGCTGGACGACCTGGTGATCGCCAGCTTCGCCTCCGGCGCCGGGGCCAGCACCCTGCCTATGGTTATTTTTTCAAAGGTAAAGCTGGGAGTAACCCCCGAGGTAAACGCCCTGGCGACTATTATCATCGGCCTGGTCAGCGTTATGGTTGTGCTCGCTGGATGGAGCATGTTGCGGCAACAGCGAAAGCAGGCAGGCAAGGCTTGAGAGTGCGGTGATAACATACAGGAACCAGGACCAAGCAGTACACCACCGGCAGCCTGGCGCAGGACGAGATTAATCAGGGCCGTGATCGGACGGCAAGAATTCAAGGGAACGTATGCAGCATAGCCGAGCTCCACGCAGTGTTTTCGACCAGATCCTGGGTTTGCTCCAGTCCCGTCAAACGGCACAGGCCATTGAGGACTGTCGCATGGCGCTGGCCACTTATCCTGACGACGTCAACATCCTCGGCCTGCTAGGCGCCGCCCTGGGCGAGCAGGGGGAGTTCGCTGCGGCCGAGGAGGTACTGCGCAACGTTATTGACCTGACACCGACCTTTGCCAAGCCCTACGATGACCTGGGCACACTGCTGCTCCAACAGCAACGCGCCGAGGACGCCATCCCCCTGCTGGAAAAAGCCGCCCGGCTGGATCCGAAGCTGGAAAGTGCCCACTTTCAGCTGGGCAAGGCGCTGGCCGCAGTGGGCCGTGGCCCGGAAGCAGATGCCGCGTTCGAGCGCAGCTTCGCCCTCTCCCCCAGCCGCGGCATGATGGCCCGGGCGGCCGAGCACCACAAGGCAGGCAGGCTGGAGGAGGCCGAGCAACTGTGCCGACGCGTGTTACAAAAGGAACCCAGACACGTGGATGCACTGCGCATGCTGGGCCTGATTGCCGCCGCGGCGGGTGACCTGGACGAGGCAGAAAAACTGTTGAGCCAGGCCATTGATGTAGCACCCGACCATGTCGGCGCCATGTTTGAACTGGGCCGCGTACTCAAGGAGCTGGAACGACCGGACGATGCCATTGCCATCTACCAGCAACTGATCAAGTTGCAACCGGACAATCACCGGGCCCATTACCGGCTGGCTGGCGCTCTGGCCCCGGCAGCGCTCAACGAGCAGTCTGCTGCAGCCTATCGCCGTTGCCTGGAGCTGGCACCAGAGCACGCCGGGGCGTGGCTGGGCCTGGGACATATGCTCAAGACCCTGGGACAGCAGCAGGAGGGTATCGACGCCTATCGCCGCTGCCTGGCCCTGGAACCGGAGTTCGGTGAGGCCTACTTCAGCCTGGCCAATCTCAAGACCTATCACTTCGATGATGCGGAAATCGCCGCGATGCAGGAACGCCTTGCCAGCGACACTGTGCGCGATGCATCGCGGGTTAATTTTCTGTTTGCCCTGGCCAAGGCCTATGAAGACCGTAAAGACTATCAAACCGCCTGGCAGTATTACGCAGAGGGCAACGCCAAACAGCGACAACTCGTCAGCTACGACCCGGTGCTCACTGAAACCATCAATGATGAACTGGTGGATTTTTTCAGCGCGGAATTTTTCGCACAGCACTCAGGCTCCGGCTGCCCCGATGCCTCCCCCATTTTTATTCTCGGTATGCCCCGCTCGGGCTCCACCTTACTGGAGCAGATTATCGCCAGCCACAGCCAGGTGGAGGGGACCAGCGAGCTGCCCTATATCGGCCGCATTACCAAGTCCCTCAATCGCAATCGTGCCGACGGCATGCACTACCCGCAGGTACTGGGTGAGCTGGAGGCGCGGCACTTTGCACGACTGGGCCAGAACTACCTCGATATGGCACAGCTGCACCGGGTGGAGGGCACACCGCATTTCATCGACAAGATGCCCAACAACTTCCCCAGCGTGGGCCTGATTCACACTATCCTGCCCAATGCCAGAATCATTGATGCCCGCCGGCATCCGCTGGATGCCTGCACCGGCAACCTGCGGCAGCTGTACGCCCGCGGCCAGGCCTTCAGCTATGACCAGACCGATATCGGCGAATACTACCTGCAGTACCAGCGCCTGATGGATCACTGGGACGAGGTTTTGCCGGGCAAGGTGCTGCATGTGCAGTACGAAGAAGTGGTCAATAACCTGGAGGCCCAGGTGACACGTATTCTGGAATTCCTGGGACTGCCCTGGGAGGACGCCTGCCTGAACTTCCATGACACCGAGCGTGCGATACGCACCGCCAGCTCAGAGCAGGTGCGTCAGCCTATTTACAATTCCGGCGTCGGATTCTGGCGGCATTACGAGAGCCATCTCGAAGAACTGCAGGAAGTACTGGAGCCCATCCTGGAGCGCTACAACGCCTGACCAAATGCACTGTTCGATCGCGCCACGCCGCTGATCAGAACGGCCACACCGCCAGGCCGTGAATAGCATTGCGCACATCTCTACTGAGCTGCACCACGCTTATAGTCTTCACCTGCTGCAAGTCGTGCAGGGCAATGGTCGATGGCGAGGAACCAGCCGCCACCAGATGATCGTTCAGCAGGCAAAGGCCGCGGCCGAAGCCAGCCCGGGCGATCCGCGAATCGTCCAGGTCGGTGTGGGTTAACTGATCCGCTGTATACGTCGGTACCGCAAAACTGATGTCCTTGCCGGGCACCAGCAGACGCACGCGGTCTGCAGGTGTGTCATTGAACAATACGCCGCCAGCATGGGGCATGGCATTATGGATGCCCCGTGGCAGGGTCGCTACCCGTTCAAGGCTGCGCCCATCGAAACGCACCATCCCGGCGCTACGCAGGCCGCTGATATACATGCCCTGGCCATTGCAGAACACGTTATTGAGGTGCAGCTGGTTACCCGGGGCGGGGCCCTCTTCTCCTTCAGGGTCAAACGGCGCGCCCTGGAAACCACCGCCTACACCGACCAGGTGCAGGCCAAAGCAAAAGCGATTGTTATCCAGGTCGAACCCCAGGATGCTGTCAAAGCCCGTGGAGGTGATGTAAAGCCTGCGCTGGTAGACATGCAGTTCGTGGCAATGCATCAGGAAAGGGTTGCGGTAGGACGCCAGCAGCTCGAACTCTGGGCTGTAGACAAATAACTCGTTACTGGCCGCAATAAACACCCGCTCACCGTCAAAGGCAATACCGCGCAGGCCACGGTCCCAACCCCGTCCCTGCCAATCGATGTCAGCAGTGTTCCAGTCTATGGCCTGGGAGACCGACTGCTGCTCGAAATCGACCAGGTAAACACCCCCATGGCTCTCACCCTGGTGGCTGCCCCTGACCACGGAGGTAGCAATAAGTGTCGTCACGCGGTGCGCGATTCCCCTGCCACCGACTGGCCATCATGGCCTGCCTGACCCAGGTGCTGGGGCGGGATATAGTCGAAAATGAAATTGATCCGACCTTCCTTGCCCTTGTTCATCACGCTGTGCTGTTGCTGGTTGTTGATCTCGTAGACCTTGCCCACTTCAAACTTGTAGGGCCTGCCGTCAATCATAAAGCGTACCCGGTTGTTGGTGTAGATCGGGATGTGGATACGGTGGCCATAGTGAAACGAGGGGTGCTTGTCGCGATGCGGTTTGATGATACCACCCGCACTGAGGCGAGCTGCCATTGCCCGGATAATTGTGCCCCCAGGCGGGTAATGGTCAGCCAGTATCCGGTGCATCAGCGGCAGTGCCTGCTCTGCCAGCACGTCCCAGCCAGGTTCCTTGCGCACTTCGATATCGGGCCACCCCGAGCCGTCGGTAAATATCATCACAATAGACTGGGTCTGCTGATGAACCTCGTACTCCTGCTGGCGATAGGTATTCCCCAGCCACACCTGCTCATCCTGGCCCAGTATCACATCGCGCAGGGCGCTAATGTCATACTCGCCCAACTCGCGCAGGGGCACACCTATATCCATTTCCAAGCCTCCGCAAAAATTACCGACCAAAAAACACCCACACGCATCAAAACGGTGCTGCAAACGCACCATAAGTTGCCATGATACCCGAGTCAACTGACGCATTTCCCGACGATCCTGACTATTCCGTCAGGCCCGCCAGAATATACAACGGAGCCCACGTATCCCTACTTGGCATTGAGGACACCTTGCAGTAGGATTAAGACAGCTGGCATTACCAAGCAGCAGCTCTGGGGATGTTTTGCCGCGGCTGCACACAGAAACCATAAAAATCAGGTGATCCAAGTGGATAATAATTCCCGGCAGTCTGTTGTAACCCATAGCAATCCGCTACTTACCCGCAAGAAGACCCTGGCACTGGTTATCTCGGCCCTGGTCGGCTCGACCATGTCCGCCTACGGCCAGCCCGGCGTACTCGAAGAAGTGATTGTTACCGCCAGCAAACGGCAGGCCAACCTGCAGGACCTGCCGCAGGCCATCACCGCATTTACCACTGCGGATATAGAACGCCAGGGCTTCACTGGCCTGGATGACTACGCCGCCAAGATTCCAAGCCTCGCCTATGCCACCCGCGAACCAGGGGGAACCTCGGTGATTTTCCGGGGGGTTGCCTCTTCCGGTATCCAGTTCGGTACCAACCCCTCCTCCGGGGTTTACCTGGATGAACAACCCATTACCCAGGCGGGCCTGAACCCCGACCCACGCCTGATAGATATCGAACGGGTGGAAGCGCTCAGCGGACCCCAGGGCACCCTGTTCGGGGACGGCTCCCAATCCGGCACGCTACGTATTATTACCAACAAACCCAACGTCAACGGATTTGAGGGCTGGGTTGAGGGCACCCTCGGCCAACCCGAACACAGTGACGACCAGGACACCGATATCTCGGGTATGGTAAATATCCCGCTGCTGGATGACAAGATCGCGATTCGCCTGGTGGGCTTCCAGGCCAATGAGGCAGGCTATATCGACAACGTACTGGGCCTGAGCCAACCGGATATATGGCAGGAGGCTCGCGAGGCATCAGGGTATCTTCCAGTACGACCAAGGTTCAACAACAGCGCAAATGCTGACAAAGATATCAATTCATCCAAAACTGTGGGTGGCCGCGCCGCCCTGCGCTGGTGGGTCAATGACAACTGGACGGTGGATGTAGCGGGTATCATTCAAAACCTGGACGTGGACGGTTTCGGTGACACCACCGCCGGCCTGGGTGATCTTGAACAGCTGCGCTTTGAAGATGAGAAACTCAAAGACAACTGGTACCAGTTGAGCCTTTCTATTGAGGGCGACCTGGGATTCGCCGATACGGTTCTCACCGGCAGCTATTTCAGCAGGGACATGACTTACGATGCTGACGCCACCAGCTATCAGCATGATTTCGACCAGCAGTACAACCCGGTCTACTACGCCATCTACGACTTTACCGGTGCGCCCCGGGGCAGCGCGCGCCAGGACCAGGATGACGAGCGCTGGACCTTCGAGGGTCGCCTGACCACCCCCGATGATTCCGGCAGCCGCTGGAGCGGCCTGGTGGGTTTTTTCTACAGCAAGCTGGAGCGGAAACAGCTGTTCACCTCAGATG
>Ga0102815_10000964_pt1 | contig 18437 bp, 19 predicted proteins | sample ColrivemetaGS759_FD_79113 | JGI IMG/M metagenome (GOLD analysis project Ga0102815, IMG submission 79113) | Estuarine microbial communities from the Columbia River estuary - Ebb tide ETM metaG S.759 | ecosystem: Environmental > Aquatic > Marine > Intertidal zone > Estuary | place: USA: Columbia...
TATTTATTTACCTACAGTAGGAGTAACGTTTTTACCCATAGGATTTTAAATACAAAAACAGAATTTATTATTATTAAAATGAAATAGTAAAAGGCAGTCGTTAAATTAATTTACTTGTTTACTACCGTTGTGGGGATGACAATTTTCTCAAGAAATTATTTGCGGCTGTCTATTTACTTATATAACTCCAGTAGGAGTAACGGTTTTACCCATATGATTAATATAAGTAAAACCTGGAGTTAAAGTGTTAATCTGTAATTTATGATTAGCACTTTTATTTTTTAATGAATTCTTTACTATTCTTAACAAAGATTTTTTTTCAAAATTTTGTAGACTTTTTGCTTTCATAGTGGAAAAAATTTAGTTAATTTAAAATAGTTATGCATTAAAAAATAATATTGCGGGGAATTTAAATTCGTTAATTATTTTGATATAAAGATTTGTGTAAAGTAATTTCTACCTTCTGAATTTGATTCTGTTGAAATTCCAAAATGTGTATAGTTTTCGTTTTCTATTATTTTTTTATGTTCTTCACTGTTTAGCCAACCATTTAGCACACCTTGTGCAGAACTAAAACCAAAAGCTACATTTTCACCCACTGATGTTGCACCTGCCTTATTAGTTAAAGTTTCTGTTCTAAAATTAAAATTATCATGATTAACAACTCCTTTCTTTACCATATAATCAGTGTGTCCGTCTGCAACTCCAGAAATAATGTTTAACCTAGTCAATTTTTTTAGCCCTAATGTTTCTCTATGACCATTTACTAAATTTAAAATTTCAATTTCTAAAGCAGAATAAATTACCGTAGTATTTATATTTTCGGTATTGATGTTTTCATTGGTTTCACCAAAATAAATACCGTCATCTTCTTTTGAGCAAGAAATTAAAATGGAACTAAGAAATACAAAAGACAGAAAAAAAGTGATAAGAGATTTCATTATTGTGGGGTTTTGGGGTTAGGGCTGATCTATTTATTTTGGGGTTAAAAATAAAAATTCAACAAGTATTTATAATCTAAACACTTGTTGAATTTTATTAATGGGGTTGTTTATTCTATTAGTATTAAATAAATTCATGATAATTTTTGGGGTTATGAATAATTTATATAGCAAATATAGATATAAAAATGAATCTAAACAAATTTATTTACCATTTATTTAATAAAACATACCGTTTATTCGGTTAAAGTGGCTTTTTGTATGGTTTGTCATTACTTTTCTAGGGAGAATTATTACCTTTTAATTCAAAATTTAAGTAGTTAGTAAATTAAATAGAAAACAAAAAAAGTGAATATTCAAATGAATATTCACTTTTAAAATAAAAGATTTAATTATTTTATCAATCCTGCTCTTTTTAAAAGAGCCGTATTATTTGGTTTTTTCCCTCTAAATTTTTTGTACAATTTCATAGGTTTTTCTGTTCCCCCTTTTTCCAAAACAATGGTTTTGAATTTAAGCGCTGTTTCTTTATCAAAAATCCCTTTCTCTAAAAACAACGAAAAAGCATCTGCATCTAAAACTTCTGCCCATTTATAAGAATAATATCCAGATGAATATCCACCTTGAAAAATATGTGAGAATGAAGTACTCATGCAGTTTTCTTTTATATCAGGATACAGTTGTGTGCCTTTAAATGAAATGGTTTCAAATTCTTTTACATTTATAATTTCTGAAGGGTTTTTACTATGCCATTCCATATCTAAAACTCCAAAACTCAATTGGCGTAAAGTTTGTATTCCTTCTAAAAAGTTAGAAGATTTCTTTATTTTAAGAATTAATTCCATGGGTATCAATTCATTTGTTTCAAAATGTTTTGCAAATAAACTAAGTGCCTCTTTTTCATAACACCAATTTTCAAAAACTTGACTTGGTAATTCAACAAAGTCCCAAAAAACGCTAGTACCGGATAAACTTGGGTAGTTAGTGTTAGCTAACATACCGTGTAAAGCATGCCCAAATTCGTGGAATAAAGTGGTTACTTCATTAAAAGTAAGTAAAGAAGGTTTTGTTGTAGTTGGTTTTGTGAAATTACATACAATAGATATATGTGGTCTAGAGTTTTTACCATCTTTTTTCCATTGACCCTTAAAAGAAGTCATCCAAGCACCATTTCTTTTCCCCTTTCTTGGAAAAAAATCAGCATATAAAATGGCGATATAATTGCCAGATGTATCCGTAACCTTATATGTTTTTACATCTTCGTGATATTTGTCTATTGAAGCTATTTCTTCAAAATTTAAATCATATAATTTATTTGAAATTTGAAAAACACCATCAATTACATTTTCTAATTTAAAGTAGGGTTTTAACTTTTCTTCCTCTAAATCAAAAAGCTCTTTTTTTAATTTTTCTGAATAATATGAGCTATCCCATTTTTGAATTTGTTCTATTCCATCTTTTTTTGCAATTGCAGATAGTTGATCGAATTCAATTGTTGCAGCTGGCTTTGCCTTGATTAATAAGTCATTTAAAAACAGATTTACAGTTTCCGGAGTTTCTGCCATACGTTCTTCTAAAACAAAATGTGCATGTGATTTATATCCTAATAAAACGGCTCTTTTATATCTATTATTTACAAGATCTAGAACTATTTGCTCATTATTAAATTTATTCTTTTTGAATGCTCTTGCTCCAAAAGCAAAAGACATTCTTTTTCTTAATTTTCTATCATCAGAAAAAGTCATAAATGGCACGTAGCTTGGGTAATCTAATGTAAAAACCCATCCATCTTTATTTTTTTGTTTGGCAGCTAATTCTGCTGCTTCAATAACACTATTTGGTAAACCTTTTAATTGATTTTTATTTGATAAATGGAGTTCAAAATCATTAGTTTCTGCAAGTACGTTTTCACCAAATGTTAATTTTAGTTTAGATAGTTGTGTATCTATTTTTCTTAATTCAATCTTTTTTTCTTCATTTAAATTAGCACCATTTCTAACAAAGCTCTTGTACTTTCTAGTTAATAGCATCTCTTGTTCAGATGTTAAGTTAAGCTCATCTTTAATATCATAAATAAGTTGTATTCTTTTAAAAAGGTTTTCATTTAAAGTTATATCGTTAGAAAATTCAGTAAGTAAAGGGGAAACTTCTTGGGCTATTTTTTGAATTTCATCATTAGTATCAGCTGAATTTAAGTTGAAAAATATACTGGAAATTCTATCTAATTGTTGTCCACTAAATTCTAAAGCCTCTATAGTGTTTTCAAAAGTAGGAACCCTTTTATTATTTACAATTGCATCAATTTCACTTTTAGCATTTTTAATACCTTCAATAAAAGCAGGTTTAAAATTTTCATTTTTAATTTTTGAAAACGGGGCAGTTGAATAAATGGCGTCAAATTTTTTTAATAATGGATTTGTCATTGTTATAAATGTAATTTGATAATATAATTAGCTACAAAGGTATTACTAATGTTTGCTTTTATGCATTTAAAATTAAAAAAACAAATAACTCTAATTTATTTAGTGAAATTATTATTATTAATTAAATTAGAAATAATATTTATGTAATAAAAACGTTTTATTATTATAAAATTTGTTGAAAAATGGAAGCAATAATTTCAAATGAAATTTTCACAAAGTCTAGAAGGAGAAAAACTAATAAAAGATTGAAAATGAAAAATAAAAGAAACAAATTAGTAATAAATACAATTGCGCCAGGGTTTAATTATAAAAATGAAAAAGGAGAAGTAATTATACCTGAATTAAGTGTTTTAATATAATTTATCTTTTTAATTTTTTAGAAGCATTTATTACTTTTGTTTTTAAACTTTCTTTATAAAGTAGTATTTTATCAAGTACAACTTTATTTGAGCTCCCAATAATTTGGGCAGCCAATATACCTGCATTTTGTGCCCCATCTAGCGCAACTGTTGCAACAGGAACTCCACCAGGCATTTGAAGTATAGACAAAACAGAATCCCAACCATCTATAGAATTTCTCGATTTTACTGGAACTCCAATAATTGGTAATGGGCTCATTGATGCAACCATTCCAGGTAGGTGAGCTGCTCCACCAGCACCAGCAATTATAACTGATATTCCTCTTTTGTGAGCATTTTGCGCATAGTCAAATAATTTTTCTGGAGTTCTATGAGCAGAAACAATATCAACTTCTGTTTCTATATCAAAATTTTTTAAAATATCAATTGCCTGTTGCATAATTGGAAGATCAGAATCGCTTCCCATAATTATCCCTACTTTGCTCATAATTATTTTATTTACTTATTACTTTAATTGTATTTTTTACTTTTTCAGCAATTTTACGTGCTTCGGCTAAATCGTTATTTACAATGGTTACATGACCCATTTTTCTAAAAGGCCTGGTTTGTTTTTTCCCGTAGATATGTGGCGTTACTCCATCCATTTTTAATATTTCTTCCATATTTTCATAAACTACATCACCAGAAAATCCTTCGGAACCAACCAAATTTACCATAATTCCAGCAACTTTACTAGCTGTATTTCCTAAAGGTAAATTTAAAATACTTCTTACATGTTGTTCAAACTGACTTGTAAAAGAAGCTTCAATACTGTAATGCCCACTATTATGAGTTCTTGGAGCGACTTCATTTACTAAAATTTCATCATTTACGGTTTGAAACATTTCCACTGCTAAAAGGCCAATATGTTTAAAAGACTTTGCTACTTTTAAAGCAATACTTTTAGCTTTTTCGGCAACTTCATTAGAAATTCTTGCCGGACAAATAACATATTCTACTTGGTTGGCTTCTGGATGAAATTCCATTTCAACAACGGGGTATGTTTTTATTTCACCATTTTTATTTCGAGCAACTATAACTGCCAATTCATTTTTAAATGGAACTAATTCTTCAACAATGCAATCAGTATTAGCTAAAGAATTTAATTCATTTTCATTTTTTACAATTTTAACACCAGTGCCATCATAACCAAATTGAGCTGATTTCCAAACAAATGGAAATTTTAGAGTTTCTTTTTTTAAATCTTCTAAAGATGAAAAACGTTTGTGAAGTGAAGTTGGAATGTTATTTTTTACAAAAAAATCTTTTTGAGTTCCTTTGTGCTGAATAATTTTTAAAACATTGGGCTGAGGGTAAATTTCTAAACCTTCCTCTTCTAATTTTAAAAGTGCTTCAATATTAACATGTTCAATTTCAATAGTAAGTAAATCAACTTTTTTCCCAAAGTTGTAAACCGTTCCATAATCCATTAAACTACCTTGATGAAATTCATTACAAATTTGAGCACAAGGAGCATTTTTATCACCATCTAAAATGCTTGTATAAATATCGAATTTATGAGTTTCTGTTAACAACATTTTGCCAAGTTGCCCACCGCCTAAAACGCCTAACTTAAAATTTGATGAGAAGTAATTTTTCACTTTTAATGCTTTCGGACAAAAATAGTAATCTGTTTTTAAATAAGAAGTTAAAAATTGGTAATATTTAATGTGGAGCCGCTCTTTGTTACTCTGTATTCTCTAGCAAAATGTGAATTTCCAGCAGTTTGTGGAGATCCATCATAAATACTATATTCACTATTATCACATGAACATTTAAGTTTAAGACTACCATCAAAGGTCATAGGCACTGTACAATCGTAATTTGGGCAGGCTCTTTCAAACGCTTTAAATGGAGGATTTCCAATTCCTGTGTTTTGAATTATAATTCCTTGAATTGCTCCATTAGTATATGTCCAGCCACTTGGTACTTGAAGATCTATGTATTGAGGTAAATTTAAATTAACTGTAACATTAAAACTTATATCTGGTAAAATATCATTTGTTTCATTTTTTTCACATGATAAAAATGTTGTAAGTAAAAACAATAAAAATAGTTTCCGCATAGTTATATAATAAGGATTATGTGCTAAACGATTGCAATTTACAAATATTTTGTACATTTGTATTAAATCTCATTCTGGGTTCCAGTTTTGAGATTTTTTGTATTTAATAAAATGAGAAGTTATGAGTAAAATTTCGTATTATTCTGTTGAAGGAATGAAAAAACTAAAGGAAGAATTAGATTATTTAGAACATGTTGAACGACCAAGGGTGAGTAACGATATTGCTGAAGCAAGAGATAAAGGTGATTTAAGTGAAAATGCCGAATACCATGCCGCCAAAGAAGAACAATCGATGTTGGAGTTAAAAATTGCAAAACTTAAAGAGGTTGTTTCTAATGCTAGAATTATTGATGAATCAAAGTTAGATACTTCAAAAATATTAATTCATTCAACTGTTAAATTGAAAAATACAACTAACAATATGGAGTTTAAATATACTTTAGTTGCGGATTCAGAAACTAATATTAAAGAAGGTAAACTAGCAGTTAATTCACCTATTGGAAGAGGTTTGTTAGGTAAAAAAGTTGGTGATATTGCTGAAATTCAAGTGCCAAATGGAATTATGAAATTTGAAATTTTAGAAATTTCCAGGGGGTAATTATTAAAAATAAATTTATTAAAACCCTTTTCAATTGTTAAACTGAAAAGGGTTTTTTATTTTTGATTAAAATTGAAAAATATGAGTTCTATATTTACTAAAATAATTAATGGGGAAATTCCATCGTATAAAATTGCTGAAAATGAAGATTTTTATGCGTTTTTAGATATCAATCCAAATGCAAAAGGTCATACTTTAGTGGTTCCAAAAAAAGAAGTAAATAAACTTTTTGATTTAGATGAAGCACTGTATAACGGGTTGTTTAGTTATTCAAGAAAAATAGCAAAGGCCTTGGAAAAAGCAGTTCCTTGTGAGCGCATTGGAATGGCTGTAATAGGTTTAGAAGTGCCACATGTGCACGTGCATTTAATTCCTTTGCAAAAAATGGAAGATATTCAGTTTAATAAAAAGGTAAAAATGACTTCCCATGAGTTTGAAGCGGTTGTAAAAGCTATTTCTGAAAATTTGTAACGTTATTTTTTTAACTGAACCGCAAATGTAGTTCCTTTACCCATTACAGATTTTAATACGGAGATTTTGCCGTTGTGGTAATTTTCAATAATACGTTTTGCTAAAGATAAACCTAATCCCCAACCCCGTTTTTTAGTTGTAAAACCTGGGGAAAATATTTTATTTTGTAAATTTTTTGGAATCCCTTTTCCAGTATCAGTTATTTTAATTACTACATTTTTATCATCTTCTGTAATAGAAAGGTTTATTTTACCTTTTCCTTCCATAGAATCAATTGCATTTTTAACTAAATTTTCAATAACCCAACTAAAAAGTTGCAAATTTATATTAATATATATTTCAGTTTTAGTAGTTTTAAAATTAAAAATAACTTGTTTAGAACTTCTAGATTTCAAATAGTTAAATGAATTATTTGTAGCTTCAACTATATTGTATTTTTTAAGTACAGGAATAGAACCAATTTTTGAAAATCGTTCAGCAATTGTATTTAGTCTATTAACATCATTTTCAATTTCTTGAACAGTATTTTCATCGGTATTTTCTAATCTTAAAATTTCAATCCATCCTAATAGAGATGATAACGGCGTACCAATTTGATGTGCAGTTTCACGTGCCATACCTGTCCAAAGTTTATTTTGATCCGCAACTTTATTTGATTTAAAAAATAAATAAATTACACTTGCAAAGAGTATTAAAATAAGAATTAGGGCGACAGGATAGTACTTTAGTTTTGTTAATAAATCGGAATCTCTATAATAAATATATTGCTTAGTGTTTCCACTTTTATGGCTTACTATTAATGGGTTGTTCTGACTTTTCATGATAGCCAATTGTTGATCTAAATAGGCGTTTTTTATTGTTTTAAGAGAATCTAAATTAGCCCATAAAGTAATACTGTCTCTTTCGTTAGTAATTATCATTGGAATATTATTGTTTTTCCCAATAATTTTGTCTTCCAAAGAAAAATCAGCGTTTAAATCATAAGTGCTAAATCGTTCAAAAGCACCAGCTAAAATTTCCATTTTAGCACGTTCTTCACTTTTAAATTTTTGAAAAAAATCGTAAGTATTCCACAATATAAGAGCAACTATAATAAATGAAGTTATTATTACAGCCCAGCGTATTATTTGTGCATTTTTGTGTGAAGCCATTATTCAAATATAGAATATATGTTGTATATAACAGAAAATTTGATGTCTTATTATTATTGAACAATTATTAAAATGAATAAATAAGAATTGATGTTAATAAGTTTACAAAATAACCTAAGTAAAATTTTGGTTTTGGAGTGTTAAAAAAATTACATTTGTGAAATAGATAATAGAATAAATGATAGAATTTGTGTTAAAACACAGTTAATGAAATAATTTGAAATATGGAAGTTACAGGAAAAATTAAATTAATAAACGAAACTCAAACTTTTGGAGCAAGTGGTTTTAGAAAAAGAGAATTGGTAGTTACGACTAATGAGCAATATCCTCAAATGTTACTAATAGAATTTGTGCAGGATAAATGTGATTTATTAAATAGTTATAACGTTGGACAAGATGTAAAAGTATCTATAAATTTAAGAGGTAGAGAATGGATTAATCCTGAGGGAGTTGCTAAATATTTTAATGCAATTCAAGGTTGGAGAATTGAGGTAGCCCAAGCAGAAGGCTCTTCTGAAATTCCACCAATGGCACCTTTAGATAATTTGGAAACTATTTCTGAAACTGATGATAATGAACCAGATGACTTGCCTTTTTAAGGGAGTTTAAATAATATTAAAAAAGAGAAAAACGAAAGTTTTTCTCTTTTTTGTTTAATTATATTTGTAATAAATAATTCTTAAATGTATCTACTTTCGAAAGATTTAATTTTTCCACCAGTTCATTTAGCTAATAAAGATGGTTTGTTGGCAATTGGGGGAGATTTGTCTACCGAAAGATTATTATTGGCATATCGCAGTGGCATATTTCCTTGGTACAATAAAGGAGAACCAATTATTTGGTATTGCCCAGAAACACGAATGGTTTTGTTCCCAAAAGATTTAAAAATTTCAAAAAGTATGAAGCAGGTAATTCGTAAAAATGAATTTAAAGTTACCTTTAATCAGAATTTTGAAGCTGTTATTTCAAATTGTAAAACTATTAAAAGAAATGGGCAAGGTGGGACTTGGATTACAGATGAAATGCAAGAAGCTTATATTAAATTACATAAATTAGGAATAGCACAATCTGTTGAAGTATGGAAACATTGCGACGGTGCTCATTGTGACAAAGAGTTAGTAGGAGGTTTGTATGGAATAGACTTAGGAACTGTTTTTTGTGGTGAAAGTATGTTTAGTAAAGTTAATAATACATCAAAAATTGCTTTTATCTATTTAGTTGAAAAATTAGAAAAAGAAAATTATAAATTAATTGATTGCCAAGTTTATAACAGTCATTTAGAAAGTTTAGGTGCCGATGAAATACCGCGAGATGAATTTTTAAGATATTTAAAATAAGTTAAAATATCATTATAAGTTAATTATCTTTGAACTTGTAAAACAACAAAAATGGATTTAAAAAACTCACAGCTAATAGTAGATAATTGGATTAAAGAACACGGTGTTCGTTATTTTAATGAATTAACCAATATGGCGCAATTAACTGAGGAAGTTGGAGAAGTTGCTAGAATTATTTCAAGACGTTATGGAGAACAAAGTGAAAAGGAAAGTGATAAAAATAAAGATTTAGGGGAAGAATTAGCCGATGTTGTTTTTGTTGTTTTGTGTTTGGCAAACCAAACTGGTATTGATTTACAGGCAGCATTTGATAAAAAAATGAATATAAAAACTGAACGTGATCACGATCGTCATCACAACAATAAAAAATTGAAATAAATGAATCAGTATAAAAATGCCACATTTATTAATTTAACCATTCGGTTTGGAGCCGGTTTTTTAGTGCTATTTTCAATAGTTAAAATTGGTTTAAAAATATTAAGATCTGGTAGCTTTAATCAAATGGTTGCAGATTATTTTGGGTCTGAAACTTGGTATTTATTTGTGACTCAAATACTATTAGGTTCGTTGTTTTATGGCCTTTTTATGGCTGGATATTATAAATTTATTAAAAAGTAGTGTCTATACAAGGAACTAAGTAATCTTTTTCTAAGGAATCGGATTACTTCATTCATTTGTAATTAATATTTTCTTACATTAATCTAAATTAATCAGCTCAATATCACTTTGTTTCACCTTTTTATTTAGTTGTTTTACTTCATTTTCAAAAATTGAATAAACTTTCTCCAATTCATCATCAATAAGTTTAATTACTTCATTTTTAAACTCAATTGATTGATCTGTAGGTTTATAATCTCCAATAGAACTTAACGAATTTAAATGAGCCAGTTTGTTGTTCAATTTAATAGGAAAATTTAACGGGTCCTGATTACTTTTACTTTTTGTTTGGTACAGTTCATTCTCGTATTTAGTTAAATCCTTAACAATTTTATCAGCGAGTTCAATAATTTCCTTATTTTTTTCTTTATCAGTTATAGATGATTTCAACTGTTTTATTTGCTCTTTTATTTTAGTTATATTCTTGAGCGCTTTATGAGTTTCGGTTAGTTTTTCCTGAATTTCAATAATAAAATTAAATTGTGCTAGTAAATCTTCATCCGTTGCAGAACTCCTAGGGTCTTTTAATAAAGTAAAAGTTTGTTCAGATGCTACTTTCCCGTTTTTACTTAATTTAATAGTGTAATCTCCCGGTAATGCTTTTGGTCCACTTAAAGATGCCCACCATAAAATCATTCCTTTTACTTTTTCAGCATCGGGATATTGCAGATTCCAGTTAAATTGATTAGCACCTTTTTCTACCTTTAACTTTTCCTCTTCTTGTTCAGCATCAGGTATTGTGGAAAATGTTTTTATATGTTTTCCGTTGTTTTCAAAAAATGAAAGACTTATGGTGTCTTTTTCTTCAATATTTTTAATAAAATAGTTTATTAAAACTCCTCCAGGATGATTTTGACCAGCGGTTTTAGATGTTCTTCCGCTACCACCCATTCTATAACTATCCATTGGTTTATATAAAAAGATATCATTAGAAATTAGAGATTCATTAATTTGATGCAAAGGAGTTAAATCGTCAATAACCCAAAAAGAACGACCTTGAGTTGCTGCTATTAAATTATTATTTTTAATAGTTAAATCAGTTATTGGAACAATTGGTAAATTTAATTGAAACGGATTCCAGTTATTTCCATCATCAAAACTTATATACATACCGTTTTCTGTTCCAGCATATAACAACCCTTTTCTTTTAGGGTCCGAACGCAAAGCACGGGTAAAATGTTCTGAAGCAATTCCAGTAGTTATTAATTTCCAGTTTTTACCGTAATCTTCTGTTTTATAAATATAAGGAGAATAATCACCTAATTTATAACGGGTGCCAACTATATAAGCACCTCCTGCAGTAAATGGGTCAACTTCAATGCAATTTATCATCATCCATTCAGGCATTTTTTTAGGAGTTACGTTGCTCCATTTTTTTCCACCGTCAGTTGTAATATGCACCAAACCATCATCAGAACCTGTCCAAATTAAATTTTCTTCAAAAGGTGATTCTGTGGCGGCAAAAATAGTTCCATAATATTCTACTCCAGTATTATCCTTAGTTATTGGCCCACCTGATGATTCTAAAGTTTTTGGGTCATTTCTTGTTAAATCTGGACTAATAACTTCAAAAGATTGTCCTTCGTTATATGTTATATGCACAAAATTAGAAGTTGTATACATTTTCTTTTTATTATGGGGAGAAAAAAAGATAGGGTAATTCCATTGAAAACGATATTTAAAATCCTCAGCTCCATGTCCCATTGGGTCATCAGGCCAAACATTTATTGCTCTTCGTTCTCCTGTTTTATGATTAACTCTAGTTAGCAAACCGCCATAACTACCCCCATAAACAATATCATCATTTAATGGATCAACAGCAATATGTGCACTTTCACCACCAGCAGTTCCTTCCCAATCACTTTCACCTATAGATCTTCCATCTGTTCTATGAGAAATTCTAACAGTTGAATTATCTTGTTGTGCACCATAAATTCTATAAGGAAAATGGTTATCTGTTACTACTCTATAAAATTGTGATGTCGGTTGGTTCATCATAGTACTCCAATTTTCACCAGCATCAAAGCTAATTTGAGCGCCACCATCATCAGCAATAATCATGCGCTGGTTATCTTCTGGCGAAATCCATAAATCATGATGATCACCATGAGGAGCGTTAAATGTTTTAAACGTTTTTCCACCATCTTTTGATTGATGGTATTGAACATTCATAACATACATAGTATTTTCATCTTGTGTATCTGCATAAATACGCGTGTAATACCAAGCGCGTTGACGTAATTTTCGTTCGCTGTTAATTAATTTCCAAGTTTCGCCAGCATCAGTTGATTTGTAAACTCCACCATCTTTATTTTCTATTAAAGCCCATACAATATCTGAATTTACAGGAGAAACCGTAATTCCACTAATTCCCCAAATTCCTTTTGGCAAACCATCATTTTTAGAAATATTTGTCCACGTTTCACCTTCGTCTGTACTTTTCCATATAGCAGAACCATCTCCACCACTTGATAAACTGTAAGGAGTTCTTCTTACATTCCATGTTGATGCATATAAAATACGAGAGTTATTTGGGTCGATAATTAAATCAACAGCACCAGCATCTGAATTCGCAAATAATACTTTTTTCCATGAATTACCACCATCAGCGGATTTAAACACACCTCTTTCTTCAGAGGATTTGTAGAGGTCACCTAAAACTGCCGCAAATACAATATCTGGATTTTTAGGATGAATTCTAACTCTTGGGATATGACGAGATTTTTTTAAACCAATATGCTGCCAAGTTTTACCTCCATTAACAGATTTCCACATTCCGTCACCAGATGACACATTTCCTCTAACAGTTTTTTCGCCATTTCCAACATAAATAACATTATTATCATATTCACTAACGGCAACTGAACCTACTGAACCTCCAAAATAACCATCAGAAATATTGCTCCAAGTGTTACCAGCATCAGTAGTTTTCCAGACACCACCTCCGGTTGACCCAAAATAATATAAATTAGCTTTATTAGGAACTCCAGTTACAGCAGCACTTCTTCCTCCTCTAAAAGGTCCAATATTACGCCACTCAATAGATTTGTAATATTCTTCACTAAATTTGGATACTATTTTTTGTGCATTAACTTTGTGGGCTGAAATAAAAAATAGACAACTAACTACTAATAAATATTTTTTCATAATGTTTGGAAAATTGATTGTAAAAAAAATGATTAGTAAATCTATTAAAAAAATTTTTATTTTAAGCTACTAATTAAACATAGCATGGAATCTTTGAAAATCAATAAAATAAATAAAACTGTTAGTGGAAGTATTAAAATAACTGGTTCAAAAAGTGAATCGAATAGGTTATTGGTTTTACAACAATTTTATCCTAATTTAAAAATAGAAAATGTTTCAAATTCAGATGATTCTGTTTTAATGAAAAAAGCATTAACAAGTTCTAAAAATGAAATAAATATTGGTCATGCAGGAACTGCAATGCGATTTTTAACGGCTTATTTTTCTGTAAAAGAAAACTCTAAAATTGTGTTAACGGGTTCACATAGAATGAAAAATAGACCCATTAAAATTTTGGTTGATGCTTTAAGAGAATTAGGAGCAAAAATTGGTTATTTAGAGAAAGACGGATTTCCACCTTTAAGTATTGAAGGGAAAAAGTTTACAAAAAACTTTGTGGAAATTGATGGAAATGTTAGTAGTCAATATATTTCAGCTTTACTATTAATTGCTCCAACCCTAAAAAATGGACTTCAATTAAAATTTAAAGGTAAAATAACTTCAGTACCGTATATAAAAATGACATTAACGTTATTGGCTGAGTTAGGTGTAGAATTAGTGTGGGATGATGATAGTATTTCAATCCAACCAAAACCGATAATTGAAGATAAAACTGTTGTAGTAGAATCTGATTGGAGCTCTGCATCATACTATTATAGTTTATGTGCATTAAGTCCTAATTCTGAAATTAAACTTTCATCATATAGAAAAACAAGTTTACAAGGAGATGCTGTTTTAGCTTCAATTTATAAGGATTTAGGTGTTGAAACTAGGTTTAATGAGCGCTCAGTTATATTAAAAAATACAGGTAATTTAAATGTTTCAAAATTGATTGATTTAAATTTAATTGGCGCCCCTGATATTGCTCAAACAATTGCAGTAACTTGTTTTGGTTTAGGTATGGAATGCTACTTAACAGGGCTTCATACGCTAAAAATTAAAGAAACGGATCGGTTAGTAGCTCTTAAAAATGAGATTGAAAAATTAGGAGGTGAAGTACATATAACAAATGAAACGCTACATTTACAGCCTTCAATAAAAATTAATGAAAATGTTAATATTGCTACCTATGATGATCATAGAATGGCAATGGCCTTTGCACCCTTGGCATTAAAGGTGCCTATTAAAATTGGGGAGCCTAATGTGGTATCTAAATCGTACCCAACTTTTTGGAAGGATTTCAAGAAAATAACTACTTAAAAATCTAAAATACAAAGTTTTATTGCAAATCACTTGACAACGCCTATGCTGATGTTGTATATTTGCGCTCATTCAACAAAAACAGTACGAGAAAAAAGTTGCTAAAATTTTTAGATTTTGTGAAAGAAGTAGAACTAAATTCTTGTAATGCTAAAAAATAATAATATTATATATGAAATTATCACATTTTAAATTCGAATTACCAGAAGAATTATTAGCTGAATATCCTGCAGAACATAGAGATGAATCACGTTTAATGGTATTAAATAGAAAAGAAAAAACAATTGAGCATAAGCAATTTAAAGATTTAATCAATTATTTTGATGAAGGAGATTTAATGGTTTTGAACAATACAAAAGTTTTTCCTGCTCGTATGTTTGGTGAAAAAGAAAAAACAGGTGCAAGAATTGAGGTTTTTTTATTAAGAGAATTAAATGCAGAAAGTAGATTATGGGATGTTTTAGTTGATCCAGCGAGAAAAATTAGAATTGGCAATAAATTATTTTTTGGTGATGATGAGAGTTTAGTTGCAGAGGTTATTGATAATACAACATCAAGAGGGAGAACCTTACGTTTTTTATATGATGGTTCTTATGAAGAGTTTAGAAAAAAATTAGATGAATTAGGTGAAACACCACTTCCAAAATATATTAAAAGAGAAGTTCGCGCAGAAGATGAAGAGCGTTACCAGACTATTTATGCAAAACATGAAGGAGCAGTAGCTGCTCCTACAGCAGGCTTGCATTTCTCTAAGCATTTAATGAAGCGTCTAGAAATTAAAGGTATTGATTTTGCTGAAGTTACTTTACATGTTGGTTTAGGTACTTTTAGCGCGGTTGAAGTTGAAGATTTATCCAAACATAAAATGGATTCTGAGCAGGCAATTATTCCAGATGAAACTGTTGAAATTGTTAATAATGCAATAGATTCAAAAAGACGTGTATGTGCTGTTGGTACAACCGTAATGAGAGCGATAGAAAGTTCAGTTTCATCAGATAGCCACTTAAATACTTTTAATGGATGGACAAATAAATTTATTTTTCCACCATATGAATTTAGTATCGCGAATTGTATGATTACTAATTTTCATACCCCAAAATCTACATTAATGATGATGGCAGCGGCATTTGCAGGATATGATTTTTTAATGGAAGCATATGAAGAGGCTGTTAAGGAAGGTTACAAGTTTTATTCGTATGGAGATGCGATGTTAATTATATAATTAAAAAGATATTTTTATAGAATTTCGATTCCCGCAAAAGCGGGAATCTTTTTATAATAAAGATTTTAAATGAGTAGCAAAAAAGACATTAGAGCATTAACCAAAACGGAATTACGAGATTTTTTTGTTGAAAATGGCGATAAATCATTTAGAGGAAATCAAGTGTATGAGTGGTTGTGGAGTAAAAATGCTCATACCTTTGAGGATATGACAAATATTTCTAAAGAAACACGACAAATGTTGATGGAAAATTTTGTTATTAATCATATTAAAGTTGATGATATGCAACGCAGTTCTGATGGAACAGTAAAAAATGCCGTTCGTTTACATGATGGCTTGGTTGTCGAATCAGTTTTAATTCCTTCTAAATCAAGAACAACTGCCTGTGTTTCTAGTCAGGTAGGTTGTAGCTTAGATTGTAAATTTTGTGCTACAGCCCGCTTAAAGAAAATGCGAAATTTAAATCCTGATGAAATATTTGATCAGGTTGCAGCAATAAATCAAGAGAGTTTGTTATACTATAACCATAAGTTATCTAATATTGTTTTTATGGGAATGGGAGAGCCTCTTATGAACTACAATAATGTAATAAAGGCAATTGATAAAATTACTTCTCCTGAGGGATTAGGTATGTCTCCTAAAAGAATCACTGTTTCTACCTCTGGTGTTCCAAAAATGATAAAAAAGTTGGCAGATGATGATGTGAAGTTTAATTTAGCAGTTTCATTACATTCTGCAATTGATGAAGTTAGGGCTGAAATAATGCCTTTTAGTATGGCTTTTCCTCTTAATGAATTAAAAGAATCTCTTGAATATTGGTACGCTAAAACAGGTAGTAGAGTAACCTATGAGTACATTGTTTGGGATGGGATAAATGATACAAGGGAGGCCATAAATGCATTGGTTAAATTTTGTAAATATGTGCCTTGTAAGGTGAATTTAATTGAATACAATCCAATTGATGACGGAGAATTTCAGCAGGCCAAATCACAGGCTATTGATGATTATATAAGTATTTTAGAAATGAATGATATAATTGTTAATGTAAGAAGGAGTAGGGGAAAAGATATAGATGCGGCTTGTGGGCAACTAGCAAATAAAAAAAGCTAGATTTTAAAACCTAGCTTTTTTATTATTTTAAATAGTTGTAACTATCTTTTAAGTTTCTTTTTAACTTCAACTTCTTGGTAAGCTTCAATAATATCTCCAATTTCAATATTGTTGAAATTCTTTATTTGAATACCACAATCGTATCCTTTAGCAACTTCTTTAGCATCATCTTTAAATCGTTTTAAAGAAGTTAACTCACCTGAATGTATAACAACACTATCTCTAATAATTCTAATTTTAGAGTTTCTAAAGATTTTACCACTTGTTACCATACAACCAGCAATGTTTCCAATTTTAGAAATTTTATAAACCTCTCTAATTTCAACATTTCCAGTAACTTCTTCTTTAATTTCAGCAGATAACATTCCTTCCATTGCATCGCGTAAATCGTTGATAGCATCGTAAATAATAGAATATGTTCTTACGTCGATTTCTTCGTTATCAGCTAAAGTTCTTGCATTTCCTGAAGGTCTCACATTAAATCCAACTATAATAGCATCAGATGCTGAAGCTAATAAAACATCAGACTCTGTAATTGCTCCAACTCCTTTATGTATAATATTTACTTGAATTTCAGCAGTTGATAATTTTTGGAAAGAATCTGTTAATGCTTCAACTGAACCATCCACATCACCTTTTAAAATAATGTTCAATTCTTTGAAGTCTCCTAAAGCAATTCTTCTTCCAATCTCATCTAAAGTAATATGACGTTGTGTTCTAACCGATTGTTCACGTTGTAATTGAGAACGTTTTGTTGCAATTTGTTTTGCTTCTTTTTCATCTTCAAAAACGTGGAATCTATCTCCTGCTTGTGGTGCACCATCTAAACCAAGAATAGATACTGGTGTAGAAGGGCCTGCCTTTTGCATATTATTTCCGCGCTCATCAAACATAGCTTTTACTTTACCACTATGTTTTCCAGCTAACATATAATCACCTATTTTTAGAGTTCCTTCTTGTACTAATATAGTAGAAACATATCCACGTCCTTTGTCTAATAAAGCTTCAACTACAGTTCCAACAGCATTTTTATTAGGATTGGCTTTTAAATCTAACATTTCAGCTTCCAATAAAACTTTTTCAAGTAATTCGGCAACACCATCTCCTGTTTTTGCTGAAATATTATGAGATTGAATTTTTCCTCCCCAATCTTCAACCAATAAATTCATTGCAGAAAGTTGTTCTTTAATTTTATCTGGATTGGAATTAGGTTTGTCAATTTTGTTAATTGCGAAAACAATTGGAACACCTGCTGCTTGAGCGTGACTTATTGCTTCTTTAGTTTGTGGCATAACATCATCATCAGCTGCAATTACAATAATAACTAAATCTGTTACTTGAGCACCTCTTGCACGCATTGCTGTAAAAGCTTCGTGACCAGGAGTATCTAAAAAAGCAATTTTTTGGCCTCCTTTTAATTGAACACCATAAGCACCAATATGTTGAGTTATTCCACCCGATTCACCTGCAATTACATTTTCTTCACGTATATAATCTAACAAAGATGTTTTACCGTGATCTACGTGCCCCATTACTGTAATAATTGGAGCTCTAGTTTCTAATTCAGCTTCTGTATCAATATGTTCTTCGATAGATTCTTCTACTTCAGCACCAACAA
>Ga0102815_10000976_pt1 | contig 18320 bp, 15 predicted proteins | sample ColrivemetaGS759_FD_79113 | JGI IMG/M metagenome (GOLD analysis project Ga0102815, IMG submission 79113) | Estuarine microbial communities from the Columbia River estuary - Ebb tide ETM metaG S.759 | ecosystem: Environmental > Aquatic > Marine > Intertidal zone > Estuary | place: USA: Columbia...
GCATTTATCAGGATACTCGCGCGATAAAACCGCGGGAGGAAAAACATTGCCAACACAGACTGACCTGTTGAATCTGCAGATATTGCAACAGCAGCTTGATGGAGTGCTTCCCGACGCATGCCAATCGCTTGGGATTCCGCCGGCCTGCTATGCCGACAATGATCTTTTGGAGCTGGAGCGCCGTGCCGTTTTTGTCAACGGCTGGGTAAGTCTCGGGCGTGCGGATCGCTGGCCGAACAGCGGCGATTATTCGGCGATGAACATCGCCGCTGAGCCGGTGATTGTGGTGCGCAGTAAATCCGGATCTTTAAAGGCCTTTGCCAACAGTTGCCGCCATCGTGGCAGTCAGTTGCTGACAGGGAATGGTAACTGCAAGAAAATAAAATGCCCGTTCCACTGGTGGACTTATGATCTCGAGGGTCAGCTCAAGGTTTACTCGCGCATGGAAAACGCCACCGACTTCAAGGCGGAAGACTATGGCCTGGTGGAGTTCACGGTTGCCGAGCGGCAGGGTTTTGCCTGGTTCAGCATGTCCGATTCAGTGCCGTCAATCGACGACTGGCTGGGTGATTTTGACCATTTTCATCGACCCTGGGACCTGCCCGAGTGGCGTACCACACGGGTCCGCGAGTTTGAAGTTGATTGTAACTGGAAAACCTTTATCGAAGTGTTTAACGAGTATTATCACTTACCGATGGTGCACCCCGATTCGATCAACTGGCTATACCCCGAACCCGATGCAGCGGATCAGACTAGTGGTCAGTACGTAACCCAATTCGGTGCGACCGAGGGTGCCGCGGCCCTGCTCGAGCATAGTCAGCAGTTTGCCTTGCCGGCAGCACCGAGTCTGCAGGGGCGCGAGGCGATGGGTACTCGCTATACCTGGATTTACCCCAATATGACTTATGCACTTTCGCAGGATTCGATGTGGATGTATCAGGCGTTTCCGATCACCGCAGATCGCTGCCGGGTGATACAAACCATTTGTTTCCCGTCCGACACGGTGGCACTCGATGATTTTGAGGAGCGTGCCGAACATTACTATGAGCGTATCGATGCAGCACTCGCCGAGGATTTGCCATTCCTGCAACAGCAGCAGATTGGCCTGGCATCAAGTTTTGCGCGGCAGGGTCGCTTTTCGGCGCTCGAACCGAGTGTGGCCCGTTTCGCCTATTGGTATGCACAACAAGTGCTGCAACAACTAAACCGGAGCCCGGATTAATCATGAGCCTGCAAATCAGAAAAATAGTACGTTATATTGACGAAACGCTTGTCGAGGGTGGTAAGGCGACCGAACGTCCCTGGATCATGGTGGCGGTTGCGGCAGTGATAAAGAACCCCTGGGCGGGGCAGGGCTTCGTTGAGGACCTGCGCACCACCATTCTCGAGGTGGCGCCGCCACTTGGCGAAATCATGGTGCCTGACTTGCTGGCCACGATCGGCGGTGCCGATAAAGTTGAGGCCTATGGCAAGGCTGCAGTTGTGGGTATGAATGGCGAGGTTGAACACGGTTCTGGCATTATTCACACATTGCGTTTCGGTAATCAGTACCGTGTCGCCGTTGAAGGTAAGTCTTTCCTGAGTTTTACCAATAAACGCGCCGGGCCGGGCACCGCCATCACCATCCCGATGATGCACAAGGACGATGCCGGGTTTCGCGCCCATTACCTGACCCATGAATTCCACATTCCGGACGCCCCGGGTGCGGATGAAATCGTGATTGCGCTGGGTGCCGCGAGCAGCGGTCGACCGCATCATCGCATCGGTGACCGCTACCAGGATATGGAGGAGATGCAGGTCGACCAGACCGGAAAGCCGGCTGAATAGCTCGCTCTATTAGAGGTTCGTATAGAAATGGCACTTACTTAAGCACAACGTTATGGCGTTACCTTCTGGTCGGGAGAAGGTGGATGATTGGGGGATTATTTGCGAAGTAAACCGCAGGCGGCGAAGTCGCCGAGGCATTCGCAAATAGTCCCCCAATCATCCGACCGTAGTCGGACTCTGGATGCATCAGTGTTTTGGCTTAAGTAAGTGCCATTTGCGCCGTATTGTGATTTTGTGTACTTGAGTGGGTTGCTAAAAACAGGTGTTTGTTGTGGTGAACAAGCGTCTTTTTGATCGCATCGACGCTGCGCACAGAAACTGGTGGGTAAGTTGGGCGGCAGGTTCTGAAACCTGGTTACTCCGTGTTGCCGGACTTCTTCTCTTTTCCTGACTGCAGGCTCTCTCGTACAGACTGGAAATAATCGGTACACAGCATGGCACAGACGATGATCACGATGACCGCAAAAGGCAATGCCTTGATTGATCCGGCCAACCCGAGCACGAAAGCCATGAAAATGGTGACTGAAATTGCTCCGGTGATGATGTTGTCCATATCGTTCTCGCTCGTTTTATCGTGTCAGTATAATGGAAATCAGTTGTCGGTTGCGTCTGCGGTGTCGTTCTGCAGGATATCCAGTAACCAGCGTGTGCTGCGAAACAGGCGCGCATCGTCGTTTTTTTCACCGATTACCTGCACACCCATGGGCAGGCCCTCCGGGCTTTGCAGTATCGGCAGATTGATTGCGGGGGTGCCGCAAAAGGTCCAGATAGTGTTCATCACCGGACTACCGGTTGCCTCGATACCAGCGGGTGCAGGACCTGGCGTCGCCGGCGTCAGGATGGCGTCATAGTCTTCGAATACTTCGCTGAGAAATGCGTTGTAATCCTGCATGTGCGCGAGTGCCTGCTGGTAGTCAGCATCGCTGACCTGCTGTCCGCGTTCGATCATATCGCGCAGCACGTCACTTAGCTGCTCCTTGCCGCGTCGATACTCATCGGCAAAGCTGCGCGCCAGGTCGGCTTCCATCACCCTGCGATGATCCTCATGCAAAGCGTCGAAGGACTCCGGCATATCGACGATGTCGATGGCTTTGGGTTGTATCTCGTTGGTGGCTTCTATGAGTTCGCGCAAGGCATCCTTGGTGACAGCTTCTACCTGTTCCCAGACAGAGCTGCGAATAAACGCGAAATGGGGATTTACCGGTACTTCTGTCACCATCAGGTCGGCGATTCGCGGCGGAGCCACGGGCTTCATAACGCTATCCTGTGCATCAAAACGCATCAGCACGTCGGCCAGCAAGGCGAGATCAGGCAAGCTGCGGGCGAACACGCCGATGGTATCAAGCGGCGGAGATTGTTCCAGCACACCGTGGCGCGAGATGCGCGCGAAACTGGGTTTATAGCCGTATACGCCGCAATAGGCCGCGGGGCGGATGACCGAGCCATTGGTCTGGGTGCCGACGCTGAGTGGCACCATTGCGCAGGCAACCGCAGCTGCCGAGCCGCTCGACGAGCCGCCCGGGGTATGTTCTGGGTTGTGTGGATTGCGTGTTTTACCGGGTGCATAGACCGCCAGTTCGGTAGAGACGGTTTTGCCAAGAATGATAGCGCCGGCTTCCTTCAGCAGTGCCACCAGGGTCGCATCACGCTCGGGCTGCCGGCCTTGATGCAATACCGTGCCGCGTTCGGTTGGATAGTCTGCGGTATCGATAATGTCCTTTATGCCGATCGGCAATCCATGCAGTGCCCCGAGCGCCCGACCGCTTTTACGAAATTCATCGGCGGCCTGTGCCTGTCGCAGTGCCATCTCGCGGTCCAGGTGCGTCCAGGCGCCAATAGACGGTTCGAGCTCATCGATACGCGCAAGGCAGGCTTCGACCAGTTCGCAGGAGGTGAGCGCACCAGTTTCAATGAGCGCACGCGCATCGCATGCACTGAGATAATTGGACGAGGCGGGCTTGAATCTATCCATATGCGAAACTTGTCGCTGCTAGCCGAACAGGTACACGGGCAACCACAACGCGATACCCGGGAAGTTGTAAAGCAGTACCATCGAGAACAGGATGATCGCGAGGTACGGCATGATGCCACGGAAAATATCCATCAACTGTATGTGCGGTGGCGCGACACCTTTCAGATAGTAAGCGGCCATCGCCATCGGCGGCGTTAGAAACGAAGTTTGTAGATTGAGCGCTACCAGGATGCCGAAAAACAGCGGGTCGACGTTGAAGGTTTCCAGCATTGGCAGGAAGATCGGTACGAAGATGATGATGATCTCGGTCCACTCCAGCGGCCAGCCGAGGAGGAAGATGATCGACTGTGCCAGCACCAGGAAGCCGACCGTGCCGAGGTCCATGGAGAGAACCCAGTCATTGATCAGCTCATGGCCGCCGAGGTAAGAGAATACCGAGGCAAAGGTCCAGGAACCGACGAACAACCAGCACACCATCGCCGAGGTTTTTGCAGTCAGGTATACGGCCTGCTTGAGTCTTTCCCAGCTCAACGAGCGATAACACAGAGCGAGAAACAGTCCGCCGAATGCGCCGACACCGGCGGCTTCGGCCGGCGTAGCCAGGCCCATTAGAATGGCGCCGAGTACACTCATGATCAGCAACGCCAGCGGGATGAACGAGGTGGTCAGTTCCCAGGCGATGCGACCGAAGGAGGGGACATCCTCTTCCGGGGGTTTGGGCGCGAGACTCGGGTTCAGGGTCGCCCGCCCGACGACATAAACCATGTAAAGACCGGCCAGCAACAGTCCGGGGAACATGGCTGCAGCGTAGAGGCGCAGTGGCGAGATCTCGGCGATTGCCGAGTAAACGATCAGCATGATTGAGGGTGGAATCAAGATGCCAAGGCAGCCACCGGCGCAGATGACGCCCGCGGCGAAACTCTCGTCGTAGTTGGCCTTCAGCATCGCCGGAAAGGCAAGCATGCCCATCAGCGTTACCACTGCGCCAATGATGCCGGAAGCGGTGGCAAATATGGCGCAGGTGAACAGTGCGGCTACCGCCATCGAACCGGGCAGGTGCCGCGCCGCCATCTGGATACTGAAAAACAGGCGATTGACTATGTTGGCCCGTTCGACCACATAGCCCATGAATAAGAAGAGTGGGACGGCCACCAGTACGTCGTTGGACATGACCGAGAAAGTGTTCTGCACAAACAGGTCAAATATTCTGTTGTCGAATATGTGGGCCATACGAAATTCATCGTAATAGGCGTAGTAACCGAAACCGAGGCCCATGGCGATCAGCGTAAATGCGATCGGAAAACCCAGAAGCACCATAAAGATGAACAGGCCGAGCATGAATACTGCAATTACCGGATCAGACATGACCTGCCTCCTGCTCTGCTTCTTTTTCCATGCGGCGCAAATCTTCCTGCTCGTTCATTAACATGGTTTCGGTTTCCTGCACATCGTGTAAGCGCGGCGGCCAGGCGCCGGTCCGGATACAGATAACGCAACGCGTCATTTCGGCCAGGCCCTGCAGTAACACCAGGACGCCGGAAATCGGTATCAGGGTTTTAAAGAAATAAATCTGAATTCGGGACGGGCTGCTCCAGCTGACTTCCTTGTAAAACCAGGAATCGGAGGCGAAGCCGTAGCCATAATAAATCAGTGCCAGAGCACCGGGCAACAGGAATAACGCGTAAAGCACCAGGTCTATCTTTGCCTGGGTTTTGATCTTCAGCAGTCGATAGATGACGTCGCCACGCACGTGAGCGTCCTGCGACAGTGCGTAGGCACCGGACATCATGAACAGCGCGCCATACATCTGTACGCTCATGTCGAAGGCCCACACCGTCGGTGCGTTAAGCACGTAGCGCATGAACACTTCATAGCAGGTGGAAAAAGTCAGAATCACGATGCACCAGGCAAAGGACTTGCCGGACCAGGCGCTCAAGCTATCGATAAAATGCAGAATACGGGTCATGGTGGGACACCTGGCGTAATCGAATTAGATGGAGAAACAAAAACCGGGACGACGCTGGCGACGTCGTCCCGGTGGCAGTTGCCGGTTACCTACATTTTGCCAAAGTAATGCTCGTAGGCGCCTTTGTAGTTAGGTGAGTTACGCAGCGCGTAAGCACCGTGGCGCTTGGCCCAGGCCTTTTGTGAATCCAGCACTTTCTTGAAGAAAGGATCGGAATCGCTGATGCGCTTGGCGACGATGTCCCAGGCGTTCAGTTGATCCTGCATGACGCTGTCGGGAGTACGGTGAACGTTGACGCCGTGCTTCTCCTGCAGCGTGACCAGATCCTGAGAGTAACGCTCCATTGCTTTCCACGCCATGTCTGCCGAGGCCGCTTCAGAAGCGTACTCGAGGATTGCCTGGTGCTCTGGATTGAGCTTCTCGTAGAGAGATTTGTTGAAAATGATCTCAAAACATTCCTGCGACTGGTGGAAGCTGCCGAGGTGGTAATGTTTGGATACGTCCTGCATGCCGAAATCCTTGTCCGACGTCGGGTTGTTGAACTCGGCTGCATCGATCAGGCCACTCTTCATCGCTGGCTGAATTTCGCCGCCGGGAAGCTGCACGACCGACATGCCCATTTCCTGCAATACATCGGCTGCGAGACCAACGGTACGATATTTCAGGCCTTTCATCTGATCGCTACCCTTGATTTCTTCTTTGAACCAGCCCAGCGGTTGTGCTGGCATCGGCCCTGAGAAGAAGCCGACCAGGTCCAGTCTCAGCTTGTCGTGCATCAGTTCGTAGTAAAGCGCCTTGCCACCACCGTGCTGAACCCAGCCCATCAGTTCATTAGCTGACCAGCCAAAGCAGGGACCGGTTCCGAACAGTGATGCTACCGGGCTCTTGGAATACCAGTAGGCGGTTACCAGATGCGCGCCATCGAGTACACCTTTGTGCACTGCGGTTTGCATTTCTGCGGTCTTTACCACGGCACCTACGCCAAGCAGATCGATTTTCAGCGACCCTCCGGACATTTTATTGACGCGGTCGACGTAGTCCTGGGCGAATTCGAGAAAGATACCGCCACCCCAGGCCGCCTGCACCTTGAGGACAACGGGTTTGGCTGCTACTGAAACAGATGGGAATGAGGCCGCTGCTGCTCCGCCCGCAATGGCGGCAGCCCCTGTGGTCAGAAATTTGCGACGCGATGTCGTTGATTCGGTCATTGGAATGCTCCTCTTTATAATGGGTAAGTTGGCTGGCGATTCCATCGTTCAGTCAGCTGGGCATCAATTTTGGTTGTTTTGGAACCTGATTAGAATCGCCGCACACTGCTCTTGACTACTGTCCGCATGACTGCGGTCCAATTAAAGCATACAAGGGTGCCACAATTAAAGCATACAAAGATGTATATTGTATACCAGCCACAATTGAGGTAAAGAAGTCGGCTGTATCCTGCTATCTACAGGCAAAAACGGCAATAAGCAGATTGCCTGTGACACGGTATAGACGGCATGTTCGGGTAGATTAAGGCTTCCCTAGGCGACGCGGTCACCCGGCTCAGAGCCATTGAAGATGGCGACCAGGTTGGCACAAGCTCGATACCCCATGGCTTTGCGGGTTTCGTGAGTAGCGCTGCCGATGTGTGGCAGCAGGAAAACATTGTCCAGCTCGCGATATCCCGCATGGATCCCGTCGGGTTCGCCGTTGAACACATCGAGGCCGGCGGCACCGATAGTACCGCTCCTTAGCGCGGCTACCAGTGCGTCGTCGTCGATGACGCCACCGCGCGAGGTATTGACCAGGATCGAATCGGCATGCATCAGGGCGAGTCGCTTGCCGTTTATCAGACCCTGGGTTGATTCCATCGCCGGGCAATGTATCGACACAACGTCGACGCTTTCGAGCAATGATTCCACGCTGTCGTGGTAAATGCTGTCACCGGACTGCTCGGCGTCCAGCGGCCTGCGGTTATGGTAGTGAATCTTCATGTCGAAACCGCGTGCACGTTGCGCCACAACCTGCCCGACCCGGCCCATGCCGAGGATCCCGAGGCGCTTGCCGGTTGTCTGGCGCCCGACCATGAAATCGGGACTCCAGTCTTTCCACTGCTGGCTGCGCACCAGGCGCTCGCCTTCGCTGGCACGCCTTGCCGCCCCGAGCATTAGCAAAATCGCGATTTCTGCCGTCGCATCTGAGAGTACGTCGGGCGTATTGGTAACGATGATGCCTTTATCCTTTGCGGCCTCCAGATCGACATGGTCGACCCCGACCGAGAAATTGGCAATGGCCTTAACGCGTGCGGGCAGTTGCGCGATGGTGTCTGCCGGGAACTTTTCCGTGTGACAGGGCAGTATGGCATCCGCCTGCGCCGCGAGTTCCAGCAGCTCAGCGCTGCTATAGAGGCGATCTTCCGGGTTTAACAGCGTTGTAAAATGTTCACCAAGCTTCTGCTCGACGGCGGCAGGCAGTCGCCGCGTTACCAGCACCACAGGTTTATTATCCATCTTGTTCTCGCATAGGTTCAGGTTGGCAGGTTCAGGTTACGGAGATGCATTCATCTCACGCTAGAGATTGAATGCCAGTCGCTCGCTGACGATAACGATTAAGATCAGCAGTGTCCAGAGTAGACACCCTTGCCGGGGTAGGTCGGGGTTTACACTGTGGATGATTGTCGTCTGTGATTGATCAAACCAGTCAAAGGCATCCCGGTCTGGCATCATATTATATACCTTTAGGGAGTCGTATCGGATAGTGGTGCCTGCAGGGCCGTATCCTGTAACCGGGCCTCGGCTATCTATGCAACCCGGCGAGGGTTAGAATGTCGCCTCAATTTTGGCCCGGTGAAATGCCGGCTGCGCCAAAGGCCTGTATTGAAAAGATATCCAAACGATATGCAAACGAAATTCTCCAGGGTTATTAATTTTCTGTATGGCCCCTACTTCAAGGTTGTTGGTTTTTTCTATCGCATTTTCGCGACTAATCGGGCCCGTATCGAAAGGCTAAAGACCAATCAAACCTTTTCTGCAATTTTGAAGGGTTTTACCCTGTTGGTGCTGGTGGGCTGGATCCTGATCTGGATGTTTGCCAGCGACGAGGATCGCACGCGCCTGGTCGATGAGGTCAGGCAGTCTATCGGTGTTTCTATTCCGCAGGCTACTCCCGCCGAACGCGATGAGATGTCCCAGTAACTCCCGGTAAATCCCGGTAACAGATAACTCGTTGCCCGTGATTCAGTCCCTGGTAGCGTATTAGTCGATTCAGGTTACCAGGTTCTGTGCGTTGTCCAGACCTCGCGCCGGTTCGTGAAGATGGTCCACGCTCATCCCTGGGGATTCGATCCGTTCTCGGCTACACCTGATTGTCTGGCCAGCATCGGGCAACCGCGGTAGGATTCATTGGCGCCTTTTCCGGGCCAGCAAAAACAGTGCAAAGAAAAAGTGTCACGGTCGCGAATCAGTCGACATCATCGGAAACCATAATTCCTTTCCAGGAGGTTCAAAATGACACAACCTGCTCGTGCTATTTCAGTGGAAACACTGAACGCCAAATTTGCCATGATGTTTAGCGAGGAAACACGGCAACATGGACTGGCGCTGAAACTGCGTCCGAGCGACGTGGTAATCACGCCGTTCGGCAAGAGTGGTACTACCTGGACACAGCAAATTGTGCATTGCCTGCGTACCGGCGGAGATATGGATTTTGATGATATCAGCCGGGTTGTGCCCTGGATCGAAAACTCGGCCGCACTCGGGATCAACCTGGATGCCGAACAAAAAGCCAGCCCACGGGCATTCAAGAGCCACCTGGCCTGGGGCGAAATCCCGCAGGGTGGACGCTATATCGTGGCTATTCGTGATCCAAAGGATGCGCTTTATTCGCTCTACCGGTTTATCGAGGGTTGGTTCTTCGAGCCAGGGTCGATTTCTCTCGACGACTTTGCGCGCGAGTTCTTTATCAAAGACCGTGCTTACTGGAAGCACCTGGGATCGTGGTGGCCGCGCCGAGATGATGACGACGTGCTGCTAATGGCGTTTGAACATATGAAACTCGACCTTTCTGGCACTATCGGGCGCGTCGCTGATTTTATCGATATCAAGCTGGATGATGAATTGCAAAGAATCACTGAAGAGCAGGCTTCCCTGAAATTCATGCAGGAGCATAGTGACAGGTTTGATGATCGACTCATGCGTGAGATGAGTGAACGGGTAGCGTCCCTGCCTGCAGGCAGTGATTCGGCCAAGGTGCGTGTCGGTAGCATCGGAGAGCATGTACAGCATCTTAGTGACAACATTGCAGCTGAACTCGATGACATATGGCAGCAGGAGATTTCCGCCAGCTTCGGATTTCCCGACTACCAGGCACTGATTGCTTCGCTGAATTGATTTATCGAAGTCGGTGGGGAGAATTTCCAGGCGAACCGCCATTGACGATGTCGGCCTGTGACCGGACGGTTAAGCGGATTGACCGATCAGCGGGTTAATCCTCCCCATATTCTGATCAACCCTGCAGCTCTGATCACCCATCAGGTGTGGGACTCCATGCTTTTTTCATCTGCATTGCCGCCTGCGCCGGCTTTAGATTGATACAGGATAAGTCGATACAGGCGGGTGGCATTCCCCCTGGATCAGGCGGAGCGTCGAGGCCAGCGCTGTTAAGCTGAAGAAATATCCACCGATCGCGTCTTTCGCGGTGCTGGTCTGGCGCACTGAAATGCCACGAAACCAGGCTCATTTCCGGGCAGTATTGAGAGTCGAATACTATATTTGAGCGCGCTTGCTCTCGCCGTAAAATCAACCCCACCGCCACGATTCTTTGTGAATCCGCCGATTCTGGTCTATAGATCTATCTGCAACGCGAATACGAATGACTTTGTGTTCGAAAACAACGACATGAACGGATCATTTAAAACACGAGTGATATGAAAGCAGCGGTTAAGAAAGTACGAGTAGAAAGCACTGATCTTTCGATCGGCATGTATATATGCGATCTGGACCGACCCTGGCTGGATTCACCCTTTTTGATCCAGGGATTTTATATCAAGGATAACGTCGATATCGATACGGTCAGATGCATGTGTGACTACGTCTATGTCGATAGAGTCGTGGCCCGCGAGCAGATAACCAGTAACCTGCCGACGGCGAGTTCCGCACTGCTCTCGGTTACCCCTGTCATTCAATCCATTGATCCATCGTCGAATGCCACTATGGAGCGGGTGGATGAAGCAAAGATTTCGAATCCAGTGGCAAAATCTCAGCAGGGAAGCGAAGAGTTTTTCCCTGACAGGGAGTTGACTAAATATACACATACAGTGAGTTGGCGTGACGAGGCCGCGAAAGCCAAATCAGCCATTCAGGGTCTATACGACTTCATCGCCACGTTCATGAGATCGAGTGTGCAGAATGATCTGCTGGATATGGAAAACATCAGGCTGGCGGTCAAACCGATGGTTGATTCGGTAATTCGAAATCCGGATGCCTGCCTCTGGTCGGCGGTCATGAAGCCGGAAACCATATCCAGCTATGACACTGCGTTACGATCTGCGGTGTATTCCTGCGTGCTGGGACGTCAGCTCGGCTTACCCGGACGGGATCTATGCTCGCTGGCGATTGGCGGCATGCTTTTCGATATTGGTAAGTTGCGTCTGGGCGACGACATTTTGCATGCTGATCGACAGCTCACGGATAAGGAAATGTCGATCATGATGCGTCATGTTGAGATTGGCCTCAGTATCCTGCAAGGCGGCGGTCTCAGCGATCCCGATATTATCGATTTCATTGCGAATCACCATGAGCGACATGACGGCAGTGGATATCCACAGGGACTTGCCGGTGACTTGATTCCGGTATTTGGCCGTATTGCCGGTGTTGTCGATTGTTACAACGCAATAACCAGCAGTCGCAGGTACGCGAGCACCCGGTCACCGGCAGAAGCGATAAACCAGCTTTACAAATTGAAGGGAGTCCACTTCAACGAAGACCTGATCGATGAGTTTATCCAGGCGATTGGCGTTTATCCGGTCGGCGCAATGGTTGAACTATCCACCGGCGAAGTGGCTATCGTGGCAGCGCAATCGAGCTCACGCCGCTTACGACCGATTGTCGTGATGTTACTCGATAGTGAAAAAAATCCCTGTCCTGGAGGTCATTACATAAACCTGGAGACGACAACGCACAGCGACGATGGCAGCAAACTGGACATTGTTAAAAACCTGGAGCCTAACGCCTTCGGTGTTGACCGAGGCGCTATAAAGCTTTCCTAGCAGCCTGGCTCTTGTCCGCGTCTCTAGAACAGGCTGGACAGGATTAGAAGAATCCCGATAATCGATATGGCCGCGCCGATCACCGCAAGCCGCGCGATGGGTTCAGAATGCGCGATTCTTGAAAGACGAACACTTTCAAGATAATCCTTCAGCCAGAATAGCCCGATAATCAACCCGATTATCCCGACACCGGATACGAGAAAGTAAATACCGATCCGCATTACTGATTGCTATTCCGCGATTTTTTGCCCATGGGTGTCCCTGAATTCCGAGCCTGAATCTGGTGCTTAATGCGGTGTCGCATGATGGTGTCGTTGACTCGTGTGCAAAATTTGATCCGACAGCATAATTTCAAAATTTCATATAGCAACTGCTTTTGATCTTTTGCTAATGACCTCTTGCCAGGGACCTCTGACTAAACACGGGTGTTAGAATTATCCGTCCTCAAGCTGACCCAGCAACCAGTCGCGAAAACGTGCGGCCGCGCTGCCGCTCCCGGGCGCACGACGGTGCAGCAGATAGTAGGAATAGTCGTGCTTGATCCGTTGCGCGCTTGCGCAAACCAGTTGTCCCGAGTTCAGGTCCCGGTCGATAAGCTCGAAGTATCCGATGGCGAGACCGAGACCGTCGGCCGCAGCCTGCATCGCCAGGGCAGGATCCTTGAGCGACAGGCCGTCTAGTTGCCCGGGGCAGTCGACGCCACAGCCGTTTAGCCAGTCATGCCATTCCTGTCCCCTTGACTGCTCTGCGATGTCGGCATGAATCAGATTATGGCGTAGCGCATCGATCGGGTGCTTGAGCGCAGTAGAGGTTGCTGCATACTCAGGGCTGCACACCGGCACCATGTGAATCGACATCAACAATTCATGACTGTGGTCAGGCCAGGGCGGAATGCCGCAGCGTATCGCGAAATCGATGTTTCCCGCTTGCAGATCAAGATCATCAAGACTCGGCAGCAGGTGAATGCGACTCGCTCCGGGTTCGGCGTACCAGCTGGAGAGGCGTGGCACCAGCCACTTGCTGGCAAAAGAAGGAGTGCTGGTCACATTGACTATGTCGGGGATCGCAGCAGGACCCTGATTCTGTTGCAGATCCGTGAGCCTGTCGTTGATACGATCGAAGCTCTCGCTCAAAACCGGCAACAGCGATTCGCCACTGGAGGTGATTTGCAAACCTCGATTGGTGCGTTCGAACAGGCGGGTGCCCAGTTGTGATTCGAGCAACTTGAGTTGATGGCTGATTGCGCTATGGGTAACCGAAAGCTCGCGTGCGGCGCCAGAAACGCTGGCATGACGTGCGGCAGCTTCGAATGCGCGCAGGGCGTTAAATGGCAGGTTTCTTCGGTTCATGACCTGGGTTACGTGATCGGGTGTGAATAATTCTAACACCGATAGTAAATAATATTCGCTACGGCTGAAAGTCCTAACTCTGACACACTCGCGATTCCTCAAATTTATTGCAACATCATGAACGAGACAGCATGAACGAGACAGCCATTCCGAACACTGCCGCCTATAGCGGTTACGGCACGCCACAACGCGGCGAAAGCGATGAGTTGCTGGTGAGAACCGCGGCCGGTAGCGCCTGTGGTGAATACCTGCGACGTTACTGGCAGCCCATTGCGCTGACCAGTGAAGTGACCGACGTGCCGCGTTTGATACGAGTGCTCGGTGAAGAACTGGTGCTGTTTTGTGATCGTTCGGGGCGCTATGGTCTGGTGCATAAACAATGTCCGCATCGGCGTGCTTCCATGGAGTTTGGTGTCTGCGAGGACAACGGCATTCGTTGCTGTTACCACGGCTGGTTGTTCGACGTGGATGGTCAGATCCTGGAGATTCCCGGTCAGCCGCAGAAAATTGCGGATCTGGTCAAGCGCCAGACCAGTCTGGGTGCTTATCCGGTGAGGGAATATCACGGGCTTATATTTGCCTACCTGGGTCCGATCGAATTAATGCCCGAATTCCCGGTATACGACACGCTCGAAATCGAGGGTCAGACCCTGGTGCCCTACCGTGCCGATTACCACTGCAACTGGCTGCAGGTACTCGATGCAATACTCGACCCGATCCATACCAGTTTCCTGCACTCGCGCATGAGTCGTGCACAGTTCTCCGAAGGCATGGGCGAGTTGGGTGAATTACTCTTCTATGAACGCGACATGAGCTTTCTCGGGGCGAATGTGAGGCGCGTGGATGAGCACGTCTGGGTGCGGGTCAACGAACTGGTGTTGCCGAATTATACCCAGGCGGGAGCCGCTTTTTCAGCCGATGGAACGCAGCCGATTTATTATGGGCGGACCGCATTCTCACGATGGGTGGTACCGATCGATGATGAAAATACGACCGCGTTTGCCTGGGCAGTTTTCGGTGAGCGCGCCGATCCCGAGGCCTACAACACGCCCGAAGGTCCTGAGCTGATCGAGCAGGGAGAGTTAATGGATCGCAGCTACGACGAGCGCCAACGATTCCCCGGCGATGCCGAGGCGGTGGAAGGCATGGGGCGTATTGCCGATCAGAAGCTGGAACACCTGGTGCCGAGTGATAAGGGCATCATTCAGTACCGTAAGAAACTGCGTAAGCTGTGTCGTGAACTCGAAGCGGGCAGCGAACCGGCGCATATCACCGATCACCTGACTAATCCGGTGCCGACTTATGGCGGAGATACCGTGTTGCATATGCCTGCGGGTGACGGTGATGATTCTGCATTGCTCCTTGATATTGGAGAGCGGGTCATGCAGATTCAATTTGCTGCTGAAATGCTGACTGGCAGCGAACGTGATCAAACGGTTATCGACGCGTTGCAAGCGACCGAGGTAGAGCACTGCTCATGAGTATAAAACTGCACATCAAGAACAATCACGCCGGCCCCGATACCTTCCCGTCGACACCCGAAAGCGAACCGGTATTTACCATCTCGATGGATAAGTATCGGCAAGCTGCGCAAAGTTTTCCGCAACTCGCGCAGCAACTCGAGGTATTCGTCGACTGGGATACCGATCACTGGGCTGAGTCGATGCGCGACGCCGAGATTCTGCTCACCTGGGATCTACCCACCGCTAATCTTGCCGAGATAGCGCCGAAGCTGAAGTGGATTCATTGCATCGGTGCCGGCGTCGAGCACATGTGTCCGATGGACTGGGTGCCCGAGGGTGTGACGATTACCAATAACAAGGGGGCACATGCCGACAAGGCGGGTGAATTCGCGCTAATGGCGGTGTTGATGCTGCACAACAAAATGCCAGCCATACTCACCAACCAGCGCAGTGCGACCTGGAATTCACTTTTTTCCACGCCGATCGAGGGTAAAACCGTCGGACTCGTTGGCGTCGGCAGTATCGGTGGTGGAGCGGCCGTGCAGCTGGCCAAAATGCCGGTGCACATCATCGGTGTCAGTCGTCATGGCAAGCCGCATCCGCAAGTAGATGAGATGGTGGCGATAGATCAGCTCGATGCCGTGTTACCGCGCATGGACTACATTTTCGTCTCGCTGCCGTCGACGCCGGAAACACGTGGCCTGTTCAGTCGCGAACGGCTACACTCGCTGAAAGCGGGAGCAGGTATCATTAACGTCGGGCGCGGTTCTACCTTCGATTACGATGCACTTGCCGAATTGCTGGCGAATGGACATTTATCCGGTGCCGTCATCGATGTCTTCGATGAGGAACCCTTACCGTCCGATTCACCCTTGTGGACTGCTCCCAACTTTGTCGTGACTCCCCATGTTTCGGCTGACGATGGCGATAGCTATGTGCCGATCACGCTGGAGTTGTTTTTCGATAATCTGGCGCGCTACCTTGACGGTGAAACGCTGCTCAACGTGGTACGCCCGGAACTAGGATACTGAGTTATGGATAGTGTCAGGCAACTGGTCGACTGGCTGCAGACTTTCGACGAACGCATCGATCTCGATGAACTGAAGGCGCACCTGGATGACGACTCGATATCGACTGATCTCCTGTCCGAACACATTCATTTTAATGATGAGCGCTACAGTCGTAACCTGCTCGCCTATGGGCCGCAGTTCTATGCACTGGTTTTGTGCTGGAAGCCGGGGCAGGCGAGCCCGATCCACGATCACAAGGGTGCCTCCTGTGGTGTGCGCGTCATCGAAGGTGTCGCCACCGAAACCAGTTTTCGCTGGCAGGATGGGCAGCTTGTCGAGGGTTCAGTGACCAGCATGCATGCCGGTGAAGTCTGCGGCTCTTTCGACGATGACATTCACGAGATTCGTAACAACGGCACGGGTAACCTGGTCACGCTGCACATCTACTCGCCTTACCTCGATAATATCAACCTGTACGATCGCGAGACCGGTGCCATCACGGTGTTTTCTGATCCCATGGTGGCCAGTCTTAGCGCTTAGTTCGGGTGTTTCGGGTTCCAGGCTTAAACCACTAAATGGCAGTGCAAACCTGCGTCTTCCTGCACCGGTTTGTTGCGGCCGGAGCTCCAGTTGAAGTTTTGGCCATCATTGGTCGACTGCTCGCAAAAACGTACCGAAATATGATCGAAGAACCTGCTGATAGACATCCGTTCCTTGCCAGCGTCCAACACTATTCAGCAAGGCTGATCTGTACCAGGCCTGTCGAGCCGTCTGCAACTCGATTGAGCTCTCTTTAAAAGACATGGGATTTACGCCGGGTTTGCGTCCGATATTCCTGCTCGTGTTTTTGGGCAGTAGCTGGGGTCTGTACTTCTCGATGTTGAAAATTGCCGTGCTGTCGGGAATTTCTTATACCGGCATCCTCATCCTGGCCACCGTCGGTGTGGCGCTGGGCATGAGCGTAATCGCGATTCTGCGCAGACGTAAACCGGAGTTCAAAGCCCGTCATCATCTTTTTTACCTGGTCTGCGCGCTAAGCGGTTATCTGTTGCCAATGATTGCCGAACTGTTTGTCATCGAGCACATGCCCGCCGGCGTGTTGACCCTGATCGTCAGCATAGCGCCGCTGGCAACCCTGCTGCTGGCCTGGTTGATGAAGACCGACAGCATCAACCTGCCCAAGGTGGCGGGAATTGTGGTTGGCGCCATTGCCATTTTCGCGATCTTGCTACCCGAAGCACATTTTGGCGCGGCCATCGCGTGGCGCTGGCTGCTGTTGGCTTTGGTGGTACCTGTGTGTTACGCCCTGCATCATAATTTCACCGCGCGCTGCTGGCCGGTCGGTTCCGATTCATACCAGGTCGCCTGCGGGGAGGCCTTGTATGCCGCCGCATTGCTGCTGATTTTTGCCAGTTTCAACTGGCAGTGGCAGGATGTCGCCGCCTGGAACGAGGGACATAGTGCGATACTGTTCATGGCGCTGATTTCACTCATCGATATCTACATCTATTTTGAACTGATCCGCATCAAGGGACCCATCTATACCTCGCACGCCAACTACATTATGGTCGTCAGTGGAGTCATCTGGGGCATGATAATTTTTGCGGAGCGCCCGACCTCGATGATGTGGTTTAGTGCTGCCCTGTTAATCGTTTCACTGTATCTGGTTGGCAAGCCTGAAGCGGATGACAACCAATCCCGTGTGCGTGTGGAGTAGATTCAAATACACAATCATCCTGCGCTCACCCGGGCAGTGTTTGATTGTACTGCTGCCTGAAATTGCCGAGAATGTTGCCTGCCGTATTGGCGAGTCCCTGCCGAGCCAGGGTGGATAGCTGGAGCCTTAAATGTCACAACAGAAAGTAGTTGCCCCGAAAAGAATCGCTGTCGGCGGAATGCAGCATGAGACCAACACCTTTGCGCCTCATCTAGCTCCCTTCGATGCGTTCGAACGGGCCGACAGCTGGCCCGGATTGACTGCAGGCGAAGCGCTGTTCGCAACCATGTCGGGGCTTAATATTCCGCTGTCAGGTTTCATCGAACGCGCCGCTCAATTCGGGCATAAGCTTCATCCGCTGTGCTGGTGCTCGGCCGAGCCAAGCAGTTATGTTACGCGCGACGCTTTCGAGCGCGTGGCCGATATGATGTGTTCTGAACTGCGTCGGCTCGGCCCACTGGATGCGGTCTACCTGGATCTGCACGGAGCGATGGTGACCGAGCACCATGAGGATGGCGAAGGCGAATTGCTGCGCCGGGTGCGCGACGTCGTCGGGCCATCGGTGCCGGTTGTCATCAGTCTTGATCTGCATGCCAATGTGACCGATGCGATGCTTGAATACAGTGATGCGATGACTATTTATCGTACCTATCCACACCTTGACATGGCGATCAGCGGTGCGCGCGCTTACGATCTACTCGAACCACTGCTGGGCGGCCAGCGGCTGCACAGTGCAATGCGCAAGATTCCGTTCCTGTTCCCGTTGACGTCC
>Ga0102815_10000978_pt1 | contig 18305 bp, 10 predicted proteins | sample ColrivemetaGS759_FD_79113 | JGI IMG/M metagenome (GOLD analysis project Ga0102815, IMG submission 79113) | Estuarine microbial communities from the Columbia River estuary - Ebb tide ETM metaG S.759 | ecosystem: Environmental > Aquatic > Marine > Intertidal zone > Estuary | place: USA: Columbia...
ACAGCAGCAAATCCTTATGCATTAGCAATGGGAGCAAAAGAAACAGCTACACAGCGTTTAAATTTAGCACAAGCCTTTAATCCAATAGGATTAATTGCCGGATTAATTGTAGCGCAACAATTTGTTTTAAAAAACTTAAAGTCTGACGATATTGTTGACTTTAGTGTACTTGAAGAAGCTTCTAAAGCACTTATAAGAACAACTGATTTATTGGTGATTAGAGATCCATATGTAGCATTAGGATTGGTAATTAGTGTAGTTTTTGCCATTTTTATAGTGAGTAAAATGCCACAATCTAAAGCGGAAGGTGAAATGCCAAAAATTGGTGAAACTTTTGCGGCTTTAGGTAAAAACTCTAAATATACACTAGGAGTATTGGCTCAAGTTTTATATGTTGGAGGTCAAATAATGTGTTGGACTTATATTTATCAATATGCAGAAGGCATAGGTATGGATAGCGTTACAGCAGGTTATTATCAAATGGCTGCCTTTATTTTATTTACAGTTGGTAGAGCTATTGGAACGTATTTATTACGCTTTATCAGCTCAGGACAATTACTAATGTATTTTGCTGTTCTAGCAATGGTTTTTTCTTTAGGAACCATTTTTATTCAAGGTATTGTTGGTTTATATTGTTTAGTGGGTATCTCATTCTTTATGTCTTTAATGTTTCCAACCATTTATGGTATTGCTTTGGGTAGTTTAAGCGAAGAGCAATCTAAAGTAGGTTCTGCAGGATTAGTCATGGCGATTGTTGGTGGTGCATTAATGCCAAAATTGCAAGGAATTATTATTGATACCGGTGGAAATGGTGTTGCAGACACTTCAATTATGGGAGTTTCAGAAGTAAGCTTTTCATTTATTTTACCATTATTGTGCTTTGCCTTTATAGCTTGGTATGGTTTAACAGTATTTAAAAAATATGATTCTAGTAACTCACAATGATAAAAAAAACTATTTATCTAAAATTATAGAAAAGTCATCCAAATAAATTTGGAAAAATAATTAAAATGAAAAATAAGATAATAATACTATTTGTTGGTTTTTTATTGTTGATGTTTAATTGCAAGTCTAAAAATGATTTCTTAATTCAAACTAAAAAAAAGAAGAAGCCAAATGTATTGTTGCTATTTTCTGATCAACATCATAAGAAAACAATGGGTTTTGAAAATCATCCAGATGTAATTACACCAAATTTAGATAAGTTATCTGAAGAATCTGTAGTTTTTGATAGAGCTTATGCAACAAGAGGCGTTTGTGTACCTTCTAGGATGTCTTTAATGACAGGTTTATACCCAAGAACTTTGGGTTTGATGAATAATAATGAAGAAACATCCGTCACAGAAAAAGCGACTTCATTAGCTAGCATTTTTAAATACAATGGATACAAAACCTATGCTTTTGGTAAAAGACATTTGAAAGGCGGAGGAGACAAAGGCTGGGACATAAAAAAAGAAGTACATGCAGAAGAAGGTGATAATGGAAACTATTTAAATTGGGTAACAAAACAAGGCTATCAAAGTGAATTTTCTTATGATTGGGCTGCAGAATTTGGAAAAGGTCCTAAAGGAAGCACAGATGCAAAATCTAAATTACCAAGAGCCAATTTAGGTACACGTCTTTCTAAATTACCATTCGGATATACGATGGAAGCCTACACAGCACTAGAAACCATTAAAATGATTGATCAACAAAAAAATAGCAATAAACCGTTCTTTTGTTTTTCTTCATTCTACAGACCTCATCAACCTTATACTCCAGTAAAAAAATTTATGGACATGTACGATGTTTCTGAATGGGGAAAAGGAACAAAATTAAAAAGTGGCATAAAAATGCCCGCAAGTTTTTACCAACCCACCAAAGATTTACCTCCTATGTTACAATTTCAAAGAAATGGAGGAAACAAAGTATGGAACATGGATAAGGCTTTTAAAAATGAACAACTTTGGAGAGACTATATTGGAGCCTATTACGCATTAGTTTCAGAAGTAGACCATTACGTTGGTGAAATTTTACAAGCGCTAGATAAAGCAAATATCAAAGAAGAAACGATCATTATTTACACTACAGATCATGGCGATTTTGTAGGTAATCATGGGATGGTAGAAAAAGCAGCTGCAGGACATAATGTATATGAAGATATTTTAAATATTCCTTTAATGATTCGAATTCCAGAAAACACAATTAAAGGAAAACATACTGCTGAATTGGTCACTTTAGTAGATATTATTCCAACTCTAGTAGATGTTTTAGGATTAAAAACACCAAATTTAAATTATACGTTAGAAGGCACATCGTTGGCAAATTTACTTCTTAAACAGAAACCATTGAACAGAGATTATATCGTGTCAGAAAGTTGGTTTCAGACAACTGTAATCGGTAAAAATGAAAAATTGGGTATTATGAACCCCAATCCAGTAAACCCTAGACGTGATTACAGAGAATTTGGTGATATGTTTTTTGATAGAATAAACGACCCATTAGAACTCAATAACGGAATTAATGATTTAAAAAATCAACAAAAAATAGCGCAGCTTAGAGCTTTTTACACTCATTTTAAAACACAAGTATCTGGTATTGGAATGCAAGAAATAAATAATAAAAAGAACTAATGAAAAAAGTATTTTTAATAGTATCCGTAGCAATAATTAGTAGTCATAAAATAATTGCACAAAGCATTAAAAAACCAAATATCATCTTTATAATGACAGATGATCAAAGTGCTGTTGTTCCTTTAGATTCAGAAAAAAGAATACAATCTCGTCCATTTGGATTTAATGGAGACAAACAAGTACACACTCCTATTATAGATGATTTGGCAAAAGATGGAATGATTTTTAACAGAGCGTATGTATCAAGTTCTGTATGTGTACCAAGTAGGTACACTATGCTAACGGGTCGTTATGCTGGAAGATCAGAAGGTCCTGCTTTTATGAGAATGCATCCTGAAGGAATAATGACAAGGGTAGAAAATAATACCGAAATAGAAAAAGACAAACCTAACTTACCAAGGTTATTACAAGAAGAAGGTTATAAAACAGGTTTTGTAGGTAAAAGTCATATTGTAGAACATAATATCGTTAACAATAAAAAAAATTGGAAAAAAAACGGATTTCATACCTATCCAAAAAATGCGGATCCTAATAATCCTGAAGTCTCAAAAATGATGAGAGAAAACCATGATAAATGGACAGAGTTGGTAAAAGAATATGGTTTTGATTATGTAAACGCATTTTATGCAGGAAATTTAAGGGAACTTTATAATGATTCTTTGAACGTACATAACGTAGAGTGGAAAAATAAAGCAGCTTTAGAATTCATCGATCAAAACAAAAAGGAACCTTTCTTTTTGTATTACAGCGAAACGGTCCCTCATGGCCCAGCACCCTACAATATGAAAAAAGGAAAATATTTTAGAGGATTAGATTCGAACCCAAAATTTACCGGAGCTGGTCTGGTAGATGCAGAATATTCGTATTTGCCAAGTAGAGAAGAAATTAAAGAAGAAATCAAAAATCTTGATAAAAAAGTAGCTCATGCTTGGTTGCGTTGGTTTGATCATGCTGTTGGTGCAGTTGTAGACAAACTAAAAGCTGAAGGTATTTATGAAAATACCATTATAATAATTACTTCTGACCATGGTAACTACAACGGAGGAAAAACATCCTTGTATGAAAGTGGAACAAAAGTGCCTCTGATGATGCATTGGCCAAATGGAATTAAACCCAACCAAGAATACAATGAGTTAGTTCAAAATATAGATTTTACACCCACTTTTTTAGAGCTCGCAGGCATTAAATTAAAAAACGTACCCTCCCTATTAGACGGTGTTAGCTTAAAAAAGGTATTAAGAGGAAATAAAAAACCTGTGCATGACTATTTATTTTTTGAACTTGGCTATGCAAGAAGTGTAATGACAAAAGACTGGAAATATATTTCTGTAAGATATGATGACAAAAAACAAAACAGAATAAATAAAGGGTTCACATTTAAAGGCTGGAAAGGAAAAGAACTTCAATACCCTTATTACACAAGAAATGGTCATTTGGGGAATATAGCATCTAAAAGCAGCGCGTTTTATTTCGATGCTGATCAGGTTTTTAATTTAATTGATGATCCACGAGAAACCGAGAATATTTTTAAAATCAATAAAGAAAAAGCAGCAGAACTTAAACTTTTATTAACAAAAAGTTTAGAGTCGTTTCCAAACAGACCTTATGCCGAATTTGTGAATTAATATGAAAAGAATAACCAAATTAATTTTAGTTCTTTTAGCGTGTTATTCTTTTTTAGATGGAACTGCTCAAAAATACATAGACACCACAGCAATACAACCAGATGGATATGATATCCCTATTCGAATAAAACTACCGAAAAAAACGACAGGAAAAAATCCAGTCTATTTTTTTGTACACGGAGGTGGCTGGAATGGTGGAGATGCAAAGAATGTTCCACCTGCAAGATTACATAACGATGTGAATTATCTTGCGGACCAGTTAGAGGTTATATATGTGGGATTGGCTTACAGATGTAAGGGTAATTATGCAACTTTTTCAGATGCCATAGAGGATTTAGAAGCTTCTGTACAATGGTTTTTTGACAATGCAGATACATACAATGCAGACATCACTAGAATTGGTTTTGGAGGCGCCTCGGCAGGTTCTACTCTAGCCGCTATTATGGCTCAAAAATATGAGAATTGCAAACTACTTGTAGGTGCAGAAGGTATGTATAATTTGGTAGAACATTCAGAAGAAAGATCTATGTTTCCAAATCAAAAGGCAAGAAAAGCGTTCGGGTTAGTAACAAAAGAAGAAAGTAAAAAAGCATCTGCCTATTACAATTTAAGAGTAAAACCTCCAATCACTTTATTGTTACATGGAGATGCAGATGTTCTTTGCCATTATACACAAAGTATAAAATTTGCAGAAAAAATAAAGTTTCAAGGTGGTGAAGCCAAAGTAGTATTGCATAAAGAGATTAATCATACGACTTTAAATCCAAGTATTCCAGATGTGTTTAAAGAAAGTATTTTAGAGATTGCTGTCTTATTTATTGATGGTTTTAAACTAAATAAAAATACAAATTCTTTAAAAGCTTTATTAGACAAGCGTTTAAAAAACCAGTATGCATCATCAGAAATTAATGAAAGTAAACTGTTAGGCTCTTGGACGAGACTCCAAACAAAAGTAGTTTTCAAAAAAAATGGCAAAGGGTTTACCGAAAATATAAAGACAAAAAAACGTCATGAATTTAACTATTCTTTTACGAATGATGATATTAAAATAGACATAACTAATTCATCAAAAGTTAAGACATTTAAACTAAAAAAGAATACAAATTTTATTTGTGAACATATAAAAGAAGGGAAAAGAATTCACAGAAGATTCTTATACAAAAAACAAAAATCTTAATTAATTATGATACGAAAAAACACCTATCTGTTTTTTTTTATAATGGTTATACTTGGGTGTAAAACTTACCCAATAAAAAACACCACTTTACAAGACTCAAAGGATAAAAACCTGCTCTTTATTATTGTAGATCAACAACGCTATGATGCCTTAAGTATAGCTGGGAACCCAATTGTTAAAACTCCAAATTTAGATAAGTTAGCCAGACAGGGAGCCTATTTTAAGAATACCTATACTCCAGTTGCGGTTTGTGGACCAGCAAGATCTTCAATCTTAACTGGTACAACAATAAATACTCACCAAGTAACAACAAATGATAAAACCTACAATTATAACGATACTCCAGTAATGACCATGAAAACGTTTGATGAAATTCTAACTGAGAAAGGATATCATGCAGAATATTATGGAAAATGGCATGTCTTAACTTCGCATGCAGAGGTCTATAAAAACCCAAAAAAGTATGCTAAAAATGGAAAATATATATTTGAACACCAGGGGCAAAGGCATTTGTATCTCGATTATTTAAATGAGGTATTTCCAAGAGAAAAACCTAAAAAGGGAGAACTTTTAGATCGATTTACGAAAAGATCATACACCCCAGATCCAATAGATATAGATTATGGTAAAACCTACAATGAGGTTAAAAAAGAAGATAAACATCGGCATTCTCAACCAAATTATCATGGTAAATCTAGCATTCCTAACCAACACACCATCACTGCATATTATGCAAAAAAAACCATTGATGCCATCAAGAGATTGAAGGATAAACCTTTCAGCATCACCACCTCTTTTCACTTTCCCCATGCACCCATGATTCCATCGGAACCCTATTACAGTATGTATGATCCTGATAAAATGCCAATTCCCTCAAGTATTAAAGACGATATGCAAAACTCTCCCTATATTAATGCAAATAGAAGAAATAAATTGACTGTTTTTGCTGATGAAGAAAAAATAAAATATATGATTTCTAATTATTACGGTTTAATTACTGAGTTAGATGATTGGATTGGACAAATAATGAAAACACTAGAAGAAGAAGGAATTGCAGAACATACGATGGTGATTTTTACAAGTGATCATGGAGAAATGTTAGGAGCTCACGGAATGCGTGAAAAAAACGTGTTTTATGAAGAATCTTCCCATGTGCCACTAATAATTAAAATGCCCCATGAAATTAAAAAGAAAACGACCGTTAATGGTTATGTCTCCAATGTTGATTTATTTGCCACTATTATGGACTATTTAAATGTAGGAAATTACAAATCTGATGGCGAAAGTTTACGAGATTTAATAGAGCAAAAGCAAACAAATCATGGAAATTATGTTGTTACTGAATGGGATTATAGAGGACCTATTCAGCCCAATTATATGATAGTAAAAGACGGATGGAAACTAATGATTCCGTATACAGAAGATTCAAAAGTATTGAATGTTTTATATAACTTGAATGAAGATCCTCATGAAATGACTAATTTACTTGGAAAAAATCCAAATAGAAAAAAATATAAAAAGAAAGCAGAAAAATTAAGATTGAAATTACTAGAATGGTTGAAAAAAAACAACTCTAAACATTACGATGGTGTATCAAAACGAAAATTAATTTAATTCCTCAAAATGAAATTATACCCTTTACAATTTACACCACTATTCAAATACAGAATTTGGGGTGGAGAAAAATTAAAAACTGAATTAAATAAAGCATACAAAGAAAAAAATATTGGAGAATCTTGGGAAATTTCTGATGTTTCTGGCGATGAAACTGTTGTAGCGGAGGGCGCTCTAAAAGGTCATTCTTTAAGGGATTTAATAAAAGAATTTAAGGGCGAATTTGTTGGAAATGCTGTGTATGAAAAATTTGGAGAAGAATTTCCACTATTAATCAAATTTATTGATGCAAAAACACCATTATCTATTCAAGTACATCCGAGTAATAAAGTAGCAAAAGAGCGCCACAATTCGTTTGGGAAAAATGAAATGTGGTATGTAATGCAAGCAAATAAAGATGCAGAATTAATTATTGGTTTTGATAAAAAAATAAATACGGATGACTACAAAACACATTTAAAAAACAATACTATATTAAATGTAATGCATCATGAAACTGTACAAAAAGGAGATACATTTTACATTCCTACAGGGCGTGTGCATGCAATTGGAGCAGGAGTTTTATTGGCAGAAATTCAGCAAACATCAAACATCACCTATCGTATTTATGATTATGATAGGGTAGATTCTAAAATAGGAGAAAAAAGAGAATTACATAACGATTTAGCAATCGATGTGATAGATTATGAAGTCCATTCAAATTATAAAACCAATTATAGTTTAGACAAAAATATATCTAATACATTAGTACACTCACCTTATTTTAGAACAAATATTTTAGATATTAATTCAAGAGTAGAAAAAGATTATTCTTCCATAGATTCGTTTATTATTTACATGTGTGTAGAGGGTACAGTTGTTGTTGTTTCTGAAGGAGAAACGTACACAATAAATAAAGGTGAAACGTTATTATTGCCAGCTTCAATAAACAATGTTCAATTAAAAGCAGTTAATACTAAAGTGTTAGAGGTGTATTTTTAATTAACCATTTAGAATATAATACTGTCACAAATCAAATATTTGGAAAAAACTAGTAGTAATAAAAGAGTCTTGTTGTTACAATAACATTTGTACAGGATTATTGAAAAGCAACATTTTAAAAAATAAATAACAAAGCATTAATCCAACAACCAAATTACCCCTTTAAAAAAAAATGAAATTATCTCATATGAAAAGTAGGAACCTACATGTATTTCGATGGAAAACCTCTTTATCCCTTTGAATATGACTTAAGTTAAACCATCTTCGAATATAGACTATGTCAGTTTCAAATTCAGGAGATGATATTATTGTTACTGCCAATATAAAAATAATGGTCAAATAAAAGATGATGGAGTAGTGCAGGTTTATTGTCATTATCCAGTAACTAATTTAAAAAGACCGAATTAGCAATTAGTAGGTTTCAAAAGAATTACTTTAGATAAAGACGAAACATAAAATGTATTGTTTAAGGTTTTCAAAGAGGAATTAAAGTACTGGGATGTAAATAATAAAAACTGGAAATTTAATCCTGGTGAATTTGATTTTAAAATAGAATCTCCATCAGAAGACATTAGACTTAATCAAGAATATGATATCAAGTAAACAAAAGGTAGCATATGAGAATAGTGATTGACGTACATACATAGAATTTTTGGTAAAATCATATATGACTAATCCGCTTTATTACTGAGCGCGTTTATTATACATTGTAAGAAAGTATTGTTTCCCGCAATATTTACACAATATATTCTCAGTGTTAATACATTAACACGAATAATAATACAATTTTAAAATAGGTTATGTAACAGCGAATAAACAATCTGTTGACCTCTTAATTGCCTTCTACCTAAAATAATCTAATGAATACTAGCACTTAATTAATATCATGTACCATTACAATTTTGACGTTAGAACATAAATTAATGCTTAATTAACCACATATTAATAATAAATTAAATGTTTTTTATTTCTTTAAAACCAATATAACTTGAATGAAAAAATCAATTTTAATAATATTAACTTGTGTTCTATCAACAGTAAGTTTAAGAGCGCAAGAAGACAACACAAAATACATAGACCCAACCATAGGTAATGTCTCAAGATTTTTAGTGCCTACCTACCCTACGATTCATTTGCCCAATCAAATGATGCGAATGTTTCCTGTAAAGAAAGATTACATCTCAGACATAGTTCAAGGATTTCCCATGAAAGTTACAGCGCACAGAAGGCCAGGTATTTTACAAATGAAAGCGGCTTCTGGAACAGTAAAACCCAATTTATGGAAAAAAGGGATGCCTATAGATCATGATTTGGAAGTTGTGCATCCTTGGCTATATTCTACCTATTTAATTGAAGATGATATTAGAGTCAGTTTTACACCCTCAAAAAAATCGGCAATCTATAAGTTTGAATTCCCTGAAGGAAAACAAAAAAATATTTTAATGAAAGGGTCTAAAGACATGCGCTTTGAGTCAAAGAACACCTCATTTAATATTATTGAAAAAAGAAGTAAAAAAACAAAAGGAGAACATGCTGTAGACAATATTACCACCATATATGTTTATGGAGAAGTTTTGAATAAAGACAACTTATCTGCAAAAAATGTGACGTTTAGTTACAACAACTCTCAATTACAAATTTCTGATGAAAACGCCTCAACTACTCTTTATGTAAAGTATGGGATTTCTTATATAAGCGCCAAACAAGCACAGCAAAATTTCAACAAAGAAGTTGGTAAAAAAACTTTTGATGAAATTTCTAAAGCAGGAAAAAAGGAATGGGAAAAAGTAAGTAATCAGATTCAAGTTGAAGGCGGAACAACAGCTCAAAAAAGAACATTTTATACCGCATTGTACAGAACCTATGAACGTATGGTAGATGTTAACGAGTATGGAGAGTATTACAGTGGCTATGACAAAAAAGTTCATAAAAGTAAGCGTCCTTTTTATGTAGATGATTGGATTTGGGATACCTACTTAGCACAACATCCTTTGCGAACTATTTTAAATTCTCCAATGGAGAATGACATGTTAAATTCCTATACTTTAATGTATGAACAAGCCGGTTGGATGCCAACATTTCCTCAAGTATTTGGCAATCATTTGTGCATGAACTCGTATCATTCTTCTGCAATTTTTATAGATGGATACAGAAAAGGATTGATAAAATATGATGTAGAAAAAGCCTACCAAGGAATTAAAAAAAACCTTTTAGAAGGAACCTTTATTCCATGGCGTCAAGGAAATCCAAGGGGTGTATTAGATGATTTTTATCATGAAAACGGCTATTTTCCTTCACTTAAAAAAGGAGAAAAAGAAACTGTGGGTAATGTAGATGGTTTTGAAAAGAGACAACCGGTTCCAGTAACTTTAGGTATAAGCTATGATTTTTGGGCATTAGCTGAATTTGCGAAAGAATTGGGTAAAACAGAAGAGTATAACAAATTTGCTCAAAAAGGAAAGGACTATAAAACTTTATGGAATTCTAAACACCGATTATTTATACCAAAAGATGCTGATGGTAATTTCTTAGAGATCAACCCCAAATTAGATGGTGGTAGAGGATATAGAGACTATTATGATGAAAATAATGCTTGGACCTATGCTTGGTCTGTTCAACATGATGTTGAAGGGCTAATCAATTTATTAGGAGGTAAAAAAGCTTCAGAAGAAAGACTCGATCAATTATTTAGGGAAAGTTTAGGAATAAGAAAAAACGATTTTTATATAGATGGATCTAACTCAACTGGCATGGTCGGGCAGTTTTCTATGGGGAATGAACCTTCTTTTCATATTCCCTATTTATACAACTATTTTGGAGCGCCATGGAAAACACAAAAACGTACACGCTTTTTGTTAGACGTTTGGTTTAAAGATAACATTTTCGGAATCCCAGGGGATGAAGATGGTGGAGGTATGACTGCTTTTGTCGTTTTTACTTCTATGGGTATCTATCCAGTAACTCCAGGAGTGCCTTATTATAATATTACCAGTCCAATTTTTGAGAAAACAAGTATTAAACTCAAAAACGGAAGAACATTTACTGTGCTTGCAAAAGGAGCAAGTAAAACTAAAAAATACATTCAAAAAGCATTTATAAACGGCAAAGAAATACAAGCGCCCTACATTTCCCACGAGCAAATTATGCTAGGAGCAACTTTAACTTTAGAATTAGGAGAATTACCCAACAAAGAATGGGGTATAGATGCTAAAATGCCAAAATAAAACACCAAAAAAGAATGAAAAAAAGCATCCTACTTTTAATCTTAATAACAACAATTTTTAGCTGTAAAACTGAAAAAAAAGTAGAAGTTTTACAAAAACCAAACATCCTTTTTATTATGACAGATGACCACGCGTTGGCTGCAATTAGTGCTTACAAGGGTTTTTTATCTGAAATTGCACCCACCCCAAATATTGATAGAATAGCAACTGAAGGTATGCGTTTTAATAATATGTTTTGTACCAATTCTATTTGTGGACCTTCAAGAGCATCTATCCTAACAGGACAATATGCACATGTCAATGGATTTTTTAAAAATGAAGGAGGAGGCGATTTTAATGGTGCACAACAAACGTTTCCAAAGCTATTGCAAAAAGCGGGTTATGAAACTGCTGTAATTGGCAAATGGCATTTAGGAACTGCCCCAACAGGTTTTGATTATTTTAAAGTTCTTTTTAATAAAGAAGGACAAGGTTCTTATTTTGATCCTGTTTTTGAAATGGCAAATGATAGTATTGTTGAGGAGAAAGGAAAATTTTCTACAACCGTCATTAAAGAAGATGCTATTAATTGGTTAAAAAATAGAAAAGACGATACCAAACCTTTTATGTTGATGTATCAATTTAAAGCCCCACACAGACCCTGGGATCCAGGACCTGGTTATGAAGATTATTTAAGTGATGTTACACTACCATATCCTGAAACGTTTAATGATAAATATGAAGGTAGAAAGGCCGCTAAAGATGCTTGGATGCGAATTGATGGGCATATGAATAGAAAGGATGTGAAAATTAAACCACCATCAGGATTAACAGAGGAAGAATTAATTGCATGGAATAAATACGGAAATGAAGATGGAGAATTCTGGACACCCGATCCAAAGATGACAGATCAAGAACGTAAAAATTGGAAATACCAACGGTATGTTAAAGATTATTTACGTGTTGTTAAAGGTGTTGATGATGCAATTGGTGAGATGTTAAATCATTTAGAAGTAAGTGGTTTGGCAGAAAACACAATCATTGTATATACTTCAGATCAGGGGTTTTACCTTGGGGAACACGGATGGTTTGACAAGCGTTTTATGTATGAAGAATCCATGCACATGCCTTTATTAATAAAATATCCTAAAAAAATTAAAGCAGGAAGTGTGAACAACGATTTAATTTTAAATGTTGATTATGCGCCAACACTTTTAAGTTTAGCGGGCATCGAAACTCCAAATGATATGCAAGGTAAAAGCTTTGTCCCTGTGCTAGAAAGTACCACAACTGCCCCTTTTAGAGATGCAGTGTATTACCATTATTACGAGTATCCGTATTGGCACAATGTACAACCACATTATGGCATTAGAACAGACAGATATAAGTTAATTCATTATTATTATGACATGGATGAATGGGAATTATTCGATTTAGAAAAAGATCCCAATGAGACAACTAATATCTATAACACATCAGAAAATAGCGAGCTTGTAACAAATCTTAAAAATAGATTAGCAGCACTTAAAAAAGAAAACAAAATGGACATGTCTGATGATGAGTTGAAAAAAATGACAGATATCAGAATTAAAAGACGTTACAGGGTTGAACCCGCAAATTAAATCAACTGCTATTTTAATTATTAAATAATATGATTTCTAATGACCATGAAAAAATCAATTCTACTTGTATTAGCCATTACTTTACTCTCTTTTGGTACTACTAAAAATAAGAATACTCCTTGGATTCATTTAATTGATGGGAATACATTAAATGGTTGGACAATTCTAGGGGGTAATGCTACGTATAAAGTTGAAAATAGTTTTATTATTGGCACCACAGTAGCCAATACGTCTAATACATTTTTAACCACCAATAATCAATATGGAGATTTTATTTTGGAGCTAGACTACAAAGTAAATCCATCCATGAATTCGGGAATACAAATTAGATCAAATAGTCTTCCTGCATATAGAAATGGGATTGTACACGGCTATCAAGTAGAAATAGACCCTTCTAAACGTGCTTGGAGTGGAGGGATCTATGACGAACAAAGACGCGGATGGTTGAATCCTTTAACGGATACTTCAAAAGCACAAAAAGCATTTAAGCAAAATGAGTGGAATCATTTTAGAATTGAAGCAATTGGAGATACAATTAAAACTTGGATTAATAAGGTGCCCGCCGCGTATCTAATAGATGATAAAACAGCTTCCGGTTTTATCGGTTTACAAGTGCATGGTATTCCAAAAGATAAAAAAGCAGGCACACAAATTAGATGGAAAAACATTAAAATTATCACGGATAGCCCTGTTAAATATTCAAGAAAATCGTCTTTAACTCCTACAAACACCAAAAATAAATTAACAATCAAAGAACAAAAAAATGGATGGAAAATGCTTTGGGATGGAAAAACGACAACAGGTTGGAGAGGTGCAAAATTAACCCAATTTCCAAAATCTGGATGGAAAATCAATAATGGTGAACTTACTGTACAGGCTTCAAATGGCAGAGAATCTTCAGCTGGTGGTGACATTGTAACCACTGAATCCTATGGAGATTTTGAATTGAAAGTAGATTTTAAATTATCTCCAGGTGCAAATAGTGGCATAAAATATTATGTAAACACCAACATAAACAAAGGACCTGAATCATCAATTGGTTTAGAGTATCAAATTTTGGATGATGATTTACACCCAGATGCTAAAAAAGGGTCTCATAAAGGAAGTAGAACAGTAAGTTCTTTGTATGACTTAATTAAGGCTAATCCAAACAAACCAATTAAAGCTGTTGGAGAATGGAATTCTGCATATCTCATATCCAAAAAAGGACATGTAGAACATTGGTTAAACGGCGTTAAAGTATTAGAATATGAAAGAGGAAGTGCAAACTTTTTAAAATTAGTTTCAAAAAGTAAGTATGTAAAATGGCCAAATTTTGGAACTTTAACGAACGGTAAAATTTTACTACAAGATCACGGAGATAAAGTCTCTTTCAGAAATATAAAAATTAAAGTTCCAAAAACTTAAAAGAAAAAATAATGAAAACTTCAAGAAGGAATTTTATAAGAAAAGCAGGGATTGCGTCAGCAGGAATTTTAACAGCGAATACTGTTTTTAGCGATGTGTTAAACCAAAAATATAGCCCTAATGATGTTATAAATATGGGTGTTATTGGAACCGGTGATCGTGGGAGTGGTTTAACTTCAGTGATGAATTCCATAAAACATTTAAATGTATATGCATCTTGTGATGTGTTGCCATTTCGATTAGAAAAAGGGATGTCTAGAGCGAATACATCTCCCATTGGTTATTCAGATTACAGAGCATTATTAGATAATAAAAATATTGATGCAGTACTTATTGCAACACCATTTAGCACACACTCAAAAATTGCTATGGATGCTTTAGACGCCGGAAAGCATGTGTATTGTGAAAAAACCTTAGCGAAAGGCTATGATGGAATTAAGACATTAGTAAACAAAAAAGCACAATCAAAACAAATCTTTCAAACTGGACATCAGTACCATAGTTCAAGATTATATACTCATATTTATAATTTAATACAAGAGGGTACCGTTGGTAAAATTGCAGCCTTTGAGTGTCAATGGAATCGTCACGGAAGTTGGAGACGACCCGTTCCAAATCCAAAATTTGAGAAAGAAATAAACTGGAGAATGTATAAAGAATTTTCTGGTGGTCTTACTGCCGAATTGTGCTCTCATCAAATCGATTTCGTAAACTGGGTATTGGGGACTACTCCACTCCAAGTTATGGGTGCAGGAGGCGTCGATTATTGGAAAGATGGCAGAGAAACTTTTGATAATGTGCATTTATTGTACACCTATCCAAAAGGCATTAAAGCAACGTTTACTTGCTTAACAAGCAATGCAAAAGATCGATATCAAATTAAAGTGATCGGAGATAAAGGCACCATCATTATAGATCCTAGACACGCTTGGTTTTACCCAGAAGGAAAACAAGAAAAGAAAATTATTGAGGATGTAGATGGCGTTCGTGGAGCAACCGTTCAGTGGGATGAAGGAAAAGGATATCCTATAAATAAAGAACATTTAGATCCTAGTAAACAAGCATTAATAGATTTTCAAGATTCCATTTTAAATAATACAACCCCAAAATCAGATATCATAACTGGTGCAAAAACTGCACTATGTGTACAAATGGGATTAGATGCCATGTATAATAACAAAATTGTGAAGTGGAACACTAAATTGTTGTAAATTATCAAAAACGATAACTGATTTTGTAACAGTATAAAACAAAAACTCATGATTAAATTAAAACAGAATTTCAAACTCTTACTTAGAGTAAGTTTACTTACGATTGTTTTTTTTACTTCATTTAGATCTCAAGGACAGACCATAAAATTAAAAGATGGAAATCAACAAACATCCGAAAAATATCAAAAACCAAATGTCATTATTATTTACACTGATGACCAAGGGTCTGTAGATGTAAATTCATACGGAGCAAAAGATTTAGTCACTCCCAATATGGATTATATTATAGAAAACGGAACTAGTTTTACACAATTTTATGCCTCTCCGGTCTGTTCGCCCTCAAGAGCTTCTTTATTGACGGGTAAAACACCTCAAAGAGCAGGTTTGTCTAGAAATGCGGCACCAAGTTCAAAACAAAAAAAGGGGCTTCCTGGATCTGAATATACCATGGCAGAAATGTTTAAAGACGCTGGCTATACTACTGCACATATTGGAAAATGGCATTTAGGAGATGCCCCAGAAATGACTCCAAACGCGCAAGGCTTTGACCATTCATTTGGACATATGGTGGGATGTATCGATAATTATTCACACTTTTTTTATTGGAGTGGTCCTAACAGACATGATTTGTATAGAAATGGGAAGGAGGTTTATTATGATGGACAGTTTTTTCCTGACTTAATGGCCACCGAAGCCACTAACTTTATGGAAGACAATTCAAAAAAACCTTTCTTTATGTATTTTGCTGTGAATATGCCCCATTATCCATATCAAGGAGATGCAAAATGGTTATCATATTACAATGACAAAAGCATTCCATATCCAAGAAATTTATATGCAGCATTTATTTCCACTTTAGATGATAGAATTGGCATACTCTTAAAAAAAATAGATGAATTGGGTGTTCAAGACAATACCATTATAGTCTTTCAGTCAGATAATGGCCATTCAACAGAACAACGTGCTCATTTTGGTGGCGGAAGTTCAGGTAGGTATCGTGGCGCTAAACAAAGTTTATTTGAGGGTGGTATTAGAGTTCCAGCTGCTATCAGCTGGAAAAACAACATTCCCAAAGGACAAAAAAGAAATCAATTTGCAGTGAACACAGATTGGATGCCAACTTTAGCAGAATTATGTGGTATTGAACTTGATTCAAAAGATATGGATGGTAAAAGTCTTGTTAAAATCATCAATAATGAAGATAAAGAAACAAAGCATACAGCAGGGTATTGTTGGCAATATCAAGATATGTGGGTTGCACGCAAGGGACAATGGAAATTACTAGGAAACCCAAGAGATACGGGTAAGAAAATAGCTAAATTAAAAGCAAAAAGATGGTTAGTAAATCTAGAGAAAGACCCAGGAGAACAAATTAATTTAGCTCGTAAATATCCAACCATTGTTGCAGAACTAGAACTTCAATACAACAATTGGTTTACACATAACAATACTCATATTTCAACCAAATAAAAGGAGTACTTGAGTAGATGTAAATTTTATCACAGGTTTTTATTTTTTTAACCGATTACTTAAAGAAGAAGGTGCGTTTTGTTTTTTGCTTCCCCATTCTTTGTTGGGGGTATCTCCTAAATTAAAGTCAAAACTTCCTCCTTTTTGAATGGCACTTGAATTGATATAGGTGTTTAGATAATTTTCATCATTTAAAGTAGTGGATTGTATGTAAAAATTATTTTTAGAATTATTTTTAGCGTTTATGGTAAATGTATTCCCGTTCTCTAAATGTAATATTGCTTTTTTAAACAATGGGCTTCCTATAACATATTCATCTGTTGCAGGAGTTACAGGATAAAACCCTAAGGCGCTAAACACATACCATGCAGAAGTTTGCCCATTATCTTCATCACCACAATAACCATCTGGAGTTGGTTGGTACAACTTTGTTAAAACCGTTCTTACTTTTTCTTGTGCTTTGTAGGACTGCCCTGCATAATTATACAAATAAATCATGTGCTGTATCGGTTGATTTCCATGCGCATAATTCCCCATGTTTGCAATTTGCATTTCTCTAATTTCATGAATTACTTTTCCATAATATGATGCATCAAATTTGGGAGGCATGGAGAAAACAGTATCCAATTGTTGTATAAAATCTTTGTTACCACCCATTAGATCTATTAAACCATTAATATCTTGAAAAACAGACCAGGTATAATGCAAACTATTACCTTCAGTAAAAGCATCTCCCCATTTCAATGGATTAAAAGGACTTTGAAATGTACCATCCTTATTTTTACCTCGCATTAAATTGGTGCTTGGATCAAATACATTTTTATAGCGAAAAGATTGCTCATAGTATTTTTTAGCAAGACGATCTTTTCCCATTTTTTTTGCCATTTGTGCAACGGTAAAATCTGCGTAGGCATATTCTAAAGTTTTAGCAGTATTTTCTCTAATTTCCACATCATATGGCACATAACCTAGGGTATTATAATAATCTAAGCCTTCTCTTCCAACAGAGCGCACAGGCCTTCCTTTTTCTACTGTTGCATTTTTTAGCATCGCCTCAAAAAGAATTTCTGCTGTTTTTTTGTTTTTAATATTCCCTTTCAAATAAGCATCTGCAATAATTGGTGCAGAGTTAGAGCCAATCATCACTGGTCTGTGTCCTGGGCTTGCCCATTCTGGCAACCAACCAGATTCTTTGAAGGTGTTTGCCAACCCCTCCATAATTTTATTATTCTGTTCGGGATACATTAAATTAAAAAATGGAAAAACAGCTCTAAACGTATCCCAAAATCCATTATCTGTAAACATATAACCCGGTAAAACCTTCCCATTATAAGGACTGTAGTGCATCATTTTATTGTTTGCATCGTACTCATAAAAAGTTCT
>Ga0102815_10000982_pt1 | contig 18255 bp, 14 predicted proteins | sample ColrivemetaGS759_FD_79113 | JGI IMG/M metagenome (GOLD analysis project Ga0102815, IMG submission 79113) | Estuarine microbial communities from the Columbia River estuary - Ebb tide ETM metaG S.759 | ecosystem: Environmental > Aquatic > Marine > Intertidal zone > Estuary | place: USA: Columbia...
GGTGGCCTGCATCGAGGAGGCTGTGGCCCTGCGCAACGGCGGCATCAGGGCACCCATCCTGCTGCTGCAGGGGGCGTTTGAGGCGAGTGAGCTCGACACAGCCGTACAGCACGACTTATGGCTTACCGTGGCAAACGAGCTGCAACTGGCATGGCTGGAGCAGGCCAGGCTGCCTGCGCCCCTGCAGTGCTGGCTGAAGCTGGATACCGGAATGCACCGCCTCGGCATCGATGCCGGTGATGTCAGCAGCTTTTATGCCCGCCTGCGCGCCAGCGGCAACGTTGAAGAACCAATCGTGGTATGCACCCATTTTGCCTCCGCCGATGAACTGGACAGTAAGCAGACAGCGCAACAACTGCGCCAGTTTGAAAGCCTTAGCCAGGACCTCGACGCGCCACGCAGTGCCGCCAACTCCGCCGGTGTCCTTGCCTGGCCGGCTGCGCATTACCAGTGGATTCGCCCAGGGTATATGCTGTACGGCAACTCGCCCTTTCGCCAGGCCCACGCCAATACCCGCGACCTGCAACCGGTGATGACCCTGGTGTCAGCGGTGACCGCCCTGCGCCATGTATCGACAGGTGAAGCGGTAGGCTATGGAGCCAACTGGGTGGCCCAGCGCCCCTCCCGCATTGCCACGGTCACCATCGGCTACGGGGATGGTTATCCCAGGCTGGCAGCCAATGGCACTCCGGTACTGGTGAACGGGCAGCGCGCCACCCTGGCCGGCAGGGTGTCCATGGATATGATCACCGTCGATGTCACCGACCTCGAACATGTCAGCGTGGGCGATGAGGTGATCCTGTGGGGCCCTGGCCTGCCAGTGGACGAAGTGGCCCGCCATTGCGACACCATCGGCTATGAACTCACCACCAGGATGCCAGCGCGCACGCCTCGTACAGTCACTGAATCATGACGTGAATATCCTGTCATTGACCACCCTGCGGGAACTGGCCCGGCTGTCGCTGCCCATGGTAGTGTCCCAGGGAGCCTTTGCAGTGATGGTGTTTACCGACCGCTGGTTCATGTCCCTGATCGACCCGACCCATATCGCTGCAGCCCTGGGGGGCGGGGTGGCATCGTTTTTCTGTTTCTCGCTGTTTATCGGCGTGATTACCTACGCCAACGCCCTGGTGGCCCAGTATTATGGCGCCGGGGACTTCGCCAAGTGCCCTCGAGTGGTCACCCAGGGCATGATCATGGCACTGGCCTGCACGCCAGTGCTGTTGCTGCTGGGAGTCTATGGTGGCCGGGCATTTTCCTACATCGGCCACGATCCCGAACAAGTAAGGCTGGAGAGCATCTATTTCCAGGTGCTGATGGTGAACAGTTTTTTCCAACTGGTTAAATCCTGTATGGCCTGTTTTTTCTCGGGGATCGGCCGTACCCGGGTGGTGATGATCGCTGACCTGCTGTCAGTACTGGTGAATATACCCCTGTCCTGGGCGCTCATTTTCGGCAAAGCCGGATTGCCCAGCCTCGGTATCGCCGGTGCCGCCTGGGGCACAGTGATCGCCACCCTGCTTGCCATTGCCATACTGGCGGGCTTCTACCTGTCAAAGGGCAACAAGCTGCAATTTCATGTAGCCGATTCCTTCCATTTTGACCGCGCCATCATGCGTCGCTACCTGCGCCTGGGCCTACCATCAGGAGTGGAAGGCTTTCTTAACTTCGGCTCCTTCAACCTGTATTTACTGTTGTTCCAGTCCTATGGCGTTGCCCAGGGCGCCGCCATGGCGATTGTCTTTAACTGGGATATGCTCAGCTTTGTACCCATGGCGGGCCTGGGGATCGGGGTGATGAGCCTGATCGGCCGCTTCGTCGGCGCCGGTGATATGGCACGGGCCAACCAGGTGATTTCTTCCGGCTTCATCCTGGCACTGGCCTACTCGGGCACGCTGGCAGTACTGTTCCTGGTGTTCCGGGTAGAACTGGTCGATGTATTTGCAGGCCCGGGACACGACTTCGGCGAGATCCGGGAACTGGCCAGCGCCATGATGATTGCCCTAACTACCTATATGCTGGCCGATGCCATCGTGATTATCGCCGGTGGCGCCCTGCGTGGTGCCGGGGATACCCGCTGGATCATGTTCACCTCAACTGCCGTCCACTGGTTGATGCTGGCGGTACAATATGTGGTGATCGTAGAACTGAAGCTCCAGCCACTGGTGTCCTGGTGGGTATTTGCCGGCATGCTGGTGAGCCTGGCGATACTCTACAGTCGTCGACTGTACAAAGGCAGGTGGCGCCAGCCCGATAGGCTGGCGCGGCTCATGCGGGAATAGCCGAGGGCGGCAGGTAGTCCCGGGTCAGCTCCACCGATGTCGCCCACAGGCGAGCGGCCATATCCAGGTCCCGCATCGCCTCGGTGTCGCCCGGGTCAACATTGCAGTCCGCGAAATAATAGCCGTTAACCCCAACCAGGGCCGGGTTGGTGGCCACATAGGTCTGGGTGGCGGCCCCCTCCTCAATGGTCTTCATAAACGTCCAGCCCAACAGTGCGCCGGCCATCCGGGTATACCAGGGCAGGTGGCGGCCGAGATTGGTGTTGATTACCCCGGGGTGCACACTGTTGGAGGTGGTAGTGGTGCCGGACACCCGCCGTGCGAGCTCCAAAGAGCACAGGGCATTGGCCAGCTTGGAGTGGCCATAGGCTGTCCAGGCGCTGTAGTCACCGTCAAAGGCCAGGTTATCGAACTGGATACCACTATCGGGTGCCCGCCGGTGAGCCAGGCTGCTGAGAATGACAAAGCGCCCCTGGGATGCGCTGGTGACCGTGTCCATGAGCTGGTTCACCAGGATGAAGTGGCCGAGATGGTTGACGACAAACTGCCTCTCCATACCATACACCAGCTCGCGCTCCTGCAGGGCCATGATGCCGGCATTACAGATCAGCCCGTCCAGTGGCACGTTCATCGCGCGAATAGTTTCAGCACAGGCGACGATGGAAGGAAAGTCCGCCAGGTCGAGAAAGGCAGGGGTGGCCTTGCTACCGATAAGGGCACAGGCCTGCTCAGCCTTTTCCCGGGTACGGGCGATACCAATAACGTTGGCACCGCGTGAGGTCAGCACCCGCATAGTTTCAAACCCCAGCCCCGAATTGGCACCGGTGATCGCATAGGTTTTACCGGTGAGGTCCAGGCCTTCAGTCACCTGCTCCGCAGTGGAATCGTCATCGAAGGGACTGGTAGGTGGTGGCATGCTGATAATCTGTGCCAACAGGCTGCGCGGCATAGCTGCCATTGCGGACAACAGGGCAAAGCCCTGCACTAAACGACGTCGGTTAATGCGTATCATCTTTACGCTCCCATTGGGATGAACTGTCGAGCCTACTACAGGCGGGCGCAGTGTTCATCCACTACCTGTCAGGCAGATTGAGCGCGAGCAGTGTCCTGTATGCGCTGCACCATGGCTCGCAGGCCATTGCCGCGGCTGGCCGACAGGTGTCCGAGCAGGTCCAGCTGCTGGAAATATTGCTCGATATCAAACTCGAGTATCGCCGCCGGTGTCCTGTTGTTGTAGGCCGCCAGCACCACCGCCAATAGCCCTTTGACAATAAAGGCATCGCTATCAACAAACAATTGCAGGCGACCGTCTTGCAGGCAGGTTTCTATCCACACCTGGCTCTGGCAACCACGCACCAGCCGCTCGGGTGTATGCAGGCCGGCAGGCAGGGCCGGCAATTCCTTGCCCAGGTCGATAATGTACTTATAGCGGTCTTCCCAACTGTCGAAAAAGCCCAGGGTATCGAGAATGTCTGCACTGGAAATGGAATAGCCGAAGGGGTTGTCACTGGGGCTGGGCAGATTGGTATTGGAATCAGGCATAGGAAAACTCGAATTGACTCGGTCAGGTAAACGGCAGCTGGCTCGGCGGGCGGCGACTAATAAAACATGCCTGTTTCGAGCTGCGCCTCCTCGGACATCATCTCGCGGTGCCAGGGCGGATCAAACACCAACTCCACGGCGACCTTGCGCACATTGGGGACCTGCGCGACCCGGTATTCCACGTCACCCACCAGCACCGGCCCCATGCCACAGCCCGGTGCGGTAAGAGTCATGCAAATAGCCACCCGCCCCTCGTCCTGGTTGATCTCGACACTGTAGATAAGACCCAGATTGACCAGATCAACGGGAATTTCAGGGTCGTAAACTGTGTGCAGGGCTTCCCAGACTTGTGCCTCGATAATCCGGTCATCCTCCGGTGCGGGGAAATCCAGGGTGGTTGGCTCGAACCCCAGCGCGTCGGCATCGGTGCCGTCCACGCGCACCATATTGCCGTTATACACCACGGTGTAGTTGCCGCCCAGGGCCTGGGTCAGCGTGACAAAGGTGTGGGCGGGAATAGTAACCGGGTCACCTACTGGCACCAGTCGACCCGGACAATCCCTGCGGGTGGTTAACAGTGTGCGTTCCTGTGCACTCATTGCCCTCTACTCCACGCTGAAACTTTCGCCGCAGCCGCACTCGGCCGTGACATTGGGATTATTGAACTTGAGGGTACGATTGACGCCCTCCCGGGCGTAGTCGATCTGGGTGCCATGCAGCAAGCTCATTGCCGCCGGCTCGACGTAGAGATGGATGCCGTTCACCAGCTCCAGCTCGACATCGCTGTCTTCCCCTGCCGCGACCTCGTCCAGCACATACTTGAATCCGGTACAGCCGCTCTCACGCACACTGATACGAACCGCAGCCAGCCCCTTGCTTGCCAGGCTGACACGGAAATGTTCCGCAGCTGCGGGAGTTACGCTCAGCAGTTCGGTTTTGACGTCGAAACTTTCTACACTCATCCAAATCCCCCTAGCCAAACAGGCTGCTGGCTTTGCGGATGCCCTCAAACAGGCGAGTGACATCCTCATGCGTATTGTAAATCGAATAGGACGCGCGCACAGTACCGGGAACCCCGAAGCGCTCCATCAGGGGCTGGGCACAATGATGGCCAGTGCGCACGGCAATGCCCTGCTGGTCCAGTAACATGCCAACATCTGAAGGATGGCTACCTGCCAGCAGGAAACTGAATATACCGGCGGCATGGGCAGGCGTACCAACCCGTTGCAGGCCGTCAATATCCGCCGCCAGCTCCAGGGTCATGGCCAGCAAGCCCGCCTCGTGCTCGGCAGCCGCCACCCGATCGATACCGTCCAGGTAATCAATAGCCGCGGCCAATCCGATGGCACCGGCTATATTGGGGGTACCTGCTTCAAATTTAAAGGGCAGGCTATTAAAGGTCGTTCCTGCAAAGCTCACAGTCTCAATCATCTCCCCACCGCCCAGGAAAGGTGGCATTGCCTCAAGCAGGGACTCTCGTCCCCACAGCACACCAATCCCGGTAGGGCCGAACAATTTGTGTCCTGAAAACGCGTAAAAGTCGCAATCCAGCGCTTGTACATCCACTGCCCAGTGACCCACCGCCTGTGCACCGTCCACCAGTACCAGGGCACCTGCCGCCCTGGCACGCCGTACGATTTCTATCACCGGGTTTACGGTGCCTATGGCATTGGACACATGATTGACCGCAACCATCTTCACCCGCTCATCCAACAGCATATCCAGTGCCGCCAGGTCGATGTCGCCGCTCTCACTGACCGGGACAGGAATGACTTCCGCACCGGTGGCCGCTGCCACCAACTGCCAGGGCACAATGTTGGAATGGTGTTCCAGCCACGACACCAGTATTTTGTCGCCGGGCACAAGATTGGCCCTGCCCCAGCTGTCTGCCACCAGGTTAATCGCCTCGGTGGTGCCACGGGTCCAGATCACCTGCTCCGGGCGCGGGCTGTTGATGAACCCCGACACACGCAGCCGCGCCTGCTCAAAATGCTGGGTCGCCCGGTCACTGAGGGTATGCACGCCGCGATGCACATTGGCATTATCGTGGCGATAATAATTGGCGATAGCCTCAATCACGCTGGCGGGTTTCTGGGTGGTCGCCGCATTGTCCAGGTAAACCAGGGGATGGCCATTCACCTGCTGGTGAAGAATAGGGAAGTCCCGACGCACCCGGGCAGGATCAAAGCCGGCTGTTGCAGTGCTTTGGGTTTGGGCATTCATGCTAGAACCTCATAGTGCTTGTTCACGGCCTGGCCTCACCTTTCACACGACGTGCTGCCAGCCCATCGCGCGCAAAGCGCTCAGACAGGAGCTTTTGCAGGAACTCACGCAGGGGCTGGTTGCGAACAGTGTCAATAACCTCATTGATAAAACCGAAGCTCAGCATGGTCCGGGCGTCGGCCACGGATACCCCACGGGTGCGCAGATAGTGCAATGCCAGCTCATCAAGCTGGGCGACCGTCGCGCCATGGGCACATTGAACATCATCGGCATAGATCTCAAGCTCGGGCTTGGTATTAATCTGCGCCTGGTTACTGGTCAGCAAGTTCTTGTTACTGAGTTGCGCCCGGGTCTTCTGCGCGTCGGGGTGGATGTGAATGCGACCGTTGAACACTGCAGTGGCCTCGTCGGCGATAATTCCCCGGAACACTTCGTTGCTGGTGCAATGCGGCACCCGGTGTTCTATGCAGGTGTGGTAATCGATATGCTCGTTGCCACGGGGCAGGTAGACGCCATTGACCTCGCAGTGGGCACCGGGGCCCGCATGATCCACTACCAGGTCGATGCGCTTGAGTTCACTACCCAGGGCCAGGTGAAAACTGTTTATGGTCGCATGCTCGGCCAGCCGTGCGTGGACACTACCGATATGCAGTGCAGCACCCTGTTCCAGGTGCAGACGATAGTGCTCCAGGCTGGCGCCACTTTCCAGTAAGAGCTCGGTAACACCATTGGTAAAGGTGCGCTGCTCGCTGTGCGTGCCGGCGAAATGCTCTATGACGGTGGCCTGGCTGCGAGCGCCGCACAGTACCAGCAGACGCTGGTTCACAGTAAATGCTTCGGCCTGGTTGCCGGTGAGCCACACCAGCTGCAACGGCTGTTCGACCCGGGCGTCCTCCGCGACTTCAAGGAATACGCCCTCCGCAAGGGCAGCGTCATTCAGTGCAGTAAAAAGCTGGGCATCACGCCCGACGGCAGTGCCAAGGTAGCTGCAGATACGTTTCGCCTGCGCGGGACTCGCATCGGCAAAGCGCACCAGGCTGACCCCGGCAGGGAGCTCACCTGCCGACAACTCTGGCCGGTGATGGCCATTAGCGAATACCAGCCGATAGCCATCACCCAGCTCGGGAACATCTACCCCTGCCCCGGACAACCCCAGCTCAGCAATGGCGGGCGCCGCGAACGCCTGGCGAAGCGACTGCAAACCAGTGTATTTCCAGTTCTCCGTCTTGCGCGTGGGAATGACGCTGCGCTCCCAACGGCCGCGACCGTCCACCTGCCAATCCTGCAACCAGACGGGCGCACTAGCGGCAGCGCTGTCCAGCGCCTGCTCCATAAATTCATTCATCAGGCGACCTCGTCCTCGAGCCAGGAGTAACCACGCGCTTCGAGCTCCAGGGCCAGTGACTTGTCACCGGAGCGCGCAATACGCCCATCAGCCAACACGTGTACGTGATCTGGCTCGATGAATTCGAGCAGGCGCTGGTAGTGGGTGACCAGCACAAAGCCTCGCTCTGGACTGCGCATGGAATTAACCCCCTTGGCCACCACCTGCAGCGCATCAATATCCAGACCGCTATCGGTTTCGTCCAGAATCGCCAGGCGCGGTTCCAGCAGCATCATCTGCATCAATTCATTGCGCTTCTTCTCGCCACCGGAAAAGCCCTCATTGACACCCCGTTTGAGAAAAGCGGGATCCAGATCTACCAGGGCAGAGGTCTGCCGCGCCAGCTTCATAAAACTTACCGCATCCAGCGCGGGCTCACCACGTTGCTCACGTACGGCATCCACCGCGGCCTTCATGAACTCCATATTGCTCACCCCGGGAATCTCTACCGGGTACTGGAAGGCCAGGAACAGGCCCAACCGGGCGCGCTCCTCGGTTTCGAGGGCAAATAGGTCCTGCCCCAGGAATTCGACAGTGCCGGCAGTGACGGTATAACCCGGGCGCCCCGCCAGCACATGGCCAAGCGTGCTCTTACCCGAGCCATTGGGGCCCATGATGGCATGTACTTCGCCAGCTTTTACGGTAAGGGTCAGGCCCTTGAGGATATCCTTGCCGTCCACGCTGGCATGCAAGTTGTCGATCTTTAGCATTCGCTTGTTTCTCCAATCCTGTTGCAACGGGCAGAGCGCCAGCCGCAGTTAAACGTAAGTTTGCCCGTTAGTTAACCCACCGAGCCTTCCAGGCTCACTTCCAGAAGTTTGCCAGCCTCAACAGCGAACTCCATGGGCAACTCCTTGAATACTTCCTTGCAAAACCCGTTTACGATCATGGATACGGCCTTCTCCGCATCCAGGCCGCGCTGCTGGCACAGGTAAAGCTGATCATCGCTGACCTTCGAGGTGGTGGCTTCATGCTCGATGACTGCCGAGGGATTGCGACTCTCTATGTAAGGAAAGGTATGCGCGGCACAGCGATCGCCAATCAACAGCGAGTCACACTGAGTGTAATTACGCGCGCCGGTAGCCTTCGGACTCATGCGCACCAGGCCGCGATAGGCGTTAGAGCTCTTGCCCGCGGATATACCCTTGGAAATGATGGTGGAGCGGGTGTTCTTACCCAGGTGAATCATCTTGGTGCCGGTGTCCGCCTGCTGGTGATTATTGGTCAGCGCCACAGAGTAAAACTCACCCACACTATTGTCACCGCGCAGGATGCAGCTGGGGTATTTCCAGGTAACAGCTGAGCCGGTTTCTACCTGTGTCCAGGAAATTTTGGCGTTGCGGTGGGCAACCCCGCGCTTGGTTACGAAGTTATAAATACCGCCGCGCCCTTCGGCATCGCCCGGATACCAGTTCTGTACTGTTGAGTACTTGATCTGCGCGTCATCCAGAGCCACCAGCTCTACCACCGCCGCATGCAGTTGGTTCTCGTCCCGCATGGGCGCCGTACAGCCCTCCAGGTAACTGACGTGACTGCCCTCGTCGGCAATGATCAGGGTACGCTCGAACTGGCCAGTCTTGGCTTCGTTGATCCTGAAGTAAGTCGACAGCTCCATCGGGCAGCGCACTCCCTTGGGGATATACACAAAAGAGCCATCGCTGAACACGGCACTGTTAAGCGCGGCGTAGTAGTTATCCTTGCGCGGCACCACGGAACCCATGTACTTGCGCACCAATTCCGGATATTCATGCACCGCCTCAGAAATCGGACAGAAAATCACCCCGACCTCAGCCAACTTGCTGCGGAAGGTCGTCGCCACCGATACCGAATCAAACACGGCGTCAACCGCCACCCCGGCAAGCATCTCCTGTTCATGCAGCGGAATACCCAGTTTTTCGTATACCCGCAGTAATTCCGGGTCGACCTCATCAAGGCTCTTGGGGCCATCCGCCATGCTTTTGGGAGATGAGTAGTAGGAAACTGCGTTGAGGTCAATCTTGGGATAGTGGACGTGGGCCCAGGTAGGCTCTGCCATCTCCAGCCAGCCGCGATAGGCCTCAAGCCGCCACTCTAGCAGCCACTGTGGTTCGTTCTTTTTGGTGGATATATAACGGATGACGTCCTCATCCAGACCAGGTGGCAGGGTCTCGGATTCTATGCTGGAGGTGAAGCCCGCTGCATATTCCTTGTTGATGGCCTGGTCGATGTGTTCCTGGGACATAGATACCTCAAACTGCTTGGTGGCGGCATTGCTGCGCTTTGGTTGGCTATCAGCTGCTAACTATTGCTTGCCAGAATATTGCTGGCATCAGACTCTCGCTCCTGGTGGCGCCGTTCCTGTTGTTCGGATACCGAACGAATCTCCTGGCGTGCCACCAGGTCACCCAGGGAAATACTCTCAAGGAAGCCCCGGACCTGGTCAGACAAATCCATCCACAGGTGGTGAGTAAGACAGGTCTCGCCCTCCTGGCAGTCGCCCGCCCCGCGACAGCGGGTAGTGTCGGTATCCTCGTTCACCGCGGCTATCACCTCGGCTACACTGATTTGCGCTGCCTTCCTGCCGAGGTGATAACCACCCCCCGGCCCCCTCACGCTGCGTACCAACTGCCGGCGTCGCAGCTGGGCAAAGAGTTGCTCCAGATAGGAGAGGGAAATACCCTGGCGGGAGGATATCCCAGCCAGGCGGATCGGGCCCTGGTCATGGTGTAATGCCAGGTCGAGCATGGCGGTAACGGCGTAGCGGCCCTTGGTAGTCAAACGCATGACTGTGTCTCCCGGGTGAATGTCTGGCTAGCCGCTCACAGTGCCATAACCCAGTAATATGGTCAAGTATTTAGCCCCTAGTTGTCTATGGTTATGTCGAGGTTTGGCTGCAACACCCACATCGGCTAAGCTTCGCGGCCATGAAATCCTTCCTGCCTCTTTTCCAGCGTGAATGGCGCTTGCTGCTGTTCGGTTTCGCGATGACCTTCGGCTCCAGCCTGGGGCAGACCTATTTTATTGCCCTGTTCAGCGGCGAGATTCGTAGCGACCTGGGCCTCAGTCATACCGCATTCGGCTCGGTATATTCTGCAGCGACGCTTGCCAGCGCCATTGTCCTGCTATGGTCGGGCTCCCTGATTGATCGCATGAACCTGCGCCATTTTGCCTACCTGGTGGTGTTTGGCCTCGCCGGTGGTTGCCTGTTGCTGGCATCCAGCTACACCCTGCCGATGCTGTTTCTCAGCTTGCTGGTACTGCGCCAACTGGGTCAGGGCCTGATGGGAATGACCGGCGCCACTGCCATGGTGCGCTATATCGACGACCAGCCTGGCAAGGCCAACGCCATCGGCGGCCTGGGCTTTTCCATTTCCGAGGCCATACTTCCCTCGCTGGTGATTGCATCGCTGGCCTGGCTGGGATGGCGCCAGAGCTGGGTGTTGTGGGGCCTGCTGCTGGCGATTATCCTGCCTTTGTTAATCTCCCGTTCTCTGCGTGGTCACGAAGGCCGCCACGCCCGCTACCTGGGCTCCGTGACAAATGCCAGTGGTAAAACCCCCGGAGGCGGACGTCGCCAGTGGACTCGGGGAGAGGTGTTGCGCGACCCGGTGTTCTACCTTTGCCTGCCGGCCATGCTCGCCCAACCCATGCTATTTACCGGCTTTATGTTTCACCAGATTCACCTGGTGGAGGAGAAAGGCTGGGCGCTGCCAATCTGGGGCAGCCTGTACCTGGTGTATGCCCTGACCACCTCTGTCACCAAACTCGGCGCGGGCCTGCTGATTGACCGGATAGGCGCTACTCGCGTGCTCCCCGTTATGTGCATTCCGCTCGGCGTTGGCCTGATGATATTGGCCAGTTCAACCAGCCTGCTGGTCGCTGTGCTGTTCATGTTCTGCCTGGGCCTCTCGGTGGGCACCTATTCCACATTGTCGTCGCCATTCTTTGCCGAGGTTTACGGTAGCCTGCACCTGGGTTCAATAAAAAGTGTAACAACCTCCGCCATGGTATTTTCCAGTGCCATTGCGCCGGTGCTAATGGGCTGGGGGATAGATCGCGGAATCAGCATGAACAGCATGGCGCTGGTGGGCACGGGTTACGTGGCGCTCGCCTGCGTGCTTGCCTGGCTGGCCTGCCGCGCGCTCGCTACGCCGGACAGGCAACGCAGCGAGAAAAACCGCTAAAATACACAAATTTTGGGTATGGACCTTGTATACATCTTGCCTGCGATTAATTACCCTGCGCACATGAAACTATATCCTCGGCTTTACTCCCTCCTCACAGTTGCCCTGCTCGCCGGTTGCAGCAGTCTATCTCCCAGTACGCCGGTTACACCTGCGTGCCCAAGCGTACCAGCAGAGCCGATAGCATGCCCGGTATGCGAGGCTGCGGAGCAAATGGATACCCAGTGCCCAGAACCCGAGGTGATCGAAAAGATCGTCGAGGTGCCCGCTCCTCTGCCGCCGATGGCCTCTACTGCAGGCAAGATGCACCTGCCCATTGTCGGCGCTGTCGAATGGGCGACTGTTGAGCCGGGTGATGTTCGGCTGCAAGCCCGCATGAATACCGGTGCTGACATGACCACCCTGCAGGCCGAAAAGGTCAAGATGGTGGAGAAAGACGGTAAAAAGTATGTGCGCTTTTTAGTCACCGACCCTGCCACCACAAAACAAGCGGAGTTCGAAAGCCGACTGCGCCGCAAAGTAACCGTCAAGCAAGGTGAAGAAGAGAGCCATTATTATATCGTCAAACTGTGGGTTTCGATTGGCAAGACCCGTTCCCAGGTGGAAGTGGCCCTGCGCAACACCGATGATCCCGAATACGCCCTCTCCATTGGCAGAAACTTCCTGGTAGACACTGTAATTGTAGACGTCAGCCGTAAGCATCTTCTTAACAAGTAGGATAAATCAATAATATGGCCACTCCGAAGGTTCACATAGGGGTAATCGCCGGAGTGCTTATACTTCTGGGTATAGGCTTAACGCTATACAAATCAATCGTTCTCGGCTTCCCACTCCTGCCGGGGAAATACCGGGAAGTCTGGACCATCGAGTCCAAGATAAGTATTACCCCCACCGAAGGGCCGGTAGAGGTTGACTTGCGCCTGCCGGAAGACCTGGCCGGCTGGGTAGTATTGGAAGAGCACTTCGCTTCATCAGGTTTCGGCTTCACTGTGGTCGATGATAAAGGTGCTCGCGTTGCGCGCTGGACCAGGCAGGCCCTGGATGCCCCTACCACCCTGTATTACAAGCTCCAGACCTATCGCCTGCAGGAATCCGAACTGGAGGATGCGGCCATCCCCGACATCGAAGAGCCCATGCTCGAAGCTGACCAACTGGCTGCAATGGAACGTCTCGTTGGCATTCTGAGGGAACAATCCTCCGGCCCGGCAAGTTTCGCTGGCCTGCTGGCGACCCAGTTGACGGATGAGTCCCAGAACCTTGATGCGAGCTTCCTGCTGGGAAGCTATGAAGATGCAAAGCACCTGGTCATGCTCGAGGTACTGGCTTTTGCCGGAATCCCTGCGCGTGAAGTCAGGGGTATCCAGCTACAGGACGGCAGGCGTCGCCAGACCATGAGCTCACTCATTGAAGTCTATAATGGCAGTTCATGGGTAACGATTGATCCCGGCACCGGTGCCAGCGGTCTGCCGACCGGTTTCTTTGTTTGGGAGCGCGGCGATGAATCTGTGCTCAGCGTCAGTGGCGGACGCAATTCCAGCCTGGAATTTGCTTTGGTCGAGAACAGCTTGCCCGCGCGAACGGTGGTAGGTATGGAGCAACGCAGCCACGATTATGCTCTGCTGGATTTCTCGATCTATTCGCTGCCGGTTGAACAGCAGGGCATGTTCAAGGGCTTGCTGTTGATTCCCGTGGCTGCGCTTATCGTGGTCATCATGCGGGTACTGGTCGGCCTCAAGACTTCGGGAACATTCATGCCCATCCTGATTGCACTGGCCTTCCTGCAGACCAAGCTGCTACCCGGGCTTGCTATCTTTATCATTCTGGTTAGCGTGGGCCTGTGGATTCGTTCCTGGCTAAGTCATATGAACCTGCTGTTGGTCTCCCGAATATCGGCGGTAGTAATCGTAGTGATCTTCCTGATGGCCGTGCTGGCTATCGTCAGCTATCGTGCCGGGGTCGACCAGGCCCTGACCGTCACCTTCTTCCCCATTATTATCCTCGCCTGGACCATCGAGAGAATGTCCATCCTGTGGGAGGAAGAAGGTGTCAAGGAAGTGCTGCGCCAGGGTGGCGGCAGCCTTTTGGTAGCGACGCTGGCCTACCTGGCAATGTCGATCCCCCTTGTGGAACACCTGACTTTCAATTTCCCTGAAATGACCCTGTGCCTGCTGGGTGTGATCCTGTTGCTTGGCAAATACACCGGTTATCGCCTGTTTGAACTCTACAGGTTCCGCGATCTGGCGTTCAAAGAATGATGAAGTTTATCTCCCCGGCGAAACTGACCGAGTTGGGTATACTCGGGATGAATCGTCGCAATATCAGCTTTATCGGCCAGTATAACCCCCGTCGCAACTACCGACTGGTAGATGACAAGCTGCTGACCAAGAAAGCCGCCATCGACAATGACATACCGGTGCCACAATTGTACGGCATCGTGGAGCGCCAGCAGCAGATCAACGGCCTTGCGGCTATGCTGGCGGGCTACGACGGGTTTGCTATCAAACCCTCCCAGGGCAGCGGCGGCAAAGGTATTCTGGTGATTACCGGTCGCAAGGAGGATTGCTTCGTCAAGTCTTCCGGGGTGGAAATCAGCACCGAGGAGATCGGTCGCCACATTACCAATACCCTGGCTGGCCTGCACAGTCTTGGGGGGCGAAATGACCGCGCCATGATTGAGGCTCTGATAAGCTTCGACCCCTGCCTGGAAGGCTATAGCTATGAGGGCATTCCCGATATTCGGGTAATTGCGTTCAAGGGTATACCGGTAATGGCGATGATGCGTTGCGCCACTCACAGCTCTGACGGCAAGGCTAACCTGCACCAGGGCGCGGTAGGTGTAGGCCTGAATATCGCCACCGGCCGGAGTGTGGGCGCTGTACAACACGGCCAACTGGTTGAGGTCCACCCCGATACTGGCGCCATATTTTCCGAGCTCCAGGTTCCCCACTGGGACAATATTCTTGACCTGGCCGCCCGCTGTGTGGAAATGACCGGCCTGGGCTATCTTGGCGTGGATATTGTACTGGATCGAAACTTTGGCCCTATGCTGCTGGAGTTGAATGCCCGGCCAGGCCTGGCAATCCAGGTTGCAAATCAGTCAGGGTTGCGTCATCGCCTGGCTATCGCCCTCAAAATAGCCGAGCAAACCGATGACCACGATACAAAAATCGCTCTGGCAAAGGAACATTTCGGGGGGCAATGAGACGAGCACTAGGCTACTTTCTTGCCGCTTCCCTTATCCTGATAGCTATCGGTGCACTGTTCGGCACTCGACTGCTTGAGCAGACCCTGAATGCTGAACTACCGGGGCTGTTAAGTCGTGAACTGGGTATTGATGTCAGCCTCGCCCCGCTGAAGGTCAATGTTTTAGGACTGTCGGCCAGCAGTCCCCACCTGGTCATGGGCGACGCCAAAAACCCCGCTATCCTCGCCTCGCATGTAGAGGTCTCGCTGTCGATACCTGACCTGCTCGAGCGAAAGATACGGCTGGCTACTGCCAGTGCAGGCTCGCTTACGGTTGAACCTTCTCGCTGGCCAGGCAATGACTCACCATGGCCAACTGACTACCGCTTCCTCGATCAATGGCTGCCCTCGAGCCTGCAACTCGAACAAGGTACTTATGTTGCTTCGGAAACCCAAAGCTGGCCGGTTAAACAACTTCACTGGCAACGCCAGAGCGATGGCGGTGTCGACCTGGGCGCTACCACTGCGTTAAACAATAAACCCGTTGCGATCACAGGACAGCTGCAATCCCTCGATGAATTATTGCAGCTGAATCGACTGCGAGTGCAGCTGACCACCACCCCCGCCGGCGTCCAGGCTTCAAAAATAGACCTGGCTGTTGACCTGCAACCGGGGACTAACGGCGGCTACACTCTCTCGGGGCACGCCGAAGCCATTGGCATCGAACTTAAACTTCAGGCCACCAATAGCCAGGCGTGGAAATTTCCGGATAGGTCCACTTCCACAATCGATGATCTCAATGTAAGTAAGCTGCGGCAATTGATCGCCAGTTACGACGGTAGCGACTCCAGCCAGGATGCCAAGGCGATGCTAGCCAGCAAGCTACCGCGCCTGGCGTGGCCGTCCCACCGCGGCACGATCGCTATCGCTGTGCTGCAGTTCGACCAGGAACGGACCACAGACAACAGCTTTAACTTTGTTACCGGGGCAGACGGTGTGAGCATATCGGCTCTGCGCGCTTCCGGACCCGCTGGCACCTTGCAGGGTGATGGCAATGTGGTGAGCAATGAGCAGGGCTGGCAGGTAACAATCAAGGCGGATATTGAAGCAAAGCAGCAAGGGCAGAGCCTCGCTGGGCAATTCATGAACTCCCAGTGGCTGTGGCACGACGGCCAGGCCAATATTAACGGCAACGGCAGCAGCTGGGGCCAACTACTCGATTCCCTCAAAGGCAACATCAATGCTGCAGGTTCTCATCGCGGCGCCGTAAACACCCCGGTCAGTATATCCGCCCGGATCGGCAACAACGCCGGAGAGTTCACCCTTGAAGACATGGAGGTTCATGCCGGCAAAGGGATAATCACGGGAGCAATATCGCTGTCAGGCACCGATCAACGCCTGCTAAAGATGGATCTTTCCGGCGAGAAGCTAGATCTGGAATTCCTGATCCAGGAACCCGGCAGCAGCAAACCACAGCCAGGTGTGGCGATGCCAGAATTCCTGATAACTCTGCCTGGCATCGACCTGGACTGGAAGCTTGACCTGAAGGATATCCAGCTCCCCGGCATCGAAATGCACGCCATTCGCGGCTCGCTATCGCGCACGCCCACTAGTGGCAAGATGGTTGCTGCCATAATCGGTGCTGACGAGGGAACCCTGGACCTTGAGTTGGATGCCAGAACAGCCCAGGGTCGTCCCTCTGACGTAAACTTGTCCGCAAGGTTTACCAAGTTCGACATTCCTGGCCTCTTCGAACGGGAACTTGCCGCACTGGATAGCCGCAGTACAGGCACGATCCGTTTCGAGAGTACCGGCAACGGCCTGGCAACAGTCTTTGAACAGTTACGCGGCACAGCTGAACTGGATATTGAAATCCGCACCGATGGCGACTGGTCGCGGCCCACCAGTGATGTTGAGCGGATCAAATTTTCTGGTGCTTCCAGGCTGGTCATCAAGGACAACCGCATTCTGGGGTTGCAGATCAGTGAACTGGATTTGGAGTCGATTGCCCAGGACATCACCGGCACCCTGTCGATGGTAGCAGGTGCACCCCAATGGTTGACGGCAGACCTGCACTCTGATCATCTCAATATCAGCAAGCTGATCGAGCTGATGCCCAAGTCTGGTGAAAGCGACAAGCACTCCGGGGAATCCCTTGCCTGGATCAAGGAACAAACCGGAGTGGCTTTGTCTCTCGACGCTCGCAAGATTACCCTGATGGATGTGCCCCTGGATAACGTCAAATTCAAGCTGGCGTCCGAGCCTGGCAAACTGAGCATCGATCGCCTGAACTTTACGGCCATGGGCGGCGAGTTCAACAGTAGAGGTAATATTGCATGGGTAGGTAACGCGGCCCAACTTGATCTGCAGGCCAACATTCTCAACTTTGATCTGGACAGCTTTCTGATCGAAAACCCCGACATTGGACACGTGCCGGTTTCCGGCTCACTTTCGCTTCAAAGTAGCGGTAGAAATACGGATGAACTGCTAGCCAGCCTCCGTGGGGATGTAAACCTGCAGTCGAAAAACAGCGGCGCAGATACACCACCAGCTCAACGTCGACGACTGGTGATGAAAGCTGAACGCGCGGAGCATGGTATGCGCGCCAACATCGACAGCTTCCAGTGGGCAGACAGCGAACTATCCGGTGAGTTCAGTTTCACAGACACCCCTGCCCCGATGATTGAGCTCAATATTTCTGACGGGCGGCTGTCACTGCTGCCCTGGGAAAATTCACTGGCCTCTCCCACCAAGGCCAAAGATGCGAGCAAAACTGACACGGGTATAGCAGGGGCAGCCAAAGCCAGTGCATCTTTTGTCGGGCGGGTGTTGATGATGCCCGCCAGGCTGGTTACCGGGCCGGATGAAGCCTCCAAGGATGATAAAATTTTCAGCGCGACCCCACTCCCCCTGGATTGGATGAAAAAATACCAGGCAAAGGTATCCGGGAAGCTCAGCACAATACAGAGCAGCGCGGGTAACGCGAGTGATATCCATATTTCGGCGCTACTGGACTCTGGAAACCTGACGCTGGATGCCAGCGCGGCTCAAATAAACTACGGCAGCGGCGAGTTGCACCTGCTAGCTGATACCAATGCAACGCCGCCGACAGCTGATGTCACGCTCAAATTCCACGACATGCGCAGTGCCGGCAACGAGGACAGCTTCCCCCGCAGCGGATTCACCGCGCTTACCAGTCAGGGCGGCAGCATCGCAGAGCTGGCCGCCAACGCCAACGGGGTCAGCTATGTGAGCCTGGGCAAGGGCCCGCTGGACTATGGGCGATTGGTATTTTTGGCCGCCGACCTGGCCACCACCGTGTTCCAGACCCTGATACCCGGCATAGCGAAAAAACAACCACAGCTGGACTGCGGTGTCACAATGCTGGTGATCAAGGATGGCAAGGGTGTCACCCCCTATAGCTTTGCTGCACAGACGCCCGAGGCCAACCTGGTAGGTCGCATGGAAGTGGACTTCA
>Ga0102815_10000986_pt1 | contig 18227 bp, 18 predicted proteins | sample ColrivemetaGS759_FD_79113 | JGI IMG/M metagenome (GOLD analysis project Ga0102815, IMG submission 79113) | Estuarine microbial communities from the Columbia River estuary - Ebb tide ETM metaG S.759 | ecosystem: Environmental > Aquatic > Marine > Intertidal zone > Estuary | place: USA: Columbia...
ATGCTCTCCCCCACCTCGGCCATCATGGGCAAGGGACTGGGCGACAAGGTTGCCTTGATTACCGACGGCCGCTTCTCCGGCGGCAGCCACGGCTTCGTGGTGGGTCACGTCACCCCCGAGGCGGCGGTGGGTGGCCCCATCGGCCTGGTCGAAGATGGCGACGAGATCCATATCGATGCCGCAAGACGGGAGATCAATTTGAAGGTGGATGAGCAGACCCTGGCCAGGCGGCGGGAAAGCTGGCAGACGGAGAACAAGGTTCCCAGGCGCGGCACCCTGGCAAAGTACGCAAAGCTGGTTTCCAGCGCCTCCCTGGGTGCGGTTACCGACAGGGATCTCTAGGTTTTCCCATGCACCCTCGCACATTGATTTCGGCACCCGAGTTGGCCGCCTCCCTGGATGATCCGGGCCTTCGCATCGTGGATTGTCGCTTTGACCTGGCCGATGAACAGGCCGGAGCGCGGGCCTACGAAGAGCTCCATATCAGGGGCGCGGTCTATGCGCATTTGCACAACGACCTCGCAGCTCCGATTACCCCTCAGACAGGCAGGCATCCGCTGCCCGACCCGGAACGGTTTGCCGCCACCCTGGGGCGTTGGGGCATAGATAACGACAGCCAGGTGGTGGTCTATGACGGTGGCCCCGGCGCTATGGCGGCCCGCCTCTGGTGGATGCTGCGCTGGCTGGGCCACGACAAGGTGGCAGTGCTGGATGGCGGATTCGCTGGGTGGCAGCAACATGGGGGCAGCACCATTAGCGGGGTTAGTCACTACCCCGCAACGGTCTTTCAAAGCCACGAACAACCAGGCATCACCCTGGATGCGGACCAGGTGCAGCAAGGACTGGCAGCCAACGAGCTGCTACTTATCGACGTACGGGCCAGGCCACGCTACCGAGGTGAAACAGAACCCCTGGACAAGGTGGCTGGACATATACCCGGCGCCATCAATCTGCCCTTTGAAAAGAACCTGGATGCTCAAGGAACGTTCCTGCCCAGGGAGACCCTGGCAGAACAGTACAGGGAATTAATGGATGCCAACCCGGGAAAACAGCCCTGCTTCATGTGTGGCTCCGGGGTCACCGCCTGCCATGGACTTCTGGCCATGGAGGTCGCAGGAATCCACGGAGCCCGGCTCTATCCAGGCTCGTGGAGCGAGTGGATTACTGATCCAAACCGGGCGGTTGCAGTCGGCGACAGCCCGGACTGAAAGTTACTGCTTGACGCTATTTGGCCTGGGTCGCCAGTTCGCGTTCGCTGCGCGCGCCGAGTTTGCGCATGATCATGGCAGCCGGGCAAAAACCCGTGAAGGACTGCTGAAACAGGTTCGCGCCAACAAATACCGTCAACCACATAAATCCGGGATGAACGAACTGGGTAAGCACAACCGAGAGCAGGACCATAAAGCCGGCGAAAGCGGCAACCATTCTTTCTAGTGACATTGGAAAATCCTCTGATCTCCGATACCAGACACCATTTTATGCCTATCGTAGATCCATGTTAGTAGATTAGAAAACCCTAATATAGAGAGCAGATTACTTTAGATGGTGCTAAATTACCAGTGGGCGCAACAAGGAAACCGGATTAATGACGAGCTCTGATATCACTCCCGAACAATTGGCGGAAATGCGCGAGCATGCCCAGGACGCCACCATTTTGCTGAAGACCCTGGCCAATGAAATGCGCCTGAGCATCCTTTGCATGCTCTGCGAGGGAGAGATGTCAGTCAGCGAACTGAACAAGCAACTGGACCTGAGCCAGTCCGCCCTGTCACAGCACCTGGCGGTATTGCGCAGTAACAAAATCGTCAAGACGCGACGGGAATCCCAGGTAGTCTATTATCGACTCGGCGACGATAACGCCACCCGGATTATCCAGATCCTGCACGAGATTTATTGCCCCCGCCGGTAACCAGGTTAGCGGGACAGCGCGTAAACCAGGTCAACATAGCCTTTTTCAATCTCTGCCAACCCGGCGGCCTCAACCCCCGGCGCCGGCGCAATCAGCATGAATTCATTCGGCCCGTGAGCGCCGGTTCCCAACCCCAGGCCGGTAAACACCATGGGTAATTTCAGCCGTTCGGTGAACTGGTAAAAAGGCGCGCTGCCGGCCAGGCGAGGTTGCACTCTCACTGTGGCGCCGTAGCGATTGAACACACCGATTGCAGCCTTGACCAGGGGTGTCTCCACCGAGGTCTGGGAGGCTGGGTAAGAAGATTTGGTGACCATACTGATATCGGTAAAGCCCTGCTCGTCCAGGTAGCTGCGAATACTTGCCAGGGCCTGGTCGGGATCAATTCCTGGGGGCAACCGCGAATCCAGCTTGGCGGTGGCCACGTGGGGAAGAATGGTTTTCACGCCCTCTCCGGTATACCCGGACCACATGCCATCGATATTCAGACTGGGCGTGTACAAGTACTCCATCAGGGCTTCGCCACCAGTCTTGCCGTCCACCCAGCGGGCAACACCCAGTTGCTGCTTGATGCGATCCTCATCCCAGCTCTTGAGCATGCCGTTGACCAGGCTGTACTCCTCATCACTGGGCGGGCGCACCCCATCGTAATAACCGGGGACCCGGATGGTATTGCCGTCCTTGGTGGTCAGGCTGGCCAGGGCCTGGCTCAGACGCCACGCCGGCGCATCCACCACCGCTTTGTAAGAGCCATGGATCTCGTTGTTCATCGGCCCGCCATGTTCGCCGCCATGGGCCTCAAGTTCAAAATAGATAATCCCCTTTACGCCCAGGGAAAGGGTCAGGCCACCTTCGCGATCCTGGGAGTTAAACGGAAACAGGACTCCATCAGCGTGCTTCAGGCGTTCCTCGTACTTGTCGATGATCTGGGGATAATGAGGCGAGCCCAACTCCTCTTCACCCTCGGCGGCGACCATGATGTTCACCGGCAGCGTCCCGGTCACATCGATGATCGACTGCAATGCATTGAGCAGGGCACGCTCGGGACCCTTCTGGTTGGTGGCGCCACGAGCCATGAGCACGCTGCCCAGGTCATGATCCACCAGGGCACCATCGAACGGAGCAACCTGCCAGTCATCGGGGTTCACCGGCTGCACGTCGTACATCATGTACAGCATCAGGGTCTTTTCGGCGCCGGCATCGTAGTAGCCCCAGACCCCGGGATGACCGTCCGTGGGCACCAGTTCTGCCTCGACAAAGCCCATGTCTTCCAGGTCCTGGCGCAGCAGTTCCGCCATTTCCAGCACCCCATTATTCTCGGCGCTGATGGACGGCTGGCGCACCCAGCGCTGCAGCTGGGCAACGTGGCTATCCAGGTTCTGGTCTATGTGGGCATACACTTCAGCGTGGTCGCCATCGTAGGCAGCGATGCTGGTGGGATCAAACGCCGGAACGTTCTTGATCTCGAATTGAGGGCGGACCGGCGCGTCGGCGGAGGCCGCTGACGGGGTCGATGTGGAATCTGTGCAGGCCGAGACAGCCAGGACAAGGACAGAATACAAAACCGGGCGAAGTGTGAAATTCATTGCGAGCTCCAGAATAGTTCTGCCGCAAGTGTACCCCACTCCGGCCTGTCTTTAATCGGCGCGAAATTGCCCCGCCTTTTACTCTTCGAAAATCTTTTCCGCCTGCTCCAGCGAGGCAAAATCGAAAAGGTTCATGTCCGCCAGCTGAGAGGGGGCGACATTTCGTATAGCCCGGAAAATCGTTTCCATGCGTCCCGGGCTGTCCTTCTCCCACTGGGCCAGCATGGCCTTGATGATCTTGCGCTGCAGGTTCGGCTGGGAGCCGCACAGGTTGCAGGGAATGATCGGGAATTCTCTGGCATTGGCGTAACGACTGATATCTCGCTCGGAGCTATAGGCCATGGGCCTGATCACCACGTGGCGCCCGTCATCAGAACGCAACTTGGGTGGCATGGCCTTCAATGTGCCGCCGTGGAAGAGATTCAGGAACAGGGTCTCGATGATGTCGTCGCGGTGATGACCCAGGGCAATCCGGGTAATACCGTTTTCCGCCGCCCAGGTGTACAGGGAGCCACGGCGCAATCGTGAACACAGGCTACAGGTGGTCTTGCCCTCGGGAATCACCCGCTTCACCACGCTGTAGGTGTCCTGTTCGATGATGTGATAGTCCACCCCGATGCTCTGCAGGTATTCGGGCAGGATGTGCTCGGGGAAACCCGGCTGCTTCTGATCCAGGTTCACTGCGATGAGTTCGAAGTTCACCGGGGCACTGCGCTGCAGCGACATCAGGATATCCAGCATGGCATAGGAATCCTTGCCACCGGACAGGCAGACCATGATCCGGTCGCCCTCGCCGATCATCTTGTAATCGTCGATGGCCTTGCCCACCTGGCCACGCAGACGCGCCTGCAGCTTTTTAAAGGTGCTGGACGTGCGTTCGGTTTGTTCTGCAGTGGCGCTCAAGTGTGGGCTCTCCCTCTAAAGGAGCGCGATTCTGCCACGACTGGCCCAGGAAGTTGAGTCCGCCGTGAGGGTTTATTCATCATCCTGCACTGGAATTCGGGGTTTGCGAGCCCGCAATTCATAGTACATGGATAGCATCAGGGCCAGTCCCAGGGGCTCAAGGACCATATTCAGCAGGCCGCCCAACACAATCTCGGCGAGTCCACCGGAAACTGAAAAGTCCCACCCAATGATTTCTGCCACCACCGCAGCGGGCACAACCAGCGCCGAAATAACCACCACAGCCGCCACGATAATCAACAACATAAACCCGAAGGCATACCACCATTGGCCTTCCACCAACCTGAAGCTGGCCTCCAGGGACTTGATAGGCCCCCGGCCTTCCAGCACCAGGTACATGGCGTAAAAACCGAAGGCGACCATCACGAAGACGCCCGGGACAATCAGCACGAAGATGCCAATAACGATACCTAATCCATACAACAGCGAGGCCAGGCAGAAGGGCAGGAACGCCCTCATGGCCACATTAAATTCGTCATCAATGTCCGCCAGCAAACCCCTGGCAATATTATCCAGACGGCGCAGCATGATCATCGTCAGCAGCATGCCCAGCAGGGTGCTGACAAAACTAAGCGCCAACATCCCAAAGGATGCTCCTTCCAGCACTTCAGGATGACGTTCGGAATAGACGCTGAACCAGGTGTTGAGCAAGCCGGCGGCCAGGGCCAGCATCCACAAACTGGAAAATGCCGCCATGAAAAGCGACCAGCCGTTTTTAAAAACCCCGACCGTGCCCCGCGGCTCGGTAATCTGAAAACTCATGGGAACTCCTTGTTCGGGTGTCTTGGATGGACACCAGTCTGACCGACCCGAGCTGGCTTCTCAAGCAAGCCGACCTCGCAAAGATGACTGCCGAGACCTGTACTGGATTGTCCGATGGCGCCTAGAATCGAAGTAAGAGGATCAATAATCCGGATGAACGCCGTGAACCAGATTGCCAACACCCCTGCACCACCGTATTACGCGGTGATATTTGCCAGCGTACGTCAGGAGTCCGATGAGAGCGCCTATCAACGCACTGCGGCGCGCATGATGGAACTGGCGGCAGGCCAGCCGGGATTCCTGGGGGTGGACAGCGCCCGCAGCGATGGCCTGGGCATCACCGTCTCCTACTGGCAGGACGAGGACGCCATCAAAGCCTGGAAGCACCAGGTCGAACATACCCAGGCCCGACGCATGGGGCGAGAGAAGTGGTACCGGAAATACAGTCTGCGGGTTGCCAGGGTGGAAAGGGCATACGGATTCCACTCCACCGACTAGCTTTGCCCCGGCTGCAGCGCCTTGCCGGCAAGCGCTCTACCCGTCTTGGGGAAAGGGGATTTGCACCGCAATTAACCTCAAGGGATGCCCAATGACCCTATAATGTTAACCAGAGAATCCAACATCCAGATCTGTTTCACCAGGTCTGGTGTAACACCGCCCCCGAGAACAATCGGGCCAGGCTGTTAGGAAAAAGACAAATGGCAGACTATCAAACGCTCTTCAAAAAGATCGGAGATCTAACCGAAAGCGATCGCAAACAGATAACCGAACTTTATCTTTCCTACTTCGATGGCAGCAGTAAGGAACAGGTAATTTCGGACCTGGAGAAAAAGACCGAGATTTTATTGGTCTACTTCGAAGACGCCCTGGTTGGTTTTAGCACCCTGGAGCTATACGACTTTGAATGGGAAAACTCCCTGATCCAGGTACTTTATTCGGGCGACACCATCGTTGACCAGGCGCATTGGGGACAGCAGGCCCTGGCATTCGCCTGGATCGCCAATCTCGGCAAACTCAAGCGTGACAGGCCCGATGTCCCTTTGTACTGGTTTGTCATTCTGAAGGGACACAGGACATTTAAATTTCTTCCCGCCTTTGGCAAATCCTTTTATCCACACTGGTCCATAGACCGGTCTGACTTGAAGCCGTTGGTTGATGCTCTTGCCTCGCAAAAATTTGGCAGCGATTACAACCCGCAAACCGGAATAGTCGAATTCGCCGAATCAAGGGGGCATTTAAATCCTGACATCGCCTATCCAACAAAAAACGAAAAAGCCAAGGACTCCGTCCGTTTCTTCCTGGAGAAGAACCCCAACTACCTCCGTGGCCATGAACTCGTGTGCCTGTGCGAAATTTCCGAGCAGAACATGAAGCCACTTACAAAACGAATTTTCCGTCGGAGCGGTGTGTGACTTCCGCCTGGCGCCAGCTACACGCGCTAGGCAGTGGATTGAAAAACACAGGGGCTGTGGCCGGGCGCCAGGAAGCCTGGTTAATGAATTGCCTGCGCAGAAACAGCAGCTCTGAATACGGGCGGCGGCATAACTTTGACAAGATTGATTGTGTCGCAGAATTCCGTAATCAGATTCCCGTTATCTCCTATGACGACATCGCACCAGGCATTCAGAGAATGTACGAAGGGGAAGCGGATGTGCTGTTTAGCGCTAAGCCGGTAGCCTTCGAACGCACGGGAGGAAGCACCAGCGGCAGCAAACTAATCCCCTACTCTCAGAACAGCCTGGAAGATTTTCAGGCGGCGCTATTGCCCTGGCTCGCAAACACCATCGAGCAATTTGGCATCACTTCCGGCAGCGGATATTTTTCGATAAGCCCGGCCACACGACAAGCCGAGATCTCTCCCGGCGGCATATCTGTCGGACTTCCCGATGGTGCGTACCTGGGCAGTGCCGCACTGGAACATTTTGCAATGATTTCCTCAGTGCCTGCATGGGTGGGAGGTTTGTCCGAGCTCTCCCAGTGGCAACTGGCGACACTGTATTTCCTGTCAAGCCAGGAAGACCTGGCCTTGATATCCGTGTGGAGCCCCACCTTCCTACTCATGTTACTGGATGCGTTGGAACGCAGATCCGGCGAACTAGAAACACTGCTTTGTGACGGAGGCAGGCTAGCCGGGCAGGACCTGCCCCGGAACCCCGGCGCCCTGGCTCGATTTAGCCGATTCATTGCTAACCGCCGTACCGAAGTCCTCTGGCCGAATCTGAAGCTTGTGAGTTGCTGGTCTGAGGCCTCATCCAGGCCGTTCTTCGAGCAGCTCAGGCAACGACTCCCTCACGCAGCCTTCCAGGGAAAGGGACTGTTGTCGACCGAGGGCGTGGTCAGCGTACCGAACCGCGCCGGTCAGCCACTACTGGCTCTTGATAGCGGATTTTTCGAATTTATGGACGACCAGGGCAATTTACGTCTCGCCGGCGAGCTTGAAACGGGAAAGCCGTATGAAACCGTTATGACCACTTCCGGAGGGCTATATCGTTACCGCACCGGAGACTGGGTAATTTGTGAGGGATTCGCAAAAAATATTCCGATCTTTCGCTTTTCCGGCAGAAGAGGATTGACCTGCGACATGGTCGGTGAGAAGTTAACCGAGGACTTTGTGTTGTCTTGCCTGGAGGATATCCCGGGATTTCGAATACTGGTACCCGGGGCTGATACAACGCCCGGTTACGCGCTGGTGGTAGACAAACTGGATAATCATGAACCGGCCACATTGATAAGGCTGGTCGAAGCACGCCTCTCCAAAAACCCTCAATACGCCTTCGCAAGAAAACTCGGGCAATTGGACAAGCTGCTTTTGTATTCCGCCTCGCAGCCACTGGAGAAATACGTGGAACGTTTGGTAACAGCCGGTGCTCGCATCGGGGATGTAAAGGTAACGGCGCTGCGCCCTGAACCCGATTGGCTGGAAACCTTCTCGGGAACAGCCTTATGAAAATCGTTCTGATCTCACCGAAGGGCCCGCTATACAGGCATAAAGGCGGGATTTTCAAAAAGACCCTTCGCTATCAACCACTAACCCTTACCACCCTGGCAGCGCTGCTTCCAGCTGAACTGGATATCACCGTCGAACTCATCGACGAGGGTATCGAGGAAATCCCCGAGAGCCTGGATGCCGATCTGGTCGGCATGACCGTTATCACAGGTACCACCAAACGAGCCTACGCACTTGCGGAAAGATTCCGTGGTCGTGGAATTCCCGTGGTGCTAGGCGGGCCTCACGTGACCTTGATGCCGGAGGAGGCCTCGCAGCATGCAGACGCAATATGTATAGGTTATGCAGAGGACACCTGGCCGCAGTTGGTCCGAGACTTCGCCCAGGGACGGATGCAAAGCAGCTATCACCAGGGTCCACAGTTTTCCCTGCAAGAGTCACCTTTCCCTAAACGAGAGTTGTTCAACAAAAAACATTTCCTGACCCAGGCTGTATTCGAGGCCACTCGCTCATGTGCCCACGACTGCGAGTTTTGCGTGGCCCCCTCAGCATGGGGGCGCAAGCAATATCAACATCCTGTCAGCTGGATCATTGAAGACATAAAGCGGGTAGGACAAAAACGGATCCTGTTCATAGACCTGAACCTGGTCTCTGACACAAAGTACGCAAAGGAACTATTTACCGCCCTGGTTCCCCTGGGAGTCAGCTGGTTTGGTTTATCCACAGTATTGATTGCCCACGATCCGGAACTGATGGAGTTGATGGCGAGAAGCGGTTGCCGGGGTTTGCTGCTTGGCCTGGAAACCGTGTCCCAGGCCAATCTGAAAAACATGAAAAAGCCCTTCAATGCCTCGGTGGACTACAAGAGCCTCATCGGAGATTTGCATGAGCTCGGCATTTCAGTACAGGGATGTTTCGTATTCGGACTGGACCACGATACGCCTGATGTATTTGAGGCCACCTCAGAATTTGCGATAGATGCCGGAATCGACCTGCCGCGATTTTCGGTCCTGACGCCATTCCCGGGGACGCCTTTATACCGGCGACTGGAAGCCCAGGGAAGAATTTTTAGCAGGGACTGGGAGTTGTACGACGGGCAGCACGTGGTATTCCATCCACAGCTAATGAGTATCGACGAACTGGCCAAGGGTCATGAATACGCCTGGAAAAACACCTATCGATGGTCATCGATAGGTAGGCGACTCTGGAACGCGAAGAACTTTCAACCCCTGGGTTTCAGCGTCAATCTCGGCTACCGCTTCTATGCCCACAGTCTGCACAAGTTTTACAACTGTGACTGGCCTATCGATTCCATGATGAGAAAGGCCGCTCCGTCTATATCCAGGGCGACGGTTGAGCAGACCATCGCTATCGCTACCGAATCCAAGAACAAAGCACCATGCGGCTGACGATTATTCATCCGGCCATCGGGCACCGAATTGGCGAGCGTTATATTCGGAGCTGGCAAATGGAGCCTTTACCGGCTGCGGCAATTGCCGGCCTGACACCCGGAGACGTCGAGATTCGCTTCTATGACGACCGCATGGAAAAAATTCCCTATGACGAGCCCACAGATGCTGTAGCGATTTCGCTTGAGACCTACACCGCAAAACGGGTCTACCAAATTGCCAGTGAGTATCGGAAGCGGAACATACCGGTAATCGTTGGAGGCTTCCATGCCAGCCTGGTTCCTGAAGAAGCCGAAAGGTTTGCAGAATCTGTGATCGTGGGCGAGGCCGAGACAATCTGGCCAACCGTCATGGACGACTTGCGTCACGGCACCCTGAAGAAGCGCTACCAGGGATTTGAGCGACCGCTGCTCGAGCAGATCAGGCCAGACAGATCCATATTTCGCGGAAAGCGCTATTTACCTATCGGCCTGGTGGAAACAGGCAGGGGCTGCCGCTTCCCCTGTGAATTTTGCGCCATCCAGGCCTTCTTCGACCGGACTCATCGCACCCGCCCGGTAGATAACATTCTTGCCGAGCTTCAATCCCTGAAAAACAGCAGAAAGGTCTTCTTCTTCGTGGACGACAACTTCGCCGGAAACATGAAGGCAGCAAAACCACTGTTAACAGCGATGGCCCCGATGAACATTCGCTGGATCACCCAGATGAGCATCAACGCAGCCCACGACGAGGAATTCCTCGAACTGCTCTCGCGAAGTGGCTGCAAGGGAGTCTTGATCGGATTCGAATCCCTGGACCGGGAAACCCTGCGAGCGATGAAGAAGAACTTCAACGCAATGCGTGGTGGCTATGAAGTCGCCCTGAGGAATCTTAGGAAATACAACATTCGGGTCTACGGCACCTTTGTCTTCGGTTACGAGAACGACACCCACGCCACCTTTGAAAACACCGTGGACTTTGCTATCGAGCAGAGACTTTATATCGCTGCGTTTAACCACCTGACACCCTTTCCCGGGACGGCCTTGTACAAGCGCCTGCAGGACGAGGGGCGCTTGCGTTACGACGCATGGTGGCTGGACGATGGCTACCGCTATAACGACGTGCCCTTCAACCCCCTGGGACTGCAGCATGAAGACATCACCCGTCTGTGCGTTGAAAGTCGCCGAAAATTCTACTCTTGGGGAAGTATTCTTCGCCGGGGGTTCGAGAAAACCAATCGCAGCGACCCGTTCATGTTCCGAAATTTCTTCCCCATAAACCATATGCACAGGGCGGACGTGAGCAACCGGAATGGATATCCCCTGGGCGATGAAACCTGGCAGGGCGTGCTTGTCGAGGCGAGTCAATGAGCATTCTTGCGATCCCCATGGATGTCCCCGAAGACGGCTTTTGCGCAGGAGGCATCGTCTATCGGCAAGCCCGACGCGAGGATGACGAGTGCATTCGCAGCTTATTGCGAAACAATGACATGGATTCCTGGGTAAGGATGTCCCTGGAGCGAGAGCCATCGTTTTTCCTGGGCGAAAATTTAATGGGCGAATCCGTGGCGGTGCTTGCCCGTCGCTCAGACCCACCTCACGACGTGGTCGGCATGTATTCCATGGCTGCACGCAAGGCGCATGTTAACGGCCGCCCATCACAGGCCGGGTACCTGGGCGCACTGCGTGTGAACCCCGGGTACAGGCACAAGCTCCGGATATTAAAAAATGGCTTCGCCTCGGCGCGGGTACTGTCAGGAGTTGGAACGCTTCCTTTGTTTACGAGCCTGGCCAGCGAAAACCACGCCGCTCGCAGGCTGCTTGAAGCGAACCTGCGAGGCATGCCCAGGTATACCCCGATAGGTGAATTGGAGAGCCTGGGAATCTCCACTGCCCACGGCAAGAACACAGGATTGCTGCGGGCCGCTCAAGCGAAGGACATCCCGGCCCTGGTTGAATTTTTCAACCGCCACGCCGCCGCCTATCAGTTCTCCCCCGTCCTGGAGGAACAATGGCTGAAAAGCTTGTCAGGAGATATCGGCCTGGCCCTGGGCGACTTCCTGTTGCTGGAGGACGGAACAACACTACGTGGCTGCATCGCCATTTGGGACCAGCGGGCCTTCAAGCAAGTCGTCCCTCGCGGCTACCGTTTCCCCCTTAACTTTCTGCGGGCACCCTACAACCTCTACGCGAGACTCGCGGGGCACCTGGCGCTGCCCCGAATCGGCCGGCAACTGGAACAGGTTTTCCTCTCCTTTCTGGCCCTGGACAGCCAGGCTAAAGACAGCCTCGAGCAAGTCATCAGGGAAGCGTTGTTTCACGCCCGCAAAAAAGGCGCCAAAGCCGGCGTACTGGGTTTGTCCGTTGAGAATCCGCTCTACCGCCGCGTCAAAGAAAAATTTCACGCCAGTGTCTATCGAACCTGTATCGAAACTATCAGTTGGCCGGACAGTCCTGCGCTGCACCTGGATAAAAGGCCTCCCCAACCGGAAATAGGCTTGCTATGACGCTGCAGCGAATAACCCTTTTACGACCCAATATGGGCAACTACCGGTCCACCGACGGACTGCCGCCACTGTCCCTGGCTATTCTCGCCGCACGCACGCCGAAAGATATCGAGGTCACGTTCTACGATGACAAGGTAGAGGTGATTCCGGCGGACGATGAGCCAGATCTTGTCGCTATCACGGTTGAGACTTTTACCGCTCATCGGGCCTATGAACTTGCCCGTCAATACCGTGAAAAAGGTGTTCCTGTCGTTATGGGCGGATATCACCCCACCTTCCTGCCGGAAGAAGCCCTGGAGCATGCAGACGCGATTGTCATCGGCGATGCCGAGGGCAGTTGGGAGCAATTAATCGAGGACTTCCAGAAGGGCTGCATGCAACGCAGCTATTCCGGGGGCAATTCCCGACCGATCAATGATTTCGTTCTCGACCGCAGTATCTTCAAGGGGAAGAAATACCCCCCGGTTGAACTCGTGCAATATGGACGTGGCTGCAGATTTGCATGCGACTTCTGCTCTATTCGCACTTTTTACCAGGACAATATCCGGCAACGGGATGCGCAAAGCATAGTGGAAGAAATGGCTGGCTTTAGCCGGAACAGGCTGATCTTTTTCGTCGACGATAATCTGTTCAACTCGGTGAAAGCTCTGAACGCATTACTTGAGGCGATCGCGCCCCTGGGTTTGCGCTGGTCCTGCCAGATTAGTATCGATGTCGCCAAAGACGATAAATTGCTGGACCGGATGGCCGAGGCAGGCTGCGTGTTTGCCCTGGTAGGATTTGAATCCCTGTCTGAGCAGAATCTGCGACAAATGGGAAAGCGCTGGAACCGCGTCGCAGGAGATTACCTGAGCGTGGTGGACAAGTTTCACCAGCGGGGAATAGCCCTGTATGGAACATTCGTTTTTGGTTACGACGCCGACACGGCTGAAACCATTCAGCAAAGCCTGGATTTTGCGCTGGAAGCCAAGTTGGAAATCGCCAACTTCAACCCCCTGACCCCTACGCCCGGGTCTAATCTGTACAAGCGCCTGGAACAGGAAGGCCGCCTGCTAATACCGGAGTGGTGGACAAATAAAGACTACCGTTACGGCGACCCGATATTCACGCCAAGCAACATGACTTCCGACGAGTTCTCGGTAAAATGCTTTGAGGCAAAGAAAGCGTTTTATTCATGGAGATCCATTGCCTCCAGGGTCCTGGGTTCCAACGCTGGATTCGACCCCTTCCGCACTTCCATGGTCGGGTTGGCGAATGTTATTTCACGAAGAGAAATATACCGGAAACAATACCGGCCGCTAGGGAAATAGGCGCATGCACGTCAGCTTTATCAAACCGAATATAGGCAGAAGGGAACACAGCCTCTACGTGGATGAAGCCCGCATGGAACCGCTAATGCTCGGGGTGCTGGCGGGACTGACGCCGCCGGATGTCGAGGTTGTCCTGCACGACGACAGGATGGAAAGCATTCCCTACGACAAGCCCACAGACCTGGTGGCTATCACGGTGGAAACCTATACCGCCAGGAGAGCCTACGAAATCGCTGACGAATACCGCGAACGTGGCGTACCGGTGATTCTCGGCGGAATGCACGTGACACTCTTACCTGAAGAATGTGCCGCCCATGCAGACAGCCTGTTCCTGGGGGATGCCGAAACATTGTGGAGCCAGGTGATAGAGGACCTGAAAAATGGTGGTCTCAAAAAGCTCTACGACGGCCCTCCCGGAATAGGACAAATTGGTGGCGTCTTGCCCAGGCGCGAGATCTTCAAGGGTAAGGGATACCTGCCCATGGCCTTGATGCAGTATTCCCGAGGGTGTCGGTTTGCCTGCAGTTTCTGCGCGGTCAGTGAGTACTTCGACAAAAAGCACTACATCCGCAGAATAGATGAAGTGCTGGCGGAAATTGACGCCCAGGACCGAAAGTTCATCTTCTTCGTGGATGACAATATCGGCTCAGACAGGAAAGCGCTGAAAGAACTTTGCCGGGAACTGATTCCGATGAAGATTCACTGGTTCAGCCAGGCCAGCCTGGACCTGACCCGGGACGCGGAAATCATGAAGCTCATGGCGGACAGCGGAAACGTGGGAAATGTCACCGGATTCGAGTCTATAACCCACGCCAGTCTCAAGGAATCCAAGAAGTCGCCAAACATCGGTCAATTTACCAACTACCAGCGGGAGATCCAGGTGCTGCGTGAATATGGCATGCAGACCTGGGCCGCGTTCACCCTGGGCTACGACCACGACACCTATGAGTCCATCATGGCGACCATGAAATTCGCGCTAAAAAACCGCTTCACCTTCGCCGCTTTTAATATCCTGATGCCTTACCCCAATACGCCGCTGTATAGAAAACTCGAACAGCAAGGTCGACTGCTATTTGATGGCAAGTGGTGGCTACATCCCGAATACCGATTCAACCAGGCCGCGTACACCCCTGTCGAGATGAGCGCCGACCAGCTGACAGAAGCCTGCCATGAGGCGAGGAAGCGGTTTAACACCATCCCGTCACTGATCTATCGATTCTCCGATATCAAGACCAATCTCAAGACACTGTGGAGCGTTGCTGCGTACTGGCGATACACAACCTTGTTCCGCAAGGAAGTGTATAAAAAGCACGGCATGCGATTCGGCCTGAAATGAAGAAAATGGCCTTCGAATGGTATCAGTACGCAGCGCCGGTCATCCTGACGCCGCTGTCGTTCCTGCTCTGGTGGAATACCTATGAAGGAAACATCTGGCTCACCCTGAACGCCTGGCTAATTCCGATCATTTACGCCTACATTGTTCCCGGGGTCGGAACGAATGTGCTGAAGGTCTGGGAATTCGACACCAGAATCCGCCTGGGCAGATTCCGGCCCCACCATGGCTTCGTTTTTGGAAGCGCCACGGCCTCAATCGCCTGGCTGGCTCACCTGCACATGGCCAGCGATCTAACGGATATACTGATAACCAGCTTCATATTCGCAGCCGTGCTTGGCCTGTGTAACGTCCTGTACGATGTGAAGGCACTGGATTCGGGGATTCTTCGAGTCTATAACCAACCCTGGGCCGACGGCATGGACTCCAGGGCGATTGCGATGGATTACGGGCCGTGGTTTTTCGGCGGATTCGGCCTGGTTTACGGCGCTGGCGTCGGGGTCTCTGAACGGCTTGCCATGCTGGGCAAACTTGATGGCATGACCTTCGCCTGGCTATTCCCATTGATACTGGTATTGGCCATCGCATTGCCGGTATGGGGCTACCGCCGACGTTCATACAGGGTACACGGCCATTCAGGTTGCCGCCCAATTGAGAGGAGTCAGTCAATATGACGCCTGAACGCATGCAATATCCTATCGTTGAGAAGATCAACATATTGCTGTTTATCGCGGTGATGCCCGCCATCTGGGGGTTACTTTGGCTGGGTTCTCATGCGGCCCTACCCTGGGCTCTGCTGGCAGCAGTAACCTTTTCACTGGTGAACCACCTGCCGTTTTCGTTGATGCATGAAGCCGTGCACGGCGTATTTTCCAAAAACAAGACCCGCAATGATTTTTTCGGCGCGCTGGCCGGCGCAGTATTTCCGACATCTTTCTTCTTGCAAAGGTTTGCCCACCTTGGACACCACCGCCGCAACCGAACCGATGAAGAACTCTACGACTATTATCTTCCGACCCAGTCCAGGCGCTTGAAGAATTTCAACCTGTACGCGGGCAATCTTTTTGGCCTCTACTGGTTTTGCATACCTTTCGGCACCCTGGTCTACCTCATGTCGCCGTGGCTATATTCATCGAAATGGTTTATCCAGGGACCAGCCAGGGTGCTGGGCTTCGAGCCCTACGTGAGGGAAATCGCAAAGCTGCCCAAGTTCCGAATCTGGATCGAGTGCCTGCTGGCCGTGTCTTACCAGGTGCTGGTCTGGCTAGCTCTGGATCTGAACTGGCAGGGCTGGCTACTGTGTTACGGGGCGTTTGCCCTGCACTGGTCGGCCTTGCAGTATGTTGATCACGCATGGAGTCCGCGCGACATCATAAACGGGGCGTGGAACTTGAAAGTGCTGCCTGTCACCAGCTTCTTTGCACTCAACTACCATTACCACCTGGCACACCATCGACACCCACAGGTGCCCTGGTTGTATTTGCCAAAGCTGGTGGAAGCAGACGACCCAAGGCCCACCTTCTGGAGCATTTACTTCCGTCTATGGGGAGGGACAAGACCTGCGCCTCCAATGGTTGGTGGCACAGACCCTTTATCCAGGTAACTCCCCGGGCCCTGCGTCAGGCTGATGCCTTCTTGCGCCTCATGAAGAGGAAGCTGATCAGCCATCCCAATATCAAGCCGACCAGCGCGCCGCCCGCAGCAAACGTCATTAACGCCGACTCCGCCTTCGCCAGGATTGGGTTATCCAGGAAATTGGTGCCTATGTGCAAAGACAGGATACGCCACTGGCCATCGCTATCTTTCATCACCGTGGCCGTCCAGCGAGTGGTCATGTCAAAATACCGCCCATCCGCCAGCACGTACTTTTCGTCGCCAGTACCACGAACAATTCCGTAAGTCTTGTCGCCATAGAGCTCTGTGGTCGCATCAGGAGTCAGGGTAATTTCGAGGGTCTTGAGATAACCGTCTTCCCCAAACCATTTTTCAAAATACCCGGTGATTTCCGAGCGCTCTGAAATAACTTCCTGATTGATGGTCGTGACCCGGAGATTCTCGACGAAGTAGGGCTCCAGGTCGGAGTACCTTCTCTCATTGATTGCCTGCTCCATTCCCTGGAGAAGAGCCCTGAGTTCCTGGTGAATCGCGTGATCAGCCTCCTCAGCAGGAAGGGCTGTATTGCTCACCAAAAGAAAAGCTAACATCAATATATATCTAATCATCTCGCTCTCTTTCTTTGATTCGGTTACGAAGCAAAAAGGCCACTGCCAAACCCGCGATGACATCTATCAAGTGGTGCTGGTGCACCAGCAAGGTAGACGCGCAAATTACCAATAGCCACCCATACCAAAATACGTTGTTCGACCGGGATTTCGACGCCCCGGAAAGTGCCAGCAGGATCAGCGCACTGAATACAACATGCAGGGACGGAACCATGTTGTGCGGCATGTCTATCGAAAAAAGGTTCGCATAAAGCGGCCCAAATATCCCGTCCTCTGGCACAGCCCTGACAAAGCCGAGTTTTGCCGGCAATAAGATAAATACCAGGCCGGATATGATCGTACCCGCGATTAACTGCTTGCCCAGCGCGGTCAATTGAGCCACGTTTAGAAAGAACGGCGGCAATGCAAACAACACGTACATGGAAAGATAGGCCAGCATGAATTGCGGAACGAACGGCACAGCCAGTTCCACCGGCAGATAGAGATTAAAGTACTCACCCCGGAGGGAGGTCAGCCAGTTGCAGGTGGGGTAAACAGAGAAAAACGCAACGCCGACCCAGACAGCCCAGAAGGCATATGTTTTCCAAACGTTGGTTGATTTCTCAATGGGCATATCCCACATCGTAGGACCCTTTTTCCTACTTTGCCAATCCTGTCCTGGAGTTGGCGGAGATCTGGTGGCTAGCCCACTGCCTCATCTGCCATGAAACGCATGCTGATACGCAAGCCAGGGTTCACGTTCTCCAGTTCCAGCCTCGCACCGTGCATACCGGCCACAGCCTGAACCAGGGATAGCCCAAGCCCGCTTCCTGATATTTTCGCCGAGTCGGCACCCCGGAAAAAACGCCCGGTTACCCTCTGTCGGTCTTCTTCACTCAAACCCGGGCCCTGGTCGGTGACGCTCAGGAATATCGAGCGTTGGTCCTTGCCGACCTGCAATTTCACTTCCCCTGTGCTGGCATATTTCAGTGCGTTGTCGATAAGATTTATCAGGGCCTGGAACAACAAGTCCCTGTCCCCATTCAGGATGACGGGTGAGCCTTCATAACTCAGCGTCACTCCCTGGTCTTCGGCGCTGGCCTGGTACAACTCACAGGCGTCGGCAGCCAGCTCCAGCAGGTCCACCTCTACCAGGCTGGCTTCATGGCGACCCGCCTCAATACGGGCGATTCTCAGCAAGGCAGAGAAGGTCTGCAGCAATCCGTCCGCCTCATCAATGCAACGATCCAGTTCCTGTCTCGCCGAGGCATCCAGCCCGGGGCCGATAGAAAGACGCTCGAGTTTGCTGCGCAGGCGTGTAA
>Ga0102815_10000994_pt1 | contig 18120 bp, 17 predicted proteins | sample ColrivemetaGS759_FD_79113 | JGI IMG/M metagenome (GOLD analysis project Ga0102815, IMG submission 79113) | Estuarine microbial communities from the Columbia River estuary - Ebb tide ETM metaG S.759 | ecosystem: Environmental > Aquatic > Marine > Intertidal zone > Estuary | place: USA: Columbia...
CCAATAGATAATATATTAACTTATAATTACAGTTACAGTAATTCTATAGATTTTTCTAGTGGGTCTTTGGATAATTTAAAGATTTCAATTAAGGATAAGAAACCTTTGCAAATAAATAGTGTTCAAGAGACTTTAAGTGGGTTTCAAGCGTCCCAAGTAATCTCAAGAAGCTTGGGCCAATACTCTATATCCACTCAGTCTGATAATCCATCCACAGACTTGGGAAAGCTAAAAGAGATTGCTTCTGGCTATTGTTCTGGGTCTCACGTATTATCTGAATCATTTTCTACTGGGCAGAACACGATAAACTACAACTTAAGTAAGTATTATTAATGAGTACGCAAGGTTTACATTTTCAAATACAAAAGGGTCTGGCTTCTAATTCAAGGTTATCAGCTGTTTATGATTTTAGCGATTCTTCTGAAGTTACTTTCGTAGGAGCTGGGTCAGATTACACTGGAATAATACCGAATTCTAGCTTTTCTAATAATGATTCAAATCATACGGGTTTTTTGCTAGGAGCTTACGGTTCAACACAAGCAATAGCCCTCAGCAAAGCTTACAATATTCTTGATACAAACAAATTGCCTTTAACTTCAGGAAATTTTAAAGTCCCTTTAGATGGGTTGAATTCAAATAATTTATCTGCGATTATAGACTTTGAATTTAACGATGATGTATCAAATGGTATTTTAATGGGGTGTTTTGAAAAAGGCTCGGAAACAATTGAATCTACAGCTTTCGAAAACTCTAAGGGTTTTAATATAGGTGTTACAGATAGGGGGCATTTATTTTGTCAAACGTTTGGCCCAGAAGGTGATTCTATTGATGTTATTACCGACATAGAGTTATCGAAAAGGAATTTAATTGGGTTTTCTGTTTCTAATGATTCTATATCTTTAAGTGATTTTGATTACTTCAATAATATCGTGAGGAGTGTTGATATTCCTATAAGTGAAGATTATATCTCTCAAACTGGAGATCTATTTTTTGGAGGATCAAATTCCTATTTTGCATCTAGTTCCGCTGAAGATACGACTTTTGATGGGAGCCTTCATTCTTTATCTATATTTTCTGGATATTTTGGTCCAGAATATTTAAAAGAATTAAGTGAGGGAATGCTTGGTGAATATGAATATACTGCTCCAGTAGAAACGCAGTTTCAAAGAGTAACTGGTTATAACGAAACAATTGTTTATAGAACAGGGGTAACTGGTTATGACTATGAATCAACGGGGACTTTATCTATCGCTACGGGTAGAGAATATGTTACAGGTAGTTTTTCGTTAGATTCTAGTAGCGCAAAGAAGGAAGGTGAACGTTATTATAAATATTATACATTGAATAACGGGGATTCTAAAACCTTCTATAAAGAGGAGTTAGGAAAACTCCATTCTAACTCTGGTTATATTTATTACCCGACTGGAGAAAACGCTTACGATACACTTGGCTTGAATGATGTCTCTGAATCTATACAGACATACACTGAGACTTCTGGGATTGAACAAGATACTATAACTATAGATCTCTATGGGAAAACTCCTTTAACAGGGGTTTTGTCGGAAATTAGCGGGGTTTCAAGAACTAATTTAGAAGAAACTTATTCTACTTTTACTCTGGCCTCTTCAGGCATTTTATTATCTGGAGACTCTGAAGCTCTAAAGAAAAACTTTATTTATTATATGGGGGATAGGTCATGAATTTTAATTATATTTTATCTACTGGAGATTCTACTATTTCAGGGAGTTCTCTTAACATTCTAGAGCAAAATCAATTGGCTTTCCCGCGAAGAGGTTATCTTTCTACTCGATATGTTATACTAAACGATAATGGTAGTATTAAGGAAGATCCTTTTTACTTCGACGATTCTGTCATCACTGGGAGCCATTCATCTTTAGTCTCTTTAAATTCTCAAACTCTTTTAGAGGGAGGGTTCGATTTAACTACAGGAGCTAATAGATTTTATTATTCTATAAATGGTTCTGGCAGTTACACAATAGACCTAGAAAACTCTGAGAATAGATTTATATTCGATGGCTCTTTAGATGTTACCACCGATGACGTTGTATATTATAATAAAAGAGATTTTTCTACAGGGGTAGTATTACTAAAAACAAGTAATGGATCTTTTGGTACATCGATATCAAACTTGACCCAAAAAAACCACCTTACCTATGGAGACTCTTCTAATGTAGATAATTTATTCGATAATTATTTCATTTATTTCAATGGGCAAAAAATCAGCAAGGCAGATTATCCTGATAATGGATCAACAGGGAAACTTTTTTCAATAAAAAAGCCCGCTGAAATAAATGATATCGATAGCGATTCTGCTGACGTATATGGAAGTGGATTTGTAGATCACCACAGTAGCCTTTACTTAAATGGGCTAGAACAAGATCCTCAAGATTTCCTCCAATTGTATACTGGAGTGTATATGATAGAGACGGGAGTTAACTCTTCTATCGGGCAGCACGACTCTCAAACAGAAACCTACTCTTTATAATGGCCATTCGGGAAACAGAAACGATAACTTCTTTAGATTTAAACTTTTCTAATGGGGGTGGTAGTCATTCAGCATCTGTCACAACCGTTCTGAGGGCTAAAGATTTGGCCAATTCTGAAGAAGAGCTTGGATCTTTAATCGGTTCAAGTGGGTCTAAAACGACCTTTTCGAATGACAGAATACAAGCCTTAATGAGTAATTTTATAGAGGTTGAGAAAACAATTTCTCAAAATGGCACTACAAAAAGTATATCAAGAAAATATGAAGATGTAACTTCGCTAAAATTAAAATCTCACTGTTTCGTTGTAAGGGGATCTGGTTCTCATCCTCATGACAAAGGGCTTTCTGGAGGATCTATGGGTTCTAGAATGATTAGGAATATTAATATAAATGGTTCTATTCTAACGGGATTAGGGCGTTCAAGCCCAAACGGTCAATACGGTTCTTCTGGGAAGGGATCTGAAGTAATCATTCCTTACTTTAGTGAACTACCAAATTCAGGAATTACGAATAAAAATCAGAGGTTCCCCTTTAAACAACCTAAAAAGTTTGGAGGTGTAATTTTATTAGGTAATATTTATAATGAAGAAAGTTCCATAGCTGCGAGTGGGGAAAAAACGTCATTAGTATATCAAGACAAAGATTTAAAAGAAGAACTTAGTCATAACTTAGAAATTGTAAGTAATTACTACAAATTCAACCCAGATTTAGCTAATTATAATTTAAAATATGGATACACTTTATCCGAAGCAAAGAAAGGTTTCGCTCAAGCTGGAATAAGTATAACAGGATTGCCAGAATCTTCGACAAATCAGGTTTTATTCTCGGAGTCTGGGACTTTGGATTCTGTTTTGTCTAATATAGCATCTAAGTATGGATACTATTGGTTTGTTGATCCTTTTGCTGCTGGAGTGGTGCGTTTTGTTAATTCATCTTCTGCTTCTCAATTGAGTATCACAAATCCTTTAACTCAGCCAGCTTCAGTACAAAAAAAATATTTGAATGCTTCTTTTTCGGAAAATCACCTTCAACCAAAGATAGTCAATGCTTTTAGTTCAACCATCGAGAAACAAGAACAAACTTTTGAGTTTTCTCAAGGCCAGAGGTCAACAAGATTCCATAAAGCTGACTTTTCAAAAGCGTTAGAGGATTTAGGAATAGATAAAAATTTGATGGGGGTTTTTTATGGGTTATATTTGGCTGATATGTTTGAAGCAGATGTATTCGATGCTTTAGCTATATTAGCTACAAAAATAAATGATCCTGAAATAGATTGGGGTAAAAACTGGGAAGATGCTGTTTCAATTAAACAGTCAACTGAAACGGATTTTAAAACGTTAAATGGAGCTACTCTTGGAGATAGGTTGGAAGAAGCGGACAAGCATCCACTTGTTATAAAACTAGGAAAATTCATAAAATTATCTGGAACCACGACAAATAATAAACAAGCTAAACTACCTTCCAAATTAGGCATTTTTGGAGATATTAAAATTGTTTTTGAATTACTTACTAATAGTTATTTTTGCTCTAATAAATTCACAGATTGGAAGGCTAAAAGAATGCAATGGGGTAGCTCTCCTATGTCCATATCTGGGCCTTATCTTATCGATGAGGAAAATCCTACGGAAATAAAAGACATTGATGCCCTACAATCGCTGCATACTTTCTTGAAGAAAAGGGGAAAGAAAGATGACATGAAGATAGATGAATTTTTTGGGAAATCTGCTTCAGCTGGATTAGGATCTTATGGTTTTATAGGCAATACTCCAGTGAATCAAAAACAATTAGGTGGAAGAGGTAAGGTTGATGTTGATTATGAACTATTTAATGAGGATAATTTTAGGTTTTGGGCTCATCCAGTCTCTAACGATAAATACCTTGTTTTTTCTCAAGCGCTTCATGACAAAGTTAAAGAATTAGTCCTTTCTTCAAGAGCTATGTTCAAAGAGGTAACTAATGGGAATGGTGAAGCTTCACCTAATACAATGAAAGCTTATTATACTAGAGCCAAACAGCCTACAGATTTAGAAGAAACTGAAGAAACTAGACAGGAGGAAGAGGCTAGAGATAGACGGCAAGCTGGATTGGATGCAGCTGCGGAAAGGTTGTCTGAAGTTAATGAGAGATTCGACATTAGGTATTACAGTCTTAATACCAATGGCGCTTCTGGAGACTATTTATCACCGATAACTCTTGATGCTAAAACGGGATCTATTTCAGATATAATTGCGTTGGAGTCTTCTAATATATCTTCTAGAATTTCTGGAGCACAATCTCTTAAGACATCTAGTAGGACTATAGTAGGGTTAAGTTTGCCTAATCAATATAAAATAACCTTATCTAGTTTGAGTATCAGGGTTGGGGGTTCAGGAATAACTACCACAATTGGTGAATCTACCGTTAAGTTATTACCACCTGACGAACAACTTATAATTGACGGTAATAACAAGGCTATAAGATCCAATGCTTCTACAAAAAGATTCTCAGCTTCTCAAAGAACTGTATTCGGACTATAAATTTTTAAGTAACGCTCGTATTTTGCGAGCCTCTTTTGCTGGGATATCCTCAAATGAATTCCAGTTTTTAGCGTCTGTATTTTTATAGCTTTCTTTGGCCCAGAAGTCCCTTAGAAGCTCTTTGAAGTCTTCGAACGAACCTCCATTCATTTCGTCTACAAAAATCGTTTTGAGTTGAGCGTGAGGCGAAAGAGAGGCTACTGTAATGATCTCATCATTAGAGGCTTCAATAAATGAGTTATCAACAGCGTCTTTTGACTTATCAATCTCGTCTGCTCCCACGATATGTATGTTTAAGAAATTACGTACGCAACGTACGAAAGCTCTGTTGCAAGCGATAGTCTCTAAGAATTTAGCTGCGAAAGAACTCGTATTGTGAAGAGATGCATTGGCAACATCTTCATAAACGGTTTTTACCCCAGCGTTTTCATAATTAGGACTCCAAATTATATTACAAGCAGCTTTGACATATCCATCTCCTAAGTTTTCAGTATCAAAAGAAACTGATTCAAACCCTCTCAACTTTGCTAGCTCTTTAATCCCGCCAAGCATAATCAACAATTGATTATCCTTAAGCCCCTGTATTGAATTTGGCACAGGTTTTTTTCTTAATTCAAACCAACCTTTATTTGGATAAAGAAACTCATCTTTAACCATAGACCTCCAATCTACAGACCCATCCTCATTGAAGGCGTAAACCTCATTTTCAAGCAACCCATGCTCGTTACGCTTGTAGACATCAGGTCCGTAAATATTTTCACTACTCATTTGATTCACTATAAATCATTAGGTAATCTAAGTCAACAAAAATATCGTCTAAATTATCTCGACCGTTTGCTTCATAAAGCGAAGTGTAAGCTTCACTATTTTTCATGTACAGGCTGTAAGATTTAATTTCAAAGCCATCTTCTGGCAAGATAATCTTTTCTTTATTGTTTTCTATTTTTTTGTTTTCTTCTCCAAGGGTCACTTGTTCGTTAAAGAATTTGTATCTTTGATCTGATAAATTTTCTTCCTTAGTGCAAATCAACCTGAGAACCACCCCGAACTTTTTGCACTGTTTAACAAACTCCTCATCAAATTCCTCACTAAAATAAGAAATATTATCTATATTGCCTTGGCTAATAATGTTTTCGCTAACAGGTTTTTTGGTCAATACGGAAATTTTGTTTTTTTGGAATAAATGCAGAGCATTGTCCTCGTTATGGAGTAGGTCAAACCTTATTACAATTTTTTTGTTTTCAAACCCATATTTTTCATCAGGGATGATGTGGTACAAATTTTCCTTATACTTCTCTCCAATGTGGATGGTTTCTCTATTAGATTTCTTTTTGCCTAATTTTTTTAGAATCGCATTAGCTATTTCTTCAGGCTTGATGAAATTTATTGTCTTTGGAGATTCTTTGGCAGAAAACGATGGTTTGTTCCCACCTCTATCAGATTCTATAATAGTGTAGTTTTCTTTTGTGTTCCATATTGGACCACATGTTGACGCATAAACGTGTGAGTAAATTGCTACTATAGGTTTGTCTAAACTAGATGCTATATGAACAGGAAGGCTATCGATACCAACGTGCATTATAGAATTTTTGATTATATAGGCAGACTGTTTGATACTTTGAGTCGGGATGAATTTATCTACCGTTTTGATTTTGGGTTCTTTACCAGAGCCTATCTGTAAAAATTTAATCTCAGGAAAAACTTTTTTAACAATTATAATGACCTCTTCCCAGTAATCGTATGACTTGGCTGGTACTTTTTTATCGTTATGTATCGTTATGTAATCCTCTTCTAAAACTGGGTAAAAGTGAGGTTCGAAAATGGGTTCTCCAATTCTTACTCCAAGGTCTTTCGCATAAACTTCTGATAAATGACTCATCTTAATTTAAATTGATTTTTATCCTTCCCGTTATGATGATAACTATAAGTTTTTTGAGTCATACAATGAGGAAGAAATGCTATATCGAATAGACCTTTATGGCCACCAATACCCTCTAAAGTATAAAGACTCTCAAATGATTCTGAATACGGTATAACCTTATGAACAAACGGATTGTCATTAATTAAATCATAGAATTCAGGCTGTGTTACAAAAAATATTTTTTTATCTGGATAAAGGGATTGAAGATTCTCCATTAAGGAATTCGCTATCAAAACGTCCCCCGCTGATCTAGGCAGGACAACAGCGATTCTTTCTTCCAAAGGTACGTCTTTAAGAAAATCTTCTATTTTAATTTTTTTCGCTTCAGATTCTTTTTTAGTTTCCTCTGGCTTCTCATTTCTTTTCTCGACAGTTTTTATGAAATGCTTCAGTTGAGAAACAGTATTTTGTACGGAAAATTTTTCTTTTACATACTCTATCCCAGTTTTAATGAGTTTAGATTTCGAGGACTCACTCATGTTGTAAACCTCTTCTAATCTTTCACAGATACTATCGGGGCAAGTCGTTGCTTTTATAAATTGAGTGCTTGGTTCTCTATATTCATTCCAAGCTAAAGGTAATCCCCCTTGATGTTCGTAGGCCGAATCCGTACCGCAAGAATAATCTGTCACTAATGTTATTAATCCCGCAGCCTTTGCTTCTTGAATAGGTAACTCTTGTCCACCACTTGTAAATGGGTGACAGTAAACGTCCATTAGATTGTAAATCTCGTTTAGTTCTTTTTCTCCTACTCCCTTACCGCTATTTTTTGTTTTTACGCATTTCTTCCCGCCACAACTAGAACAATCTTTATCTTCACCAGAATATGGCTGTACAAAATAATCATCGCATTTGTGGCAAACGTAAGTAGCTAATACTTCTCCGTTATCGAGATCCTTTTCCTTCAAGTACTTTGGGATATCCCATCCCATTGATTTTTCTCCCCAATCGGTATGAAGTAGTAATTTTGTTTGAATTTTTGGATTTCTTTCCTTAAATCTCTTAAACCCTTCAAGAAGATTCGGGACAGATTTCCTTAATTGATTTTTAAATACATAACCAATAACGAAATCACTATCAACAGCATGCAAGTTTCTAAGTTCATTTCTATTCTCTAAGGGTTGGAAATGGCTGTAATCAACTGCCCCATGAACAGTTGCAACGGTTTTGTGACCAAGATCCTTCATCGCTTCTTCTGCGAAAGAGGCCCAGACTAACATTTGATCACATTTCGGCTCTACCTCAAGAGCATGGTCTAAAATGGGCAAACTATCAAGGGTCGTCCAAATTATAGTTTTTATTTCACTCCACCAAGTTTTTTTTTCGTATTCTCTAAATGCCCAAATATCCTCAATTCCTAAGAAAACATCTGGCTCGCATTTTTTTACAATTTCGTCAATATGATAAAACCCATATTGAGCTGCTCTTTTCTTTGCAGGATCTTTCTCGACAGCTTTTAAAATTTTTTGATCTGAAGGGTAAGTGCCATATGATTCCCAAGGAGTGCATATGTCACGACCATATGGCACTCCATTCGCAGCTTCAATTACCTCAATGTCAGGATCTTTGTGGAGAGCGAGTAGAATATTTTTCATATTCTTCCCGAAGCCAGTTACCATCCGACAGTAATTAGACTGTACTAAAACTTTTATTTTAGAACGGGACATCATCATCGTCTTCTTCGACAGAAGAAGGTTTCGGGGCTGGTTTCTGGTAAGAGTTTTGAGGTGTTTTCTTGTAAGCTAATGCTTGAGCAGTAAAACTCTCTTTGATATAGTATTCTAATAAGATAGCTAGAGCTTCGGCCTCTCCTGCTTCCATAGGTAGCTTGAAGTATTGGGAAGAGTCTTTCGTAATGGTAAAACCCCATGCTGGAGTTTTGTAATTAGTTTCCGTCCATTCCCCTTGAACATTCTTATTTTTAATGGTCCTGTTCTTATCCCAAGGTGTTAGTTTAATAACTGTTGTTTTTTCTTGAGTTTTGTGGAATCCTAGGAAAGGGATACGTGTTTTGAACGAAGAGATGAATTCTCCCGCTTCAACTTCAGTCAACTTAATGGTCGTTGATTTATCTGGGTTTTTAGCGTTTTGCTTAAAAGAGCCAGTTTTTTTCTGATCATCCCAACTGTATTGTTGGATCATTGATACAAATAATACTGATTTGCCACTATTATCTTTTGTAGCATCAAAGGTGAATGCAGACCCTGTATTTTTAGCGTTTGGCTTATAAAGTGTAAATTTCATAGAAAAAGTGTAATGTTCTTTAGATAATCTATTGTAGTATGGCGTTTACTAAAATTCAACCACAACAAGTGCAACTAGCTACTTTTTTGAGTCCTAGTGGAGACCTTACATTTACAGATAATGTAACTGGAGTAAGCGCAAACCTTAGTAGGAGTTTGGCTGGTGACTTCAATTTCACCGATTCGCTAACCATATCTTCAAGCGAAGTTATAACATCAGCCGCTTCAAACAGTTCCACATCTTCAAGTATTGCATTAGGGGGAACTAGTAATGTAGTATCTGGATCGAATAATGTGCTCGTTAATGGTACAGCTAATACTCAATTCTCAGGCAACTATAACGTTCTGGTTAATGGAACCTTGAATGATTTTGGTGCGAGTGGTCAAAACAACACAATTCTTGCTGGTAGGCAGTGCTCTTTTGATGATAAGGTAACAGGAGCTGTAATTTTGGCAGATCACGAAACCACCTTAGCTAATAACGTTAATCATTCTCTTACTGTAGGTTTCTCAAGTGGAGTCACCTTTAGGGCTGGAGATGTAGAATTTGACTCACACTTAAAAGTTAATGCTAATCATTCGGGGATACTAAGTGGTAATGTCCATGTAGGAGGGACAGCCTACTTTAACAACGATGTTACTGTTGGTGCTCCCATGACGGTAACAGACTCTCTAACTTTGGATGATGGATCTGACGCTGCCTCCCAAGTCTGGGTGGATGAACGGGTTGGATTTTCATTAACTGAGTCTGTAGACAATACTTTAACGACTACGCTTGAAGGTGGTGATTATTCGGCTATAAATGCTACCAACCTAGAAAATGTTTTAACTGGAGCTTCAGTTGGATCAGACGTATTTACTGGACATGTATTAACTGGGACTAGCGTTGCTTATTTCGTAGTCCAAGGGGCTAATTTTACTGGAGCAATCCCTTTCCCAAATAATTCATATAGAGCTATTTAATCGAGATCTATCTTTATCTTTGATGTTTCGATAGTCTTCTTTTTATCCGAAAGGTGTTTTTTACCCACACTTTTTTCGTAGTCTTTGAAAGCCCTTCTTTTAATTGGGTCTTCCCCTCCATTAGACTCCGCTCTTTTTTCAGAGAGTTCTGAAGAGTAATCTAATACGTCTCCCACTGTTCCCTTCATTTTCCCAGTTTTTTCTACAAACTGATTGTGGTCCCATGCATCGTCCTTCGTATCAATTGATGCATGTGGGACTGTAAAAACTCTTTTCCATTCTAAACCAAATTCATCAATATAAATATGCTCTTCATTCATTGTTTGAATGACTTCTTTATACTCTTCTGTATCTGGGTTTTTGTAAATATAAATAGCCATATTAGTAAATCTTTTCTAAAATCTTTTCTATTGTTTTTTTGTAAGTAAATTCCTCTTGAAGCTTCAGACCTTCTTCATTCTCAGATTTAGCGACTTGTACTGCTTGGTCCATAGCTGCAGATATATCTACCCCATTTAACCTATAGTATTCTCCTTGATTGAATTGGCCACCTTCCTTGAAAAATAAATTATCATAACATGGTTGTTTACCTGTAGGATCAACCAAAATAGAATTTTCATTATTAGCCCAATCTTTATGAGAAGTGCAATTACTGACTATAGACCATTTACCCAAGGCTGTAGCATTAAAGGCTGGTAAGTTCCACCCTTCTCCATTGGAAAGCCCAGATAGATCAATATCTATAGAATTTAAAACTTCGTTTACTTCGCTATTGGTTTTTAACCTTGGTAGAACATTAACATTGGAATATTTTTGATTATTTAACGCTATAATCATTTGTTGGTCCATTTGTTCTTTTTTAAAGAATGGGTTATTGACTAAGCAGCTCAATTGGTATCTAGGGTTATTACCAAACTTCTTGCACCACAACTGGATTAAGGCTTGAGTATTTTTTCTGCGTTCCATCTTGCCAATTATGCCAAAATGAATAATATCTTCTCCTAAATATTCTTTATTTGTTTTATGGAAATCTGGGTCAAACCCAAGTGGTACATATGATACATTATCGCAACCCTTCTCCTTGAATATTTCTGCGGCTTCTGAACATGAGAAAAAGACATGGTTTTGAGCCTTTACTATGCTAATTTCTTCTTCTGTAGGAGAACTCACCTCGTAGAAAGAATATAAAAATTGTTTATCTCCAATCTTCTTTTCAGATCCATTAAGATGCCAGACCTTTAATGTTGGGGTAGATCTTTCTAATTTTTTTAAGGAATTAATTGATGATTCTTTAATATATTCAAATGTTTCTTCAGGAAGTTTGTCAAAAGCTGAAAAGTCAGATTGACCTACTGGGAAAATATTTAATTCAATATCTTTATCCATCAGCTCTCTGACGAAATTTAAAGAAACATTCCCTAAGCTTAGGGAATTGAATGGTGCATCTAAATTTAGTTTATGCATTTTGTTTAACGTGTTTTTGAAATTCTAATAAAGTTCTGTCGTGTATATTTATGCAGCCTTGAGCAGATAACCCAATTTGATCACCTATTTTCTTCCAAGTGTTTAATTTACCCCTTTCTCCCCCGAAATAGCGTTCTTTAAAAATAGTTTTAACTCTATCGTCATGATGGTTATTAATCAAAGACATTATTTTAGTAAAGCTTTCATTAATCTCGCACTTGTCGTTTGGATGCATTTCGCTAGACTGTTCTGAGTAATCAATAGATTCAAAAGATAAAGTCCTATAATTTTTTTTGCTCGCTGTTTTTTTACTTAGGCAAAGATATTTTGCTTTATTACCAACATGAGTAGAAAACTTAGCTTTGCTTTCATCATATTCTAAGGCTGCTTTGTAAATGACATAATCTTTTTCATTCATTAAGTCATAAATTTCATTAATCGATAATGACTTAGATGCGTATCTTTTTACCATATCGGCATAAATACCAGAGTGTCTATCGATCAAAAGGTTCAAAGCTTCTTCATTATCTTCTTCTTTGACGAGACTCGTCAAATGTGGGTCTGATGCTTCGAAAAAATCCATACTGTTTGGTAAAACCTATAATCGATAAACATTGGGGTTTTGTCAAGTTATTTTTTTTCTTGACAAGTCGTTTTTTATTCCGATTATTACGTATCGGTATCGTTCTAAGGATACGTATCCTACCGTTGTAGTTAGGATACGTATCCTACCAGTGCTGTAAGGATACGTATTTTATTAATACTCTCTACGTTCGTATTAATAAAATGGCTTCGCCAAATTTTTTATTGAAATTTTCGTTGACCGAAACGCCAAGATGGATACCATCTGTGTAACTTATTAAGACATGATTTTTGAAGAGCAAGTATCACGCAAGCCAGACCATTATTCATGGGCTGGAGATTTTATTGAAGCAATGCATAACGGGTTTTGGACCGACAAAGAATTCAGTTTTGCTTCTGATATACAGGATTTCAACGTGTCCCTTGATGATCAGGAAAGAGAAATAATTGTACGTACCCTATCTGCCATAGGTCAGATCGAAGTTGCTGTTAAAAAATTCTGGAGTAAATTGGGTGACAACTTGCCGCACCCGTCTCTTAGTGACTTAGGTTTTGTCATGGCTAACGTGGAGGTTATCCACAACAATGCTTATGAAAGACTCCTTGAGGTACTTGGTTTAGAAGAGGTTTTCGAGGAGAATCTCAAATTGGATTTTATTGAGGGACGAGTAAACTATTTGCGTAAATATACCCACAAGTTTTATAAAAATAATAAGAAGCAATATGTTTATGCTTTAATCCTATTCACCCTTTTTGTAGAGAACGTGTCGTTGTTTTCTCAATTTTACGTCATAAACTGGTTTGCTCGTAACAAAAATGTCCTAAAGGATACTGATCAACAAGTGAAGTATACTAGGAACGAAGAAAATCTGCATGCTCTTATTGGCATGAAGCTTATTAATACTATCCGTGAAGAACACCCAGAATTTTTTGATGAAGAGCTTGAGGAGAGGATAGCTCAAGAGGCTGTTTGTGCTTTTGAGGCTGAAAGTCAGATTGTTGACTGGATGATTAACGGAATTCGTCAAAAAGGATTGAATGCTATCGTTTTGAAGGAATTCATTAAAAATAGAATTAATGAGTCTATGCAACAAATTGGGTTCAAAGAGCCTTTTGAAGTTGACAAAAATCTGCTAAAAGATACTATCTGGTTTGAAGAGGAGTTACTTGGCAATAATGCCACTGACTTCTTTTATTCTAGACCCGTGGAATATTCAAAAAATTCCCAGACTTACAATGCAGACGACTTGTTCTAAATGACAAAAAATTATTGGCTTAATGAGGACTCAAGGATTTTTCTTGAGAGAGGTTACCTAAAGGGAGAGACCCCAGAAGAAAGAATAGAAGATATCGCTAAAACAGCCCAACGCTATTTGGGTATTAATGGATTTGCTGATAAGTTTATTTCTTATATGGAGCAGGGGTTTTATTCTCTAGCCTCTCCTGTTTGGTCTAATTTTGGTAGGGAAAGAGGATTACCTATTTCTTGCAATGGTGTTTATGTTCCAGACCGTATGGATGGGATTTTAGCCAAGCAAGGAGAAGTGGGCATGCAAACCAAGCATGGTTCTGGTACTTCGGCTTATTTTGGAGATCTTAGGGAGCGTGGAGCAAAAATAAATTCTGGCGGGGAATCATCAGGAGCGGTCCATTTTATGGAATTGTTCGATAAAGTAGCAGCCGTAGTGTCCCAAGGAAACGTTCGTAGAGGATCTTTCGCTGCTTACCTTCCAATAGAGCATCCTGACATTAAGGAATTTCTTAGGATACGGAGTGAAGGTAATGCGATTCAAGAAATGTCTTTTGGGATTACCGTAGGAGATGATTGGATGAAATCCATGATTAATGGAGACCCTCAAAAGCGTCAGATTTGGGCTTCAGTGATTAAAAAGAGGTTTGAGACAGGTTATCCCTATTTGTTTTTCAAGGACACTGCTAATAATCAAGCCCCAGACTGCTACAAGGAAAATGCAATGGAGATCTTTGCTTCGAACCTTTGTAATGAGATTAGTTTGCCGTCTACAGAAGATGAGTCTTTTGTTTGCTGTTTATCTTCATTGAATTTGGTACAGTGGGATGCAATAGTAAAGACGGATGCTATCGAGACTCTAACGATGTTTCTTGATGCAGTTATGGAAGAGTATATTCAAAAAACTAAGGATCTTCCTTTTATGAAGTCTTCTCATAACTTTGCTAAGCGGCATAGGGCTTTAGGTATGGGGGTTCTGGGTTGGCATTCTTATTTACAAAGCAAGAAGATTGGATTTGAGAGTATGGAAGCTAAATTGGCTAATAGTTCTATATTCAAAGAGATTAGGAAGAAAAGTGATAATGCTACAGGTCAATTATTTCAACTTCTTGGTGGCCCTTTATATGCTAAAAAATATTGGCGCAGGAATACAACTACTTTAGCGATAGCTCCTACGACTAGTAGTTCATTTATTTTAGGCCAAGTCTCCCCTTCGATTGAACCCTTGAACTCAAATTACTTTGTAAAGAACTTGGCGAAAGGTAAATTCACTTATAAAAATCCTTATTTAAAGGAATCTTTGGCGGAGTATGGTAAGGATAATGATGAAGTCTGGCTTGGCATACTTAAAACAGGAGGCTCCGTTCAGCATTTGAGCTTCATGTCGGAAAATGACAAAGAAGTTTTTAAGACTTTCGAGGAGATTTCCCAAAAGGAAATTGTAATACAGGCAGCTCAGAGGCAAAAGTATTTGGACCAAGGTCAGTCCCTTAATTTAATGATAGCACCAAAGACCCCAATGAAAGAAGTTAATCAACTGATGATTTTCGCTTGGGAGAATGGAGTAAAAGGTTTATATTACCAAAGAAGTGCTAACCCAAGCCAAGAACTATCAAGGTCTTTGATGGAATGTAAATCTTGTGAAGGGTAAATTTCCCCAAGAGTTTCGTTTGTGTATATACATGCACCATGACCGAACCAGAAATTAATTTTACAGACGAGGTAGAACTCGATGAAACAATAGCATTTATACTAGATCGTATTGACGAAGCGCAATTCGACGAGGATTGATTTAGTATATCTCTATTGTCTGAGAATTTCCAGTACCCATAGTGGGGCTAGAAAAACAAAAACTAACTAAAAATAGTAGTATGACAATGATGATAAACAAAATGTTGGCTCCCTTGGTTTTCGAGGGAGATATCTTTAAGCGTATGCAATCGTTAGCTAATCAAGCTAACACTCCATTGTATTCAGGCTCAGAGCCTTTTGATGCTTATAAAGACAAGGATGATAATTTTATTCTTGAGTTTGCATTGGTTGGATTAGATCAGGAAGATATTTCTGTATCTGTATCTGGCCAGACCTTAAAGATTGAGGCGGGATCTCAGCAAAAAGATGATGATGCTGAATTCTACCATAGAAAAATATCTCGACGATCTGTCAAGAAGCACTTTACCTTGCACCAGAACGTTGATAAGGATTCCATTGAGGCAGAATATAAAAATGGCCTATTGAGAATCAAAATACCCCTTGAGAAAGAGGAGCAAAAAGATATAATGATCAAAGTTAAGTAAAGCTTTGAGGTGACTTGTATCGCTCCTTCTAGGTTGTGCTTACCTAGAAGGAGTTTTTTATGAAATATAATATTTTACATGTAGGATGTCATAACGGTGATGATGAGATTTATTCGTTTGTTTCTGAAAACAAGAATGATGTAGAATCTGTTGTTTTGGTAGACGCGAATCCAATTTGTATAGAGCAAACAAAAAAGCAATATGCAGAAATTCCTAATTGTGAATTTGAATGTTTTGCTGTTTTACCAGTGTCTATCGGGGGTTTAAGTATTGATCTCCATTCTCCCGTAGGGGAAAAAACATCAACAGTCTCTTCCGTGATTAAAGATTTTGTTACAACTCACTCTAAGGATACAAATACTGATACTTTTCAAGCTAAGACTACTACCTTAAAAGAATTATTGGCTAAATATCCAAAAACAAATTATTTATCGGTTGATACCGAAGGTCTCGATGTTTTAAATTTATTTAGTCTGGACGCTGTTGATTATGGGAATATCACTAAAGTTTCATTTGAATATATCCATAGTGATGGAACTGTTTCTTTCGGTGGTAGTAAGTTGCAAAGTTTACTTGACCACTTTTCTAGACTTGGGTTCAAAGAATTTTATCAAAAAGAATTTAACATTTACTGCGAAAAATGATTACTTATGGTATAACGGTAGCAGACGAGATTTTCGAATTTAAAAGATTAATTAATTCACTTGAGCCATATATTTTACCAGATGAGGAGATTGTCATCTTGGCAGATCAGAATAAAGTGACCAAAGAGATTGAAGGGTTTTGTGATCTTTGCGGGTTAAAAGTAAACTATTTTGACTTTCAAAAAGATTTTTCTGAGTTTAAGAATACATTATTTGAGTTGTCTACAAAAGACTATTTGATGCAGATTGACGCTGATGAACAAATACCACCGTCTTTATTAAATGCATTGAGGGCAGTTGTTCAAAAAGGAGGTGTTGATCTTCTTTGGATTCCAAGGATTAATGTCGTTCGCGGGGCGACAGAAGAACATATCAAAAAATACAACTGGACAATAAACGAAATGGGTTGGGAGGGATTTCCTGATTTTCAATCTCGCTTTGTTTCTACCAAGGGTCATGTTAAGTGGCAGAATAAAGTTCATGAGGTTTTAGCGGGAGCTAAGAATCAAGCTAAATTATCTAGCGATCCTATTGAGCATTTTTGTATCCTTCATGTTAAGGATATTCAAAAACAAGAAAAACAAAATAACCTCTATGACACAATCTAAACCACTAGTCTTAGTTAGAGCTGAAGGTGGTTTAGGAGATTGTCTCTTATCTAATAGGTTTATTCCCGCTATTAGAGAATATCACTCTGACTGTCATATAACCTTTGCATTTGAGAATGATAGAGGAGAGACTTATCAACTAGATGTTTTAGAGTCTTTCTACCCTATGATTTCTGACAGATATTGTTTATGGGGTGAGATTAATAAAAGTGATTATGATTTCTTTTATGATCTCCATATTGACAAAATGGAATGGACGACTTATAATTTTGATTGGTTGAGTAGATTCTATTATTTCCCCAAGCCAGAAATTACAGCTCCAAAAGGTGATTATGTTTGTTTGCACTTGACTCATAATTTATGGGAGCCAAAAAATCTTAAGAAGGATTATATCACCAAACTGGTCAACTCTCTTTATGATACTGGTAATAATCTAGTTGCGATTTGTACAGAAAAAGAAAGAGAGCGTTACTCTGATGTTTTGGATAAAGTTAAAATAGTTTGCTCTAGTATTGATAAAGCATGTATTACCGTAATGGGAGCTAAAGCTTTTGTAACTATTGATTCTGGTTTTAAATATATGGCTTATGCGAATGGAGTCCCGACTATTGAAACAGCAGATTATTACTCTCAAGTCGGGGCTACTCATCCAATGATTAAAGCAAGGTGGTTGCCATTCCAAGAGCGTGGTTTACCACTTTATTCTGATCCTGAGTATTTTTCAGTTGGTTTGAGAAGCATTTTAGAAAATAAAATTTCTTCCATATTCCCTTATAATAATTCCAATAAAAAAACATTTAAACTATGAATAAGTTACAAATAGTAGAAGGTATACTTGAGGAGTTAAGACCATATGCGATTCCTTTCGCTATGCGTAGGTATGGCAATCCAAATAGAGATGGTGGATATGGTTTACTTAAAAAATTTACCGAAGAGTCTCAAATTGTTTATTCTTTAGGTGTAGGGGTGTTTGTTGAAAATATTTTATTCGATTTACAAATGGCTGACTCTGGGAAAAGGGTATACCTATATGATGATAACCTAGATGAGCTACCCCAAAACCACGAAAACTTCACTTACAAAAGAAGTTATGTCTCTTCTGAAAATGCTTTAAAGCATATTGAAGA
>Ga0102815_10001000_pt1 | contig 18096 bp, 18 predicted proteins | sample ColrivemetaGS759_FD_79113 | JGI IMG/M metagenome (GOLD analysis project Ga0102815, IMG submission 79113) | Estuarine microbial communities from the Columbia River estuary - Ebb tide ETM metaG S.759 | ecosystem: Environmental > Aquatic > Marine > Intertidal zone > Estuary | place: USA: Columbia...
ATAATTTTTTATTATATTTGACATAGATATTGTTTGTTTTGCGACTTCAAGATACTGAATTTCAGTATCTTGAGCAATATCTAATCAATATTTTTTACTTTAAATAATTACACCCAACGGGTTAATATAATAAGTAGTTTGTCTTTGGTTAACAAGCCAATGATTCCTTAAATATCATAGTTAAATACTTCCGTTTCTAATACTATTTTCTCTTCTTGATTGGATAAAGGAATGTTGTATTGATAACGTTCTTTTAAAATAGAAATCAATTCGTGCCTTGGCAATCCATACTATTCCTCAGTAAATTTCATGATTTTACTTCAAATTTACTTACGAATCATTTCTAAATACAGCTTTTCTACTTTTGCTCTTGCCCAAGGTGTGGTTCTCAAAAATTTCAAACTCGATTTGTAATTCGGGTTGATTTGGAAGCATTTTATTGGAATGATTTGCCCTAACGTTTCCCAACCATATTCTAGATACAACTCTTCTAACATGGTGGCTAATTTAATGCCATGTAAAGGATTTTTTATTTGATCATTACTCATTATAGATGGATATATTTGCTAGTTTTTGTATTTCATCAGAACTAAAAATTTGTTGTTGATGTCTGCTATTAGCGAGTTTAAGTAAGCAAGTTGCAATCGCATCAGGGTGAATCATTTTATATTTTTGTAAACTTCCCACAAACAATGGATTTAATAGACTCATCATGCCCTGCCCTATTCTTTCTCCCAAACGAAATTCAGTTCTATTGCCGCCAATTAACGAAGGACGCAAAATATGGGTTTTTTCAATATTCAATGCTAAAATAGCCTGCTCCATTTCGCCTTTTATTTTGTTGTAAAAAACGACACTTGATGCATTGGCTCCCATTGCAGAAACCACTAAATATGAGGGAATCCCATTTTTTTTTGCCAATGTGGCTGCTGTAACAGGAATCCCAAAATCAATGGCTTTGTATTGCTTCATGTCTTTGGTCTTAGCAGCAGTTGTTCCAATGCAGCAAAAGACTTCATCTGCGATGAAGTCTTTTGCAAAAGTGGTTGGTTTTTGAAGGTCAACTATGAATTCAACAACTTTATTAGAGCTTACTTTTGATAAACTTCTAGAAAAAAGTTTGATGCTCGTATAATTATTATCAGCAATTAGTTTTTGTAATAAAATGCTTCCTGTTAAGCCTGTAGCGCCCAAAATAATGGCTGTTTTTGCCATTATTTATCTAAATCTGGTAAAATAAAAGCATCTAAAACTGATTTTTCAGACATCATTTTTTCAATTTCTTCAGTGGTTCTTGGTGCTTCACCAGATAGATTTATAGGACCGTTTTTAGTGACTAAAATATCATCTTCAATTCGGATGCCTATTCCCCACCATTTTTCATCACAAGGGCTTCCATTCGGAATGTAAATTCCAGGTTCCATGGTAACAATCATGTTCTCTTCAAAATTTTCATAATTTCCAGGATCGTGAACATCTAAACCAATGTGATGAGAAGTTCCATGAGGAAAATAATTGTGCTTTTCATCCAAAGATTTAATAATGCCCAGTTTAAATAATCCTTCATTGACCACTTTTCTAGCAGCTTGATTAGGTGCTTGCATACTTGTTCCAATAGTGTACAAAGCAATACCAGCTTCTTGCGCATTATACACCAAATCGTATATTTCTTTTTGTTCTTTGGTGAATTTTCCGTTTGCAGGAATTGTTCTGGTAACATCCGCAGTAAAACCTCTATATTCAGCTCCTAAATCCATCAAAACCAACTCATTACCAACTTGCGTTTTAGTATTTTCAATATAATGCAAAATACAACCATTGTTTCCTGCACCAACAATTGAAGGATATCCTTCATATTCTGCACCATATTTTTTATATACAAATTCATGAATTCCTTGCAATTCCATTTCTGACATATGAGGTTTCATGGCTTTCATCACTTCAATTTGACCAATTGCTGAAATTCTGACAGCTTTTGTAATCAATCTTAATTCAGCTTCCGTTTTTATTTCACGCATTGTAGCCAAGTTTGAAGGTAAAAAAGTCAAATCAATATTTGTCTTCGGTTTTAAAGCCAACGTGATTTTTTGTTTGATTTCTTTTCTTATCGCATCCGTTTTAGCAGACTTAAATTGTTTGATAAGTTCATCGTCCTTAATATCCTCAAATTGAGAAGATAATCTATCAATAATATTAATTACATTAGCGCTACTTTCAATAGGAGTTTCAGCAATATTTGTATATAGATATTCTTTAGGTCTAGATAAGAATATGTCGGGGTTATAACCCGCTTTTTGCTTGAAACTTTTCACCAAATCAAACACATCAGCAGCATCGCTTAAATTACGATAATCATCATTGAATTTTTCAATAAATAATTTATCAAACTTTTTAAAATCAATGGCATCTTTTATAAAATCCTCTCCATTTTTTGCTGTATTAAATCCTAATTCTTGTTTTGCTCCTTCTATTCCCAGACGCTTTCCATTCCATTGTTCTGCTCTAGCATCGCGTTTTTGAACGTATAAAATTTCATTGTATGAATCTCCATTGTCATCAGTTTGATTTTCTGAAAACAAAACTAATACTGCATTAGGTTCTCTGTAACCAGTTAAATAATAAAAGTTTGGATCTTGATGAAAGATAAAATCTACATCATTCGCTCTATTTCTTAAAGGATTTGCAAAAACTACAGCCACTGAGTTTTTTGGCATTTTTGATCGTAAAATATCACGTCTTTCTTTGTGAAATTCTTTGGATAAATAATCTGTAGGTATTTGCGAAAAACTGCAGAAAGTGATGGAAATCAATATGATTGAAATAAAATTACGCATGTTCATAAAAGTGATTTTATTGATTGATTTTCAAATGTACTATTATTTCTAATTTGACGATAAAAATTAACAAAATATTATTGGCTTTACTTTGTGTAAATTTCAATAATTTAGCCAAAAATTTAAGAATTATATACAATGAAAAATATTGCATTATACGAAGTTCATGTTGCTCTAGGTGCGAAAATGGTTCCTTTTGCAGGTTTTAACATGCCTGTTCAATATGAAGGCGTAACAATAGAACATCATACAGTTCGTGAATCTGTGGGTGTTTTTGACGTGAGTCATATGGGTGAATTTTTGGTTGAAGGCGAAAATGCGTTAGCTTTGATTCAAAAAGTAACTTCTAATGATGCGTCAAAATTAGCTATTGGTGATGCTCAATATAGCTGTTTTCCTAATGAGACAAATGGAATTGTAGATGATTTGATTTGTTATCGAATTAAAGAAAATACTTATTTATTGGTTGTAAATGCCTCAAATATCGACAAAGATTGGGATTGGATTTCTACATATAACAAGGATTTTGGAGCAACTTTACGCAATTTGTCTGATGATTATTCGTTATTAGCCATTCAAGGTCCAAAAGCTGTTGAAGCGATGCAATCTTTATCTTCTTTAGATTTAGCAGCCATTCCTTTTTATAAATTTAAAGTAGGCGATTTTGCGGGAATTGAACATGTAATCATCTCAGCAACAGGTTATACTGGTTCTGGAGGTTTTGAAATTTACTGTAAAAATAGTGAAGTGGGGCAAATTTGGAATCATGTTTTTGAAGCCGGAAAATCATACGGAATTAAACCTATTGGATTGGCTGCCAGAGACACCTTGCGCACAGAAATGGGCTATTGCTTGTATGGCAATGATATAGATGATACTACTTCGCCTATTGAAGCAGGTTTGGGTTGGATTACCAAATTCACGAAAAATTTTGTAAATCATGAAGCTTTGGCAAAACAAAAAGCTGATAAACCTGCTCGAAAATTAGTTGCTTTTGAAATGGTTGAAAAAAGCATTCCAAGACACGATTATGAAATTTTGGATGCCAATGGAAATATCATTGGAAAGGTAACTTCAGGAACGATGAGTCCAAGTATAGGAAAAGGAATTGGAATGGGGTATGTTTTATCAGAATTCTCAAATATAGACACTGAAATTTTTATTCAAATCCGTAAAAAATCCATGCCAGCAAAAGTGGTAAAGTTACCATTTTATAAGGGGTAAACCCCTTAAATTTGTAGGATAAGAAACAATGATTCGTCCTAAAATGACTATGCAGGTTACCACATAAATTCTATTATAGTTATAGAAATTATGATAAAAAATGAATGAATTATGTTCTTTTGAATGCAAAAGAAACATGTTGTTTTTATAGAGTGTTTTAAAATTTATACATTAAAACGAAAGTGCATGATGTCACCATCTTTTACAATGTACTCTTTGCCTTCAACACGCATTTTTCCTGCTTCTTTGACTTTAGATTCACTTCCAAATTTAACATAATCATCATAAGCAATTGTTTCTGCACGAATGAAACCTTTTTCAAAATCTGAGTGAATAACCCCTGCTGCTTGTGGTGCAGAAGAGCCTATAGGAATGGTCCAAGCTCTTACTTCTTTTACACCTGCAGTAAAATAGGTTTGTAAATTTAATAATTTGTAGGCTGCACGAATCAATCTTGCAACCCCAGCTTCTTCTAAACCAATGTCTTCTAAAAACAATTGACGTTCAGAATAATCTTCTAATTCCGTGATATCAGCTTCAGTAGCAACAGCCAACACAATTACTTCAGCATTTTCAATTGCCACGTTTTCTTTAACCAAATCAACATATTTATTACCAGAAACCGCTGAATTTTCATCAACATTACACACATACAATACTGGTTTTGCAGTGATGAATTGCAATGGAGTAACAACTTCTAGTTCAGCTTCTGAAAATTGAATACTTCTGATAGATTTTCCTTGCAACAAGGTATTTTCTACATTTAATAAAATATCTAGTTCTGTTTGTGCTTCTTTATTCCCTGTTTTTGCAGTTCTTTTTACACGCTCTAAACGTTTTTGAACGGTTTCTAAATCTTTCAATTGCAACTCGATATCAATGGTTTCTTTATCTCTAATTGGATTTACAGAACCATCAACGTGAATGATATTGTCATTATCAAAACAACGCAACACATGTAAAATAGCATCTGTTTCACGGATATTTGCCAAAAACTGATTTCCTAAACCTTCACCTTTACTGGCACCTTTTACCAAACCCGCAATGTCAACAATTTCAACATTCGCTGTTACAACACGCTCAGGATTTACCAATTCTTCTAACTTTTCTAAACGAGTATCTGGCACGTTTACCACTCCAATATTAGGCTCAATAGTACAAAAAGGAAAGTTAGCACTTTGCGCTTTTGCATTCGATAAACAATTGAATAAGGTTGATTTTCCTACGTTTGGTAATCCTACAATTCCGGCTTTCATTTTCTTTAATATTTATATAAAAAATGCAAAAACCATTACTCGATTTTTGCGAGTGCAAATATAGTTTTTTTTAAAATAAAAAATTCTGAATTAAATTGAGATTTTAACAACTATAAATCTTTTCGAATCTTATTTAAAATTTTTAAAAACAAGTTAAATATCTAACTTTAAGTTAATGATTCTTAAAATTCTGATAAAGCTACTCTAATGCTTTGTTAAACTTAAAATTTTTATAGTTTCAGTTTTTTGAATTGTTTTACTTTTCAAAAAAATTAATCCATTATGCTTAAAAAATTACCTATTATTTTGTTTTTTCTCTTCGGATGTTTTCCTGTAATTTCTCAAACTATATCAGGAAAAGTAGTAGATAAAGTTTCTTTAAAACCAATACAAAATGTAGCTATTATTACAAATTTAAATAGAGGAAGTACCTCTGATAAAGATGGGAAATTCACTTTACTAAGTAAAGATTTAGAATCCATTACGTTTTCGAGTTTAGGCTATGTAACATTAACTATAAAATTCGATGAACTGAAAAAACTAAATTACATGGTTTTTTTAATAGAAAAAGTAAATGAGTTAGATGAAATTCAATTGAATTTAGCTAAAATTTCTTTGGATTCTATTTTGATAAAAACACAAAAAAGTATGAAAGAAAATTATGTGTCAGGAGCTTTAAATAGTCGTTTTTATAGCAAAGAAAATAGTGAAATAACTTTTAAAAAACTTGAACTCGATCTAGACAAAAGTTCTTTACTAAATAGTATAAATAGAAAAAACGCTAAAAATGAATTAACAGAATATGCTAATAACCTTAAAAAAAGTGACCCTAATTTTTCTAGTGAATTTTATGGAAATATAATCACAAAAAAAATATATTCAGAAAAAATAAAGAAGTTTTATGAAGTAAATACGGTTGATAGTGTAAAAGGCTATAAATCCATGCAAAATAAGAAAAAAATAACCTTAGAAGAAGCTCAAAAAAAATTACAAAACATCGTTTTAAAGCATCTTAATAAATATAAAACTTATAAAGTAAGTTCTGGTTTGTTTCAAATTGAAGATTCACTTTCTGTAAAAGAAATAATTAATGAAGTGGATTCTATGCAAATTAAAAACACTTTTAATGAATATGTTGCCATGAGTAGTTTTAATACTGCAAGTACAAAGGCTAAATTCTTTAATTTTGAAAAACAAAAAAACTTTTTAAACGAAAAATATTACAATCATATTTTAGAAAATAATACTTTTATAGGAACTCAATTAATGTATGTTGTTCGTTTTGAGCCCAAAAAATCAAAATCAAAATATAATGGAAGAATTTTTATAAATCCAAGAGATTATACGATTGCTAAAATTGAATATGAATTTGCTGATGGTAAAAGAGGTCAGAATTTGAATTTAAAATGGTTATTGGGTATTAAAGTTTCAGAAGACATTCATAAAGTAACATTATTGTTTGAAAAAAATAAAGAAAATAAAGTATATTTTTCTTATTACAAAGAAACTAAAGGAATGTATACTTATGTGCATAGGCCTATTAAATTCAAAGAAAATTCTGCAACAAGAAATAAAGTAAAATTCGATATTAAGATAGAATTAGACACAAAAGAAATTATGGAAGTTTTAGTTTTAGATAGTTATAAAATTGAAGCAGAACAGACAAAACCCATAAAAAATGATCGTCCAGAAAAACAATTTGGATATATCTCCTTGGATACTTACACTAAAACCAATTGGAAAAACAGACAATTAATTAATGCATATTTAAAAAAACGGGAATAAAAAAACCTCGAAATTAATCGAGGTTTCAATATATTTTAAAGTGATTAGATAATTCTAAAAAATTTTAAATTTCTCTATTTTTTTTATTCATGAATATTTTAATTCATGTTTCAAAAAAAATTTAGTCTTTGTGCATGAAATTTTGTTTTGCCAACAATTCTTCTTCTGTTTCTACATTGTTTTCATCTGGAACACAACAATCTACAGGACAAACAGCCGCACATTGTGGTTCTTCATGAAAACCTTTGCACTCTGTACATTTGTCTGCAACAATAAAATATATTTCATCTGAAATAGGTTCTTGAAAATCGTCAGCATTTACTTTTTTTCCATTCGGGAGAATTACATTTCCAGTAAGACTTGTACCCTCTTTATATTTCCAGTCTTGAGCACCTTCATAAATGGCGGTATTTGGACATTCTGGTTCGCATGCACCACAATTGATACATTCATCAGTTATTATAATTGCCATGGTTTATTTCTTATAGTTTGTGTAACTTTGCAACTGCAAAAATAAACCCAAAAATATTTAGAAACAAATTTAATGGAGTTAATAAAAAGCAGATTGGAAGCTTTTAACAAATTAGGACTTTTCTTAAGACAATTTTCAAGAAAAAGCATTACGAAGGATGAAACAATAGCATTCAATGAATTGTTTTTTGATGGTTTTTTGCATCAATTGAAATTAGCGCAAGAGAAAAACAGTTGGTTTACAGAAGATAATTTGTTACTTTCTGTCGAAAATTGGGCAGCTGCTCTTCAAAAATCAAACTTAGAAACTTGGATTTCCAGAGAAAATTTGAAAGAATCTTCTCCTAAAAAAGTTGCCATCATTATGGCAGGAAATATTCCCTTGGTGGGTTTTCATGATTTTTTATCAGTGTTGATTTCTGGACATTCTGTGTTGATAAAGCAATCATCTAATGACAAGCATTTGTTGCCTTTTTTGGCAAAATACCTAGAATATGTAGCACCAAGTTTGAAAGGGCATATTACTTTTACGGATGAAAAATTGACTGATTTTGATGCCATCATTGCCACAGGGAGCAACAATACTGCCCGTTATTTTGAATATTATTTTGGGAATAAACCGAATATCATTCGCAAAAGTCGCAATTCAGTAGCTGTGATTACCGGAACTGAAACCGAGGAAGATTTTGAAAAATTAGCTGATGATATTTTTACCTACTTTGGTTTAGGATGTAGAAGTGTTTCTAAATTATATGTTCCAAGAGATTTTGATTTCAATCATTTTTTCAACGGAATGTATGGCAAAAAAGACCTCATTTATAATGCTAAATATGCTAATAACTACGATTATAACAAAGCTGTTTATTTGATGAGTGAGTTCGATTTGTTAGAAAATGGATTTTTAATGATCAAAGAAGATGATAGTTACTCCTCACCTATTGCGACTGTTTTTTATGAATATTATGACAATCCAGTAGATTTAAAAATAAAATTATATCAAGATAAAGACAAGATTCAATGTGTAGTTTCCAAAGGGTTTTTACCTGACGAAATTCCTTTTGGTCAAACTCAAAATCCACAATTATGGGATTATGCAGATGGCATTAACACCTTGACTTTTTTATCAAAAATAGATTACCATGAAAAAACACAATTTTAGTGCAGGTCCTTGTATTTTACCAACATCAGTTTTAGAACAAGCATCAGCAGCCATTTTAAATTTTAATAATGACAACCTCTCTTTAATAGAGATTTCTCATAGAAGCAAACCATTTGTAGATGTGATGGAAAAAGCTCGAAAATTAGCGTTAGAATTGTTGGGTTTGGAAAATAAAGGCTATCAAGCATTGTATTTGCAAGGAGGTGCTAGTTTGCAATTTTTGATGGTTGCATACAATTTATTAGAGAAAAAAGCCGCCTATTTAGACACAGGAACGTGGGCAAACAATGCAATCAAAGAAGCAAAAAACTTTGGACAAGTAGTAGAAGTAGCCTCCTCTAAAGATTTAAATTACAGCTATATACCAAAAAAATATATCGTTCCAACTGATGTGGATTATTTTCACGTAACTAGCAACAATACCATTTTTGGAACTCAAATGAAAGAATTTCCAGAAACGAATGTTTCATTGATTTGCGATATGAGTTCTGATATTTTTTCTCGTCAATTAGATTTTTCTAAATTCGATTTGATTTATGCAGGTGCACAAAAAAATATGGGTCCTGCAGGTGCAACATTGGTGGTTGTGAAAGAGGAATTATTAGGAAAAGTTTCTAGAGCAATTCCATCGATTTTAGATTATCAAGTGCATATCAGCAAAGAAAGTATGTTCAATACACCTCCGGTTTTTTCAGTATATGTGTCTTTACTAACCTTAGAATGGTTGAAGAATTTAGGAGGAATTTCGTTTATTGAAAATGTAAACAATCAAAAATCAACATTATTGTATGACGAAATTGATAGAAATCCGTTGTTTGTTGGATTTGCTGCAAAAGAAGATAGAAGTATTATGAATCCAACATTCAATTTAGTAGATGAAAAATTCAAAACAACTTTTGATACTTTATGGAAAGAAGCCAATATTAGTGGTATCAATGGTCACAGAAGTGTAGGTGGTTATAGGGCAAGTATGTATAACGCTTTGCCTTTATATAGTGTTCAAGCTTTGGTTGATGTTATGCGGGAATTGGAAAGAAGAAGTTAGTTATTAGTAATGAGATATTTAAAATGAAAATATTAGCAAATGACGGCATTTCAGGAAGTGGAATAGCTTTATTAGAAGAAAACGGATTTACAGTTATTAATACAAATGTGGCTCAAAATCAATTAGAAAAATTTATCAATAAAGAAAAAATTGAGGGACTTTTAGTAAGAAGCGCTACACAAGTTTCAAAAGAATTAATAGACGGCTGCCCAAGTTTACAATTGATTGGAAGAGGTGGTGTTGGCATGGATAACATAGACGTAACTTATGCAATTGACAAAGGTTTGCATGTAATAAATACTCCTGAAGCATCTTCAAATTCTGTTGCTGAATTGGTTTTTGCACATTTATTTGGGATGGTTCGCTTTTTACATATATCAAACAGAGATATGCCTTTAGAGGGTGATACCCGCTTTAATGAATTGAAAAAAGCATTTTCTCAAGGAATGGAGTTGCGTGGAAAAACAATAGGAATCATTGGTTTTGGAAGTATTGGAAAAGAAGTTGCGAAAATTGCTATTGGATTAGGTATGAATGTGATTGCGGCTGATACTGAAATTGAAGAAGCTACCATAGAATTGTCTTTTTTCAATCAACAAAAAATTCAGTTTTCAATAAAAACTCAGCCTTTAGAGATTTTATTAAAAGAAGCTGATTTTATCACCTTGCATATTCCCGCCCAAGAATCATACACCTTAACAGAAACAGAATTTTCTCAAATGAAAAAAGGTGTTGGCATCATAAATACCGCAAGAGGTGGTGTTCTAAACGAGGTTGACTTAATTAATGCCATAGAAAGTGGAAAAGTACAATTTGCAGGATTGGATGTTTTTGAAAGCGAACCAACACCAGAAATTCAATTATTGATGAATCCTGAAGTTTCTTTAAGTCCTCATGTTGGTGGATCAACCAAAGAAGCGCAAGATAGAATTGGTATTGAATTGGCAAATCAAATTATTGATTTACTTCAAAAATAATTGACTTGTTTTAACTTCAGACTTTAAATTTTACACTTTGAAATCAACAAAATGATTAAAGAAAACATAGGTAATTTTAAAAAAAAAATTCCAGAAAATGTAACGCTAGTTGCAGTTTCTAAAACCAAACCAATTTCTGATTTGCAAGAAGCTTATAATGCAGGTCAACGCATTTTTGGCGAAAACAAAGTGCAAGAAATGGTTGAAAAATATGATGCTTTGCCTAAAGATATTCAATGGCACATGATTGGTCACTTGCAACGCAATAAAGTGAAATACATGGCACATTTTGTGAATTTGATTCATGGTGTAGATAGTCTAAAAACACTCGAAGAAATCAATAAACAAGCTGCAAAACATGATAGAATTATAAAATGTTTACTGCAAGCCAGTATTGCTGATGAAGAAACTAAATTTGGGTTGTCTTTTGATGAAATTAAAGTTATTTTAACGTCAAAAGAAATTGCTGCAATGAAAAATATTGCCATTGTTGGTTTAATGGGAATGGCTACATTTACCGAAAATGAAACTCAAATTAATTCAGAATTTTCATCATTAAAAAATTTGTTTGATGATCTGAAAAAATCCAATCCAACACTCGAAATTTTATCTATGGGAATGAGTGGTGATTATGAAATTGCCATCAAAAATGGTAGTACAATGATTCGAGTTGGAAGTTCTATATTTGGTCATCGAAATTATATTGTTTAAATTTAATTTTCAAAAAAAAAGAAATTGTACGCAATCGTTGATATTGAAACTACTGGAGGGAAATATAATGAAGAGGGCATTACTGAAGTTGCCATTTATAAATTTGACGGTCATGAAATTGTTGACCAATTTATTTCGCTAGTAAATCCAGAAAAAGATATTCAAGAATTTGTAGTACGGTTGACAGGTATTAATAATGCCATGTTGCGAAATGCACCAAAATTCTATGAAATTGCCAAACGTATCATCGAAATTACTGAAAATTGTACCATAGTTGCTCATAATGCAAGTTTTGATTATCGAATATTAAAAATGGAGTTTGATAGATTGGGATATGATTTTCAACGAAATACACTTTGCACCGTCGAATTAAGCCAAGAATTGATTAAAGACGAAAATTCGTATAGTTTAGGGAAACTCACAAAGTCTCTAGGAATTCCAATGTCTAACAGACATAGAGCATCTGGAGACGCTATGGCTACAGTGCATTTATTTAAAATTTTATTAGAAAAAGACACCCAAAAAAACATTATAAATAAAGCCATTAAATACTTTAATAAAAAGTATGAGAAAGAAAAGTTGAAAAAAATGATTGAAAAAATGCCCGAAACTTTAGGTGTTTTTTACATTCATGATTCCAATGGAAACGTAATTTTTATTGGAAAACATAATAATATGAAATCAGAATTGAATAGAGTGTTTATGAAAACAAGCAAACGTGCTTTAAAAATTCAAACTAAAGCACAATCAATCTCTTTTGATACTTTTGGCACAGAAATTTTAGTCCGATTAAAATATTATCATGAGTTGGACAAACTTTCCCCTAAATACAATTTTAAAAAGAAATTTATATTACTATCAGACGATTTCAATCATTCTGATTTTCTGATAATTGACAAAGGAAGAGTCGTTGAAGAACATGCAATCATTTTGGTAGAAAACAATCAAATTGTTGGTTTTGGTCATACAAATTTGGCGTTTCAAGAACAACATTTACCTATTTTAAGAAAATTAGTAACTCCTATTGAAAACAAAGTTTTAGCAAAGCATTTGGTAAAGAGTTATCTGACTAAAAATAGTGTTTCTAAAATTATACGTTTTTAAAAAATAAAATATTAGCAGAACAAGTTGCTAATGAAAAAATATCTTGGAATAAAAAAACAATATCTATTCAGATGCAGATGGATTACCTCTAGCCTCAAAAGGTAAAATAATACTGGTTGCTTGATGACTGTATTCTGATTCTGAAACAATTAGTCCAGCAATAAATGGTCCCAAGGCTAATGATAATCCTGCCTCTGAAGTAAGAAACGCCACTGCAAAACAAAGCGTAATTGTTACTAATAAAAACAACTCTTTGCTATTGGTTTTTGCAACGGCATACATCAATTTTGGCACAATATAGCGCGCACTGACAAAAGTAATTATAAAACTACTAATGTTTTGATGACTAATGAAGAAACACTCAACCAAATATTAGAGGATTCACCTGCCATTAAAGGTGTAATCAACATCATTGGTACTTCAATAATATCTTGAAAAATTAAAATTGTAAGTGCATTTCTAGCATGTACTGATGATATTTCTTGGCGGTCTTGTAGAGTTTTTAATACGATGGCTGTACTAGATATAGACAACAAGAATCCTACAAAAACAGTCTCATTCCAGGAATTTCCTATGTAATAATAAACAAAAGCTGCCACTGAAACAGTTACTCCTACTTGAAAAGATCCTCCTTTAAAAAATGGTTTTTTTTTATTGAAATTAACTGCTTGATTGATAGCTCCATACCAATAACAAAAAGTAATAAGATAACTCCGATTTCTGAGAGAATTTCAACTTCATCAACTGCATTCACCAAACTAAATCCATATGGACCAATTAAGACACCTGTAATTAAAAAACCAATGATTGATGGCAATTTTAAACGTTGCAAAACAAAAACAATAATTACTGAAAAACTCAGAATACAAGCATATCATTAAATAAGGGTAAATGCATAGTGAATTTGTTAATATTACTTGTTGTAGAATACAATTGTAAAATTACTTAAATTCACTCGTTTTTGAATTATCAAAAAGTAAATGAATGTAATTTTTTAATGATCTTTTATAAGCATATATAATTTTTACTTTTTTTAAAAAAAAAACAGATCCTATAAAGATATTTCAAACTTTAAAGATTTACACATCACTGAAGAATCTTACAAAGAAACAACAATGGAAACTTTAAATGGGTTTACATAACCATCAAAAATGTAATGAGAAATCTATTAGTAAATTACCATAAAGTAAAAGGGGAATATCTTTAATTATATCTAAATGTGTTTGTTTACAAATTAAATAGAAGATATTTTGAAGAAAAAACTCTTCTGAAGCTTTGTAATTTCAAATATTGAAGATTTATGAAAATTAGGGGCCAATCTGTATGTATTACTGCAAAATAAAAAAACCCAAGATGTTTATTCTTGGGTTTTTTTGTTAAAATTTATTTTTAAAATTATTTAAAGTTTATTTTACGCATACGTAAATTTGCTGGAGTTACCTCTAAATATTCATCATCTCTGATATATTCCATACATTCTTCAAGTGAAAAAGCGGTTTTTGGCGCTATTTTCATCGCTTCATCAGATCCTGTTTTACGCATATTGGTTAACTGTTTTCCTTTGATAAGGTTTACAGCCATATCGGAATCTTTACTGTTCTCCCCAACAACTTGACCAATATAAATTTCCTCATTGATATCAATAAAGAAACTTCCTCTATCTTGTAATCTGTCGATTGCATAGGCAGTTGCTTTTCCTGTTTCCGAAGAAACGATAGCACCTTTTAGGTCCTCAGCAAACTCTCCTTTGAAAGGCCCGTATTCAGAAAAACGATGATTGATGATGGCTTTACCAGCAGTTGCTGTTAATATTTTATTTCGCAAACCAATCAATCCTCTTGAGGGAATAGTGAATTCTAAATGCTGTAAATCCCCTTTTGGCTCCATCACTAACAAATCCCCTTTTCTCAATGAAACCAGGTTGATAGCTCTTGAAGAAACATCTTCAGGAACGTCTATTGACAAAGTTTCATAAGGCTCGCATTTTACACCGTCAATGTCTTTCATGATTACTTTTGGTCGTCCAACTTGCAATTCATATCCTTCTCTACGCATGGTTTCTATCAATACTGATAAGTGTAAAACACCACGTCCGTAGACATTGAATTTGTCTTCAGTATCAGTATCTTCAACGCGTAATGCCAAGTTTTTTTCGGTTTCTTTTTTCAAACGATCACGCAAATGACGAGAAGTTACAAACTTTCCTTCTTTTCCGAAAAATGGTGAATTATTGATGGTAAACAACATACTCATGGTTGGTTGATCCACTTCAATTCTTGGCAATGCTTCAGGATTTTCAATATCAGCAATCGTATCTCCAATATCAAATCCTTCAATTCCAGTAATAGCACAAATATCACCACTACGTACTTTTGAAACTTTGGCTTTACCCATTCCTTCAAATACATGCAATTCTTTGATACGTACTTTTTTGAAACTACCGTCAGCTTTACACAACATGTAGTCTTTGTTTTCTTCTAAATCGCCTCTGTAGATTCTTCCGATTGCGATTCTACCTGTAAATGCAGAAAAATCTAACGAGGTAATTTGCATTTGAGGTGAACCTTCTCTGTAAGGAGCCTCTGGAATTGACTCGATAACAGCATCAAGTAAATCTATAATATTATCTTTTGGTTCTTTCCAATCTGTTGACATCCAACCGTTTTTAGCAGAACCATAAATGGTTGTAAAGTCTAATTGATCTTCAGAAGCTTCTAAAGCAAACATTAAATCGAATACTTTTTCGTGAACGATATCTGGCGTGCAGTTTTCTTTGTCGACTTTATTTACAACTACAATTGGTGTTAATCCTAATTCTATTGCTTTACCCAATACAAAACGAGTTTGTGGCATTGGACCTTCAAAAGCATCAACCAACAATAAAACACCATCAGCCATTTTTAGTACACGTTCTACTTCTCCACCAAAATCAGCGTGACCAGGCGTATCAATTACATTGATTTTTACATCTTTATAAACTACAGAAACGTTTTTGGAAAGAATTGTAATTCCTCTTTCACGTTCTAAATCGTTGTTATCTAATAACAAATCTGTACGTTCTTTTCGATCGTCTAAGATTTTTGCTTGGTCAATAATTTTATCTACTAATGTTGTTTTTCCGTGGTCAACGTGGGCAATGATTGCGATGTTTCTAATTGATTGCATAAGTGCGTTCTAAAATTTCGTGCAAAAGTAGTGCTTTATAAGTAATTACACGAATTATAAATGATTAATTTGATTAGTTCGTAAGAATGATAATTTTGAATCAAAAATGAATATAACTACTTAAATTTAAGGGATTTAAAAAATATCACAGAGGTGTTTTGTCTTTTGTTGGATCATCTCTAAAAGCCGATGGCAAAATATCCGGAATCAATTTTACCAACAACGGCAACAACAAAGTACCCCCAGGTAATAAAAAAACAGCCAAAGCAGGAACTGATTTGCAGATATCAATCAAATGGATTTTTATCTTTTCTTTTTCCTCTTCATTGAGTTTTGTTTTGGTAGATTTCTTAATCAAATACATGGCTTCTTTACTTTGAGACAATTCTTGATACAAGCGTAATTTGTTTCTTTGCAAAAGAGCTTTAATTTCTTCTTTATTCAGCATTTATAATTTTCTTCTTTTACGTTCTATCGAAAGTAGATTTAATTCTCTACTAGTTTGTCCAGCTACAGAGGTATTTTCTTCAGCTCTTCTTATCAAATAAGGCATTACATCACGTACAGGCCCAAAAGGCAAATATTTAGCAACGTTATAACCCTCTTTTGCCAGATTGAAACTAATGTGATCACTCATTCCAAATAATTGACCAAACCACAAGCGTTCATCATTTTTCTCTATATGATATTTGTTTGCTAATTCCATCAATAAATACGAACTATTTTCATTGTGAGTTCCAGCAAATAAAGCCATTTTTGGATGTTCCATGATAAATTTAATAGCTGCATCATAATTTTCATCAGTATCTTTTTTACTGTCGCAAATGGGTGAACGATAGCCTTTTTCTTCAGCTCTTTCACGTTCTTTTTCCATATACGCGCCTCTCACCACTTTCATTCCTATATGGTAACCTTTTTCTTGTGCTTTGGCATAAACTTTTTTCAAATAGTCCATTCTGTCATGTCTGTACATTTGTAGAGTATTGAAAACTATTGCTTTATCTTTATTGTAAGTTTCCATCAGATTCTCAATTAATGCATCAGCAGCATCTTGCATCCAACTTTCTTCGGCGTCAATTAAAATAGGAACGTTTTTTTCTTGCGCTTTTTTACAAACTTTGTGAAAGCGTACTTCTATTCTTTCCCATTCTATTTGTTCTGAATCTGTCAATATTTTTTTTTCAGTAATTTTTTGATACAATGCAAATCGTCCAAATCCTGATGGTTTGAAGACAGCGAACGGAATAGATTTTTTTTCTTCACAAAAATCAAGTATTTTTAAAATCTTTTGTAGAGCATCATCAAAACTAGCTTGTTCATCTTTACCTTCAACGGAGTAGTCTAAAACACTGTGAACATTTCCTTCAATGTACATTTTTTCGATAACAGCTAAACAATCTTCTTCTGTAACTCCGCCACAAAAGTGATCAAAAACAGTTGAACGAATCAAGCCTTCAATAGGCAAATGCGCTTTTAAAGCAAAATTTGTTACTGCCGAACCAATGCGAACCATAGGCTCATTTTGAATCATTTTGAACAAAAAATATGCGCGTTCGAGCTGGGAATCTGATTTTAAAGAAAAAGCAACTTCGGTATTATCAAAAAGTTTCATAAATTAATTACTAATAATTTGATTACAAAGATAGTTCAAGAGTACAAATAATTAAATTATTTCTTTTTAATTTGCGCATCCAAAATAATCATTCATGCAAACGATTGAAGCAGCCACTTATCCTGTTTATTTTCATCAAAAAGGATACAACGCACTTAGAAAATTAATAACCGATAAAAAGTATTCAAGTATTTTTATTTTGGTAGATGAAAATATATTAACACACTGTTATCCATTATTTTTAGAAAAACTGCAGTCCCCTTTAGATATTCAGTTGATTGAAATTCCGTCTGGAGAAATTCATAAAAATTTAGAAACTTGTGTGGCTGTTTGGAACAAAATTACGGCACTCGGCGCGGATAGAAAAAGTATGTTCATAACCCTTGGTGGTGGTGTTATTACTGATTTAGGTGGATTTGTGGCTTCATGTTTTAAACGTGGAATTGATTTTGTTAACATTCCAACCACGTTATTGTCTATGGTTGATGCATCAGTTGGAGGAAAAACCGGAGTTGATTTAGGGGTATTGAAAAATCAAATTGGTTTGTTTGCAAATCCGCAAATGGTCATTGTTGATGATGAGTATTTGAAAACTTTATCACCTCGTGAAGTGACATCTGGAATGGCAGAAATCATCAAATATGGATTGACGTATGACATCAAATTATTCAATCAAATAAAAAAGGGTAAGAGTCATAAAATCAATGAATTAATACATCGTTCTGTTGAAATCAAAAATGAAGTTGTTTTGCA
>Ga0102815_10001001_pt1 | contig 18085 bp, 21 predicted proteins | sample ColrivemetaGS759_FD_79113 | JGI IMG/M metagenome (GOLD analysis project Ga0102815, IMG submission 79113) | Estuarine microbial communities from the Columbia River estuary - Ebb tide ETM metaG S.759 | ecosystem: Environmental > Aquatic > Marine > Intertidal zone > Estuary | place: USA: Columbia...
AAGTTACCCATCAACAGCTTTTGACGTTGCTTAACCAGCGGCATGATCGGGGCCGTGGGTCCTGTGGCGTAGGGTGCAATCAACAAATCGACCTTATCCACATCTAACAGCTTGGTGTAGATTCCCGGGGTGTTAGCGGGGTTGCTTTGGTCATCGTAGTAAATGAACTCGACCTTCCGACCCAATAGGCCGCCCTTGGCATTGACATCCTCTACCCACATTCTGAGGGCGAGCAGCGCAGCCTTTCCGCCGCCACCAAGTCCCCCGGTTTGCGGCATGCTCATGCCAATTTTGATGGGGTCGGCAGCCAGCGCGTTTCCGCCTGTTGCCAGACCCGCAACCAGCGCAACGGCTGATGCGGCCCCGAGTAGTTTTCGACGAATCATGTCCATGTTTGTCTCCTTTTTGCGAGTCCGACTTCACACACTAAGAAGCATCAGGCGACGGCTCAAAACCTGACACACCAGAAACTCTAAACAACGCTCGGCATCTTGTTGTAGTCTTCACCACTCCATTCAAAATCACCGTCGACGTCAAAGAAGTTCAATTCAATCGTGACCCCATCGGGATCCTTAACAAAAAGCTGAAACAACCGCGAGTCAGCGAGGTAGCGCGGGCGGTAAGGAACGTCCAATGTATTGAGGTGCGCAATAAAAGCCTGAGGCTCGTGCGCCAGAAAAGCGACGTGATCAATCACGCCGCTGTTGTCTTTTGCGGCATTGGGGGGCGAGCCGATGAAATACAGCGACGCGTTGTCCACTTCGTGAGGCGCCAAATGCACCTGTGCCTCGGCACCCACTCCGAGCCAATAACCGGGGAACGGGAAATTAGGTCGGGGCACTTGCGCCATCCCCAAAACTCCCTCGTAGAACGCACGCGATGCCTCGATGTCATTCGACCTGATGAGGTAGTGATTGATCGAGGCGAGTGGCATGTTTGGTGCGGTCAGTCCTGTGTCTTGTCATATTTAATCTTGAACGATTTACACCCCACGTCTTATTAGGGCAAACCACTAATAATCAATCGATCAATAACAAAACATGCCGTTTCAGACACGTTCGTGACACCAGCGGGACGTAAACGTGAGAAATTTACACCCACATTTAAATTGTTTCAACCGAGGAAAACCCATGACACAAAAGCTCTCACTTTCGCAAGCGCAAGACATCATTGCGTCCGCCATTGCCGAGCGTAAGGCGCAGCAATTTCCGCCAATGGGATTCGCTGTGCTTGACGATGCAGGCGACTTAATTGCATATGCTCGCGAAGATGGTGCAAGCATGTTTCGGTTTGACATCGCGCGCGCGAAAGCATGGGGTGCTGTTGGCATGGGTGTTTCGAGTCGAACGCTCGGCGAACGAGCTAAGGACAACCCCAATTTTTTCGTCTCCCTTTCCGCCACTTCGAATGGTCGCTTCTTGCCACAAACCGGCGCTGTTCTTGTTAAGGACAAGGATGGGCAGATCCTCGGCGCTATCGGTGCCAGTGGCGGCACCGGAGACCAAGACGAGGCGGTTTGCATCGTCGGCGTGACGGCGGTTGGCTTGTCGAGTTCTTAACGCAGCTCAGGAGAACGGCGATGCGAATACCTGAATGGACACCCGCGCAGCACCCCATTCCGGATGATCTGCTCGAAAGCATTCTGAATAGACGGGGCGGTGCACTGATCAACCTGGACAAGGCGCTACTTTGGAGCGAGCCCGTCGCGCGGGGGTGGAACCAGTACGTTGGCGCTGTCAGATCCAAGCTGCCCACGAGCTGGAAACTTCGCGAACTGGGCATCTGCACTGTGGCCTTGTTAACGGGCGCGACCTATGAGTATCACCACCACGCGCCCGATTTCCTGAAGGCTGGCGGGACACAGGCGGAGTTGGATGCGCTTAACTTAATTGCTGAGACCAACGCTTGCCTGCCGCAAAAGCACGCTGCGCTGGGTGAACTCGAGGGGTTGGTCATTCAATATGCAGCGCAAATGACGATGCAGGTGCAAGTTGACGATTCGTTGTTCGACGGGTTAAAAACCAAGTTCTCGACCACCGAAATTGTTGAATTGACCACTGCAATTGCCACGTACAACATGGTGGCCAGAATTCTGGTGGCACTCAAAATTACCCCCGAGCACTGAGGAGCGCTTATGTCACGCCGCTTTGTCGATTTATCGATCTATCTGGAGAATGATGTGGTGTCCGATCCGCCTGCATTCGCTCCAAAGATCGAATACTTTACACACGAAGACAGTTTCTCTCAGATCGAACCTTTCTTCCCCGGCTTGAAGAAAGAGGACCTGCCCGACGGCGAAGGCTGGGCTGTAGAAATGGTGCAACTGTGCACCCATAACGGAACGCACCTCGATGCGCCCTATCACTTCCACTCAACGATGGACAAGGCACTGGGTACAAAAAAGCCCGCGATCGCAATCGATGAAGTGCCCCTTGAGTGGTGTTTCCAACCGGGTGTGAAGCTGGACTTTCGGCACTTACCCGATGGACATGTTGTTACCGCCGAAGAGGTTGAGGCCGAACTCTTGCGAATTGGACACACGCTGCAACCGCTCGAAATCGTGGTTGTCAACACACGAGCAGGCCAGCAATACGGCAAAGACAACTATGTTGCAGCGGGTTGTGGCATGGGCTACGACGCCACCATGTACTTGCTTGAGCGCGGCGTGCGTCTCACCGGGACCGACGCCTGGAGTTGGGATGCCCCATTTGTTTACACCGCGGAGAAATACAAGGCAAGCCACGATGCGTCTTTGATTTGGGAAGGGCACAAGGCCGGGCGGGACATCGGCTACTGCCATATCGAGAAACTGCACAACCTTGAGGCGCTACCCCCCAGCGGTTTTTATATCTCATGCTTCCCGCACAAAATTCGTGGTGCATCGGCAGGTTGGACACGCGCCGTCGCTATTTTTGACGACGCTTTGTTTTAAACGTGCCCCAGCAAATTTGACAGCACCTGTGCGGGTGACGCGTCACCCGCACCACGCGCTGCAACCACTTGGTCAGGACGAATGAGCGCCCAGTCGGCGTCGTATAAGGTTTTGGCTTCAGCGGAATCGCTGCGATAAAGGTGCAGCGGCAAACCCAGCGCCTGAGCCTGCTCAGACCATTCAGCCACCTCGCCCTGCTGCAAGCCGAAGTGAATCAATGTCCAATCGAATCCAAAGTGGTCGTAAATCGATGTGCCATCGGGCAACCAGAGGTGTGGCGCCCGACCGCCCGGTATCGCCGTTTGTTCATAGTGGTTGGCTTGGTCGGGCGGCGGTGATTCACCCGTCGACAAGACCAGCGGCGAGTCGTCGTAGCGCGTGCCGAATGTGACGCCCGGAATGTTGAATTCCGCACGCCCATGCGCCTCCAGATAAGCCCCTGCAATCGCACGCACCTCTTCACCTGTGGGGTTAGTGGCCTCAATGCTTGGATCGGGTACGAACAAGCCCAAAGAGTCTGCAAAGCCCCGTGCATAGTTGGTATTACGCACGGCCGCAGGCTTGCGTTCAAGGCCATAGGTTTCAAGGACTGACTCGGCGGCATAGCCTTTCAGTACGGCCGCCAGTTTCCAGCCCAGGTTAACCGCATCCTCAACCGCGGTGTTGTATCCCAGTCCGCCTGTGGGTGTAAACAGATGCGCCGCGTCGCCAGCGATAAATACCCGCGCTTGCTGGAACACCGACGCAACCAAGCAATGACCTGCGGTCCATCCCCTTCGCGCCAATATTTCAATCGGTATTTCCGCACCAACGGCCTCATAGAAAAGGGCCTTGGCATCGGCGTCAGTCAAGGTACTTTCGTCCTCACCAGGCTTTAGCTGCGTATGAAATGCGAACTCTTGGACACCGTCAACAGCCGCCATGAACGCACGGCGCTCCGTGTTGAATGTCACATTCATCCAGGCGGGCGGGTGTGGGCACCGCTCGTAAAACGTAGGGGCGCGCAGATAGATCGCGTACATGCGTCCGCCCATGAAGTCGCGGGGTATGCCCCCCTCCCCCTCATAGCGCCACCCCATTTGCTGCCGAACCATGCTGCGGGGCCCATCGGCCCCGACCAGATAGGCTGAGCTCACTGCTTCTATGCCTCCCGACTGCAGATCTTCAATGGTTGCAGTCACATGGTCACCCACATCCTCAAAATGACGTAGACGGGTTCCATAGCGCAACTCGACAGAGGGTAGTTCGCTGGCCTTCTGATAGAGACACTTCTCGACAAACTTTTGGGACACGCGATGCGGAAGTTCTGCCGCACTCCACGCGCCGTTGAGTTGAGTCACTACTTTCTTGGCATCCTTAGCCGATGGCAGTTTGAACCGTGCCAATTCAAAACCGGTATAGCGCGTGCAATAGGCGATGTCGGTCGGGTAATCGGGGGGCAGTCCCAAAGCGCGGATCTCATCTGCAAAACCCAACCGTCTGAAGTGCTCCATGGTGCGGGCTTGGGTGGCATTAGCTTGCGGATTGAATGCGGTTTCAAGTTGATCGTTCACCAACAGCACACGAACACCACGTCGCCCCAGCTCAATGGCAAGCACCAAGCCACAGGGTCCGCCGCCGGCGATGAGCACATCAACCTGCCGCGTCATGCCACTTGCCGTCGACGCGCGGGTAACAAAACGATGGCAATCGCGACCAATATCAGCGCCAACGCCGCGATGTCGGCCCAGCCCACCGTTTCATTCAAAAACCAAGCGCCGCCCATCAGTCCGACCATGGGCACCAACATGATTGACAGACCGCTGGTGACCGGCGTTAGCTTCCGTGCCACCTTGAACCAAGCCACGTAACAAATGGCAAACGTCACGGCACCCGCGTAAAAAATTGCCGCAAACTGAGGCCAATTGGGCCAGGACCAGCGGTCACGCTCGAACAGGGTAGCTAAAACGGTAAAGCAAACAGCCGCCAGCAACAACATCCAAAACGTCAACGCGGTGCTTGATATGCTGATTTTGCAATTCTTCATCATCGCATTGCCGACCCCCCAGGCCATGGCAGCCCCTAGGGTTGCCACGAGCCCGATGGGTTGCCCCGCAAAACTCGCCATTTCGTCACGCGCCAATAGAAGGGTCGCAAGTAAAGAGCAGATCACACCCCAGATACCGCGAGTCGTCAGCGTATTCTTGAAGAAGATGACACTCGCAATGAGCGCCCAGACCGGCATCGTATATCCCACGATTGCTGCGCGGCCCGAATTCAAAAGCAACACCCCATAGATGAGGCCCACATGCCACAAGACCATATTGGGGATACCGAGCTGCAGAGCTAAAAGCCGCTCACCAGAGGGTACGCGCAGCGAGTCTCCTTGGTACAACGCATAAGCACCTAACAACACAAAGCCGATGGTGAACGTGAATGCTCGAAATGTAAGTGGCGGGAAATCAGTCACCACGAACTTCATGATCGGGTAGTTCAAGCCCCAAGATACCGTCACCAACAAAATCAGCAGCAAGTCGATCGTATTGATGTCACTGGAGGCGTGTCCCGCTTTAACGTTCATGTATGGCCCAGGTAATTTTTACGACACTTTCTATGTGATCCGGAGGGTTTCACTGATTGTAAAAATATGCTGTCACCTAGGTTGCAAGTGATCTTGATCGGTATCGCGCTGGCCACTAGAGGCCCTTTGCCCGTCTCGACCCAGCTTTTTATGGGGACGATAAAATAGACAACACCGCATCAGCGGCTTCCCCCTATCAGAGCGCTCCACTGCATGACTACTACAGCAAACCACCCCCGGATTCACTGGCTCGTCGCATTGGTTTTGTCGTTCGGCACCGCCAGCATTGGCGGTAGTCTGACCATATTGGATGACTGGTACTACGGTCTGCAGCAGCCCTGGTTCAAACCGCCAGATTTTTTGTTTGGTCCGGCATGGACCACATTGTTTTTCTTGATGGCTTGGTCAGGCGTACTGGCTTGGCGCACTCATGCGGCTGACCATTTAGCCACCGCACAGCGACGGCGGTTGATGCTGCAATTATGGGCATTCAATGCGATAGCCAACATCGCATGGAGTTGGCTCTATTTCTATCTGCAACGACCGGCATGGGCGTTGCTAGAAATGCCGGTGCTGTGGTTGTCGATCTGGCTGTTGATCCGCCACCTCACACCCTACAACCGCAAAGCGGCGCGGATGCTGTGGCCCTACCTGGCCTGGGTCAGCTTTGCCGCCGCATTGAATGTGGCGACAGTGATGCTGAACCCAGCCTGATTATTGCAAGTTACTTTGACGCTTCAATCTGGGTAATCACCATCGTATTGCCCTCAAGTTCCACTGCAAATTTCACAGCATCTCCCGGAACAAACCGACCTGCGGCCGCTTTGTCTTTGAGGTCAAACACCATGGTCATGCCCGGCATGTCCAAATTAACGATCTCCTCGTGCTTGATGGTTAATTTACCGTTGGCTGCATCCACCCGTTTGACAACACCGTTGGTCATGTCGCCTGCTTGAACGTATGACGCGGCAAGCAACACGGCGGTCGCGGCTAAGCCACGCACGGCGTGCCCAAAAGAGATTTTGATTGATTTCATAGTCTGTTGCTTTCTGTTACTTGACGGCGACTTTGCCGACCATACCCGCATCAAAATGCCCCGGCTGCAAACAAGCGAAGTCTACGACACCCGCACGATCAAAGGCCCAAATGATCTCACCAGTCGCCCCGGGATCTACGCTGACCATTTGCGGATCTTCGTGGACCATGCCTGGAAATTTAAGCATTTGCTTGTAATGATCGGCCAAATCTTGCGGCGTCCCCAGTACCAACTCATGCTTAAGCTTGCCACTGTTTTTAACTACCAAACGAACCGTCTCCCCCTTCTTGACCGTCAGGTTTGCGGGCGTAAAACGCATGTTATCCGTCATGTCGACGTTGATGGTGCGACTGACCTTAGAAGCCTTCCCTGGCTGACCAATAACGCTGGCGCCATGCCCGTCGCTATGGCTGTGCGCATGCGTGCCGCTGGCCCATGCGGTCGCGCTTGCAAGCGCAAGGCTGGCGGCGATCAAGCTAACACGGGTGATTGATTTCACTGTTCTTTTCATGATGAGTTCCTTTTTTAAAAAATAAAGACTTAGCCGCCATGTTGATGCGACCGGGGTTTACGAATCTGCACTTCAATATCAGCGGGTTGTTCCAAAGGCATGGCGCTACTGGTCTTCTTGCCTGCGTCTCTGTGGGGTTCTGCCATAGCACCGGTATATTCCGACGCGACGGTCCCCGGTGGGTGCTCATACCAACCAGGGTTCGAATAATCGCCAGGTGGTTGGTTATCACGCACCTTGAGCACACTGAACATCCCGCCCATCTCCACGGAGCCGAAGGGGCCTTCGCCGGTCATCATCGGAGCGGTATTCTCCGGGATGGGCATCGCCATCTCAGTCATATCCGCCATGCCGCGCTCACCCATCACCATGTACTCGGGTAACAGTTCTTGAATTTGGCGCGTCAACCCCTGGTGATCCACCCCAATCATCGTTGGGACATCGTGACCCATGGCATTCATGGTGTGGTGACTCTTATGGCAGTGCATCGCCCAGTCACCTAACTCGTCGGCGATGAACTCGATTTGTCGCATCTGCCCCACCGCGATGTCCGTGGTCACCTCTGGCCAACGTCCAGCCTTCGGTGTTGGGCCACCATCGGTGCCGCTGACCTCAAACTCATGGCCGTGGACATGGATCGGGTGGTTGGTCATGGTGAGGTTACCGATACGCATCCGCACGCGGTCGCCTTTACGCACGTTGAAACTGTCGATACCCGGGAATAAACGACTGTTCCATGACCACAAATTGAAGTTCAGCATCGTCATGATTTTGGGCGTGTAGGCGCCCGGCTCTATGTCATAACTGTTCAACAAGAAGCAGAAATCGCGGTCGACCGGTTCAATCAACGGGTGCTTCTCACGGGGATGTGTCACCCACGAGCCCATCATGCCCATGGCCATCTGAGTCATCTCATCCGCGTGCGGATGGTACATAAAGGTTCCGGGGCGACGTGCCACAAACTCGTACACAAAGGTTTTGCCCGGCGGGATCGCCTTCTGGTTGAGACCAGTCACACCGTCCATGCCATTGGGCAAGCGCTGTCCATGCCAGTGCACGCTCGTGTGCTCAGGCAAACGATTGGTCACATAAATGCGTACACGGTCACCCTCTACGACCTCAATAGTTGGGCTGGGCGACTGCCCGTTGTAGCCCCACAAATGGGCTTTGAAACCGGGCGCCATTTCACGCACCACCGGTTCCGCCACGAGGTGGAACTCCTTCACACCCTCACGCATGCGCCACGGTAGTGTCCACCCGTTGATCGTCAAAACGGGGTTGTAATCGCGTCCTGTCGAGGGCACCAGCGGCGGCATGGAATCTGGGGATTGTTGGGTCACCAATTCCGGTAATGCGGCCATGGCGACGGGCGACACGGCTGCTGCAGCAACCGCGCCACCACTGATGCCAGCAAATTGTAAAAATCGACGCCGTGCTTCTAACATGGGCTGAGACTCACTTGTAGGTTGTGTGGGGGTCATCATTAGTGACCTCCCGCATTGGCTGGTGAAGCGCCAGTCGCTTGGATGGCTACCCCACCTGACGGGCTGCTGATGAGACTTTCAGCCAGCGAGGCCTCGGCCAACCAAAACTGCTCGCTGGCTTTAAGCGCGCTTTGCACCACGCCGACTTGCATGCGGGCATCGGCCAGTAACTCCAAAGTCCCGATCATCATGCCGTTGTAGCGGTACTGGTTTTCTTCCGTCATGAGTTGCCGCAACGGAATAATTTCTTCGGTGTAGTGCTTCGCGATATCAAAGGTAGTGCGATAGGCTGCATAGGCTTCACGCACCTCGGAGCTGGCATTCAAAACAGCCGACTCGTATGCATTGATGGCAGCCAAGGTTTGCGATGCCAAACGACTGCGTTGCAGGTCTCCCCAGTCAAACAGCGGTAACTTGATGCTGATCTCGTTGCCACTGGAACGACTCACCGCGCCATCGGCTCGGTCAGTCGTTTTGGATTGGCGGATACCCCATTCGATATCAGTGAAACTCGTGATATCTCCCAACCCTTGGGCTTTTGCGGCGTGCTTCAGCGCCAGGGCTGATAATTTCACATCGAGCCGCGCGGTGACCAATTGGGTATTGATGTCGTTCACGGCACGAGGCGCCTTGGGCAGCGCTGGCAAGCGCTTAGGCAGTGTGAAGCTCGCCTGCTGATCAGGGCGCAACCCCAGCAGTCGAATCAGTGCCTCGCGCGTACGCTGGCGCTGGTGCCGGGCAGCCGCGAGGCTGACTGCGGCATCTGCTGCATACATCTGCTGAGAGCTCCGCTCCAGCACGGTGAGGTTACCTGTGCGCTGCATACGTGCTGCGAGGGTCGCACTGGCGTTGGCACTGCGCATGACTTGCCCGGCATAGTCCTCGGCTGCGGCTGCGGCAACGGCCTCAACCCACGCTTGCTTGACTTGCGCAACAGCCCGCACAACACCCGCCGCCAATTGCAGCTGGCTTGCATCGACGGCATGTGCCGCGATTTCCTGTCGCTGAGGTAACGTCAAAAGATCAAGCAGACCAAAGGACAAAACACGTGTGAGCTCGGCATCGGCGACGCTGGTCATGCGCTCGATGCTGATGCTGGGATTCAAGATACGCCCCCCCTGCGCTGCAGCAGCCGTATCTGCCACACCCTGTGCGAGCAGCGTTTGAAACGCTGGACTGTTCAGCAACATGACGCGGACGGCATCCGCCTGAGACAAAGGCTTTTCGAGCAGGGCGTCAACGCGGGTACGCGCGTCTTGGCGGACGACATCTGTGGTGCGCAAATCGACTGCATCACCGACAAATGGTTGGGTCGCCCCATTGACGGCTTGAATGGACTGGGTAGGCGTCACGCTGGCGCAACCCGCTAAGAACAACGCCACCGCGATTGCCGCAGCTCGCTTGAGGGGACGGGACTGATGCATGCTCATTTTTGCGCCTCCGTGGCTTTCAGGGCACGTTCTCGGCGACGCGCATCGGCGGCCTCTTTGGCGTAAGCGCGCCAACCGCCTCGTGCATCAACGGTGGCATTTGAGGTCGCCCATGGCGCGATGGCCGTGTCACCCCACGGAACATAGCCCTCAAAGGCGGAGGTGTACGCGGCGTTGATAGGAGGCGCCTCGGGTGCAGACGCAACCGGGTCAGCTTGAGCGTACGCCAGGCTAGCGGCGGCCCACACCAAGCTGGTGATAAAGCATTTTTTCATGGCATTTTTGCCGCTTTCGGCGGCACTATGTCGGAGAACTGGTAGCGTCGCGATTGGCGCGCATGGCGCAATCGCGGCGGAGTCGGCTAACGGCTAGGCGTTATGACGCCGTGGCGGCCTAAGAAGACCGTCAAGCGTGACCTCGGTCAGTGGCTTGACCGAATAAGCAACAAGCAGCGCTGGTGCGTACACGGCTGACATGCTCAGTGACACCGCATTCGGTAATGCCGTGCAGGCCAGGCAAGCCGTGCAACTGCCGTGCTGCGGCGTCTGGTCTGCCGCGTCATGGTCAGTGCAGGCATCATGGGTCATCGCCATCGATACGTCAGGCGCGGGCGAGGCCTGCATCGTTATAGTCCGCGCCATGGCAGGCTGCGCCAATAGTCCGAAGACCATAAGCAAAACAACCAGCAACTGGCGAAGGGATACAGAGCGCATGGGCGTCAGTGTAGGCGAAGCCAGAAAAAGTTCCAAGAAATATACAAGCCACCTGCGTATGCGGGGATTTCGCTAGCCGGCTTGACTTACACTGAGGCATACCTTCCAAAAACACCCAACCCGATCAGGTCTAGCTCATGCCCGTCGCTGCCGGTGAGATCCAAAAACAATTCTGGACAGCGCCTGATTTCCTTTTTCATACGGGCGAACGCTTAGACGGACTACGTATCGGCTACCTGGCGTTCGGCAACCCGAGTGGCACCCCGGTTTTGGTCCTCCACGGCACCAACTCCTCCAGCGTCAACTTACTGAACGCTGCATTCGCCGACCCCCTGTTTAAATCGGGGCAACCGCTGGATGCCGCGACGCATTGGATCATCATGCCCGACGCCGTTGGTGCCGGCGACTCATCAAAACCCTCCGACGGTTTGGGGCCAAATTTCCCACGCTACAACCTCGAAGATCTGGTGGCAGCGCAATACCGCCTGCTTACCGAGGGCCTGGGTATTGACCATGTAAGGGTCATCGTTGGTAACTCTATGGGCGGGATGCTGACATGGTTGTGGGGCATCCGCTACCCTGACTTCATGGATGCGCTGGTACCACTTGCGTGTGCACCCATCGCCATGTCAGGGCGAAATTGGATGCTACGCCGACTGGTCGTTGACATGGTCCAAAACGACCCTAACTGCCTGCAAACGGCTGCCCTCTTCTACAACCTCGCGAGCAACGGCGGGGATGCGGCCTTGCAAATCAGCGGACCAACGCGAGAAGCCGCCGATACCTATCTAGACAAACGTCGTCAGCAATTGGCGACTTTAGATGCGAACGACTTTGTTTATCAGCTCTTGGCCACCCGCGACTACGACCCCTCGGGCGAGTTACACCGCATTACGTGCCCTATTCTGGCCATCAATGCCACCGATGACGAGCGCAACCCTGCAGCCCTGAACTTGTTGACCACCGCCTCGGCCACCCTGCCTCATTTACAAACGCACCTGATCACGGGCGGACCAGAAACCGCCGGGCACGGCACCACCTTGCAGGCAAGGTGGTGGGCCGATCGGCTACGAGATTTTTTGGTCGACTTGGCCTAGTTTGACCCGGCCTGACCGCGTCCTCATGCGCTGAGTTGCAAAAAACGCATTCAACCGAAAGGCGGGTAGCCCGCCTTGAGGTGGAACAATGCAATTGCGCCGTACACGACAACGGCGGCTACCACAGTCGCCAACTCGCGGGGCATAGACAGCGCAGGCACCTGCAACTCAGGCTTTCCCGCCTTGTTAATCAGAATGACACTGACCACCGCCCACACCAACAAACCGCCAAACAAGACAAAGGACGCGGTGTCGCCATTGACCAATAGATGGGCCAGAGCCCACGCCTTGATAGCGGTTAGTTGGGGGTGTCGAATTTTGGCTGTGATGCGACTTTTGAGAATCGATGCAGCCATGAAATACACAGCAAAAAGCATCAGCAGGTTATTGATACCCACGAGCGGAGCCGAACGACCCCAATAAAAAGTTCCCTCTGCCGGTGCATAGCCCTGCACCATGAGCACAACAGACACCACGATCAAAACAGCGATGACGGCCCGCCCCGCAGTGCCCATCGTGGCCCGCGCACCGGGTGCCAGACGCTTGAATAAATGCGCCACAGACCACAGCAGCACACCCAATATCAGCAATGTCATTTTTTAATCCTTTGATGTGTTCATGAGCAACCTCGTTGTATCACAGGGCTCACCATGCCCGGCTCATGTGCCTCAATGACCCGCGGACGATGCCGGTTGAATGGGTAAACCAATCAGGTTGACCAAGTCGGCGTGGCTCAGACCTTCAACGGTATCGACCAGTCGCAGGCCGTCCGGGCCACAGGACAACGTGCACAGATCGGTGTAGATACGCCTGACGCAGGCCAAGCCAGTCAGGGGGTAGGTGCAGGACGAGACGACTTTGCTTTGCCCCGTCTTGGTGAGTAGGTCCATCATGACCCACGTTTCTTTGGCGCCGACCGCCAGGTCCATCGCGCCGCCCACGGCTGGGATGGCGCCCACCTCACCGGTGCTCCAATTGGCTAAATCGCCCTTAACCGAAACTTGGTAAGCACCCAAGACGCAAATATCGATATGCCCACCGCGCATCATCGCGAAACTGTCGGCATGGTGAAAATAGGCGCCCCCCTTCAGCAGGGTCACCGGCTGCTTACCCGCATTGATGAGGTCGAAGTCTTCATCGCCGGCGGCGGGCTGGGGGCCCATACCGAGGATCCCGTTTTCGGAATGCAGCACAACCTCAATGCCCTTGGGTAAGTGGTTGGCAACAGCCGTCGGCATACCGATACCGAGGTTCACGTAGGCTCCGTCAAAAATATCCTGGGCCACGCGTTGCGCGATAGCAGCTTTATCTCGTTTATTCAAAAAATTCATCGCGCGATGGGCACCACATGGGTGACGTGAATACCGGGGGTAATGATGGTCTCAGGGTCGAGTTCACCCAACTCGACGACCTCGTAAACCGATGCAACGGTGCAGACCGCCGCCGTCGCCATAACGGGGCCAAAGTTACGCGCTGCTTTACGGAAAGTCAAATTCCCCCATCGGTCTCCGCGCTCCGCTTTGACCAGCGCCAGGTCACCGTGTATGGGGGTTTCAAATACGTAGCCTCGACCATTGATCAAACGGGTCTCTTTGGGCGATCCATCAGGGTGTAACGCCAACGCCGTGCCGTAACCGGTAGGCGTGAAAAATCCCCCCAAGCCAGCCCCCGCGGCGCGCAGCCGCTCCGCCAAGTTACCTTGTGGAACCAACTCCAATTCGATTTGATTGGCGCGGTAGAGTGCATCGAAAACGTGGGAATCGGTTTGACGTGGGAAGCTACAAATGAGCTTTCGCACTGCGCCTGTTTTCAGCAAAGCTGCCAGACCTGTATCGCCGTTGCCGGCATTGTTGTTCACCACGGTGAGCTCACGCAAGCGGCACTCAATCAGGGCGTCGATAAGCTCATCTGGAATGCCAGCGGTTCCGAATCCCCCGATCAACACCGTAGCGCCGTCGCGCACGGTCGCGAGCGCATCCAGGGCGGACGACGTTATTTTGTTAATCACCTGAGCGATTCCAAATGAAGTTAGAGGCCTGCTTATTGAGCATCTCGACCACATGGCGTTGATCCGCTGGTCGACCTGCGATTCCAAAGCATACATGCAAAGGCAACAGGTGCTCTTCACGGGGATGGCAAAAAGCAGCACCTGGCGCATCGCGCCAGTGAGTCAACTTTTCGCGGATATCACCGGACGACTGGGACGACCCCGAAAGGATCTGAGCAAGCCATTCCTCAAAGGCCTGATTCGCAGCTTGACTCTCAACGCTGTCGTTGAAAAAAGCATGCATGTTGTGAAAGCTAAAACCAGAACCAATGAACAAGGTCTCCGACAACCCCATAGCGCCGAGATCCTCGCCCAACTGGATATGCCACTCTGGGTTCAGCGATGAGGATAGCGACACTTGGATAACAGGAATGTCGGCCGATGGATACATCAGCATCAGCGGCACAAATACACCGTGGTCAAGACCACGCTGATCATCAAGGCTAACCTCGTAACCGCGCGTTGTGAGTCCGCTGGCTATCTGCGCGGCAAGCGCCGGCGCGCCTGGGCAGGGGTAACGAAACTCGTAACTCTCGGGCGGAAAACCGTAATAGTCGTATAGCAATGAGGGTTCCACCGCGCTGGTGATCCCCACACCGGGCCCTTCCCAATGGGCACTGAATACGACAATTTGCTTGGGTTTTTGGAGACTTTGTGGCAGCGCTCTCAAAAAGGAAACGAGGCCCGCGTGTTGGGGGTCACCCAGCAAGGGCCGGGGCCCACCGCCATGGGAAATAAAGACAACGTCTTGGGACATTAGTGGGGGGGTCAACGAACAAATGTGCGTTTTAGTTTACCCCCTTATTCTCTTTTCGGTTGCCGCCCTTCTCCTGAGACTCGTTTGCAATGGGGATTAAAAGAACGCCATGGTCCGGACCTCAATGCTTTCACGTGGCTGCGCATTGGGTTGGGTCAACGGGTCCTCGAAAGCAGAGTGCCCCATGAACCGGCAGCGACCATCGGTCTCCGAATCGTAGGTTTTTAAAAGCAACGCCTGATCCGCCGTCATACCAGGGAAATAGTGCCACCTGTGTTCTGGCGAATAGCGCATCGCGTAGATTTCGCCGGTGCGATCGGCGTAACGAAGTTCCCAATTGATCAAGTCGCCGGGTTGCTGCGTCGTGGCGTCGATCATCGCCAGGGGCAACTCTTCGACCTTTCGGTAAAGGGGTTTCCACACGTTGTAGAACGCAACTCGGCCCTTCAGCAGCGTCTCTGCTTGATCCTTCATCACCTCACGCACGCGCTTCGGTCCACTGGCAACTGTGTAGTCGCTGTGCACCACCAGCACGGCAGGACGCTTGACGGTGGTTTGCTGCTCGTAGATCGCCGACGGTTTTTTGAATTGCATCTGCTCTTGTGGCAGGCGCTTACGGATCGTGTGATCAAACACCGCCACTAATTTGGCGCCGGTATGGCGCTTGACGAAGTCGACCACCTGGGGGTAGAAGTCTTTAACAACCGAATCCTCGGCATCGAACGCTTGAAAAGAGTGGTCAAACGAATGCAGTTCGAACCCCTCTTTATCCACACTAAGACGGTCCTTGATACCCCACGCACTCTCCACAGGCACTTCCCTGACATCCGTGCCAGCAGCGGTGAATTCAGCGTCTGGACCTGGGTCGTAAAAGTAATGCGCCAGCACACGCCCCTCACTCTCTGAGTAGTTCATGTGCGCGCGCGTCGTGGTGTGTGTTGTGTTCATGGTGTCGAAGCAATTAGAGAAAATCAGGCGTTAACAGGGGCTTGGGTCGTGAAGCCTTCATAGACGGTCGTTTCAGACCAGCATGTCAGCTGTTCAACCCCGTCTTTCAGCCAACGCGAGAGATGCGGATGCGCTGCCAATGGCAACTGCTGCCAACCGTGCAAATGCATGGGCGCAGCCAGCGCAACATCAGCGATGGTTGGGCTTGGGGTGCCGCTAATCCATTGGTGTTGCGCTAAGCGCTTATCAAGAATACCAGCGAGCTTGTGGAAGTTATCTGCTTGTGCGTCGAGCACCGCGGGATCCGGTTCGGCTCCCAGAATGGGTTTCACGCAGTTTTCAACCAAATACACATAGCAGCTTGGGAACCAGCTTGACGACTCCCACAACAACCAACGGTTGATGTCAGCCCGTGTAATCAAATCGGTGGGGTATGCCGTGGCATTGCCATGCTTATCGGCTGCGTATTGCAAGATGGCGTTGGACTCCCAGAGAACAAAATCACCCTCCACCATGGCAGGGATCGATGCGTTGGGGTTAATTGCAAGGTAGGGTGCCTCCTTCTGTTGGCCCTTGAAATAGTCCACATGGACCAGCTCATAATCGGCGCCGATCAGCTTCAAGCCAGCCAGTACCTTTCTGCAATTCACCGTGATGGGGTCAGCGTAAATCTTCATGTTTGTCTCCTTTGAATTAATCCAGCATCTACCGCACCGGATTGGGTATCAGTGTGGTTTCTTGACTTGAAGCTGGATAGATATTCAAATGGCAACCGATTGTTCACCCATTGGAAACAGTGATGATCTCTCTCGAAACCATAGCCACCTTTGTCACAGTCGCTGAAACACTGAGCGTGACTCAAACGGCCAAGACCCTGAACATCGCAAAGGGTCTGGTCAGCAAGCGAATTGGACAGCTGGAGACCCATCTGGGTGCCACCCTTTTCAGTCGCAGCACACGCCGCATCGCGCTCACGCCAACCGGTGGGGCATACCTCCCACGCGCGCTGAAAATAATTGGCGAGATGCGCGCTGCTGAGGAAGAGATCAATGCGATGCGCCATGAATTGGTGGGCAAGATACGCCTAACGGCACCCGTCTCGTGGGGACAGCGCGTACTGGCTAAGAGCCTACCGAAATTTCTGTTGCAGCATCCCGGGATCGAGATCGAACTCACACTATCCGACCGTTTAGTCGATATGGCATACGAGGGTTTCGACATTGCCCTGCGCTGGAGCGCAGAAGAGGATTTGCTTAAATCCACCCGATTTGAGTTATCCCGAATCGTCTGGCTATTGGCGGCGGCACCGGGCTTTCTCAACAAAGTCCCTGATATCAAACAACCAAAAGACCTGGCATCGATACCGAGTCTGTTCTACTGGAAAGACTCGTCCGACCACATTTGGAAATTGCAGCGCGGCAAGCGCCTGGAGGTGGTGGAGGTTGCGAGCCGCTACCATGTTGACAACCCCGAGGCCGTTTTGACCGCGTGCCTTGAAGGCCTGGGGGTCGCTTTGGTGCCGGACTACCTCTGCCGTGAGGCCCTTGAAACCGGCCAACTGGTTGAGGTGCTGCCGCAGTGGACCCCAATCACCCGCTTTGGCACCCGCATCACAGCACTATGTCCGCCAGAGCGCGAGCGGCTGCCGCGCAACGCCGCCATGCTCACCTTTTTGACGGAACTGAGCGTCTAACTCGCCTTTAATGCGACCGCGTTTGCTGGGACTGCTCGGGCAATAGCCCGCGGGGTCTGAAGCGGATTGTGACGAGCAGGATGAGCCCCATGGTAATCAAGCGCATGTGTGCCGCACTATCGAGCAAATGTGACCTTAACTCGCTGTCTTCAGCAAGCCCTGATGTCAGGAAACTCAGCAAGGCGTAGCCCAACGGTTCAGCCTCAACCCAGAAGAACCAGATTAAGAAACCGCCCACGATTGACCCCAAGTTGTTGCCTGACCCGCCCACGATGACCATCACCCAGACCAAAAAAGTGAATCGCAAGGGGTTGTAGGTTGTGGGCGTGAATTGACCATCAAATGAGGTCATCATCGCCCCCGCAATACCTACCACGGCGGACCCAAGGATAAAGACTTGGAGGTGCCGTCCGGTCACGTTTTTACCCATCGCCTGCGCAGCGGTCTCGTTATCGCGAATGGCGCGCATCATACGGCCCCATGGCGATTTGATCGCAGTCTGCGATAGCCAGTAAAGAATGCCAAGCATCACCAACGCCAGCGCCGCAGAACACAGCTTCACATAAATTGAAGTGAAGTCCTGCAAATCAGCTCCAAACCACGCCGCCCAGTCTTGGGCCCAAGCCAGCTGCTGCAGATCGTATTCATAAGGCGTTGGTCGCGGAATACCGTTAACGTTTTTTACACCGCGGGTTAGCCACTCTTCGTTCTTGAGAACGGCAATGATGATCTCGGAGATACCCAGTGTGGCAATCGCCAGATAATCGGAGCGCAACCCCAACGTGACTTTTCCAATCACCCACGCCACACTCGCAGCGAGCACCCCACCGACCACCCAAGACAACAGCACTGGCAAGCCCAGGCCACCCAAGAAACC
>Ga0102815_10001013_pt1 | contig 17967 bp, 15 predicted proteins | sample ColrivemetaGS759_FD_79113 | JGI IMG/M metagenome (GOLD analysis project Ga0102815, IMG submission 79113) | Estuarine microbial communities from the Columbia River estuary - Ebb tide ETM metaG S.759 | ecosystem: Environmental > Aquatic > Marine > Intertidal zone > Estuary | place: USA: Columbia...
AGGTTCTCATTTACCTTTTATTTCTGAAAATCTTTTCCTTGATTATACAATGAGAAATAGTTTTGAGTTAAATCAATTTTCAATAGGATATAAATTTTTATTTTAATATTATTTCAAAATAAAGATTAAAAAAATTAATAACTAAAAAACCATTTTCAATTTGAAAATGGTTTTTTAGTTATTTTTGCACAATGATTATTACCGATACACACACTCATTTATACAGCGAACAATTTAATGAGGATAGAGATGAAATGATTCAAAGAGCAATTGAAGCCGGAGTTTCTCGTTTTTTTATTCCCGCAATAGATTCTACATATTTACCTGCAATGCTCGATTTAGAAGCTACTTTTCCCGATAATATTTTTTTAATGATGGGTTTACATCCAACACATGTAAAGGAAAATGTTAAAGAAGAGTTGGCTTTTGTAAAAAAATGGTTGGACAAACGGAATTTTTATGCTGTTGGTGAAATTGGAATTGATTTATATTGGGATAAAACATTTTTAAAAGAACAGCAACACGCTTTTAAAACCCAAATTCATTGGGCTAAAGAGAAAAAATTACCTATTGTTATACATTGTAGAGATGCTTTTGATGAAATTTTTGAAGTTTTAGAGGAGGTTAAAGACGATAAACTTTTTGGAATTTTCCATTGTTTTACTGGAACTTTAGAACAAGCTAAAAAAGCTATTTCTTACAATATGAAATTAGGAATTGGTGGTGTAGTAACTTTTAAAAATGGTAAAATAGATCAGTTTTTACATGAAATTCCAATTCAAAATATTGTGTTAGAAACTGATGCGCCATATTTAGCACCAACACCTTTTAGAGGAAAAAGAAACGAAAGTAGTTATATTACAAAAGTATTGGATACATTAGTAAATATCTATGGATTGAGTCCACAAGAAATTGCAGAAATAACTACTCAAAACTCAAAAGACATTTTTGGAATTTAAACCTATTCCATTTTTATAAATGGCAAGTCTGAGTAATCGTGTAAAATAAGTTCTCCTTCTGAATTAATAGCATACCTTGTTATAATCACCTCACCCATTTCATCCATTGTCAGGCTATTTTCATCGGCACTCCAATTAAACGGAACAAGTGAAGAAATAATTCCAGTTTTATTAGTACCGGTTTTAAAGGTCTTAAACCCAACATTATTAACGTTAAAATTTAGTTTAAATTCTAGCTCATCACTAAAATCACTTCGCATCCATTCACCAACCAATTTTTCATAATAATCCATCTCATCATCACTTTTACAAGAGAATGTTAAAGTAAATGCTAGAATAATTAAAAATAACTTCTTTTTTTTCATAACTAGACAAAGTTACTCTAAAAAAACTTTCAAAAGTTTATTGACTGATAGACAACTTGTTTTTCTAATGATTGGTGCGTTCTTATAAATAAATGTATCTTTAAAACCCATATTTGAAACTCAAATCTGTTGGAACAATTAAAAATAACTTATTATAAAACCCCTATTGGAACTGCGAAAATTGCTGGAGATGAAAACGGAATTTCTTCCGTTTCTGTTTTAGATGAAGCAATTGAAACTTCTAAGGTTATTCCAACATGTTTGCAAGATTGTGTCAAACAATTAGATGAATATTTTAAAGGTAAAAGAACTGATTTTAATTTAAAATTAAATCCACAAGGCACTGAATTTCAGCAAAAAGTGTGGAATGAATTATTAAATGTCCCTTATGGAAAAACCAGCACTTATTTAGAGCAAACTAAAAAAATAGGTGATGTAAAAGCAATTAGAGCTGTTGCTTCGGCAAACGGTAAAAATCCAATTTGGATTATTATTCCCTGTCATAGAATTATTGGTAGCGATGGCTCATTAACAGGTTACGCCGGTGGAATTTGGCGTAAAAAATGGTTATTAGAACACGAAAATCCTTCACCTCAACAATCATTATTTTAAACTATTTTTGTTGATATAACGTTAGTTTAAAAATGAAAAAAGGCTTTTTCTTATTGTTTCTTTTAATTAGCGTAATTTCCAATGCTCAAATTCAATCGAAAAACATACATAAAAAATCCTTTTTTGTTAAAAATGACACTGTAAAAATAGATACAGTTAGTATTACCCCTTTTAATTTTAAGGTTTTTTCAAAAGAATTGACTGAAATTGATTCGGTAAAATACACTATTGACTTCTCAAAATCATTACTTGTTTTCAATTCAAATAATATTGAAAAATTTAATGAAGTTATTGTACAATACAGGTCTTATCCAGATTATTTAACAAAAGAATATTTTGTGTTCGACAAAAAACTAATCGTACCAAATGGTTCAAATGAATCTCAATTGTATAGTTTAACCACAAACCAACAAAAATTTCCATTTAAACCATTTGAAGGTTTAAATACAGCCGGAAATATAACTAGAGGGCTAACTTTTGGCAACAATCAAAATGGTGTGGTAAACTCAACCCTCGATTTACAAATTGCAGGAAAACTATCTGATAAGGTAACTTTAAAAGCATCTATTATTGATACAAACTTACCAATTCAAGAAAATGGAAATACCTATAAATTAAATGAATTTGATCGTGTATTTATTGAATTATTTAGTGATAATTGGAGTATTAATGCTGGTGATATTTATCTTAACAATAACGAAACTTCATTTTTAAAATTCAATAAAAAAGTATCAGGTTTAGCTGTAAATGCAAATATAAACAATGAAAATTCTGAAATTAAACTTGAAACTTCTGGAGCGATTGTAAAAGGTAAATACAAAAAAGTTCAATTTAAGGGACAAGAAGGAAACCAAGGACCGTATAAATTATCCGATTTAAATAGCAAAACCTACATTTTAATTTTATCTGGAACGGAGCAAATTTATGTAAACGGACAATTATTAAAACGCGGTGAAGAAAACGATTATACAATTGATTATAATACGGCAGAATTAACATTTACAACTACATCCCCTATTACTGCAGATATGCGAGTAATAGCTGAATACCAATACACAGATAGGGTTTTCACACGATTTATTACATATAACAATGCAACTTTTAAAAGCGATAAACTTTCGGTTAGTGGATATTTTTACAATGAAAATGATTTAAAAAATCAACCTTTAGAGCAAGATTTATCTAATGAACAAAAGCAGGTTTTGGCTATTGCTGGAAATAACTCAAACTTAATGGTTACGCCATCTGCCTATTTAGACACCTATTCTGAAGACAAAATATTGTATAAAAAAAACCTTGTTGGAGTATCCGAAATTTTTGAATATTCAACAAATGAAAACGACGAATTATACAACGTTGCCTTTTCATATATTGGTGAAAATTTAGGAAGTTATGTTTTAAAAGAGGTAATTGCTCTTGGAAAAATTTATGAATATATTGGTGAAAATTTAGGAAATTACAATCCCGTAATTCAATTAATTGCTCCAAATAAACTTCAAATTGCAGTTTTTAAAGCCTCCTATAATCCAACTCCAAAAACTACTATTAACGCTGAAACCGCTTTTAGTGAAAACGATGAAAATTTATTTTCAGCGATTGATGATTCAGAAAACAATGGATTAGCAACAAAATTTAGTTGGGATCAAATAGTTTTTCAAAGAAAATGGCAATTAAAAAGTAATGTAAAATTTGATTTTATAAATGATAAGTTTAAAAGTGTTGAGCGTATTCAAAATATTGAATTTAACAGAGATTGGAATATTGAAACTATTAGTGGAAATCAAAAATTATTAAGTACCTCTATAAATCTTTCCAACCAAAAACACAATTCGGTTAATTACCAATTCGAAAATTTAGAATTTAGTGATTCATTTAAAGGTAATAAGCATCATTTATATGGAAGATTAAATCATAAAAATATTTCAATCCAGTTAAATAGTAGCATATTAAATAATGAAGCAATATTTGAAAAAGGAACATTTTCAAGATATTCAATTAACACTAAATACAATCTTTTAAAGAGTTGGTATGGTTTTACTGTAAATGCTGAAAACAATAAAAGAACAGAGATTTCAACAAACTTGGCTTCCAATTTAAGCCATAAGTTTAATGAGTATGAAGCTTTTTTTGGTGTTGGAGATTCTACTAATGTTTACTCCCAATTTGGAGTAAATTTAAGAACAACTGATAGTATTAAGAATAACAAGTTTGAACAAGTAAATAATTCAAAAACTTACTATTTAAAATCAACCTTAATTAAAACAAAAACAGCAAATTTAAATGCATATATTAATTACAGAACTGTAGCTAATAAAAATTATAAAAACGAAGAATCTTTAAATTCCAAAATTGTTTACAGGCAACAATTGTTTAATCAATTTTTAAATTTTAATACGGTTTACCAAACACTTTCAGGAACTTTACCACAACAAGATTATACATATATTAAAACAGAACCCGGACAAGGTTTTTACACTTGGCTTGATTATAATAACAATGGAATAAAAGAATTAAATGAATTTGAAATAGCTCAATTTCCTGATCAGGCTACATACCTAAGAATTATTTTGCCAACTGTTAATTATATAGCTACACACCAAAATAAATTTACACAAACGCTCTCCATTAATCCACAACAATGGAATTTAAAAACTGGGTTTAAAAAATTATTTTCACATTTTTACAATCAGACATTTATATTAATAGATAGCAAACAAAAGAAAATAGACAACACATTTAACCTAAACCCATTTGATATAAATAATGAAAATTTACTAGGTTTAAATTTTAATCTGAATAACAGTTTATATTTTAATAAAGGTGAAAAAAATTATTCAACAACTTATAGTTATATGAAATCTCAAAATAAAAATACTACTACTATTGACAATTTAGAGAACAAAATTCAAATTCATAAATTACAATTTGAACATAAATTAGGTTTGTTTTGGCAATTAAATTTTGATTTAAGCAATTCAAAAAACAATAATTTATCAATTAATTATAGTAACCGAAATTACCAATTAGTAAACAATTCTATTTTACCTAAACTTTCTTATTATTATAATAGTAGTTCCTATTTTTCCTTTATTTATGAAATAAAAAATAAAGAAAATAAAATTGGAGATTTTGAAACTTTAAAAACTCAAAAAATAGGATTTGAAGCAAATTATTCAACCAACCCAAAAAACATTATTAAAGCCGAAATAAACTTATTTAAAAACGAGTATAATGGGGAAAACAATTCTCCTATAGCCTATCAAATGCTTGAAGGATTACAATCAGGAAAGAACTACACTTGGAGTTTATTATTCTACCGAAAAATAAATTCTTTTCTTAATTTAAACCTAAATTATTTAGGTAGAAAAAGTGAAACTTCAAAAACAATTCATACCGGTACAATTCAGCTGAAAGCATTATTTTAATAATAATTGTTTTTGGTTTAATTTTTGATATTATATTTGAATAATAATTTAAAACGAACATCTATGAAGAAACTTGTATTTTCCATACTATTTTTTACTTTCAGTATTGGTTTATTTGCCCAATATGAATCTGCTCAAAATGAGTTAAAAATCAACATGTCTAACTTAATAGGGTTTAAATGGCTTGATGTTGGTTATGAACGAATTTTAAATGAGGAATCTTCCATTGGTTTTGGTACACTTATTAGTTTAGATCATAGCGTTGATGGGTTAGATGAATTTAGAACATTTTCCCTAACTCCTTATTATAGGCATTTTTTCTCAGGAGGGTATGCTCAAGGGTTTTTCGTTGAAGCTTTTACCATGATTCATTCAGGAAATAATAATTACTATTATGACGATTTTAATTATAATAGCACTTATACTGAAGATAAATTTACAGATTTTGCAGTTGGTATTTCAATAGGTTCAAAATGGGTTACTGCAAGAGGATTTGTAGCTGAAATTTATGGTGGAATTGGAAGGGATATGCTTGACAATAGTGATTTAGAAGTAGTTGGTCGTGGTGGAGTTTCCATCGGATATAGATTTCAATAAAAATTGAAACTTTCAGAATTAAAAAAGCCAAGCAAATAATGCTTGGCTTTTTTAAATATATTTAATTGAAATTTAGTCTGCAAGTATAATAACCTTGTTTTCTTTCATTTCTATTGTACCACTTTTAATTGGTAATGAAAACTCTCCTTTATTTTCAGAGAATTTTTCCTTAAAACCTTCTTCAATTTTTATATTAGCTCCTTTAAATATAACCGTTCCTTCAACAAGCAATGAAACTATAGGTGCGTGGTTATTTAACATTTGAAATTCACCATTTATACCTGGAACAGATATTAACTCAACATCTGTATTTAATAAAGTAGCTTCTGGTGTTACTATTTCTAAAATCATTCTTTTAGTTTTTAGTTGTTGGTTTTTAGTTGTTAGTTTTAGTTGAATTCAACTTAAAACTTAGCACTAAAAACTTAAAACTGTTTTATACTTCGGCTAACATTTTCTCTCCAGCATCAATTGCATCTTGAATTGATCCTCTTAAGTTAAATGCAGCTTCAGGATATTTATCTAACTCACCATTTAAGATCATATTAAATCCTTTAATAGTATCTTTAATATAAACTAAAACTCCTGGAATACCAGTAAATTGTTCAGCTACATGGAATGGTTGAGATAAGAAACGTTGCGCTCTACGAGCTCTGTGTACTGCTAATTTGTCTTCTTCAGATAATTCTTCCATACCTAAAATAGCAATAATATCTTGTAATTCTTTATAACGTTGTAATAACTCTTTTACACGTTGAGCACAATCATAATGTTCTTTTCCTAAAATATCAGCTGTTAAAATTCTTGAAGTAGAATCTAATGGATCTACCGCTGGGTAAATACCTAGCTCAGCAATTTTACGAGACAATACAGTTGTTGCATCTAAATGCGCAAACGTAGTTGCTGGTGCTGGATCCGTTAAATCATCCGCAGGTACATATACCGCTTGTACTGATGTAATAGAACCATTTTTTGTTGAAGTAATACGCTCTTGCATTGCACCCATTTCAGTTGCTAAAGTTGGTTGGTAACCTACCGCAGATGGCATACGACCTAAAAGTGCAGACACCTCAGAACCAGCTTGTGTAAAACGGAAAATATTATCTACGAAAAATAATACATCTTTCCCTTGTCCTTCACCTGCTCCATCACGAAAATATTCAGCAATAGTTAAACCAGATAAGGCAACACGCGCACGTGCTCCAGGTGGCTCATTCATTTGCCCGAATACGAAAGTAGCTTTCGATTCTTTCATTCCTTCTTTATCAACTTTGGTTAAATCCCAACCTCCATCTTCCATAGAGTGCATAAAATCATCACCATATTTAATAATACCAGATTCTAACATTTCTCTTAAAAGGTCATTTCCTTCACGAGTTCTTTCTCCTACACCAGCAAATACCGATAAACCTCCGTGACCTTTTGCTATATTATTAATTAACTCTTGAATTAATACAGTTTTACCAACTCCGGCACCACCAAACAAACCAATTTTACCTCCTTTTGCGTAAGGCTCAATTAAGTCAATTACTTTAATTCCTGTAAATAAAACTTCTGTTGAAGTAGACAAATCTTCAAATTTTGGTGCCTGACGGTGAATAGGTAAACCATTCTCACCATCTTTAGGTAAATTACCTAATCCATCAATTGCATCACCAATTACATTAAATAAACGGCCATAAATATCAGCTCCAACAGGCATTTGAATTGCATTACCTGTAGAAAAAACTTTAGTTCCTCTACTTAATCCATCCGTAGAATCCATTGAAATAGTTCTAACAGTATCTTCACCAATGTGCGATTGAACTTCTAGTACTAAAAGTGAACCATCTTCTCTTTTAATTTCTAATGAATCGTATAATTTTGGAAGTGCTGCTCCAGATTCAAACTCAACATCTATAACTGGACCAATAATTTGTGCAACTTTACCTGTAACCTTTGTCATTACTTTAACTGTTTATATTTTAGATAATTAATCTTTTTAGTCTAACCTCATTTTTCAGGTTGCAAAGATAGTTTTTTGATTTTATTTTAAAAAAATAATTTAAGTTTTTTTCAAAAAACAAACGCCCTAAAAATTTAGAGCGTCTGGAATTATATATTTTTAAATATTTATTATGGATTTATTGTCCAAGAAGCAAAATACTGTGAACCAATAATACCGTTTCCTGGAGCACTTAAATATTCTTTACCTCCTAGGTTAGCAGCTCCAATTTTAAAAGTAGATTTCCACTTTGGAACTGTATAGTTAATTTGTGCATCTACAACAGTTTTTGCCTCAATTAAGGCATTTGCAAAAGTAGCTTCCCACATATATTCATCATTCCAACGAACATTAACTGCAAAACCTAAATTTTCGATTAAATCTGTATTTCCAATAGAAAACTTCACTTTATTTTCAGGAGTATTAAATCCTGCCTCATAATCTGGATCAGTACTTTGATCAAAATCAAATTTAGCATAGGTATAACTTAATCCAACACTATAATCTCCAAATATCTTAGTTGCTAGCCCAATACTACCACCATATGATGAAATATCAGCTTTAGAGTTTGTATATACTTGGAATGGTTGATAATCTCCACTTCCAATTGCTATTAAAGCAGCTGGCGTTGGACCACCTAATTGTGCAGGTAAAGGAATTATATCAGAAAAATTAACATTCCCATATAATGGAACTATAACTGTTTTGTTTCCAATAAAATCTTCATATTTATTGTAGTATGCACTTGCATCTAGAGAAAAAGACCCAAAACCTGCTCTATATCCTACTTCATAAGCAGTTACCTTTTCTGGTTTTACATAAGCAAAATCAGAAACTTCTAAGAGTCCTGGATTTGGTGATCCAGCTGCAGCACTTGCACCAAAAGCATATAAAGAAGCTAATGTATATGAATTTTCATACGCTGATCTACCTGATAATTGCACAGAAGCTGGTAAACCTAATGCTGGATTCACTTTAGTTGCAATAGGATTTGAAGTATATCTATCTAAATTATCTGGTGCAGAACCAACTAAAATTGCTTGTGAAGCATCTAACCCAATATATTGATCTTGCGTTGTTGGATTTCTAAAACCCGTTTGAAAAGAAGCTCTTAAGTTTCTCGTTTTTCCTTGGCCTAAAGAATAAGACAATGAAATTCTTGGTGAAACATTTCCGTCAAAATTCTTCGCTTTGTCATAACGTATAGATCCTGTAAACTTTAACCTATCATCTAAATATTTCTTTTGAATCTGCGTATAAGCGCCATATTCATTATAATCTATTGGACCATCATAATCCGTAAAAATAGTACCACTTGAGTTTAGAGAATATTGTCTCCATGAACCACCTACTTGAATATCTGCAAAGTCAATTAATTCATGAAAATTATAATTTGCATCTATATGATATAGTTTTGTTTGATCTTGGAACTTAGCTCCAGTTACTAAATCAGGATCTGAAGCCACAGCATTTAAAGCTGCTTTAAATTCAGGCGTTCCTGGTTGTAATGTTACAGTTGCATCAGCATATTGTCTTGCTCCAGCATGTAATTGAGAAGCTGCTGCTGCAACTTGAGCCGGACCTCCACCTTGCCCTAAAATTTGACCGATTCCTTGTGCATAAGCCCCTGCATAGGTGCCAAACCATGTTTGTGCATCAGCTTTATTCATATTAATACCTGCAAAACGCATATCATAAGAATCCCCGGCATCTTCATCAGTCATATAGGCACGTACAAAGAAATCATCATTTCTAACTTCAATTTTGTGTTGTTGCATAAAGAAGTTCTTAATACTATATCTGTTTGATCCTTGGTATATAGTATTTCCTTGTCCAAACTTGGCATTATAAATAATTTCTAAATCATCTTCAAAAGGCTTGTAATGTAATGCAACATCTACTTTTGCGCTTTCGGCAACATAATCTGTTAAATCACGTTCTTTATAACCAGTTCTAGAAACATTATCTTTTGGAAATAGCGGGACTAATGCTGCTGGAATTTGACCCACACTAGCTAAATAACCAGCTACACCTTGCAAGTTTCCAAATGGCGTTTCAGATAATTTTACTTCATCTCCATAAATGTTTAATCTTTCAAATGAAGTTTGACCAGTTTCAGGATTTATTATAGTTGCTTCGCCTGCCTTTTCAGCTGCGTGATTATAATCTCTATAATCTGTTGCATACCATTCTGTACCTTTTAAGAAAGAAAAAGATGCTTTTGCGGCAAATTTTTCGCTAAACTTATGAGCCATTCTAATTCCGGCATCCACAAAATTATTATCACCTGCATCTTTAGATGAAGTTATTCCTGTTTTACCATAAACACTTACACCACCAGAATTAAATGGATTTTTACTGGTCATAAATAATACCCCATTAAAAGCATTTGCACCATAAAGTGCAGAAGAAGCTCCTGGCAATAATTCAACAGTATTTACATCTAATTCAGACATTCCTAAAAGGTTTCCTAAATTAAAGTTAAGAGCAGGTGATGAATTATCCATACCATCAACTAATTGCATAAAACGTGTATTTGCAAAAGTTGCAAAACCTCTAGTATTTACAGATTTAAATGTTAAACTATTCGTATTAACATCAACACCTTTTAAGTTCTCCAATCCATCATAAAAAGTTGGAGATGAAGTATTTTTAATTTCTCTAACATCCATTCTTTCAATGGTAACTGGAGATTCTAAAATACGTTCAGGTGTTCTTGAAGCAGAAACAACAACCTCATCTAAGGCAGTTGCTGATTCATCTAAAGAAACTGATAATTCCTGATTGTTTTGAGTAATCTCAACTTCTGTTGAAGAATACCCAATTAAAGAAATCTCAATTGAAAAAGGAGGGTCTTGGGCAATTTTTAATGAAAAATTCCCATCAAAATCAGTTGTTGTACCAATGGATTTACCAACAACTTTAATATTTGCACCTGGTATAGGTTCGCCAGTTTTAGCTTCTATTACAGAACCTGAAACTGATGTTTGAGCGACCATCACAGAGCCTATAAATAGCGCAAAAAAAACACTTAATAATTTTTTCATAATATCTTAATTAGTATTGATTAACATGGTCGCAAAATACAATTTTTTTCTAATTAACATTAAAACAAATATTAAAAAAAAGAATAATCTGAAATTTTTATTATAATTAATTGTGAATATGATATTTATCATCTGAATAAATTATATAAAATCCAATTAAATCAATATATAATTATAGTAAATACTAAATTTTATATCACTTATTTCAACTCTTAAATAAATATCTTTAAAATTATTAAATCTCAATTAAATATTATTTAACTATTTTTGCCCTATACTAAAAAAAACAAACTATTATGATTAAAATGATTCATTCTTATTGGGCTTATGTAGTGCTAATTGTACTAATTTTAGCTGTTTTTAATGCTGTAAAAGGTTTTACCTCTAAAAAAGGATTTGGAGCAAACGACCTGCGAATTTCATTATTTGCATTAATAGCTTCTCATATTCAACTAATTATTGGATTTATTGCATACTATATGTCATCCTTTTACGAAACTATGAGAGGTGTAGGAATGGGTGAGGTTATGAAAAACAGTGAGCTTAGAAAATTATTGGTTGAACATCCTTTAATGATGATTATTGCCGTTGTTTTGATTACCATTGGATTTTCAAAACATAAAAAGAAAGCTACAGATAGTGCAAAATTTAAAACTATTTCCATTTTTTACACAATTGCGTTGTTAATTGTTCTTGCCATGATTCCTTGGAATTTGTGGTTTACAAACTAAACTAATAATATCCTAAGCTTAATTGCTTAGGATTTTTTTTATGAAAAAAGTACTATCATATATATTATCTTCGGTATTCTACCTTTTTTATGGAAGTTTCCTAATTATTTTTCATGCATTACAATGGCTTGGATTTAATATTGGAAAATATAAAGGACATAAAGCAATGGTAGACCTAATGAATTGCACTTTAACCTACCTCCTTTATGTTTTAGGAACACGAATTAAGTTTATAAACAACCATTCTATTCCAAAAAATGTTCCTTTAATTATTGTGTCCAATCACCAAAGTATGCATGATATTTGTCCAATATCTTGTTATTTGAAAAATAATCATCCTAAATTTATTTCAAAAAAAGAATTAGGAAAAGGAATTCCAAGTGTTTCTTATAATTTAAGACATGGAGGGTCGGTATTAATTGATAGAAAAGATGCCAGACAATCATTAGCTGCAATTAGAGATTTTGGAAAATATATTGAAGAAAATAAATATGCTGCCGTAATTTTCCCTGAAGGAACCCGAAGTAAAGATGGTGTTCCAAAGCGATTTTCTGAAAATGGTTTAAAAATGCTAACCAAATTTGTACCTTCTGCTTATATAATTCCAGTAACAATTAACAACTGCTGGAAACTAAATAAATTTGGAATGTTTCCATTAGAAATAGGTGTAAATGTTACTTTTGAATTTCATAAACCTATAAAAGCGAGTTCTATGCTATTTGAAGACTTATTTAAAGAAGTAGAAGGCTCCATAAAAAATTCCGTAATTTAGCAGCCTACTACTAAAAAATAAGACATGTCATTACACAATATCCGGTTAGAGGTAATGCTAACCCTTGAAAAGAATATTGATACTTTTGTAGAAAAATTCTTAATTACTCCCGAAAAAATTTGGCAACCTACTGATTTTTTACCAAACTCTCAAAGTGAAAAATTTATTGAAGAAGTAAATGAAATTAGAGAATTATCTAAAGAAATGGATGATGATTTTTGGGTAGTTTTAGTAGGTGACACAATTACTGAAGAAGCCTTGCCTACTTATGAATCCTGGCTGTTAGATGTAGAAGGAGTTTCTCAACACAGCCATAATGGAGGTGATAATGGTTGGGCAAAATGGATTAGAGCTTGGACAGGTGAAGAAAACAGACATGGTGACGTATTGAATAAATATTTGTATTTATCTGGTAGAGTAAATATGCGAGAAGTGGAAATAACTACACAGCATTTAATTAGTGATGGTTTTGATATTGGAACTGCGCGTGATCCTTATAAAAACTTCGTTTACACAAGCTTTCAAGAATTGGCAACTTATATTTCTCATAATAATGTTGCAAAAATAGCTCGTAAAAATGGGCATAAATTATTAGCTAAAATGTCTAAAATTATTGCTGGTGATGAAATGCGCCATCACTTAGCATATACTGAGTTTGTACGACAAATTTTTCAGCATGACCCAAGTGAAATGATGTTGGCCTTTCAATATATGATGAAACACAAAATTGTAATGCCGGCAATGCATTTAAGACACTCATATGAAGAAAAAGGAACATTATTTGATAAGTTTTCAGTGGTAGCACAACGTGCAGGTGTATATACTGGTTTTGATTATGTTGATATTATTAAAAAGTTAAACAACATTTGGGAAATAGATAAAATTACTGGCTTAACTGCTGAAGCTGAAAAAGCAAGAGATTACTTAATGAAATTACCTGAACGTATGTACAGAATTACGGAAAGAATTGTTGTGCCAAATACAAAATATGATTTTAAGTGGATGAGACCACTAACCTAAATTTTAAAAGTTGCATCAAATTGTCATTCCTTTGAAAACAGGAATCTATGCTTAACACGTAGATAAAAACTGTTATTTAATACTCTTAAATAACAGTTTTTATTTGAGTTTTTATTATTATTTATTTAAATTGATGTGGATACCTGCTTTCGCAGGTATGACAAGAATAATATGAATTTCTTATTTTTTTAACTCAAAAGCATCTCTGTCGTTTAAAAAATTAAGAGAATTTCTAACTTCAGAAATCTGATTTTTATCTAGGGTAACAATTACAATATCTTCATTATTATTTTTTGTTTCGGCAATTTTTGCTCCCAAACAATCGTATGCAGCGGAATGCCCATTATATTCTAATTTATTAGCGTCAACTCCTACTCTATTTACGCCTATTGTATAGCATAAATTTTCGATTGCTCGTGCTTTTAACAACGTATCCCAAGCTGAAATTCTTGGCTTAGGCCAGTTAGCAACATATAAGAGTAAATCATAAGCTTCAACATTTCTTGCATAAACTGGAAAACGCAAATCGTAACAAATTTGGGGGCAAATTTTCCACCCTTTAAAATCAATTATTATTTTTTCATTTCCAGAAGTGTAAACGGTATGTTCTCCTGCCAAAGAAAATAAATGTCGCTTGTTGTAAAATTCAATTTTACCTGATGGGTGAACAAATATAAAACGATTGTAAAACTTATTATTTTCTGAAATTATTAAACTACCTGAAATAGCAGCATTTTTTTCTGAAGCTATTTTTTGCATCCATTTCACCGTGTTCCCAATCATGTATTCCGCAATTTTTTGAGGCTGCATACTAAAACCAGTAGTAAACATTTCTGGTAAAACAATTAAATCAATGCGTTCCGTAATTTGATTAATTTTCTCTAAAAAAAAGGTTCTATTTTTTTCAGCATCTTGCCAAACTATTTTGGTTTGAATAAGGGCTATTTTTAGAAATTGATTCATAAACACCTTAGTTTATAATTTCCTTTTTGATTTTTCAATTTTCTTTTTCAAGATTTCCAATTTTTTTTGCCATTTAATTTCATCCTCTGGAGATAATTTCCCTTTATCACTTAACTTTTTATGACGCTTCAACTCCTTTTCGTATTTTTCTTGAGCGTCAGCATAATTTTTCTTAGCTTTTTCATTTGCTTTTAATTGCTTTTCAGCCTTTTTTTGTTTTTTCTCAGCAGCTTTAATTCTTTTTTCCGCTTTTTTCTCAGCCTTTTCATTTTCTTTCAACTTTTTATCGGCTAATATTTGCTCACTTAATTTATTTTTAATCCTATTTTGATCTTCTATTGAAAGGGTATTTGTAACATCTACTTTATCAACAAATATGGCATTTCCTTTTACCAAATAAATCTTCCCATTATATTGAATCTTTTGAGCCTGAGCGATTACAAACATAAATAAGAGAATAACTGTAAGTACTACTTTTAATTTTTTCATTTTTCTGAATTTAATTTATTGTTATCCTAAATTACAAATTAAATTGCACATAAAATATCAGCAGCTTGTTTTAAAGTTACATCAGTTTTTGCAAAACAAAAGCGCAATACTTTAGTATCTAAATTATTTTGGTTAAAAACGGAAATTGGTATGGAAGCAATTTTCTGCTCTTTTGTTAATCTAATGGCAAAATCATAATCACTTTCAGATGTTATATTTTTAAAATTCAATAATTGAAAATACGTTCCTTTTGAAGGTATAAATTCAAATTTAGAATCCTTTATTAAACTTAAAAACAAATCTCTTTTTTGTTGATAAAAATTCCCCAATTCCAAATAATTATTAGGAGATTTTAAATATTCAGCCAAGGCAACTTGCGTTGGATGATTTACACTAAATACATTAAACTGATGTACTTTCCGAAACTCATTCATTAATTCTTTTGGAGCTAAACAATACCCTACTTTCCAACCGGTATTATGAAAAGTTTTACCAAAAGAGGCTGTTATAAAAGTTCTTTCTCTTAAAGCAGGAAAAAGTGCAGCAGATTGATGTTTTTCACCATCAAAAATAATATGTTCGTAAACCTCATCACTTAATAATAAAATATTTGTGTCTTTTAAAATTCCCTCTAACTGAAGCATATCTTGCTTTGATAACACTCTTCCTGAAGGATTGTGAGGCGTATTGATTATTAGCATTTTTGTTTTTTCAGTAATCAAACTTTTTACAATTTGCCAATCAATTTTAAAATCTTCAGGATTTAATTGAACCGCTATTGTTTTACCACCAAAAAGTTCTATTGTTGGCTCGTAACTATCATAAGCAGGTTTAAAAATAAGTACCTCATCACCTTTTTTTATTGTTGCTGCAATTACAGTAAAAATTGCTTGGGTTGCTCCTGCAGTAATAGTAATTTCAGTTTCTGGATTGTATGAAGTATTATATAAATGCTCCATTTTTTCAGCAATTGCACTTCGCAAACTAAAAATCCCAGGCATTGGAGCATACTGATTTTTACCATTAATCATTGCATTATTTACTAATTTAATTAGCTTGATATCACTTTCAAAATCAGGAAAACCTTGTGATAAATTAATAGCATTTTCTTTATGAGCTAATCCGCTCATTACAGAAAATATTGAAGTGGTAACATGCTGTAATTTGGATTGAATAAATTGATTCTTTAATGACATATTCACTTTTTTTAATAATCTAAATTACAAAAATTAAAAGCACATACACTTTTAAAAAAAGTGTATGTTTTCAAAAAGAAATCTATTTTGTAGCTTCAAAATATTCTTTAGCCATACTTTCTCTAAAATCTGGATGAGAAATTTTAATTAATTCAGCAACACGTTGATCAATTGTTTTTCCGTATAAATTTGCAACTCCGTATTCAGTTACTATATATTCAACGTGAGCTCTTGTTGTAACCACTCCAGCTCCTTTATTTAAAAATGGAACAATTCTACTTATTCCTTTATTTGTAACAGATGGCAATGCAATAATTGCTTTTCCACCTTCACTTAAAGAAGCTCCTCTAATAAAATCCATTTGACCACCAACTCCAGAAAACATATTAGCTCCAATAGAATCTGCACAAACTTGACCAGTTAAATCTACCTGAATAGCAGAGTTAATTGCAACCATTTTCGGATTTTGTCGAATATTAACCACGTTGTTTGTATAATCGCAAGAACGCATTTCAATAAATGGGTTATCATCTACATAATCATATAAACGTTTAGAACCTCCTAAAAAAGTTGTTAAAGCTCTACCTGCATTTACGCCTTTATAATTACCATTAATTACATCTTTCAAAATTAAATCAATAACACCATCTGAAAACATTTCCGTATGTAATCCTAAATCTTTATGATTTCCTAAACGAGATAAAACAGCATTTGGAATAGAACCTATTCCCATTTGTAAGGTACTTCTATCTTCAATTAATTCGGCAATATAATCTCCAATTTTACTCTCTATTTCTGTTGGTTCAGCCATATGAAATTCATGTATTGGAGCGCTTTCTTCAACAAACGTATCTAATTCTGAAATATGAATTAAGCCTTCTCCATGAACTCTTGGCATTTTATCATTTATATGAGCAATTACATGTTTTGCATTTGTAATTACTGATAAAATTGCTTCAACAGAAACACCTAATGAACAATACCCATGTTTATCTGGAGTTGAAACCTGAATTAACGCCACATCAACTGGCAACACATTTCTTCTAAATAAATTAGGTACTTCACTTAAAAATACGGGTGTATAAGAGCCATTTCCTGCTTTTAGGGTGTGGCGAACATTTTTTCCTATAAAAAGGGAATTTACATGAAAACTATCCTTATAAATTGGGTTTGCATATGGTGCATCACCTTCAATATGTAAATGGCAAACTTCAACACCTCTTAATTCTTCATGCCTAGCAGACATTGCATTAATTAAAACTTGAGATGCTGCTGCTGCTGCCTGAATATAAACCCTGTCATTTGATTTTATAACTTTAACTGCTTCTTCTGCTGATACCGATTTATACATAATATAATATTAAAAATTATAGCTCAAATTTAATAAGAATACAATAATAAAAAACTGTTAAAAGTCACTTTTTTTGCATTTTATTCAATTTTCGTATATTTTAAAGGGCTTTAAGATGTTTTCTTTTTTTGAATTATCTTTGCACAAATAATTAATAATTGAATGATACAAATTAAAACACCCGATGAAATTGAACTAATGCGAGAAAGTGCGTTAATAGTTTCTAAAACTTTAGGTTTGTTGGCAAAAGAAGTTAAACCAGGTGTTACCACTCTATTTTTAGATAAATTAGCCGAAGAATTTATTAGAGATCAAGGTGCTATTCCAGGTTTTTTAGGATTATACGATTTTCCAAATACACTTTGTATGAGTCCAAATGCTCAAGTTGTTCATGGAATTCCAAATAACAAACCATTACAAGATGGAGACATTATTTCTATTGATTGCGGTGCACTA
>Ga0102815_10001016_pt1 | contig 17951 bp, 12 predicted proteins | sample ColrivemetaGS759_FD_79113 | JGI IMG/M metagenome (GOLD analysis project Ga0102815, IMG submission 79113) | Estuarine microbial communities from the Columbia River estuary - Ebb tide ETM metaG S.759 | ecosystem: Environmental > Aquatic > Marine > Intertidal zone > Estuary | place: USA: Columbia...
CAGATCTTGTCGAAGGGGGCGTCTTCGCGCACCCTGGCCAGGGCGATTTCCGGCAGCACGGTGAAATTCGAAAAAGTAGAGCAGCCCATGTAATGCAGCAGTGGCTTGCCATCCAGGGAGAAGCGGCTGCTGCCGTCCGGCATAAGACCCTGGCCCTGGGTGGCGCGTATGGACTGGCACAGGTTGGTCTTGGGATGCAGGCAGTAATCGCACTCCCGGCACTCCGGGGTGTACAGCGGAATGACATGATCGCCAGGTTTGAGGCTTTTGACGCCGGCGCCCACTTCAACCACGATACCCGCGCCCTCGTGCCCCAAAATCGCGGGGAAGGCGCCTTCGGGATCGTCACCGGACAGGGTAAACGCGTCCGTATGGCAGACGCCGGTGGCCTTTATCTCTACCAGAACCTCGCCCTGCCGCGGGCCGTCCAGATCAACCTCGACGATTTCCAGTGGCTTGCCTGCCTGGAAAGCCACCGCAGCCCTTGTTTTCATGGTTTCCGCCTCTTCGCATTAACGCTCAGTCAGTTGGTGTGCTCTACGCGTCGAGCGCGTACTGTACCCGCGCCACATCGGCCGCAAGGTGTCCAAAGCGCTGGAAAAATGCGATGTGGTCCGGATGATCGCGATAGGCGTGCCAGTCTTCCACCGAGTCAAAATCCGCCACCATGGCATAGTCGAATGTGCCGTCCATCAGTCCCAGGTCGGGGCCAAAGTACATGCTGCGAACGACGTCGATCGAATCCCGCATATCTGCGAAGCCGTCGGCGCTCGCCTGCACCTGCTCCGGGGTTGTGTCGGGTTTCCATTTGAGTAAGACGATGTGACGTACCATATTCGATCCTCTGTAGGTGGCGGTTCAATTGGCAAAATGGTGTCACATGCAGTTGCCGCGCGAAAATAGATATTACATATACCATCTATACAGGATATGAATCGGTCGATCCGGGTTTGTGGCTGCGCAGATCGCCCTGCAGTGCGGCTCGTGGGGTGTCCGCAGCTGCGCACACGCCTAAATCATTTATCGGCTGAATGAGTAACTTGCCAAATATCAATTTCCTTTGCGTCAGCTCAGGCTTTAGGCTCAGTCACAGTTACTTAATTGCGCAGAGCGTAGCTGCTGCGACCTAAAAGCAAGGAGATCTGGAATGATAGACCTGAGCAAAACAAAACCCGGCAAAATCACCGGCGGCCACATGCTGGCTCGAGCCCTCCGAGACAAGGGTGTCGACCGGGTATTCTCACTCTGTGGAGGGTTTATCAACCCCATCTATATGGGCTGCCTGGACTATGGCATCGAGGTAGTGGGAACACGCAACGAAATGGAGGCGGGCTTCCTTGCGACCGCCATGGCGCGCTGCACCCGCAAGCCTTCGGTATGTATTGCCGAACCCAGTGGCTTCACCAACTACGTGTCCGCTGTTGCGGAGGCGTACTATGGCGGTGATCCGGTGATCTTCATCAGCGCCAGCGCGAATTCAAACAACTTCGACAACAAGGGCTTCAAGGAAATGCCGCAAGCCGACGTTGTAAAATGCATGACAAAATATTCGGTCGAAGTCAGCGAAGCCCAGCGAATCGGCTGGTTCCTGGACAAGGCCTGGGATATCGCCACGCAACACCCCGCGGGGCCGGTGCAGGTCTGTATCCCGACCAACTTCCTGTTCACGAAACAGTTGGACGCCGAACCGCCGGAAGGCGCCCGCCGCTACGACCCGACCCGTAACAAGATACATCGGCCTACGCCAAACCCCGCCGATCTGGCAGAGATAGCCGAACTTCTGCGCGCTGCGAAAAACCCGGTAATTATCGCCGGGCCCGGCGTGTGGTACAGCGAAGCGGACCGCGACCTGGCGGAGCTTTGCGATAAATGGAACCTGCCGGTTTTCGTGCCGCTTACCCACTCCAAGTCAATAGACCAGGCGCATCGCTGTGCCGCCGGCCTGATCGACTATCACCAGAATCACTGCTCGCGCATGGTCGGCGAGGAAGCAGACGTCGTTCTGATGCTCGGTGCGCAACTCGACTTTCCCCTCAATTTCGGTGAGGCTCCGCTGATCAACCCGAAGTCCACTGTCATTACAGTGAACGCTACTGCACGTGAGCTGAGTAACAACGCCCTCTCCGATGTTCGCGTATGCAGCGACGTCAAGATGTTCATCCAGGCGCTCGGCGAGGTGCCTGAGCTTGGCAAGGCGATGGCGCCGGATTGGCTGGAGCGGATTCAGGCGCGGCGCAAGGAGCATGTTGCCGAGTTCGAGGAAATACTGAGCGGCGACTCCGGTGGCACCGTGCACCCTTTGCGGCTGTGCTATGAAGTACTGATGTCCCTTGGAGAAAATGACATAGCCGTAATAGACGGCGGCGACATTGCCGCCTGGTTTGAAACTGCCATCAACGCCTGGGCCCTGCAGCGGCGCAAGATCAAGGGCATTTTTGCTCCCGGACCATGGGAACAGATGGGCACCGGACCGGCATTCGCGACGGCGATCCAGATGGCAAACCCGGATTCACGCGTGGTACTGATCACCGGTGACGGCTCTTTCGGGCTGGCGCCGGGCTTCACCCCGATGGAAACGGCAGTCGATAACGATATACCTGTCACCATCGTGGTCGCCAACAACTATCAGTGGGGCATGATCCAGAACCAGCAGAAGGCCATGTGGGCGGGAAAAGTGGTCGCCACCTCGCTGCGTAAAATGGAATATCACCCGATCATGGCAGCCGCGGGCGTATTTTCCCAGCAAACGTCAGACGTCGACGGGATAATCGCAGCGCTTGGAGCAGCAAGAGCACAGGACAAGCCGAGCTTTATCGAAGTCATCACCGAGGCCGCCCCGTCACCCATCACCCAGGGGCTGGTCGATATGCGCGTAAGAACCGCGATCGAGTAACAACGCAAGCGGAGCTGGCAGCCATGCATACTGGCTGCCAGCCGCGAACACTTGCATCAAGCGTGCCTGAAGTCAGACGCGAAGAAGTGACGGGAAACAATGAACACGAACAAGGTTAATGACGTCGTAATTATCGGTGGTGGTCTTATGGGCTGCTCTGCCGCCTGGCAGCTGGCACAAGCTGGCAAGCAGGTGCTGATGATCGAGAAACAGCAGCCGGTATTTACCAATGGTTCCAGCCTGGGCACCGCTCGCATGTGCCGAAACTTTGGTCCCCAGGATGATGTGTTCACATGGATGCAGAAAACGTCAGTCAGTGAAGCCAGCAAGCTGATCGATTTTTTGAACAATAATAGCGATACGCAACATTCGATGGACGAGATATTCACTACATCGCCTGTCACCTATGTGTTTAAGGACTCGCAAAGAGACTATGTCAATACACTTGTCAACGCCCCGGAAAACAACAGCGCCGTGCAGTACGCCAGCAATCCGGCGGAGGCAGACAAGCTACTGGGCATGAGTACAGCCGATGGTATGCATATCGTCCGCGAGCGGCGGCCCCATTCCGGCACAGTAAGCCCCCATGCATTTATAGAAAAAATGCGCCTTGGGTTTATCTTGTCGGGTGGTCAGATCCGCTACGAGGAAGCCGTTACGGAAATTCGCAGGAATAAAGCGTCATACACAATATGCTGCGGTGACACCCGGATCGAGTGCAGGCAATTGGTATCGGCGGCCGGTCCGTTCACGGACAGTCTGTTACGCGATATCGCGCCTGAGTTCCAGGATATCGTCGAAGCCAAACGGGTTCCGCTTGCCTACTTCAAACCGAAAGAGGCGAGCTACTCGAGGCTGAGTGATACACAAAAGCGCGTGCTGCGCGACGCCTACCCCATGTCGACGATGGATTCACCGTCCTATTTTACGATGATCGAGCGCTGGGAAGATGACCGCCCGATCATCAAGATGGGTGGGCACTGGATGCGCTCCGAAGTTAAGGATCTCGACACCGTATGGGACCAGGAACTCTCCCCCGGGGAAATAGCTACGTTCCTGCAGCAAACGGTAGACTATCTGCAATCCAACAAATTACCGCTGGATGCAGGCGATCTCGAGTATGTGCAGGGATACTCCTGCGTCTATACGCTGACCCAGGACGAAGTGCCGACCGTCCGCCATGCCCTGCTTTCCGATGGCTCTGCGGATCCCAATTTTGTTGTTATCGCCGGTTTGTCGGGCAGGGGAGCAAACGGAACCCTCGGCTACGGCTTGCTGGCCGCGGACATGCTGTGCGGCAGACCCGGGGATTCTTCGCCAATGTATGTGAAATCTCGACAAGTTCTCAATGGAGAGCTTGTGCTGGATAACTCGCTGATAACCTCAGCAATGACAACCGTGGGGTAGGTCCGCATGCCAACTGGCGCCGACTTGCCAAACAATTAACCCTTAACGAAAATCACACAGGTATTACTCTTATGTACGACTACCGCCAGGGCACCAAGCAGACTAACATTCAACCGCATCATGAGTTAACCAAGGATGGCTGGACGATCGTGTCAGGCGATCCGAAGAAATCTCTTAGAATAGATTGTGGCACGCCCCAGGAAGGCCCCGTAGTAGGCATCTGGTCCTGCACGCCTGGAATTATTGAGATGGCCTCGCTGCCTTTTCACGAGTTCGTCACTCTTTTCCAGGGCAAAGCACTGATAACGGTTGACGGCGCTGAGCCTGCAGAGATTAAGGCGGGGGACAGTTTCTTTTTCCCCAAGGGTTGTGCTGTTCGCTGGGACATCAGGGAGACTGTTTCCAAATACATGGTGGTTGCCGGCACCGGCCCGGTCGTTTAGGCACACACAAGAGCAAACTGGAAAACCTCTCTATAGATTCAGAATGCGGGAGCTGTAATGGCTGGAGTTGGTGAGCGATTCGTCCGAGTAGTGCTGGTCCCGGCGGCGGTTTTCCAGGCGGTGGTATTCGGCGGGGCCTATGGAACAGGCCGTGAAATAGTCGAGTTCATCAGCGTGCTCGGCCCGCGCAGTGGGCTGCTCGCGTTGGCGGTAGTGGCCCTGGGCTTCGGGGTCATCATTTCCCTGAGTTTTGAGCTGGCGCGGCTTGAACGCACCTACGATTATCGGGGTTTCCTGCAGGCGCTGATAGGCCGCGCCTGGGTGGCGTTTGAAATATTATTTCTTATCTCGCTGCTGATCGCCCTGGCAGTGAACGGCTCGGCAGCCGGCAGTATCCTCAAGGACCAGTTTGGCATTCCCGCACTGGTCGGTGTCGGCTTGCTCTTTACCGCGGTAGTGGCTCTCAATTATTTTGGGCGCAGGCTCCTGCAGGAGTCGATGTCGATCTGCATGATTGCACTTGTCATCGTGCTGGTTATCTACTGCGGATTGACGATCGTCCAGTACCAGGATGCCATAACATCGGCGTTCAGGAACGATACCGTCAGCGGTAACTGGGTAACCCACGGAGCGCAATTCATGCTCTACAGCGCGGCGGTCATCCCGGTGTTGCTGTATTCGGCGAGGGGTATCAATACCCGTGGCGAGGCAATTGTCAGCGGCTTCTCAGCCGGGATTATGGGGGCGTTCCCGGCCCTGGTGTTTCACATCACTTTCATGGCCACTTACCCACTTTCGATGGACCAGGAGCTGCCTACTTACTGGATGATCGGGCAACTGGCGAAGCCGTGGCTGATGATCACATACATCATTGTGTTATTCGCGATGATTATCCAGACCGCCGCGGGCCTGCTACAGGGTGTCAACGAACGACTGGATGCCTGGCATCTGGAGACCAGGGGAGTTCCATGCAAACCAACAACTCACGCGATGGTTGCCGGTGCCACACTGTTTATCAGCATCGTGCTGGCCAGTTTTGGCATTACTGCTCTGGTCGCGCAGGGCTACGGCACCGTCGCGTGGGGATATCTGGTAATCTACATCGTTCCCCTGCTGACCGTGGGCGTCTATAAGATATGGCTAGCGGAAAAGGTTTCCACCGGATCGCCGCGCAAGTAGCAAATTACGCAATGACGAATCACGAGTGAGAGAGCAAGACGGATCCAAAGCCGACTCCAGGCTCGCCTTCGCGATCATTTGCCTGGGCTCTTTTCTAGCGCCACTGCTGGTACATTCTTCTACCCTGGGCATTCCATCCATGTCGAAAGACCTGGACATGGATGCGCGCGCGATCAGCTGGTTTCCGCTCGCCCTGGTCGTGGGGAATGCTGTCGCGCAATTCCCGGCTGGCAAACTGGGGGATATGTTCGGGCATAATCGGGTATTCGTGCTGGGACTACTGATCGCGGCTGCCGCATCCCTGATGGGAGGAATTGCCATCAACGGCACCATGGTCACGGCGGCCAGGTTCATGCAGGGTGTGGGCAACGCCGCTATCTTTGCAACCGCCATGGCGCTGATATCGAATATCTATTCCGCGGAGCTCCGCGGAGCCATGACGGGAATCTACGTGGCCATTGGCTATTTGGGCGTTACCGGAGGCCCATTGTTCGGCGGACTGCTGATCGAACCCTTCGGCTGGCGATCGGTATTCCTTATACCGGTCATCTTTTTCATCATCGCGGCCATCGCCGGCTACCACCGGCTCCCGTCAAAAAAACCGCACGCAGCTGATGTGGGTCGATTCGACTTCGCAGGCACCCTGCTCTACAGCCTGGCAATCGCGATCATTGCCTCCTCAATGCTGCGTATCAAGGATTATGGCTCTTCCCTTGCCTTGTTGCTGGGCCTGGTGATTCTGGGAGTGTTCGTCGTCCACCAGCGACGCAAACTGCATCCGTTGATCGATTTCGGGCTGCTCCTCGAGAGCCGCGCTTTCGGCTTTGCCTGCCTGATCCTGGTATTTCTGCAGGGGGCTATCTATGCGGTGCCTTTCGTGGTCACCCTCTACCTTCAGTATATTCAAGCGCTGAGTCCGCAAACTACGGGCTTTGTGTTGATGCTGCAGGCGGTGAGCACCGCGGTGATAGCTCTATTCAGCGGCCGACTGATCGGGCGGGTATCATCGATAAAGGTCATCGGCACCGGCATTGGAGTAGGCCTGGCAGGATTCCTGCTTATTATCTTCGCGAACAGCGACTACGCCTTTTTTCTCATACCGCTCGGGCTGGTCGCCATCGGAATCTGTGCCGGCCTGGTGGAGACACCGACGATCAACTTCATGATGGGCTGCGTGGCCGGGCACCAGCGCGGCAGCGCCTCAGCCGCGGTCAATTCGGCGCGCATGTTTGGCTCCCTTATCGGGATCAGCGCCATCTCTGTGCTATTGAGCCTCACTATCGGTGACGCCATGATCACGCCCGCGGTCTATGATGCGCTGGGAATGGCGGTGCGCGATTATTTTCTTATCGCCTCAATCATGATCTTACTGTGCGGCGCCAGCCTGTTCCTGGCTCGTCGATCAGCCTGAATTGGCCTGGCGTATCAGGTCCGCCGCCTTTTCACCTATCAGCATCGAAGGGGCATTGGTATTGGTTGAGACCATGGTCGGCATAATGGAAGCATCCGCGACCCGCAGGCCATCGACACCGCGGACGCGCATCTCCGGGTCGACAACCGCATCCGAATCACTGCCCATGCGGCAGGTTCCAATCGGATGCCACGATGTCTGGCCCGTTGCACTGGCGTAATCAAGCAACTGGGCATCGCTGCTGATTTCCTTGCCCGGTAACAACTCCCGCTTTATAAATTGCGCCAGTGCAGGCTGTGCGGCCACTTCCCGAATAAGCCTGAGCCCGGATAATGTCAGTTTCCTGTCCGTCTCCTCCAGCAGATAATTCGGCTCAATCGAGGGGGGTACTGAAGGATCGGTGGATTTCGCGTGCACGCTACCGCGTGAATGCGGGCGAACCTGAAACGTACCCAGGGTGATACCGGAGCAGCGATCAAGCCCATTACCGTCACCGCTGTAGCGGTCTTTGCCACTTATCAATGCCAGTTGGATCTTGGTGTCAGCGTGGTCACTCAGGTGGTGGGACTTCATAATGGAGTGGGCCGTCACCGATGACGTGGTCAGCAGTCCCCGCCTCCTCAGTAGATAGCGCAAGCCCTCGGCCGCACCGACCCAGGGCTTGTTCATCAGGTCATTGACCGTTCTTTCGCCCTCTATTTCGAAGGACATTCGAACCTGTAGATGGTCCTGTAGATTCTCGCCCACCTGTTTGCTCTCAACCAGCGTGTTTATGCCTAGCGGGCCGAGTACCCGCGGACTACCTATACCGGATCGCTCCAGGATGGCGGGCGATTCAATAGAGCCAGCGCTGAGGATCACCTCATCCGCGGCGTGGACAGTAATGCGATCACCCTGGTGAATACATTCCAGACCGGCACAGCGCAGGCCATCGAAGATCAGTTTATCCGCCGTTGTGTGGGTAAATACGGTCAGGTTGTCACGCCGCATCGCGGATCGAAGGTAAGCCACAGCAGTAGAACAGCGCCTGCCGTTGCGCATGGTCAACTGCAGCGCAGCGACTCCCTCATCGCTCAGGCCATTGTAGTCATCCGGCATGGGAGCACCAAGGCCGTGGCAGGCTTTTACAAACGCGTCAGAAACCGCGGAGTTGTGGGCGACATCGGTAATGGTGACCGGTCCACCGACCCCCCTGTGGGCAGGATCGCCACCGGCACGGTCTTCCAGCTTCCTGTAATACGGCAGCACGTCCTCGTATCCCCAACCGCTGTTGCCCAGCTCCCGCCACTCGTCCCATGCCTTTTTTGAACCTCGAACGTAAACCATACCGTTGACAGAACTGGAACCGCCCAGGGTTCGACCTTTCGGCCAATAGACCACAGGTGTGCCTGGCATTACCCCTTTATCGGTAAAATATTGCCAGACGTATTTTGGGTTGGTGAGGAGTTTGCCAACACCCAGCGGAATATGAATCCAGGGGTTTCGATCGGTTCCGCCAGCCTCCACCAGCAATACCCGCTTGCGGGGATCCTCGCTCAGGCGAGCGGCGATGACCGCTCCGCTAGAGCCGGCACCTACTACAACGTAGTCAAAGCTGTTTTCTGACAAGACTTTCCCTGTTCGCTTGTGCCTGACTATATCTTTAGACCTACTGCATCGGTTGACACTGGTTTTCAGAAACGTATCTTGACGTAAGCGGCAGGACCCCAGTAATAATAGTCCAAACCACCGTTCCAGTTGCTATCGTCTATGTCCACGTCGACCTTGAAGTAGCTGAATGCTGCGCCGATGCCAACATGCTTGAACAGGTAGTATTCAGTCGCTACCGTGGCGCTATAGAAGGCGCCTTCAAAATTGAACTCGGCATCCGACATTTTGACATAAAAGGCTTCGGCACCCACAGACACCTTCCATCGATCACTGATGTAATAGTCGTAACCTACTCCTACCAGGGGCATGGGAGTATCCGCCTCCGCCCTGACCTTTCCCTTCCAGGTTTCCTGACCCAGACCCAGAGCACCGACCACGTCGTAATCGATCGAGTACCAGTGCATGCCAACAGACCCATAGAACTCATTCTTGTCGCTCTTAATAAATGAGTAGCTGTACTGGAGAGGTATGACCTGAATTTTCAAGGTCGACTTATAGCCTGCCCCGGTCGGGATGATTTCGCCGTCACCAATATCGATGTCCTCGGTTGCGACTGCCTGTACATCCCGGTCAGAATTGAAGACACTGAATTCTATTCGATGGCGCTCGGCAAAGCGCCAGCTCCCACCGAATACCACGGTGACATCATTATCGTCGTAGCCGAGAACATCTTCCAAAGGGACGTTCGCGCCACCACCGTTATTATCCTCCACTTTGATTTTAGTATCGAAATTCTGCAGGAAGCCACCGGCCTTCAGCTCGAAAGTCTCTTCACCAAACCGGATAGTATCCTCGGCGATCGCAGACAGCGGCGCCAGCATACTGACAAGTATTGAAAGTGCGACAGGTATTGTTGGGGAATTCGCCTGTCGCGACTGTTCTTTCGGGGCCAGACGGCGACCCGCGACCATAGTCATAGCGCTCTATGCATCGCCGCGGTAACAGTTTCCAAGATCTGGTCGGCTTCATCCTTGTTGACAATCAATGGCGGAGCCATCAACAGCACATTGCAGCGACCCGGCACGGTGTTACTGTTGCGCCCGAGAATCACCCCATTCTGAATGCAATCGCCGACAATCCCCATTACCTTCTGGTCCGCCAACGGCACTTTGGTCTGGCGGTCCTCTACCAGCTCAATACCCATTAACAGGCCCCTGCCGCGAACCTCCCCGGCGTAGGGATGATCTGCCAGTTTTTGCTTAAACTGATCCAGCATATAATCCCCCATCTTGCGGGCATTCTCGGTGAGATTTTCGTCTTCAACGATCTGTATCGCCTTGAGCGCAACCGCGGAGGATACGGGGTGCCCACCGAAGGTATTGACCTGGCGGAAATGGACGTTATCGACGAGGCTGCCATCGAATTTCTCGAAGATACTCTCTTTGACAACTGTGGCAGCCACGGGGATGTAGCCACTCGACAGCCCCTTTGCGAAGGTATAGATGTCGGCCTGGGCTTTCCAGTGCTCGTAGCCGAACATGGTGCCAATGCGGCCAAACCCGGAAACGACTTCATCGAAAATCAACAGGACGCCGTGCCGATCACAGATCTCACGTACCAGCGTTGCATAGTTGTCCGGTGGAACGATGATGCCTCCACCCGATATCATTGGCTCCATGATAAATGCGGCGACCGTCTCGGCGCCTTCGTGAATAATGGTTTCCTCGAGCTGCCTGGCGCACTCCTCGGCGTGCTCTTCGGCGGTGAGTTTTGGATGGCCGCGATAGGGATAGGGAGGCATGACATGCAGGAAGCCAGCCGGACCCGGCTCATAACCCATCTTGCGCTCAGCCTGACCTGTCGCCGCCATCGCGCCCATGGTGTTGCCATGATAGGCGCGATAGCGGGAAATGATCTTGTAGCGCCGCTCGCCGCCATTGCCCGCCTGCAGGTGGTACTGACGGGCAATTTTAAACGCGGTCTCGTTGGCTTCTGAACCGGTCGAAGAGAAGTAGACATGACAATTAAACCCCAGCAGGCCCTGTATTTTCTCAGCCAGGGCCACCACAGGCTCCGTGGTCATCATCGGGTTCAGGTAGTTGAGCTCGGCCATCTGGTTGCGTGCCACATCGGCGATTTCCGTGCGCCCGTACCCTACATTGACACACCATAAGCCGGCACAGGCATCAAGCAAACGGTTACCATGCTCGTTGGTAATGAAACAACCCTTGGCACTGGTCATGCGAGGAGGCACTACGCCACGCAGGGTCTGGTGTTGGGTCATCGGGCGCCACAAGTGGTCCGACAATGTCGCTTTATCTATCATGTTCATAGTCATTTCTCCTGACAAGGTTGAATAGGATCCACATAAATTACGTGCTGGTAGGCCTTCCTCTTTACTGCCCTTCGCCTGAGCACCGCGTAGCAGAGAACGCAAGCACTTAGTGAAACCAGGATCGCCATGATTATTGCCATATCCCTGCTATTAAAACTATCAGTGAAAATACTGCACAAGCAGCACAAAACCGACCAGGAACATTGCCTCGGTTCCCAGCAGGATTGCGGCACGCGGGCCGACCTTGCGGACATCAAGCAGCGAAGTCTTGAGCCCCACTGCGGCAATAGCAATCACAAGGCAGGCGTGTGATACCTCGTTCAGTGCGTTACCGACTGACTCGGGAATCCAGCCCATGCTGCCGACTGCCACCAGGACAACAAAACCAATCAAAAAAACGGGCATCAGCGAACCCAGCTGCTGCTTGTCAGCCGCCGCGCGACCGCGGATCATCGCGACAGACAAGATCATGACTATTGGCAGCAGCATGGCTACACGCAGCATCTTGGTGAGCACTGCATAATCGCCGGTGTCATGTGAAATGCTGTAGCCCGCGCCCACAACCTGGGCCACATCATGGATTGTGCCTCCAAGAAAGATACCGGCGTCATCCGGGCTGAGACCCAGCCCTGTCACAATCAGAGGATATACAACCATAGCAAGCGTCGACAGCACCGTGACGCCGGCAATGGTGAAGACCAGCTCGCGCTCCGAGGTCTCCGTTCGCGGCAGCACGGTGGCGATAGCGATCGCAGCCGAGGCGCCGCAGATGGCTGTTGCACCGCCGGTAAGAATCCCGAGCCGGCGGTCCAAACCCAGCATGCGGCTGACGACCATACCGAAGCCGATCGTGGCCAGCACGCCGGCAACGATAAGCGCGCCATTAAACCAGCCCAAACCGCCAAGTTGTACCAGTGTGATGCGTGCGCCCAGCAGGGCGACACCTAATCGAAGTATGCGCTTGGCAGAGAAGTCAATGCCGGGGCGGGCACTGCCTTCAACACTCACCGGGTGCAGCGCCATCCCGAGCAACAATGCATACAGCATCGTCGGCCCACCGCGGGTATCGGCGATGAAGGTCGCCGCGATAGCCACCACAATCGCGAGCAGCATTCCCGGCCAGTTGCTGCGGGCCCCGGTCAACCAGGTGGCGCCGGAGGCCTGGGGCATGGCGGAGGAACTCATATGTCCAACGCTTCTTTCATCTGGCTGCTGGGTCCCGCTGCATTATCTTCGGCTTCCTTCGGTTCAGGGCTGCGTTAACAGTCGCCCGTGTTGTTCTAACGGTGTGAAAAAGGTTGTCATCCAGCACCTGGGTACCGGACGACAACAAAAGCCCAAAAGGGCCGCTCAGTAAAACTTCCATGCCTTGTGCGGGCCGCGGGTTTAAGCCCGGGAAATGAATTCACACGCAGTTGCCGACAAGGACTACCATAGCTTTCGATAGTCCCACGACCCATCTAATTAGGAAAATTTATATTTGGTATGGCTTTGATTCACCTGTGTGATGACAGCCGGATCCAACTGAGCAGCTGATACGGGCGGTATTTTTTTGGTCTTCCGGCCAAACGATCTGGCGCTACTGCCACTGTTGCATTAGGCTTGCGGCAACATCGACTCAAACCCCATGAGATGACCATGCCCTGTGCCACTCCCCTTGTCGGAGTCACCCCATGCCAGCATGGTTGAGAAACTACCGACGGGAATTGCTGCCTGGTGACATCGGCGCGGGAATCATCGTGGCGCTGCTGATGATTCCGCAGGGCATGGCCTATGCAATCGTCGCCGGGCTTCCCCCTATCGCCGGCCTGTATGCCAGCATTCTGCCGCCCCTGGCCTACGCCTTGTTCGGTACCAGCATGACGCAGTCAGTCGGCCCACAGGCGATCACTGCACTGCTGGTCGCCGGCGTGCTCACACCTCTGGCGCTGCCTGCATCCCCGGAATACGTGATGCTCGCAGCCCAGCTCGCCCTGCTGACGGGTCTCATACTGTTTGCCTGCGGCCTGCTGCGGCTGGGTTTCCTGGTCAATTACCTGAGTCAGCCGGTGATGAGCGGGTTTACCAATGGTGCGGTGTTGCTGATTGCCGCCGGGCAGGTGCCCTCACTGCTGGGGCTCAACGCCGGCCAGGTGCACCCCACGAGCGCGGCGACAGGGCTGGGCTGCATACTGTTTTTGATCCTGGCACGAAAACACCTGCAAGCATGGCTTTGTCGCCTCGGTTTAAGCCAGCACGTGGCTCTAATTTTAGCCCGTACCTCGCCCATCCTGATCCTGCTGGGTACGGCACTCCTGCTTGCGCTGCCAGGGCCTGCCGAACTGGGCATAAGGCTTGTGGGCGAGGTTCCCACAGGGCTGCCACCGCTCGGTATCCATCTCGCGGGCGGGCCTTGGAGAGAGCTGTTCGTGCCCGCGCTGCTACTGGGCTTCATCGTGTTCCTGCAAAGTATGTCCGCCGCCCAGGCGCTGGCTCGCAAACGCCATGAGCGCCTGATTGCGGACCGGGAACTTCTCGGCCTTGGAGCCGCAAACCTTGCGGGCGCGCTGTCAGGCGGTTTCCCGGTAGCCGGCAGCATCTCGCGCTCCGCCGTCAGCCACGAGGCCGGTTCCAACACACCACTGGCATCTCTGGTGGCGGCCCTCCTGCTGGGAATTTTACTGCTGAGCCCGACCGGCTGGCTCGCGCTGCTGCCCCTGCCGGCACTGGCCGCGACGATCATTGTGGCCGTTAGCGGCATGTTTGAGTGGTCGAGCGTGCGCGACGCCTGGCGCTACGATCGCAATGAGGCGGCGGCGCATCTCGTCACCCTCGCTGCTGTCGTGGCACTGGGCGCCGAGCGCGGCATAGTGCTCGGCATCGTGCTGTCGCTGGCACTGCTGATCTGGCGCGCGAGTCATCCAGCGATCGTCGAGGTCGGTCGCCGGCCCGGCGGCGAATACTTTCGCAGCGCCGAGCGCCAGAACGTGGAGCGCCTGCCCGGGGTGATCATGCTGCGCATCGACCAGGGCCTGTTTTTCGGCAATGCGGCTGCTGTAACCGAACACTCGGAGCGGATGCTGCAGCAACGCCCTGAGCTGCGGCACATTGTTTTACTGCTGTCGGCGGTGAATGATATCGACCTGACTGCCGCCCAGGCCCTGATAGAGCTGAACAGGACACTCGGGCTGCAGGGTGTGAAATTGCACCTCACCGAGGCAAAGGCACCGGTGCTGGACCGGCTCGGGCGCACACCATTATTGCAGGAACTGGGTGGCCAGGTGTTCCACCGCGCAGTGCAGGCATTCGACTACCTTGCAAAGGGTGGTGACTGAGCGGTTACTCCAGCTTCATGCTATCGATGATTATCGCCAGCTCGCCGGATGCCCTCAGCCCTTCGATTTCACCGCGCATCTTCTCCGCTTCAGCGTCGTCTCCCGCCCCGACGATAAAGCTCAAGGGTTCGTCCCGGAACGTCGCATTGTCGGCAATCGCGAGATTGTTCGCCCTGATCATGGCCAAAAGGGTTTTCATTAATCTTGCACCAAACATAGTGTGCTCCTGCCAGAGGTTATTGGCTCAAAGCATTGGCTGGCGATCCGACCGGTGCCCCCTTGACCTTCTCCCGGATGCGCTGGACGACCGCATAAAACATGGGTACGAACAGGGGTACCAGGATTGAAGCCGCAACCATACCGGCGAACACGGCAGTGCCCAGGGAGCGGCGACTGGCGGCGCCGGCACCGGTGGCAATCACCAGGGGAATCACACCCAGCACGAAAGACAATGCGGTCATAAGCACGGCGCGCAGCCGCAGGCGCGCCGCCAGGACGGCGGCGTCGAAAATACTCAGGCCTTCTTTCTCGCGCTGCTCCTTGGCGAATTCCACGATCAGGATGGCGTTCTTGGTCGCCAGTCCCATCAGCAGCACGATACCCACCTGCATATAGACATCATTGTTGAGACCAGCCCAACTCTGCCCCAATACCGCCCCGAAGATCGCCAGCGGTACCGACATCAGCACCGGGATCGGGATGGACCAGCTCTCGTACTGGGCCACCAGGAACAGGAACACGAACACCAGGGCCATGCCGAAGATCATACCGCCCTGCCCGCTGGCAATGATCTCCTGGTAAGCCTGGCCGGTCCATTCGTAGGTATAGCCCTGGGGTAGCGTGGTATCGGCCAGGTTCTGCATGGCGTCAATGGCATCACCCGAACTGTAGCCGGCTGCAGCCGAGCCGTTGACCGTGATGGAACGGAAGATGTTATAGCGGCTTATCTGGTCTGGGCCGAACATCGGCTCGGCTTTCACAAGGGTGCGCAACGGCACCATCTCGCCATCGTTGTTGCGCACCTGAAGGCTGTAGATGTCTGAAGCGTTCTGGCGAAAAGGCGCGTCTGCCTGCACGAGCACCTGGTAAGTCTTGCCGAACTTGTTGAAATCGTTCGCGTAGGCTTTACCCGTGGTACTGGCCAGGGTGTCGAAGATGGAAACCAGCGGCACCCCCAGGCTCTTGGCCTTCTCACGATCGATGTCGAGATAGATCTGCGGCACCGAGGCCTTGAAGGTGCTGAAAACCGAATTCAACTGCGGGGTCTGGTTGGCGGCCACCGCCAGTCCTCCCAGCACGGAGGCCATATTCTGGGGCGTATCGCCGGCAGTCGATTGCAGAATGAACTCGAAGCCACCGGTATTGCCCAGCCCTGGAATCGGCGGCATGCGGAAGGGAAACACCGTGGCGAACGGCAGGGCGTTGAGTCGGGGGGTTACCGCATCGACAATGGCCTGCTCGTGGAGTTCGGGGCTGCCGCGCTTGGCCCAGTGATCGAGCACCACGATGGACAGGCCGGCATTCGAGGCGATGCCCTGTTTGATAATGCTGTAACCCGGAACGGAAATCACGTCGCTCACACCCGGCATCTCGGCGAGTATGGTGTTCACCTCGCGAATCGCTGTTTCGGTGCGCAGGAGTGACGCCCCTTCAGGCAACTGGGTGTCCACCATAAAAGACTTCTGGTCCTCCATCGGAACAAAGCCCGTGGGCATCTTGCCAAACAGGTAAACCGTCAATACCACCAGCACGCCGAACAGCAGCATAAAAAACGCACTGCGACGCACCATGGCTGATACCCAGCCGGTGTAGCCCGCGGTCAGCCGATCAAAGCCGCGATTGAAAGCCCCGAAAAAACCGGTGGTCCCCATCTGCCCGCCCTCAGGCTTTAACAGGGTGGAGCACAGCGCGGGGCTTAGAGTGAGCGCATTGAGCGAGGAGATACATACTGCGATAGAGATAGTGACCGCGAACTGGCGAAACAACTCACCGGTTAGACCGGGAACGAAGGCCAGGGGCACGAACACCGCCAGCAGCACCAGGGTGGTGGCGATAACGGCGCCCGATATTTCCTCCATGGCCTTGGCTGTTGCGGCTTTAGGCGAAAGACCTTCGCCCATGTGACGCTGGGTGTTTTCCACCACGATGATGGCGTCGTCCACCACGATACCTATGGCCAGGATGAGCCCGAACAGGGTTATCAGGTTGATGGAATAGCCCAGTGCCAACAGGCCCGCAAAGGTGCCTATCAAGGACACAGGAATAGCGATCGTCGGGATCATGGTGGAGCGCCAGTCCTGGATAAACAGGAATACCACCAGCACTACCAGAAGTACGGCGATAAACAGTGTCTCTATCACTTCGGCGACGGAGGCCTCCACGAACTCGGTCGAGTCGTAGGCGATGTCATAGACGAGGTCTTCCGGAAAGCGCTGCGCCAGCTTGTCCATTTCGGCGCGAACGCCCTTGGCCACGTCGAGAGCATTGGCCCCCGGGAGCTGGTAGATGGCCAGCACCACGCTGGGCTGGCCGTTGAACAGGCCATAGGCACTGTAGTTCTTGGAACCAAGCTCGATCCGGGCCACATCACTGAGCCTTACGCGTGCCCCGTCCTGTCCGACACGAATGATGACATCGCCGAACTCCTGCGGTGTGGACAGTCGGCCCTTGCTGCGGATGTTCCACTGGAACTGGGTGCCCGGGGCCGCCGGCGACCCGCCGATCTGTCCCGCAGCCACCTGCACGTTCTGTTCCCGCAGCGCCGCCATCACGTCATCGGTGGTGAGTTCGAAGCTTGCCAGTCTTTCCGGGTTCAGCCACACCCGCATGGCATAATCCTGAACGCCCAGGATCGATGCCTTGCCAACCCCTTCTACCCTGGCAATGGAATCGGTGACGTTGATATTCGCGTAATTGTTCAGGAACAGGGTGTCGTAGCTTTGATCGGGAGAGTACAGGTTGACCACCATCAGCATATTGGTGGACTGCTTGGTGGTGGTGACGCCCTGGCGCACCACCTCCTCCGGCAGCTCGGACATGGCCTGGCTGATCCTGTTCTGTACGTTGACCGTGTTGATGTCGGGGTCGGAGCCCACCTTGAAGCTGACGGTCAGGATATAGCTGCCGTCGTTGGCGCTGTTGGAGGACATGTAGATCATGTCATCCACGCCATTGATCTTGGACTCAATCGGCCCGGCCACCGTGTCCGAGATGGTCTCGGCATCGGCACCCGGATAAACGGCAATCACCTGCACCTGGGGTGGTGACAGCTCCGGATACAGGGCGACGGGCAGTGCCCCTATGGTCACCAGGCCGGCGATCGTGATGACGATGGATATGACAAAGGCAAACTTGGGCCTTTCGATAAAGAAAGCACTGA
>Ga0102815_10001017_pt1 | contig 17940 bp, 13 predicted proteins | sample ColrivemetaGS759_FD_79113 | JGI IMG/M metagenome (GOLD analysis project Ga0102815, IMG submission 79113) | Estuarine microbial communities from the Columbia River estuary - Ebb tide ETM metaG S.759 | ecosystem: Environmental > Aquatic > Marine > Intertidal zone > Estuary | place: USA: Columbia...
AATGTCTCACCATTAGGTGTTCCTTTTAACAGTTTAAATGGAAGCACTAACGATTTAATTAGAAACAACAGAATTGCTTCAAACAACGCTGGAAGTTCTTGTCCTAAAAAATTCTTAGCCTTAAGTCTAGATGAAAACGGAAGACCTCTTTGTACTGCATCAAAAAAATATCAGACAAAACAATTAGAATCCCTAAATGATGAAAACCTTAGCTCAGAAGAATATTTAAAACAACAACAGCAAATTACTGATAAAACTTGTTTGTGTGAAGGATTATCCAATTCAGCTTTCCTTAATTATAATATTGATAAAAAAGGTGAAGATCAAGGTGTTGCAATTTGCCCTGGGCCTAATGTTGCTTATTTCACTAAAGATTTGTCGTTAAAAGAAATGGTTAGTCATATTTATGGAAAAATAAACGTTATTGAAATGGATAATCGCCCACATATGTTTATTAAAGAATTAAAAATGTATGTAGATTATTTTTCAACTAAGGTTGATGAGTTTAAAGAATCATTTTCCGTAAAACAAGAAAAATATTTAAATACTTTTCAAAATAACATGAATGAAGGTATTGAATATTACCATCAATTATTTTCATCTTTTGAAATAAATAAGGAAGTTTTATTGAATGATTTAGAAAATTTAAAAAACGAATTTTTCAATATTAAAATTCCAATTGCAGAAAAAGTTTAAAATAAAAAAGGTCTTACTTTTAAAAGTAAGACCTTTTTTATTTTAAATAGTCATTGAAAAAATTCTGGTATCAGGCTTATTTTCAATTAGGCGAAGGTCAAAAGCCATACAAATATTCCGTACAAACATTCTACCTTCTTCCTTTACAGTTATTTTATTTTCAGAAATTTCAATTAAACCATCATCAATTATAGCTTTTAAACGCTGAATAATTTCAGATTTAACTTGAGCACCCAATCCTACATTCCACTCAGTTTCCAAATTACACATTAAATTTAAAATGTGTTTTCTAATTATTAAATCTTTTGCGGTTAATAAATGACCTCGAAAAATTGGTATAATACCTTGATTCACTTTTTTAGTATAATCATCAATATCTTTTTCATTTTGAGCAAAAGCATACCAAGAATCACTGATAGAAGACATTCCTAAACCAATCATCAATTCAGTTTTCCCAGCTGTATAGCCCATAAAATTACGGTGTAACTTTTTAGCTTCCATAGCTTCATGAAGTGAATCACTAGGCAAAGCAAAATGATCCATTCCTACTTCTACATAACCATTGTCAAAAAACAATTGTTTTCCTAACTCATATAAATGGCGTTTTTCGCTGTCCTTTGGCAAATCACTATCTTCAAAACCTCTTTGTCCAACTCCCTTTATCCAAGGCACATGAGCATAGCTATAATAAGCAATTCTATCCGGTTTTAAGGCAATGGTATTTTTAATAGTGGTTCTAATACTTTCTTCTGTTTGAAAAGGCAATCCAAAAATCAAATCATGACTGATAGATTCGTAACCTATTTTTCTAGATAAATCGTGTACTTTTTTAACCTGTTCAAAACTTTGAACTCTATGAATTGCTTTTTGAACTTTAGGATCGTAATCCTGTATCCCAAAACTATTTCTTCTTGAACCTAAATCATATAAGGTTTGTAGTTGTTCTTCGGAAGTTAAATTTGGATGACTTTCAAAACTAAAATCGAAGATTTCAAATTTATCTGCTCTTTTGAAAATACCATCTATCAGTTTTTTTAAATTTTCAGCTGAAAAAAAAGTAGGTGTTCCTCCTCCTAAATGAATTTCTCTAATTTTTGGTCTTTCAACTAATAAATCACAATATAAATCCCATTCTTTTAAAACAGTTTCTATGTAAGGTTGTTCAACTTCATGACGCTTGGTTATTTTTTTATGACATGCACAAAATGTACACAAACTCTCACAAAAAGGAAGATGAATGTACAAGCTAATTCCTTCAATATCATTACTTTCTACAAAAGATTTTTTAACAGTTGTTTTCCAATCTTCCAAGGCAATTCCTTCCTTGTCCCAAAACGGAACTGTAGGATAACTGGTATATCTTGGACCAGGAATATTGTATTTTTGAATTAAATTTGTCATATTATTAGTAGTGAGAAGTGAAAAGTGAGAAGTGAGAATCTACAGTCAAAGCAATTAAATACTTTTATCAAAAAATCTCAATACTCAAATCTAATATCTAATTATTATACTCTTTTACTGCATCAATAAATGCTTTGGCATTGTCTAACGGAATATTTGGTAAAATACCATGACCTAAATTTACAATGTACTTGTCTTTTCCAAAATTGTCAATCATTTTAGTCACCATTTTTTTTATCTCTTTTGGTGGCGACAATAAACGAGCTGGGTCAAAATTTCCTTGTAATGTGATTTTATCACCTGCTAATTTACGAGCCATTTGTGGCGTAATTGTCCAGTCAACACCCAAGGCAGACGCATTAGATTTTGACATTTCCTCTAACGCAAACCAACAACCCTTTCCAAAAGCAATTACTGGAGCCTCATCTTTAAGAGCTTCTATAATTTGGTTGATATATTTCCAAGAAAACTCCTGATAATCTACTGGAGAAAGCATGCCTCCCCAAGAATCAAAGATTTGAACAGCATTTACACCCGCCTTTACTTTTTCTTTTAAGTAAGCTATGGTGGTATCCGTAATTTTTTGAAGTAATGTATGTGCTAACTCAGGTTTTGTAAAACAAAATTCTTTAGCCAAATCAAATGTTTTTGAACCTTGACCTTGAACACAATAACATAAAATAGTCCACGGAGATCCCGCAAAACCAATCAATGGAATGTCATCATTCAGCATTTGCTTGGTCATTTTTATCGCATCCATTACATATTTTAGTTCAACCGTTACATCCGGAACTACAACTGCTTCCACATCTTTTTGAGTCCGAATAGGATTTGGTAACCAAGGTCCCACTCCATTTTTCATCTCAACTTCAATGTTCATCGCTTGTGGAATAACTAAAATATCAGAAAATAAAATAGCAGCATCCATTCCAAACCTTCTAATTGGCTGTACTGTAATTTCTGATGCCAATTCTGGAGTTCTACAACGTGTGAAAAAATCGTAATTATCTCTTATAGCTATAAATTCAGGTAAGTATCTACCCGCTTGACGCATCATCCAGACAGGAGGACGTTCTACTGTTTCACCTTTTAAGGCTCTTAAATATAAATCGTTTTTAATCATTCTTATTTCAGTTATTGGTTGTTAGTAGTTCGTTGTTGTTTTTGTTTCTTATTTCTCATAACTTAGAACTACATACTTTTATCTGCAACAGCTTTCATAGCTATATTAATCGCTGAACGTACTTTGTAAATATCTCTTTTAGTCATTGCTGTAGCTAAAAACCAAGCTTCAAATTGTGATGGTGGTAAAAACACACCATTTTCCATCATTTTCCAAAAGAATATTTTAAACTTATTAGTATCACTTGTTTGAGCTGTTTTAAAATCCACTACTTTTGTTTTAGTGAAAAACGGATTGATCATAGAACCAAATCTATTTACTTGTAACTCAATTCCATTTTCTTTAGCTGCAGCTAATAAAGCTCTTTCCAAAAAAGAAGCTGTTTTTTCAAAATCCTTATATGGATTTTGTCTTTTTAATTCTTTCAACGTTGCAATTCCACAAGACATGGCAATTGGGTTACCTGAAAGTGTGCCTGCCTGATACATTGGCCCTAAAGGCGCAACCATTTGCATAATTTCGTTTCTTGCACCATAAGCTCCAACAGGGAAACCACCTCCAATTACTTTACCTAAACAAGTAATATCTGCTTCAACACCTAACAATTCTAGCGCACCACCAAACTTAGAACGAAACCCTGTCATAACCTCATCAGCAATTAACAAAACACCACATGCTTTTGTTAAATCTCTTAGTTCTTCAATAAATTCTTTTGTTGGTTGAACAACTCCCATATTACCTGCTATTGGTTCAAAAATTACAGCAGCAATATCATCATGCTTTGCCAAATGTTTTTCAACACTATCAATATTATTATATTCAGCAATTAAAGTATTTTTAACCGCATCTTCAGGTACACCAGCACTTCCAGGTAAACTTAAAGTAGCTAAACCTGAACCTGCAGCAACCAACAAAGCATCTGAATGGCCGTGGTAACAACCTGCAAACTTTACTATTTTATCCTTTCCTGTAAAGGCTCTTGCCAAACGAATTGCACTAAAAACAGCCTCTGTACCTGAATTTACAAAACGAACTTTATCCATTCCTGGAAAAGCACTGCAAACCAATTCGGCCAAAATAATTTCACCTTCAGTAGAAGCACCAAAAGTATAACCATTTTTCATGTATTTTTTTACTGTTTTTTCAACAATACTGTTTCTATGACCCAAAATCATTGGGCCATATGATAAAACCATGTCAATGTATTCATTACCATCAACATCAATAATTTTACTTCCTTTGGCTCTATCTACAAAAATTGGAATACCTCCAACAGATTTAAAAGCTCTAACTGGCGAATTTACAGCACCAACTAAATGTTTTTTACCTCTTGCGTATAATTCTATGGACTTTTCTAATTTCATAATTTGTTCTTTTTTGGTGAATGAAAGGAGTCTAAATTACTTATCACCTCGACTCCGCTCAGTGACCAATTACCTTTCTTCTCAACGATTTTTATTTTCTCATCAATACTTTTGCAACATCTTTAGCAAAATATGTAATGATAATATCAGCACCTGCTCTTTTCATTGACAACAAACTTTCCATCATTACGCGCTCTCCATCAATCCAACCGTTTGCGGCGGCAGCTTTAATCATTGCATATTCACCACTAACATTGTAGCATGCAATTGGTCTATCAAAATTATTTTTTAAATCTCTAATAATATCTAAGTAAGATAATGCTGGTTTTACCATTAAAATATCTGCACCTTCTTGATCATCGAAAGTTGCTTCACGCATTCCTTCATCTCGGTTCGAAGGATCCATTTGATAGGTTCTCCTATCTCCAAATGTTGGAGCAGAATCAGCTGCATCTCTAAAAGGTCCATAAAAAGCTGATGAATATTTTACAGCATATGACATAATTGGAAGATTCGGAAATCCTGTATTATCCAATGCTTCACGAATTGTTGAAATCATACCATCCATCATTCCTGAAGGTGCAACCATATCAACTCCCGCTTTAGCATGTGAAATTACTTGTTTTGCAATATTTGGTAAAGTTGCATCGTTGTCAACATCATTGTCGTGAATAATCCCACAATGCCCATGACTTGTATATTCACAAAAACAAACATCCGTAATTACATATAAACCCGGATAATTTTTTTTGATAAAACGAACTGCTTGCTGCATAATTCCATTATCATTCCAAGTTTCAGAACCTTTTTCATCTTTTTTTGAAGGAATTCCAAACAATAAAACAGCAGGAATATCTAAGGCAACAACTTCATCTAGTTCTTTTGAAATTCTATCTAAAGAAAAACGTTTTATTCCCGGCATTGAAACAATTTCAGTTTCAATATTAGTACCTTCTTCAATAAATAAAGGATAAATTAAATCATCAATAGTCAATCTATTTTCTCTAACTAAACGACGAATATTTTCTGTTTTACGAAGACGTCTGGTTCTATTTATCATTGTTATTTCTTTTTGTTGAATCTTTAAATTGTGCACTTCGACTACACTCAGTGGCCAATAAAATTATTCTATTTCTTTAAAATATTCATTTACAGCTTCCAAAACACTTTCAACAGTAGAAACTTTTGAAATTATAACTTTTTCAAAGTGCTTTTTAGCTTCTGCTCCAGTTGTTTCACCAATACAAAAGGCAACACTGTTATTACTTGTTGAATTGTCTTTTAAATAACTTTCAATTCCTGTTGGACTGTAAAAAAGGATACCGTTGAACTTTTCTTCAATTTTTCGAGGTGTTAAAGCAGTTTGATAACATTCAACTTCATCAACAATTACATTATTTTTAGCTAAAATTGTTGGCAACTCATCTCTTCTTTTATTCCCGCAGAAAAAAGTAATACTGGTGTCTTTTAAGTTTTCAGCTAAATAATTGGCTAATTTTTCAGCATCGTTTTCAACATGTTTTACTTTACCAATTCTTTTTTCAATCAACCTTTTTGTTCTTCTACCAACACAATAAATATTTGTGAAATCCAATTCGGAAGGATCGAAATTACTCAAAACAGCTTCAACAGCATTTTGACTTGTAAACAACACATTTTCAATGTTATTTTTTACAACTACAGGCTTTAAACGGTTGTTTCTAATTGTTATAAAATCGCTACTAACAGCACCAACTTTTGAATTTAAACTATTGGTTTGTGTTAACGAAAGACTTTTTGTTGAATAGACCAAGATTGACTTTTCAACATCACTATGAACTGAGCGCATTAAATTTTTACCGCCACGGTCTAAAATATATTTAGCACCATATTCCCCTAAATCCCAAGCATTTTCTAACGGAACCGTTTTTGAAAATTCCATTTTATTTGTTCCATCTGGACTAAACAAAACACCTTTAAATTTAACTTCTTCTTTTATAATTAAAGCCAAGGCTCCAATTGGTGCTGTACAACCACCTTCTAACACTCGTAAAAAATCACGTTCAATTTTAACGCATTTGGCAGTCTCTTCGTGATTAATTTGTTTTACATATTCTATTAACTCTACATCTTTCTCTAAAGCTGCAATCATTACCGCACCTTGAGCAGGTGCTGGAACCATCCAATCTAAAATTAAATGCTCTTCTTGTGGAGGCAATAATTTTAATCTTTTCAATCCAATTTTAGCAAAAATAGCTCCATTCCAATCGTTTTCTTCCAATTTTCGCAAACGAGAATTCACATTACCACGCAAACCTACAATAGTATGATTTGGGTAACGATACAACCATTGTGCCTTTCGCCTTAAGCTTCCTGTAGCAATAACAGCATTTTTATCTGCAAAGAAATCCTCCCCATCTTTTAAAATCAACACATCGTTAAAATCGCCTCTTTTAAGAATTGCCGCCTGAACCATTCCTTTAGGTAATTTTGTAGGCACATCTTTAAATGAATGAACCGCAATATCAATTTCGCCATTTAATAAGGCTACATCTAAATTTTTAGTAAAAACACCTGTAATCCCTAATTCATATAAAGGTTTGTCTAAAACAACATCTCCAAGAGAATCTATTTTTATAATTTCGGTTTTACAGCCAAAATGTTCCAATTGTTGCGCAACAGTATTAGCTTGCCACATCGCTAAATCACTAGCCCGCGTACCAATTCTTATAATTTTATCCATTCTGTAATTCCGTAATTTCTGTATTAAATATTTTGCAAATTACATTTATGCTTTGATCTACCGCAGTATCATCATCTTTTAAATGCTTTACAAATTGTGTAGTTATTTTTTGAATCATTCTATTGGTTACAAACTCTGCTTGTTCAATATTAAAATTCTTTATTTTTTTTGAATGAAATGCAATTTCATCTTGTTGAATTAACTGAAGTGATTCCTTTAAAGCATTCACTGCAGGCACAAATTTACGGTGTGAAATCCAATCGTTAAATTCAGCTTTATATTTACCAATTATTGCTTCTGCTTTTGGAATCTCACTTTTTCGCGTTTCAATTGTTTTATCTGTTATTTTAGAAAGCTCATCAACATTAATCAATGTAATACCATTAATTTCCTTTACAGCAATATCAACATTTTCAGGCATCGATAAATCTAAAATTAACAATTCTTGCCCAGCTTTTAAATGCTCTTTGGTAACAGTTGGAACACTAGCTCCGGTAGCAACAATTAAAATATCGGCTTCATGAATTTGTTCCTTTAAACTTTCAAAATTTCCAACTTTTACTTCTGGATGAACTTCAACAAAACCCAATGCCGTTTCACGAGTTCTGTTAATAAGTGTAATTTGTTTATTGGTAGTATAGTTCAATACATTTTTACAAGTATTTTTACCAATCTCACCCAAACCATAAATAAGAATTTTTTTATCTGTATGATTGGGAACATTTTCAACAATATACTGAATTGCAGCATATGCTACTGAAGTAGTTCCAGAACTCAGTTTGGTGTTATTTTTCACATCTTTACTCGCCTGTAAAACCAAATTCATCAATCGCTCCAAATAAGCATTTGTTGTGTTTAATTTTTTAGCAAGCTTGAAAGATTCTTTTAACTGACAAACAATCTCATAATCACCTAAAATCTGACTTTCTAAACCTGTACCAATATTAAACAAATGGTTCACAGCGTCGTTATTTTTATAAACATTTGAAACATTTATAAAGTCTTCAACACTCCCATTTGAATATTTCACCATCAAACTAATTAATTCAAAAGGGTGTTTTGCAAACCCTGTAATTTCAGTTCTATTGCAAGTTGACAAAACAAAAATTCCGTCAATTCCTTTTTGTTTGGCCTCTTTTAAAAGTGATTTTTGATTTTCTTTGGAAATGCTAAAAGCACCACGCACTTTAACATCTGCCTTTTTATAACTTATACCTACATTGTATAATTTTGTAGGTAGGGTTTCTTGATTCATAAAATTAGTTTTACCAATAAGTATCGACAAAAGTACAAAGATTAAATGCTACAAAATATCGCAATAAGTACTTTTATTATCGACATAAGTTATTCTTATTTATTTAGAATATTTCTAAATAAAGTAAATTTTAGCAAAAGAATGACATTTATCAGTAAATTTAAGCCCTATAAAAGATGATATTTATCATATATGTGATAAAAATATTACTATTTACATTAAATAATTTATTGTACTTTTACCGTAATTTTATTACTAATTCATAAAAATACTTTATGAAAACCGATTTAGAAAACTATAAAAACATCGACAAAAGCACTCATTGTATTTTTGCAGAAAAAGACACTTTTAAAGTACTGCAATTCAATAACTTATTAGACACTAATGAGCTATTTAAAATAAAACTAGAAAACAATTATATTCAGTTGTTTTTTTGTAACAACAAAGAATGTAGAATCGCTTTTAACATGGAACATTGTGCCATTAACTTAAATTCTGGGGGCTCAAGTATGGTCTATTTTAAAGACGAAGAAATGAATGTACTATTTAATTTACCTCCAGATTGTGAATTAATTGTAATCTTAATTTCAATTGAATACTTCCACTCATTGTTTTCAATTGAAGGCAATTTTTTATTTAACTTTAGTAGTTTCAAAACGGGAAAACCAATTATTGAACCGAAAGAAATAAGTTCAACAATACGATTAATATTGAGTCAGTTAACATTTCAGCAATCTCCAAAATCGCTTCGCTCAATTTATATTAAAGGAAAAGTTTTTGAATTGTTAAGTTATTATTTTTCAACAACTTCTGAAGGTGAAAATGAATCGTGTCCATATATTGATAACGAAGAGACAGCCAGCAAAATAAAACGCGCAAAAGAATTGATTATAAAAGACATGAATAATCCACCTTCACTTCCTGATTTAGCAAAAGAAGTTGGATTGAATATTAAAAAATTAAAAACCGATTTTAAAGAATTTTACGGTGTTCCAGTTTTTACTTTCTTACTAAATTATAAAATGGAACTTGCCAAAAAATTATTATTGGAAAAGCAATTGAATGTGAATGAAATTGGACTGAATTTAGGATACAGTACATCTAGTCATTTTATTACCGCGTTTAAAAGAAAATTTGGCATTACACCAAAACAGTACACAAAATCTTAAGCAAATGAAAGGAGCATTATTAGTAAATTTAGGTTCGCCAAACAGCACATCGGTTAAAGATGTAAAAAACTATTTAGATGAGTTTTTAATGGATAAAAGAGTGATTGACATTCCATATTTGGTTCGTGCATTTGTTGTAAAAGGAATTATCTTAAACACACGTCCAAAAAAATCGGCAGAAGCTTATAAAAAAATATGGTGGGATGAAGGATCTCCATTAATTGTACTTTCTGAAAGGTTACATAAAAAAGTACAAACACAAACCGACATCCCCGTTGAATTGGCTATGCGTTACGGAAATCCTTCAATAAAAAGCGGCATTCAAAAATTAGCTAACAAAGGTGTTACAGAAATTTATTTAATTCCATTGTATCCTCAATTCGCTATGGCAACAACCGAAACGATAGTAGTTTTAGCGAATCAAATTATTAAAAAACAGTTCCCAAATATTAAAATAATCGACGTTCCTGCTTTTTACAAACAACCAGACTATATTGAAGCTTTAAGTAACAGTATTAAAAAACATCTGGAAAAAACAAAACCCGACCATTTATTATTCTCATATCATGGCGTTCCTGAACGACATATAAAAAAGAGTGATGTTACAAAATCACATTGTAAAATTGACGGCAGTTGCTGCAATAGTCCTTCAGCCGCACATGAATTTTGTTACCGTCATCAATGCTATGAAACAACTAAATTGGTTGCTGATAAATTAAATTTAAATGAAGGCTTTTTTAGCACATCTTTTCAATCGCGTTTGGGAAGAGATCCTTGGCTTCAACCATATACAGATAAAACAATTGATGATTTTGCTCAAAATGGAGTGAAAAATTTAGCTGTAGTTACACCCGCTTTTGTATCAGATTGTTTAGAGACCTTGGAAGAAATTGGGATGGAAGCCAAACATTCTTTTAAAGAAAATGGTGGAATTGATTTTTCAACAATTCCATGTTTAAACGATGATGATGCGTGGGTAAAAACACTTGCGAGCTGGATTAACAATTTTGCCAAAGTTTAAAAATGGCATATTTATACTTAAAATCACTTCATATAATTTTTATAACAACCTGGTTTGCAGGCTTATTTTACATTATAAGATTATTTATTTATTATAAAGAAGCAGACGAAAAACCTGAATTAGAACGTCAAATTTTAACAAAACAATACTCTTTAATGATCAAACGGTTGTGGTACATTATTACTTGGCCTTCAGCAGTTTTAGCAACATTTTTTGCGGTTTGGTTATTAATTTTACAACCCTATTGGCTTCAGGAAAGCTGGATGCACATAAAATTAACTTTTGTTGCTGCGCTTTTCGCATACCATTGGTCTTGTCAAATCCTTTACAATCAGATTAAAAAAGGCGCTTTAAAATATTCATCTTTTGCATTAAGAATCTGGAATGAAGTTGCCACCATTATATTATTTTCCTGCGTTTTTTTAGTGGTTTTAAAAAGTACTTTTGATTGGATTTTTGGAGTTGTTGGTATTGTAGGCATTTCAATTTTATTAATGCTCGGTATAAAATTATACAAAAACATTCGAAAGAAAAAGACCTGGTAAAAGCAACTGTATTTAACCGAATTTCTTCATCAAGATAGTATATTTCAAAATATGGAACACTACTGATTTTAATCATCCATTAGACTGATAACCATCATTTTACTTTATTTTATCTTAAGATATCTTTATGTATTAAACAATTAAATTATAAAGTGATGAAAAAGTTATTATTATTTTTAAGTATTTGTTTGATTGCAGCCAGTTTTAATTCCTGCAACAATGATGATGACAATAATTCAACTGATCAGATTATTGGAAAATGGAGGGTTAACCAATTATTTATAAAAATAGATGGGCAGTATGAAGATGATTTACTTACGGAATGTGACAAAAAGTCAACCATTCAATTTTTTGAAAATGGTACATATCAATTAAATGTATTTGAATTTAACGACAATGAAAGTATTTGTGTTGCTCAAGAAACTATTAATGGAACTTGGGAAAATTTGGACGACCATTCATACAATTTAGAAGATTTTGAAATTCCAGGAATTACTTTATCCTTGGAAGTTAATGTCACTTTCGATAACAATAAAATGATATTGACATTATCGGGAACTATGAATTTTGAAGGGGAAGAGATTGATGTCATGGTAAAGATAATTTTTATTGATAATGATGATTTTAAACCTGACAATATTATTGGAAAATGGCAGTTAGAAAAAGAAATTGAAAATGGGATTGAACATGAGCTAACAGAATGTGCAAAAAAAATGAACATACAATTTTTTGAAGATGGCATTTATGAAGAAAAAGATTTTTACAACGAAGGTCTTGAATGTATTACTGATGAGGTAAAAAAGGGTAATTGGAAAAATTTAGGAAACAATATGTACGAAATAACTGATATCGATGTTCCTGAAATCAAAGTAACTTTTGAAAGTGCTAATACTAAAATGATTGTGGAATTCTCTGAAACAATAGATAACATTACACATACTGAAAAATTGATTTTTATCAATGTGAATTCATAAAAAATTAAAAAAAATCAGAATTAGATTTGTGGAAAATTTGCTAATCCAATAATTTCTTTAGCAGTAAACTAATTATTTTTCATTATTTCAGTATAAATCACTCCATAAAACGCAAGATTTACACTGTTTCATTGAAAATACAATATTCTGAATATCAATGAATTATAGTTATATCGTGACATAAATCATAGATAACTCGAATACGTTTTCGTATTTTTATAGCATTCTAAATTTCACTTTATAATTATATTTTATGAAAAAACTTTTATTAGGTAATGAAGCTTTGGCACAAGGCGCAATAGATTCCGGAATATCAGGTGTTTACGCATACCCAGGAACACCTTCAACAGAAATTACCGAATATATACAACACTCAAAAATAGCGACGGAATTAAATATTCATTCGCAATGGTCGGTAAATGAAAAAACCGCAATGGAGGCTGCACTCGGGATGTCATATGCAGGAAAAAGAGCGATGACCGTAATGAAACATGTAGGTTTAAATGTTGCTGCTGATGTTTTTATGAACATGGCGGTTTCAGGCATTAATGGAGGATTGGTTGTTGTAGTTGCTGATGACCCTTCAATGCATTCATCACAAAATGAACAGGATTCTCGCAATTACGGAAGATTTGCTATGATTCCAATTTTAGAACCATCCAATCAGCAAGAATGTTATGATATAACAAAATATGCTTTCTATTTATCTGAACAATTAGGTCTTCCTGTAATGATTAGAATGGTAACGCGGTTGTCACATTCAAGGGCTGGAGTTGAAATTGGTAAAAGAATAGCTCAAAACATCATTCGATTGCCTAAAAACCCACATCAGTTTCAATTAATTCCTGTACACGCAAGAAACGGGTATCAGCATTTGATAGATCTTCAAAGTGACACAAGAGAAAGTTCTGAAAATAGTTTTTTCAATTCTTATATTGATGGTCCAAATATTTCTATGGGAATTATTGCTTCAGGAATTGCTTATAATTATTTAATGGAAAATTTTGATGATGAAGATTGTCCTTATCCAATTTTAAAAATTTCTCAATATCCATTACCTAAAAATTTGGTTAAAAAACTTTTTAATAAATGCAAAAAAGTATTGATTTTAGAAGATGGATATCCTTTTATAGAAGAGGTGCTTTCTGATTACTTTGGAGAAAGTAAAAAAATAATGGGAAGATTAACTGGGCATTTAAACCGTGTTGGGGAATTAAACCCTGATAATATTTCAAAAGCTTTAGGTTTTGAAGTGAAAATCACATCTGAAATTCCAAAAATTGTATCAGGTCGCCCACCAGAACTATGCATTGGATGTGCACACAGAGATTTGTTTGAAGCCATCAATCAGTTAAAAACGGAAAACAACGACCAACAGGTTTTTGGTGATATTGGTTGTTCAGCATTAGGTGCACTTACACCATACCAAAGCATAAACACATTAATTGATATGGGTGCTTCAATAACAATGGCAAAAGGTGCTGCCGATGCTGGAATTCATCCTTCAATTGCAATTATTGGAGATTCAACTTTCACCCATTCAGGTATGACTGGATTGCTTGAAGCAGTTATTGAAAACACACCCGTTACCATTATAATTTCTGATAATTCTGCTATTGCAATGACTGGCGCTCAAGATTCGTCAGCTTCTGGTAGAATTGTTAATATTTGTAGAGGCATTGGTGTTGATGAAAATCATTTAAAAATTATTACTCCGCTTCATAAAAATTTAAACGAAAATATTGATTTAATTAGAAATGAAATCGATTATAAAGGTGTTTCAGTTGTTATAGCACAAAGACCTTGTGTTCAATTATCAAAAGAACAAAAAGACAGACTGAACGAACTAAAAAAAGTATCATTAAATTAAAAATTAACATGAAAACAAATATTATATTAGCAGGTGTTGGCGGACAAGGAATTTTAACAATTGCAGCAGTTATAGATACCGCGGCACTTGCCAGTAACTTAAACATAAAACAATCGGAAGTGCATGGAATGAGTCAGCGTGGTGGTGCAGTACAATCGCATTTACGCATTTCAAGTAAAGAAATACATTCAGATTTAATTCCACTTGGAAAAGCAGACATTATCATTTCCGTTGAACCTATGGAATTATTACGCTATATTCCATATTTAAAAAAAGATGGATTGTTGGTGACGGATTCAAACCCATTTGAAAACATTGCAAATTATCCGGAGTTAAAAGAAATATTTTCTGAAATTAAATCGCATCAAAACAGCATTTTAATTGACGCCAAACAAATAGCGAAAGATTTGGGTAATACAAAAGCAACAAATATGGTGTTACTAGGTGCAGCAGCTTCTCATCTTCCATTAAGTGATGAAAGCCTACAACAAGCCATTCAAACACTTTTTGAACGTAAAGGTGAACGCATTGTAGCTAAAAATTTGGAAGCCTTTATAAAAGGAAAAGAAATTGCAACTGAAACCGTATCATAATCAGAATTTAATTCATGCTAAACGAAAAATTACTAAATCCAAAAAGCATAGTTGTAATCGGTGCTTCAAATAATACACAAACGCCTGGCGGAAGGGTTTTAAAAAATCTAATTGACCATAATTTTAAAGGTGAATTAATTACTGTGAACCCAAAAGAAAATAAGGTTCAAGGTGTCAAATGCTATCAAAATATTACTGAAATACCACAAGTTGATGTTGCAATAATCGCCATTTCTGCAAAATTCACGTTAGAAACCGTAAAAGTTTTATGTGAAGAAAAAAACACAAAAGGGTTTATTATTTTTTCTGCTGGTTTTAGTGAAAAAGATGCTGAAGGTAAAATATTAGAAGACCAAATTGTAGCGATAATAAATGCTGCTGGCGGTACTTTATTAGGGCCCAACAATATTGGAATTATTAACCAAAATTATACAGGTGTTTTTACAACTCCAATTCCAAAATTAGATCCAAAAGGTGTTGATTTTATTTCTGGCTCAGGCGCAACAGCAGTTTTTATAATTGAGTCGGCAATGGCAACAGGACTCACATTTTCAAGTGTTTATTCTGTAGGTAATTCCGCGCAAATTGGCATTGAGGAAGTATTGGAACATTTAGATGAAACTTTTAACGAATCAAGTTCAAAAGTAAAATTACTTTATATTGAAAGTATTGAAAATCCACAAAAATTATTAAAACATGCTACTTCCCTCATTCAAAAAGGATGTAAAATTGCAGCCATAAAAGCGGGAAGCTCATCAGCTGGAAGTAGAGCTGCCAGTTCTCATACAGGGGCCTTGGCAAATTCAGATGATGCTGTTGATGCCTTATTTAAAAAAGCTGGAATTGTTAGATGCTTTGGAAGAAACGAATTAATTACGGTTGCTTCTATTTTTATGCATCCTGAGCTAAAAGGGAAAAATATTGCAATTATTACTCATGCTGGCGGACCAGCAGTTATGTTAACTGATACATTATCTAAAAACGGATTAAATATTCCTGAAATTAAAGGAAAAGAAAGTGTTGAGTTGTTAGAACAACTTTTTGAAGGCTCTTCTGTTTCAAACCCAATCGACTTTTTAGCAACTGGAAATGCTGAACAATTGGCAACTATTATAGATTATTGTGAATATAAATTTGATGAAATTGATGCAATGGTTGTTATTTTTGGAAGTCCTGGTTTGTTTGAAGTTTATGATGTTTATAACGTACTTCATCAAAAAATGCGCTCTTGTAAAAAACCAATTTTCCCAATATTACCTTCAGTTGTAAATGTAAAAAACGAAATTGAAAATTTTATTTCAAAAGGAAATATCAATTTCCCTGATGAAGTTGTGTTTGGAAATGCTTTAGGAAAGGTTTTTAATACTCTCAAACCAAAAACTTATCAAAACACTTTCTTTGATATTGATAAAATTACCATTAGAAATATAATTAACACAGCCGAAAACGGTTATTTAAAACCCAATCAAGTGTCTGCATTATTGACCGCTGCAAAAATACCAATTGTTTATGAGGCGATTTGCAAAACCCAACAAGACTGCATTGAAATAATAAAAAAAACAAGGTATCCGGTTGTAATGAAAGTTGTTGGTCCTATTCACAAAAGTGATGTAGGTGGTATTGTTTTAAATATAAATTCTGAAGAAAAATTATCAGAATCGTTTAATAATTTAATGCAAATTGAAGGTGCTGCTGCTGTTTTAATTCAACCAATGAAAAAAGGAATTGAATTATTTGTTGGCGCAAAAAAAGAAGATGCATTCGGACATTTAATTTTATGTGGATTGGGAGGTATTTATATTGAAGTGTTGAAAGATATTCAAACTTGTTTATCTCCAGTTTCAAAAAAAGAAGCTTCAAAAATGATTAAACAATTAAGATCTTATAAAGTCATACAAGGTATTAGAAATCAAGAAGGTATTAATGAAGTTATATTTGCAGAAATAGTTGAAAAAATATCTTGTTTGCTGACAATTGCTCCTGAAATTATTGAATTAGATTTGAACCCATTATTAGGAAACTCAAAAGAAATTTTTGCTGTTGACGCTCGAATTAGAATAGAAAAAAATTAAGATTGATTTATTAGTTCTACTTGGCCGCGTTTTAATGAACTGGTACTTCCAATTAAAAAATTTGTTTTACGAGGGTGTATTTTAAAAGACACCCTTTCGTTTTTTAAAACTTCAAAATGTTCAATTATTTTTTTATTCGTAATTGTAGTATTGTCAAAAACTATTGTGTCAATGTTATTGTTTTTAATAATCTCTTTTATTTGCTCATAATCATTTAATAAAGATTCACTAATCAATAAATAATTTTTATTCAAATAATTAACAATCTGCTCCTCTTTTCCAAAATAAAGTACATTAAAAACAGGGTGTTCGTTTTCTTTAAACTGAATGAATTTAAAATATTTCATTAAAAACCAAAATTCAATTCCAAAACTCATTAAAAAATCATAAACACGATTTAATTTAAAGTGTTTTCTGTAAAATATTTTCATTGCATCATGAAAATATTTTAAATACTTCACATCTTTTTTAGTACTTTCACCTTTATAATGAACAATTTGTGTTTCAGCAAAGTAATAATTTTGATATCCTTTTTTCAAAACTTTAAAGCTTAAATCTATGTCTTCTCCGTACATGAAATAATCTTCATCAAAACCATGTACTTCTTTATAAGTTGCACTTTTTATCAGCATAAATGCACCAACTAAAATTTCAACTACACCGGTTTCATTTTCTTCTAAATGTGCAGCATAATATTTCCCTGTTTGCTTGCTTGAAATTCCAAAAAGTTTATTGAAAGAAACTTGAGGTGTTGGTATTCCCCTCTTACTTTCAGGTAAAAAATTTCCCGCGCCATCAATAAGTTTCACACCTAAAATCCCCAAATTTGGTTTTGTCTTTGCAAAATCTAAAATTTTAGTAAATGTGTCTTCCGCAACTATTGTATCAGGGTTCAAAACAAGGACATACTCTCCTTTTGCCAACGCAACACCTTGATTATTTGCTTTTGAAAAACCAGTATTTATATTGTTTTGAATAAGTTGTATTTCTGGAAATTTTTCTTGAAGCATTTTACAACTTCCATCTGTAGAATGGTTATCAACAACAATAACTTCAACTTTTAAATTGTCTGACGCCGCTTGAATACTTAGAATACATTGTTCTAAAAAATATTGCACATTATAATTTACAATAA
>Ga0102815_10001021_pt1 | contig 17894 bp, 13 predicted proteins | sample ColrivemetaGS759_FD_79113 | JGI IMG/M metagenome (GOLD analysis project Ga0102815, IMG submission 79113) | Estuarine microbial communities from the Columbia River estuary - Ebb tide ETM metaG S.759 | ecosystem: Environmental > Aquatic > Marine > Intertidal zone > Estuary | place: USA: Columbia...
ATTCACCTCGGGTATCGATCCGGATATGTTTATCCGCTTCCTGGATACACCAGAGCGTATCGTGTTGGAATTCACCCCGGAAATGTCGATTCCCTTTGACGGTGACAAGATGGCCCAGGGTACCGCAGAGGCCTACGCCACATTTGCCGCAGAAGATGCCAAAAAGCAGGTCAGTCCCGATTAGTTCGGTGCTGCCTCCAGCTGTGCGGCGCAGCTACCCTGGATCTCGCCGTTGATGTACTTGTCCAGGGTCTGGTGAAAGTGGCGGATACGCACCTCGTGGTAATTGGAGAGCACCAGCTCCCGGGACTCCACATTGTGCATGCCTTTCTGGATCTTTGGCATATTGAACAGGTCCTGGTCAAAAATGCTGCCCAATGACTCGCCCAGTTCCGGCGCTTCAGAAAACAGTTCGTTCTCACCCAGGCGGCGCACGGGTACATCCGCTGGCCGCGGGGCTCCGGTGGGCAACTGGCACAGCACCATCACCTCCATCAGCGCGGTGGTGTGATCATCGCCATTGGGGCGGAAGCGATACGTAATATTCGGATGAAAACCCGCCCAGGGAGCGAAGTTGGGAAAGATCGAGTAGAGAATGGAGTCCATCCTCTCGGAATTGGTGGCAAAACTGGCGAGCTCCCGGTCGTGATTCGGGCTGAACGCCTCCGAGTTGCGCTGACCGATATACTCCCGGGCAGTCATACCCTCGGGCACCTCGGCTTCGGTGGGCCTTGCCACCATGGCGGATACACCGAACATAGTGTCGGCCACGTCCTGGTGCGATACGTTTTTCAGATGGAAGCTGGGCACACCCAGGGCGGTGATGGTGCGGCTTATATGATCACCCCAGACATCGTACTGTGAGTCAGCATCATCGGTGTATTTGAGAATCTGCGGGTGGGTTGCAATCGCGTGGTAGGACTCAATAAAGGCTTCCCATCCTATCTTCCAGTTGCAGGGGATTACCTTCTCCACGTGGATCATCTTGTAGGCGTTTTCCGGCTTCCAGCGCTCAAAGTGGGAAGGCAGAACACCGAGGTAGTCGTGCAGCTCCGGTGCGCCCCGGTCCATATTGATAAACACCCACCCTCCCCAGGTATCGACCTTTACCTCGGGCAGGCCGAATTTGTCCTTCTCCACGTGGGGGAAGTCCCAGCCACAGGGTGCGCCCCGGAACTCACCGTCCAGCTCCCAGGTAAAGGCGTGGTAGGGACAGCGGAAGCTTTCGTAGTTGCCATTGTCATCCACCAGTTGACGCCCCCGGTGCAGGCAGCCATTTTTATAGGCCTTGAGATCACCGCCCTGGGTGCGGGTAACAATGATCGAGAAGCGGGCGATGTCATAGACAAAGGTGTCGCCTGAGCTGGCAATCTCGGTCTCGCGGCACACCGCCTGCCAGGTCTTTTTCCAGACGTGTTCGACCTCTTTTTCGTGAAACTCCCTGCTGAGGTAGCGATCTACGGACAGATTTTCACTGCCCAGATAGGGGTTGGTGTTCTCCCTGAGGCAATCGGGTACCGGGTTAACTTCCGTATCAAGGAGCTCCTGGTAGGAACGACCGGGAGAGCGGGCCAGGATGTCACCCTCATTGGTGGTGTTTTTGTTATCCATACTCTCTACTCTTCGGACAGAAGTTCACGGACGGAACCAGGACGACATCGCCATCGACCTGGTTGCATCGTCAACTGCCTGGACGCCAGGTACCGTGAAAACCGGCCGGCACACAGTGCGACAGGTGGACTTTCGCCAGGGGACCCTGCGCTACCTGCAGCGCGTCGAAGATAAATAGGCTACTGGTGCGGGTGTCAAAACTGGTCACCACCGCAAGCAAATACCCCTCGCCCTCTGCAGAGTCTGCGGACTTTGGCACAAACAAGGCCTCGGAGGTCATCGCCTGCCCGCAGGAGAAGCGATCCACAGCGCCGGTCTCGTGGTCGAAGTGTCCTATCGTATTGAATAACTGGTCATTCATCTCCAGACCGCTGGAGAGATTACCGTCGGGCGAGGTATACCAGCCGTGCCGATAGGCGCTGCCCGTGAAACGTGGGTCACACTGGGGGAACTCCGATTCAAAGTCATCAATGCGCACAAATTCGACCCTGGGCTGGGCGGCATTCATGTCGATGGTCCAGCGCGTGAGGTGAGGCTCAGTCTTGCCGGTGGAACCCCCATCCACCGTGGGAAACAGGGGGGCGTGGTCCATCTGGCAGGCGTCGACAGTGATCACACCATTACTGTCAAACCCGTTCATAAAATGAAAGGCGAAGGCCAGGTCCATATCCAGCCAGCGAATATCCTCGGCGCTGCCCCCGTGGCGCGGCAAGACGCCGATGTGCATACCCTTTTCGGGCTCCCAGGCGAAGGGAGGCCCACCTTCCATGGCCCGCTCCAGGCTGCCGCTGATCGGCATAACGGGGATCACAATGTAGTTCTCGGTGATCACGAAGTCGTGCACCATCGAAGAATACGGAGTGGGAATGTGAATACTCTCGGTAAGAACGCCAGCAGCATTCACCTTGTGCACCATGACATCCGCGGCGAACGGCCCGGTGGCCATATAGGCAAAAAACACCATCTCACCTGTGGCTGGATCAACCTTGGGATGGGCCGTCATGGCCGTGTGCAGCTTGCCGCGGAAAGTCCAGCTACCGATGGAATCCAGTGTCTGGGGGTCCAGCTCGTAGGGAGCATGCCCCTCTTCCATGGCCAGCAGCCTGCCGCCGTGCCACACCAGGGCTGTATTGGCCAGGCCCTCCTTGTCCACCAGCACAAAATCGCTGTATTCGGGCTCACAGTCGAAGGGATTCATGGCATTTACAACCGCCTTGCCTTCCCTGTCCTCTATTTTCCATTTCGCAGTGCGCACCCAGCGATTGCGATAATCCACCTTGCCGTTGGCGATATGGAAGGCATGCACCATGCCATCGCCGGCAAACAGGTGGTATTCCCCGCGTGGGCTGAAGCGCTGATTGGGCCCGTTGCGGTAGAGGCTACCCTGCAGGTCTGCCGGAATCTCACCTTCAACAATCAAATCGCGGGCGTCACACTCCATCTGGAGGGGTCCCCAGGGGAAATGCAGGAAAGTATTGTCGGCGGGCATTGGCTGAGCCATGGCGTTCCTCTATATAAAAACCGGTTCGGGTAAACTACAGTAGCGCCAGAATTAAAATCAGTCAATTCTGTTTGTTTTTAAAATCGAGGTTTGATACTGTTAATCGGTGTTGCATTTGCCCGCCCAAAATTGACGTCGGGCGGTACCCTATAATAAATTCAGGTACTGATAATATGGGTCATACCCGGTCGCTTCTTACTCTCGCGGCGTTGGTCGCCTGCCTGCACACACCGCAATTGCTGGCGCAAGCGGACGAACCCACCCCCGCCCCCCAGCCGGAGGAAAACCCGCTGGTACTGGAAGAGGTGCTGGTGACCGCCAGTCGCCGGGTGGAGAACCTGCAGGATGTTGCCATGTCCGTATCGGCCTATTCTGCTGACTTCCTAAAGGATTCCGGGGTCAATCAACTCACAGACCTGGAACAATATACCCCCAACCTGATGATTACCCCGGGCGCAGATTCCCGCTCTACCTCGGTGAGAATTCGCGGCATCGGCTCGGTGGGCACCAACACAGGTATCGATCCCAGTGTTGGCCTGTTCATCGATGGAGTGTACCAGGGCCGAGCGGGGATGAGCATCAGCGACCTGATCGATGTGCAGCGTATTGAAGTGCTGCGCGGTCCCCAGGGCACCCTGTACGGTAAGAATACCGCCGCGGGGGCTATCAGTATCATTACCGCATTGCCCACTGACGAATTCGAATCAATGGTCGAAATAGGCTACGACAGCAATGAAAAAGCTGAACTGCGCGGCATGGTCAATTTCCCCCTGGGCAACTCCGGCAACGCTATGCGTTTGTCCGCCTTCGGCATCGATGGCGACCATCTGTACAAGAACACCTACACTGGCGACGGCCTCAATAACGCCAACAAGTGGGGCGCCAGGTCGCGAATCCTGTTTGACCTCGATGAGAAAGCGGGCAACGGCGGCTTGGGCACCCTGGTTGTCAGCCTTGACTACACCAAAGAGGATACCGACTGCTGCGCCTTCGCCGTCATCGATTACAACGGCCTGTCCACCCTGAATGCCCCTATAACCAATAACCCGTCCGCCCAGTGGCAGGAGGCGCTCGGCCTCAACGCCGCGGGCCGGCCCATTTTCCAGTACAAGGCCTTCGAGGATACCGCGGGTTTCAAACCGCCCAAAGCGGATCCCTTTGGCGATGACTACTGGTTTGACGGCGAGTTAAGGAACAAGGTCGAGGTGGGCGGCGTGGCCGCCGAGTGGAACAAAGACCTGGCCGACGACCACACCGTGACCTTTATCAATGCCTGGCGCCACTACGAATCCGACAGCGGCTATGACGGTGAATTCACCGCCTACGATGCAGTATTGGGCACCACCGACATTACACTGGACCAGTACTCGTCAGAACTGCGCTTCACCTCGGCTGGAGGCCAGACTTTCGAGACCCAGGGCGGGCTCTATGGCTACTACTCAGACATGGATGCCCTGGGCACGTTTTATATGAGTGACCAGCTGGCCGATAATATTGGCTTTGGTTTCCTGTTCCCCGACGGCTCGGTCAATATTGACGATAACACCTACAAAACCACCAGCTTTGCCGCCTTTGGCCAGGTCGTGTGGAACTATAGCGAAAAACTCAGCGCCACTTTGGGACTGCGCTATACCTGGGAGAAAAAGGAGCGCGAGGGCACTCAACACACCATACCAACCATAGGGTTCGATATTCCGCCCATAGCGGGGCCGGATATCAGTCTTGATGACAGCCGCACAGACTCCGACGCATCACCGTCGCTCAACCTGCGCTACTTCTTTAATGAGGATGTCATGGGCTACGCCCTGGTCAGCCGCGGCTTCAAGTCCGGCGGCTTCGACCAGCGCAGGGTTGTTTCCGACTCCAACGGCGAATTTGACCCGGAGAAAGCCACCAACTACGAGCTGGGCTGGAAGAGCAGCTGGGCCAACCGCCGGCTGCAGTTCAATGGCACCCTGTTTTACGTGGACTATGAGGACTTCCAGGCCCAGAGCTTCGACGGTTCCAGTATCCGGGTGGTCAACGCCGGCGACCTGCAAAGCTACGGTGCCGAACTCGAATTGACCTTCATACCCATTGAAAATGCCACCGTGGGCAGCGCAATCGGTTACAACAAAGCGGAATACGGCTCCTTTGACAAAGGCCAGTGCACCGTGGAACAGACCTTTGAACAGTACTACATCACCGATGGCGCCCAGGGCGGGGCACCTGGAACGTCCGCCATTTGCACCCAGGACCTGGGAGGAGAGGCGCTGGACAACGCACCCGAGTGGACCGTGAGTTCCTATGTCCAATATGACATGGAACTGGGCGAAAACCTTGACGCCATCGTGCGCCTCGAGCACAGCTATATCGACAACTACTTCCTCGACCAGGACCTGGACCCCAACCTGGTAAACGACGAGGTAAACCTTATCAACCTCAGGCTGAGCTTGACCAACGACAGCGGCGATTGGGAAGTGGCCCTTTGGGGTCGCAACCTGCTGGACGAGCAGTACTATTCCTATGGCATAGATATACCCACCATCGGCGGCTATGCCGGCATTACGGCCCCGCAGGCAAGCTACGGTATTACCCTGCGCCTTTATAACTAGGCCCGCTTGCCGCAATAGACCCGGGTAGCCATACTGATCATGAAACAAACAGAATTCGAGTGCGCGTGAGGGCACCGGGGAAGGCATCATGGCTGACAACGCAGTAATCGCCAGTGACCAGGGCAGCGGCCGGGTGGCTGCCGTTAAGAAGTTCGGCTTCTACTACAACTGGGGGCCCCAGGCCTGGATCGACATGTGGATGTCAAACAGCATGCTGGTAAAAAAAGCCATGCCCCTGATCAGCCATACCTTTGTTCCCATCCTGCGGCTGTCGGGCGACAAGGAACAGGTTGACCGCGATTACGCCGAGATCAAGTCGCGCCGGGAACGCATCAAGTGGTCTGATTCGCCCCGGGAGAAATGGCGCAAGCGCTACGGCAACTTCGTACGTGAAGTGGAGTGGGCCCTGCTGGAGTTGCGCAAGTACTACAGCCAGGAACAGTATGAGGAGATCGTCATCGGCACCTCCGTGGCGGTGTCCCAGGAGACCTCCGCCGATTTTCTCAAGATGATGAACAGCATGGGGGAGAAAAACAAAAACAAGAAAACCAAACCCGCAAAAGACGGCACCGGCAAACCCGGCCGCTGGACTACATTCCTGTTCAAAACCTTCAACCCCGCCCACTGGCTGACAGGCCCGGCAACGATTACAGAATTCAATCCCAGCAACGGCCGCATGATCATGGAAATACCCGATTGTGGCTGGCACACCTGCGCCCGCCCCGAAACCCTGCCCAACCCCGATGCCCTGCCGGAAGAAGGCTGCCTGAATATCTGCAAGGGGCCGTTCGAGGCGATGTTCAAGGGCGAGGGTGGCGGCCTGAAAATGGAGTTCGATCCGCATCTACCGGAAACCTCCTGCACAGTGCGCATGAGCTGGTCAACCAGTTAGCCGACAATGCTAAAACTGTCGGATTTGTTAGCGCCACAAACGCGGCTGCTACAACAGGAACGGGAAATCAAGCGACTGCGCTCGGAGCTGCAGTCGCTGCGCTCGCAAAACACCAGTATGCGCGACGGCATGCGCCGCTGCGTAACCTGCGAGTATCGAATCGACTACAAAAATCGCCAGGGTGGAACAACCGACACTACCGGTTGATACATTCTGCGACTATCCATTCACTATCAGCAAAGAGAGATCGGCTATGGCAGTAATACTCGTCACCGGCAGCAGCACCGGCATCGGACAGGAAACCGCATTACACCTGGCCCGCAATGGCCACCAGGTTTTCGCCGGCCTGCGCAGCCCCGATACCGCCAACGAACTGAAAGCCAGGATCGCCGCCGAGGCCTTAGCGGTTGAAATCGTACAACTGGACATTACCGACGGCGACTCCGTAGAGCGTGCTGTCAAAACTGTTATAGACAGCGCCGGGCGCATAGACGCCCTGGTCAATAACGCCGGCATAGGCGGCGGCCGCGCGGTGGAGGAAACACCGCTCGAGGAAGTGCGGGAGGTTTTCGAGACCAACTACTTTGGCACCGTCCGCATGCTGCTGGCGATCACTCCCATTATGCGCGAGCAGCGATCCGGCAGAATCGTCAACATGAGCTCACTCGCCGGTCGTATGGTATTTGGCTGTCACGGGCACTACTCCGCCGCCAAATGGGCGCTGGAGGGACTGAGCGAGGCCCTGGCCTTCGAGATGGCCGAGTTCAACGTGCGCGTGGCCCTCATCGAGCCAGGCTCGGTGCCAACCCCCGCCTGGGAAAAAGGTACACCGCCACCGCCCGATACCCACTATATGCGCAGCCTGGAACGGCTGGGCCAATGGGCCACGCATACCATGAAAAATCCCGCCGCCCCCGTGGATGTCGCCGAGGCCGTCGCCCACGCTATAGAATCCGATACACCCCACTTTCGCTACCCTGTTGGCCAGGATGCAATAGAGGATATTGCCGGGCGCGCCAGCGTCAGCGACGACGAGTGGATAGAGGCCAACCGCCTGCAGGGCGAAGCCTTTCGCCAGCGCTGGCTTGAAATCGTGGGTGTTGACTACTTCGGCTAGCGTCCGGAGGTGATACCTCTACTTTGTTTACTCGATCCGGCAAGATCGGGTACTATGCGCCTCCCCAATCCGCCCGTAGCTCAGCTGGATAGAGCGCTGCCCTCCGGAGGCAGAGGTCGCAGATTCGAATTCTGCCGGGCGGGCCATTCTGCAAAGACTTCCCAAGTAAGCTCACACTAACTGTAATTTGCAGTTGGATCCTGTTTTGGTGCAATTCAACAACAACACGACGTGGCGCATCTTTGCGCCGGATTGGCGACATTCCTTGCTATCCTGACCCTTTGATTTACCTGAGGCCTACCAGACAGGGAGTGCTCAACAGAGTATTGTCAGCAAATCGACAACGAGTACGATGGTGATTCCAATTGTGAAGGGGGTAAGAGATGGTGGACAAAATTGTCCAGGTAACTGAAGACTTCTGGAATATCCGGGGCTCTTTTCGCATCGGCGGGGTGGTGGATATCGGCACCCAGGCCTCACTCATCAGGCTGGCCAGTGGCAATTTTCTGCTTCTGGATTCGTATGCGATGAGCGAGGCACTCATAAAGGAAATCAACGTTATCCTGGGCGACAGGGGTGAGATCGAGGCCATCGTCAACCTGCACCCCTTCCACACGATACACGTGGAGCGCATGCATGCATTGTTCCCCGAGGCACGCCTTTATGGGACCCAGCGGCACCTGGACCGGTTCCCCGAGCTGCCCTGGGAGGAGGTGCGAAGCGAAGACCAGGAACTCCATGAGTGGTACGCCGACGATTTCGACTTCACCATCCCCCGAGGTGTGGACTTCATTTCCGCCAATGAAAACGTTCACTTCGCATCTGTCCTGGCCTACCACCGGGCATCGGGCACCATCCACGTCGATGATACCCTGATGTATATCCGTCTACCGCGCCCCCTGGGCCTGGTCGGCTTGCGCGACCGCGTCGGCTTCCATCCGACGCTTGCGATGGCGCTGGAAAAGCGCCAGGGAGCGGCAGCGGAATTCAGGGATTGGGCTGCGGAATTCACTGAGGCCTGGGGCGATGCTGAAAATCTTTGTGCAGCGCACTCCGGCACCCTCTTGGCCGAAACCAACCGTGGGGCCTCTATCCGCGATCGCCTAAGCAAGGCCCGGGGGCGCTGCGAACTGCTGCTTCGAACGCACGAGCGCCGCTACGGTTGAAGCGAGAGCCCTGTGCCTTGCCTATCCGGGACAATTGGTATTTGTTCATCCTCAGGTAAACTTATCAATACCATTTCTCGTCTGGAAGATATGTGAAAACCCCGGCCATCATCCTAGGCGTTTTTGCGTCCGTGCTATCGACCAGTCTTCGGGCAGCTGATGACTGGCATTTCCTGCTCGCTCCTTATGTGTGGTTTGCCGGGGTAGAAGGCGATATCACCACCCTCCCCGGTGCGCCGGCAAGCCATATCGACGTATCTGCCACCGACGCACTGAAAGACACGGAAGCCAGTTTCATGCTGATGTTCGAGGCGAAGAAGGGGCGACACGGCATGTTGTTCGATGTCTTCTACTCTGACGTACTGAATGAAAGCGAAACGAATACGGAGTACGAACTACGCCTGAACGCATCAATGCAGAATACGATGGTAACGGCTGGCTACATATATGAATTGCATAAGTCGCAGCACACCGAGATTAACGCCTTCGCTGGTCTGCGTTATTGGGAAGTCGACACGCAACTTCACTTCAGATACGGCTCAGGGACGCCTCAGCGAATGAGCTTCCACAATTCCGAATCCTGGCTGGATCCAATGGCAGGCGCCGAGGCAAAAATTCGGCTGGGTGATTCGCCAGTTTACCTGTCAGGATTTCTTGGCGCAGGTGGTGCAAGTGGCGGCTCAGACAGTTTCTATGATGTATCTGCCCACGTCGGTTACAAATTCACCGACAGCATCGTCACTTCAGTAGGTTACCGGATATTTGACGTCGATTATCAAGACGATGGCTTCGTTTACGATGTTAAACAGGCGGGGTGGTCGCTTGGCCTGGTTTGGGTATTTGACAGTCGCTAGCTGCCTTACGCGGCAAATATACTTATCGCAGGAGATTGCAATGACACAACCGAGCATCGTCGAAGCGGCCCGCAGCTTTCGCATTAACTGCATCCAGCCCCAAGCGCAAGAGTGGGAAGATACCCGCACTCAACCGACGCAGGCATTGCGCGAAGCCGCGGAGCTCGGGCTTTTGGCTTTCGAGACCCCGCGGGAATTCGGGGGACTGGGGGCAGACTTCATGACCAAGCAATTGATCTGCGAAGAATTGGCCCGCGGCGATATGGCGTTCGCTTTCTCGCTGGTCAATTCCCAGAACATTGCGGCCAAACTGGCTGCCGGGCCCAATGCAGTGCGCCACCAGGAATTGATCACCTCTTTGATGCGCGCTGAACTCTTTGGCGCAACCGCCCTCTCGGAACCGGGCGCCGGCAGTGACTTTTCAGGTATCTCAACACTGGCTGAAAAAAATAATGCAGGCTGGCTGCTAAACGGCACCAAGGCCTGGATAACAAATGCCGCCATAGCCGATATCTTCATTGTCTACACTCAGACGATACCGGCGGGCGGTTGGCGTGGAATTGCCTCCTTTCTGGTGGATGCGCGCAAGCCCGGGTTTCGAAGAGGGGGCATCTACCGCTTGCTGGGCGGTCATGCCATTGGCGCAGGTGAGTTTCATCTGGAGAACTTCCAGGCAGCCGAGGAAGACCTGCTTTCACCGCCTGGAGAAGCCTTCAAGCATGCCATGAGCACGGTCAATGGCGCTCGAGTTTATGTTGCAAGCATGTGCTGCGGCATGATCGCGGATGCCCTTGAGCGGGCACTGGACTACGGTGAAGAAAGAGTAGCCTTTGGTCAGCCTATTCTCGACAACCAGGGCCTTGCCTGGTCCCTGAGTGATGTAGCGACAGACCTGGAAGCCCTGCGAGCTCTCGCAGAAAAGGCAGGAAGGCAGATCGCCGCGGGGGAGGATGCGATTTTTGCAGCCGCTGTTGCCAAAAAATATGCAGGTCGTATCACTGTGCCTGCGATCACTGCCTGCATACAGGCAATGGGTGCCAATGGCCTGCGCCAGGAAAGTAGCCTGGGGCGCCATCTTGCGGGTGCTAAAATAGCCGCCTTTACAGACGGCTCAACCGAGATGATGAATGAGCGGATTGGCGCAAGCATTCGACGCCAGCGGCAGTAACATTGGCGTCCAGGAGCATATATGAAAGTTAAACATCTCATGTTGGGCTGTGCAGTATTGTGCGCAGTTACAGGCTGCGGCGGTTCAGATGAGGACAACACCCCACTCAATGCTGCCGGTCACTATCGAGACGATGGAGCCTGGGCCCAGTATGCCTACCACGGCAAGCCGGCTACGCAGACAACCGTTGCCTCACAGCGTGCGGAGGAAAAGGCATTACCGGTAGGCGATTTCCTCGACGGCTCAATGATGCGAGAGCACAGCCAGGAAAGCCTTATCGCGCCATTGCCAGCCGGCACTGGTGCACTCGATGTAGAGGGTTATGCTTTTGTCGAGGGCGATCGACCTGAGTCGATTCATCCCAGTATCTATGCCTATATGCGCGAAACATATCGGGAATCCGGGCTGTTCAAACTGGGCGAGGGCATTTACCAAATCCGTGGTGATCTTGCGCATATTACCCTGGTACGCGGGACAACCGGCTGGGTTGTCATTGATACCGGAACAACGCGCGAGTTTGCCGAAGGCGCCTGGAAATTTGCTCACAAGCTGCTACCGGGTGGTCGCGATGTGCCAATCTCAGCGATTATTTACTCCCATAGCCATGTCGACCATTTCGGGGGTGTGAAAGGCCTTATCAGCGAAGCTGATGCTGAAGCCGGTGCTGTTGAGATCATCGCACCCCACGGGTTCATGCAAGAGGCGCTGGCGGAGAATGTCATCGCCGGCAGTGCAATGATGCGCCGGGCGCATTACCACTTCGGCGCCAACCTTGAAACCAGGCCAGACGGCACAGGGCTGTTCTTCATCAACCTTCCCAATGGCGAATTCACACTGATAGCGCCTACAGTAGAGTTACCTGCGGGCCGGGGCATCATTACCGAGCGAAGCATTGACGGTATCAGCTTTCTGTTCAAGGACATCAGCTCCGCTGAGGCCCCCGCCGCAACACTCATCTATTTACCCAAATACAAGATGCTGTTTAATTCTGAACTGATGTTCCGCGGGTTACACAATATTTATACGCTGCGCGGTGCATTGGTGCGCGATGCCCTGGGCTGGTCCAAGTTGATTAATGAAGTCATTCAGCAATGGGGCGGTGAAGTACAGATGATGACAGGCCCGCACGGACCCACCTTCTCCGGTAACCAGAAAATCGTAGAGTATATGACCCTGCAACGGGATAACTACGGATTCATTCACAACCAGACATTGCGGCTGATAAACAGCGGCATGAAGATTCAGGATGTGGGCGAGGCGGTAGAGTCGATGGTCCCACAGAGCCTGGCGAAAGTCTGGCATACCCACGGTTATCACGGCACCTACAGCCACAATGCCCGCGGTGTTGTGAACCGGTATCTTGGCTTTTACGACGGCAACCCGGCGAACCTCAACCCCCTGCCACTGAAGCCAGAGGCAGAACAATACGTGAACTATATGGGGGGCGCTGACTCCATTCTGGAAAAAGCCCGATCGGATTATGACGGCGGCAACTATCGCTTTGTGGCAAGCGTAGTGAACAAGCTGGTCACCGCCGAGCCGGACAATTGGCCTGCCCGGCATTTGCTTGCAGATGCCTATGAGCAGCTTGGCTACCAATCCGAGGGACCCCAGTGGCGTAACGCCTATCTCACGGCAGCCAAAGAATTGCGAACAGGGCAGGTTCTTGTGCCGGAAGGAACCGCAGGGCAATCCGACCTGCTGGCCGCCGCAACCATCGCCGACATACTGGATTCACTGGCAGTACATGTTAATGCGAAGAAGGCAGATGGAAAGACTATCCACATCCACCTGTTTCTGCCTGATACCAACGAGCGATTTACCATCACCCTGGCCAACGGCAATCTGTCTTACCTGGCCGTTGATGCACTGGAAGAGGCCGACGTTACTCTGACCCTGAACAGGCGCGACCTGATGCGACTGCTTGGTGGGCAACTATCGATTAGCGAACTGGTATCACTGGGGGTGGACTCGATATCAGGATCACCACTGGATTTGGCTTCTTTTCTCAGCGTCATTGAAAAAGATAATCGCTACTACGATATGGTGCCTATGCCTGTGAACTAGCGTGAGCCAGATTGCCAATATTGGCATATCGGACTGCTACGGTACCTCCCAAAAACACCCCGACTTACCATTACCCGGTTCTATTCTCGCTCTGTACAGCACGGGGGAACTGGATAAAAGCATCTACCATCATCTTCGCGAATTCGTCGGGGCCCGGCCGCGTCCCGGACAGAGTGCCCCTTTCTCTGAGTTCCCTCTCCAGGATGTCGATAGCCTGTACCAGGCTGATATCATCGCTGCCATGCTGCCAGCGGTTGCAGTCAGCCTCGTCGGCAAAGCAATAAGCCTTCCAGGAGATCGAATAGCGGATCTCACGCCAGTCGTACTCAGCCAGGACTGAGACTCCTTCGCGCAGCTGCCAACGACCATCGCCGCAAAAATGCAGGCGTGTCTGCTGACCGATGGGCGGCAAATCCGGCAAGGGCTGCCCTACCCGCTCTACTCCATGATAAATTCGATCGGTATCTACGAGGATAGCGGAATTATTTACCGCCGGAATCGACTGGCGGGCGCCCGCGGGTCCATCGGGGTAAAAGGTAAAGGCACCGCCGCTGGCACTGCCCCACCACGACACACAGGTGAGAATGGGGATACGCCAATGGCTGAACAGACCAGAGTGCAGCATGCAGACCAGCAGCCACTGGGGCATGTTTTTACGGTTGGCACCTCGAAATTCCGGCACATCAGTATGTATCGCCAGTTCCTGCCCTGGCACCAGCAGATTGGCGTAAACGATCGCTGGCTGAATCAAGTCACAGGCCGACAATTGCCTGGCGGATTCACCCAGTTGCGGCAGCTGCATAAAAGCCTCGATACCCGGCGCCAGGACCTCACTGCCATAGGCATAGGTCTCACGAAAATAATTGGTGCGACTGACTGCCGTCCCGATATCATCACTATTGCCAGCGCCGTCGATACCGGCCTGGACGTAGTTAAGGCCAACATCAAAGCGCTGTGGCAACGTTTCACCCAGACCTTCACTGGTCGCTTCGTCAGCGTAGGTGCCAAAACTGCCAAACGCCTCGGCAATGCGCATCATGCTGCCTGCGTCGCGCTCGCCCAGTAAAGGCGACCAGTGTCGGTATTGGAGCTTGCTCATGGCGTCTCTCTCCTACTGGTTTCCCTGAATTGCGCAGGTAAACTATAGCGGCGCTGACGGCTATTCAGCCGATGCGGGCTTGGGTTTTATCAAAAAGGCCGCCAGCGCCGGCATCAGGATAAGGGCACCAAACATATTCCAGATGAACATAAAAGTCAGCAATATCCCCATATCAGCCTGAAACTTGATGGGTGAGGCCGCCCATGTCACCACGCCGGCTGCGAGCGTTACGCCAATCAAAGCCACAACCCGGCCGGTGAAATTCAGGGTCTCATAGTAGGCGGTAGTAAGGTCCATGCCCTGGCGCTCCTTGGCCAGGATCACGGTGAGCACATACAGGGCATAGTCCACACCAATACCTACACCCAGGGCAATTACAGGCAGTGTGGCAACCTTCACCCCGATACCCAGCCAGACCATCAGTGCTTCACAGAGTATGGACGTCAGCATGAGCGGTATCACCGCGCAGATGACGCCCATCAGGGAGCGAAAGGTAAGTACGCACAGAAGAATAACGGCGCCATACACATAAAAGAGCATATCGCGGTTGGCCTGCTTGACTACGACATTGGTGGCCGCCTCAAAGCCGGAGCTCCCCGCCGCGCCCAGGAACTCTGCCCGTTGCGAAGGCCAGTCCTGGTTGAACTGTTCAAGCGTTTCCACCAGTCGGTTCAGGGTCACCGCCTTGTGGTCCGACAGGTATACTTGCATCGGCCAAATCGCGCAGGCGGGGTCCACATATTCCGGCACGAGTTCGCTGACGGCATAGTTGATAGTGTCCTGGTTGCGGAACAGGGCCTGCCACTTCAGGTAACCCTCGTTCATACCGGCCATAACTTCGCGTATGCGCACGTTCAGGCCGCGGACATCCTCAACGCCCTCCAACTGTCGCAAGCGCCACTCCAACTCATTGGCCAGGCTCAGGCCCTTGTAATCGATGCAGCCTTCGGGAGGTGTTTTGACAATAATCGCAAATACATCAGTGCTGACCGAGTAGTGCTCTACGTTGTAGGCGACGTCCAGGTTGTACCTGGAATCGGCTCGCAGTTCGGGGGCACCGGGGTCAAGATCGCCAATCTGCAGGTCTCTGGAAACATAAAGCCCCCCCACCGCCATCAACAGGCTCACGACAATAGCAATCGCAGCGGGACCCTTGTGGGTAAACAGCAGCAGGAAGCGCCAAACAGGATGCATTTCTTCCTGGCTTTTGTGCGGCCTGCTGGCCAGCATTACCGCTTTCTTGCCGACCCCGGTATAGGACAATACGATGGGGATCAGGATCAGGTTGGTGAAGATCAGTACCAACACACCCATACTGGCAGTAATGGCCAGGTCCTGAATCACCTGGATCTGGATAATCATCAATACCGCAAAGCCAACACCATCAGAAAGCAGCGCAGTTACACCAGCCAGAAATAACCGCCGAAAGGTGTAACGGGCCGCAATATAGCGGTGGGTACCCCGACCCATATCCTGTAACACCCCATTGAGTTTTTGCGCCCCATGGCTCACGCCAATCGCAAATACCAGAAACGGTACCAGTATTGAGAACGGGTCCAACTCATAGCCCAGTGTTGCCAGCAGACCCATCTGCCATAGCACGGCCACCAGCGAGCAACCGATTACCATCAGCGTTGAGCGCAGGCAGCGGGTATACCAGTACAGCAGCAGTGTGGCTATTACCACCGCTATGGCGAAAAAGCCCATAACCACCAGCAGACCGTCGAGCAAGTCGCTAACCAATTTGGCAAAGCCGATAATGTATATGGTTCGGTCGGGATCATTTGCGGTGAATTCATCCCGGATTTGCTCCAGCTTTTCTCCAAGTTCAGCATAGTCGAGGCGGTCGCCGGTTTGAGGGTCCCTGTCCATCAACGGTACGATAATCGCTGCCGACTTCTCGTCGTTTCCGATCAAATCGCCCATGATGCCCGCCCGGGCTATATTGGTTTTTACTTCAAGAATCGACTCGGCTGAGGCGTCGTAGTCGCCGGGGATAACCGGACCGCCTTCAAAGCCCAACTCGGTGACCGTTTGCCAGCGGGTGTTGGGTGTCCAGATCGACTTCATCCCGTTGCGGTCTACCCCCGGTAAATAGAAGATTGCTTCATTCACCTTCTCGATATATGCGAGATTTTCCGGCGTGAAGATATCCCCGTCCTTGACGGCCACAACCACCCGCAGGTTATTCCCAAGCCCCTTCAGGTCGATTTGATTGGCCTGGTAGTTGAGGACATAGGGGTGCTTTATCGGCAGTGTCTTTTCGAAGCCAGCCTGCAATTTGATTCCCGTAGCCTGGTAGCCGAGCACCAGGGTTACCAGAATGCAAAGCACAACCACGACGGGACGATGGTTGAACACCAGCTTCTCCAGAAAGGAGCCGGAATTACTGTCGAATTCCTGAAGATCTGAGATGACCGGCAGGTCTGATTCTTGTGCATGCGCCATTGTTAGTTCTCCAGGAGCCGGTTATTTGCGCGGCAACGCAACAGTTTTAATTCCGTTAAGCCCGGCAACCAACAGCGTATCGTCGGGGCCTGATGCCACAGCGCTCAATGGCCCAAGGGGGGGAACCTCTACAGAGCTGAAGCTGAAACCATTATCCGTGCTAATCAGGATTTCTCCCGCAGCGCCCGCAGCTATGAGCCTATCGTCCGGCAATCTAATTACTGCCACAATGGAGCTGGTCTGCGGTTTTTCAATCACGGTCCAGCTGTCACCCTCATCGGCAGTGCGAAACATTCTTCCACGCAGTCCACCCATGATGATGGCATCATCCGCACTGGCAGCGCTGGCAAAAAAACTGCCTTCCCAGGGTACTGACTGAACCCTTTTGGCATCCTTGATATTGATATCTGCGATCAGGAGCAAACCGGCTTCTCCGGCAATGAAATATCTGCCGGGCGAAGGCAGGGGCGCATAATCAAACATATGATTGAAGTTTTCGTTATCGTTGTGGTGCATGGCGTGAGTCCATGTGTCGCCGCCATCGTAGGTGACTACTGCGATGCCGTACGCGCCTACCGCATTACAGCGCTTGGCGCTCTGGCACTTGATCTTGAAAAATGGCTTGTCAGCCCCCTGCTCTATGGCCAGTTGCATCTCGTCAACCAGAACCGGGAACAGTTCATTCTCAGGGTCTTGTTCAGCAAGCTTCTGATAGTAAGCTAGTCCCTCCTGGGCGTAGCGAATGCCATCGTACTGTTTGACCCAGCTCTTACCCCCGTCTGCAGTGTGCAGGATGACACCCTCATGACCCACCGCCCAGCCCTGCTCCGGTGTGGGAAAGTCGATACCCAGCAGGCTGGAGCGCACTGGCACACTGGCCTGGGTCCAGGTTTTACCCCCGTCATCGGAAAAAATGATATGGCCCTGGATACCGGTTGCGAAGTAGCGGTTGCCAAATTTCCTGAGCGCGTAGATAAGTGATGTTGATGCCAGCTTACTCTGCACCGCAGGCTGGCTCAGAACATCAAATTCAACCCCCGCCTCCGCCTTCATTTCCGCCGAGTGAGTGGATACCAGGAACACGCCAATCAAGGCGGCGCAAAGGCTAGCTCGTCGAATCATCACGGTTCTTCCAGTTTATCGTTATGTTGGGAAGCAGCGGCCGGGGAAATCCCGGGGATGGCGCCACGTTAACTTGAAGTCATGGATTGGCGCTATACAAACTATACTCTGGAAAGTGTAAATATTTCATCTGCTACCACTTTGAGCGCGATTGCTTTCCCCCGGCCCTGATTTTCAGCTTCCTGGGAAAACTGGACTAATTTGTCGGCTGCCTCAAGGCAACCCGCCCCGGATTTGTGGTATAGAGAGTCTGGG
>Ga0102815_10001023_pt1 | contig 17782 bp, 8 predicted proteins | sample ColrivemetaGS759_FD_79113 | JGI IMG/M metagenome (GOLD analysis project Ga0102815, IMG submission 79113) | Estuarine microbial communities from the Columbia River estuary - Ebb tide ETM metaG S.759 | ecosystem: Environmental > Aquatic > Marine > Intertidal zone > Estuary | place: USA: Columbia...
GACGAGGTGCTCGCCAAGCTCCCGGTCCCGCAGGAGGCGGCCGGTTGATCGAGGAGGGCCGCGACCCCGCCGGCCTCGAGTCGGGCCAGCTGTTCGACGCCGCGTTCCTCGCGGCGGCGCAGCGGCTCCGTCTCGTCGCCCGCCGTGTGGCGCCCCGCGGGCGCTTCGCGGACCAACGCTCCAAGGACCGCGGGGCGGGCCTCGAGTTCCAGGACTACCGCCCCTACGTGGCGGGCGATGACCTGCGGGCCATCGACTGGACCGTGTACCGCCGCCTCGGCCGCGTCTTCCTGCGCCTCTTCGAGGAGCACGAGGACCTGCCGCTCTACCTCCTGCCGGACGTCTCGCGGAGCGCATGGGTGGAGAGCGAACCCCGCGCCGTGCCTGGCCTCCAGGCGTGCCTCGCCCTCGCGGCGGTCGCCCTGGGCCAGCACGACAGCGTGGGCGTATTCCCCTTCGCCGAGGACCTCACCGTCCTCCAGCGACCCACCTCCGGCAAGAACCGGGTCATGGAGCTGGCGCATCGGCTCGAGAGCGTCACGCCCGGCGGCGAGACCGACCTCGGCACGGCGCTGCGCCGCTTTCGCGGCCTCGGCCTGCGCGAGGGCCTGGTGGTCATCGTCTCGGACTTCTTCGACCCCGGCGGGATCGACGCGGTGGTGGAGGCCCTCTCGGGGCTCCGACACCGCCTCCTCCTGGTCCAGCTCGTGCGCCGGTCCGACCGCGACCCCTCCTGGGCGCGCGGGGACCTGCGGCTCGTGGACTGCGAGAGCGGGGACGCCCAGGACGTGTCCGTCACGCCGCAGGTGCTCGAGCGTTACCGCGCGGCCTACGATCGCTTCGCCGAGGGCCTCGCCGCCCTCGCGCGCCGCCGCGGCGCGGGCCTCCTGGCTCTCGACGTGGAGTCCGACGTGATCCCACAGGTGGCCGACCTCTTCGAGAACGGGAGGCGCGAGGTTTGAACTTCACTGCGCTCTCTGGCTCCGTGCTCCTCGGCGGGCTCCTCGCCACGGCCGCCGTGCTGTATGCGCTGCAGCGTCTGCGCGTGCGCCACGAGTCGCGCACGGTGGTGACCTCGCTCTTCTGGCGCGAGGCCACCGAGGAGACCCGCGCGCGCTCGCTCTTCGAGCGCTTCCGCCATCCGCTGGCGTACGCCATGGCGCTCCTGTGCGCGGGGCTGATGCTCCTGGGCGCCGGGCGCCTCGACGAGGACCGCGATGAGGGCCTGCGCCACGTCCTCCTCCTGGACGCGTCCGCTGGCATGGCCCGCGCCGTGGGGGAGACCACTCGCTTCGCACAGGCGCAGGCGGCGCTCGCCGCGGAGCTGGCGGAGAGCCCCCGCGACCGCTCGGAGGTGCTGTGGTGCGGCGAGCACGTGCGGACGCTCCTCGCGCCGGGCGAGGACCGCGCCCTGCTGGGGCCGCGGCTCGCCGGCCGCACGCCCGACCTCGCGCCGGGGACCCTCGACCGCGCGCTCCGCTCGAGGGCCCGCATGGAGGACGGAGAGGGGGGCGGTCGCCGCTTCGTCCTCTTCGGCGACGCGCCCGTGGCGCCCTCCACCCTGGCCGCTCTCGGAGCGGGAGAGCGAGTGGAGCGAGCGGTCCTCGCACCCGTCATCGACGGCGGCATGGGCATCACCGCCATGGGGGTCTCGGAGCCGGCCTCGGGCCGCTGGGGCATGGTGGATCTCTTCATCCAGACCCGAGGCGGCTCGACCAGCATTTTCGACCTCACCCTGACCCTCGACGGCGAGCGCTTCGAGCGCGGCGGTGTGATCGGCACGGACGGGGATCGTCGCGGCTTCCTGATCTCCGATGTCCCCGCTGCGGGGGCGCTGCTCGAAGCGCGGCTCGACACCGATGGAGAGGCAGCGGACGCCGATCTGGTGGCCGACGACGTGGCGTCGATCCGGCTCCCGAGTCGCCCGCCGATCCGTGTCGCCGTGGACGGTCTGGTCCCGGCCTTCGGAGCTGCGGTCCGTGCCGTCCTTGCGGCGGACCCCGCTGTGGAGCTGGTGGAGGGAGCGGGGGAGGCCGACGTGGTCGTCGGCGGCGCTTCAGCCGGGCGGCCGTCCCTGCGCTTCCCCTCCTCCGCCGACCAGGAGGAGGCGATCCTCATCGGGCACGACCGCGAGGTGGACTCCTCCGTGGCGCTCGCGAGCGCGGTGGGGGAGCTGGGCCTCGACCGGGTGGACGCCTCCGCCCTCGCAGAATCCCTCGGCCGGCCCCTCGCCGTGGGTGCGCTCCCCTCCGACGTCAGGCGCGTGGCCATCTGGTCCGAGCTCATGGATCCGAGCCGCACGAGCTTCCTCGAGAGCCGGGCGTTCCCCGTGCTGGTGGGCCGGTCCATCCGGTGGCTCGCACAGGTCCCTGACCTGACGCCCTACCGCGCCATCGGCCGGCTCGAACCGACCGCCCTCGACGGGGCGCGATCGTCGCTCGCGGCGATGGTGACCGTGGACCTCGACGCGGCGTCGCTCCTGGATCCGGCGACGACCGCGCCGGTGACGGCGGGCGTCTCCCTCGCCGAGCCCAGTCCCGAGGGCGCGGGCCCGTGGCGCCTGTACACCTGGGTCCTTCTCCTCGCCCTCGCCGCCCTCTCGGCGGAGTGGGCCCTCTTCCAGCGCGGACGCATGCCCTGAACGTCATGCAGTTCCTCCAGCCGACACTCCTCCTCCTCTGCGTGGTGGCGCTCCTCCCCTGGGTCGGGCCGCTCCGCACCCGCGATCGGGCCCACGCGCTGCTGCGGTCCCTCGCGCTCCTGCTGATCGTCTTCGCCGCGGCTCGTCCGGTGTCGCGGGCGGTCGATGGCGGCGTTCACCGTGTGGTGGTCATCGATCGAACGGAGAGCGTCACCGAGCAGGCCGACGGGACGGCGCGCGAGCTCTTGACCGCGGCCATCGCCGAGCGGCTCCCGGAGGAGTCCTTCTCGGTGGTTGAGCTCGGCGGCGACGGTCGACCGGCCCTCGAAGCAATCAAGGGCGTCGAGCGTCGCACGGTGATGGACGCCGGCGGGTCCTCGCTTGGGCGCGCCCTCGAGGCGGCCCTGCGCGGGATCCCCGACGGGGCGCGCGATGCCTCCGTGACCGTCCTCTCGGACGGTCTCGCCACCGACGACCCAGGCGGCGCTCACTGGGCCGCGGCCCTCGCGGACGCGGCGGCCCGCGGCGTCAGCGTGGAATGGACGGCCCTCGACGGGGCGGCGGGCGACCTGAGGCCCGTGGGCCTGGACGTCGTCGGCGTCACGGGCCGGGTCGGGCAGCAGGTCAATCTGGACGTCACCCTCGTCGGTGGCGGACAGGTGGTGAGCTGCGCCTTGATCGGGCCGGAGGGCGAGCTCGACCGCGCGGAGGGGATCGCCGTGAACGGGCGGACGCGTCTGCGCCTGGGCTTTGAGCCTGAGGTCGCTGGGTTCATGGACCTCGCCGTCGAGGTCACCGTCACCGACGGCGCGGACCCGGTGGGCGGCGACCTCCGGATGGAACGAACCCTCTGCGTCCAGGACCCCACGCGGGTCCTCTACCTCGGAGACCGCGTGGCGGGCGGCGGCGCCGCGCTGGCGGACCTCGTGGGCGGTGGGTTCCAGGTGGACGTGGCGGACGGCATGCCCACGGCGGAGTCCCTGGACCGCGCGGAGCTGGTGGTCCTCGACGACCGCCCCGCGACCGCGGTGCCTGAGGCCTGGCAGGAGGAGCTCGTCCAGCGGGTCTCCTCAGGTCGCGTCGGCCTGCTGGCCGCGGGCGGCGACGCCGCGTTCGGACCCGGCGGCTTCCACGACCAGCCCCTGGAGGAGATCCTCCCGGTGGAGTTCGTCCAGAAGGAGGAGAAGCGCGACCCGAGCACGACGCTCGTGGTGATCATCGACACCTCGGGCTCCATGGGCGGCAACCGCGTCCAGCTCGCCAAGGAGGTGGCGCGGCTCTCCATCCGGCGCCTCCTGCCCCACGACAAGGTGGGCCTGGTGGAGTTCTACGGCGCCAAGCGCTGGGCGGTCCCGATCCAGCCCGCGTCGAACTCCATCGAGATCGAGCGCGCCCTGAACCGCCTCGACGCCGGCGGCGGCACGGTGATCCTGCCTGCCATCGAGGAGGCGTACTACGGCCTGAAGAACGTGCGCACGCGCTTCAAGCACGTGATGATCCTGACCGACGGCGGGGTGGAGACCGGGGCCTTCGAGCCGCTCCTGCGCCGCATGGCCCAGGAGGGTATGAACGTCTCCACGGTGCTGATCGGATCGGACGCCCACTCGGAGTTCCTCGTGGGGCTCGCGAATTGGGGCCAGGGGCGCTTCTACTCGGTGCCTAACCGGTTCAACCTCCCCGAGATCCTCCTCAAGCAGCCGGCGAGCGCCAAGCTCCCCGCCTACCGCCCCGGCGTCGTCCAGGTGCGCGCCCGCGGCGGCGCCGCATGGTGGGGGGAGGTGGACCCCGATTCGACCCCGCCGCTGGGGGGCTACGTGGAGACGCGGGCGCGTCCCGGCGCCGAGCGAGTCCTGGAGACCGTCGACGAGGGGCACCCGATTCTCGCCTCCTGGCGCTACGGGCTGGGCCGCGTGAGCGCCATGACCACCGAGCCCACGGGTCCGGGGACCGAGCCCTGGCAGGGCTGGGACGGCTACGGCGAGCTCATGGCCCGCGCCCTCGCGCGGACCGCGTCGGACACCGCCGCCCCCTTTGCGTTCCGCCTCGACCGGGACCCCGATGGCGCCCTCCTCGTGGCGGAACGCCGCGCAGCGGCCGCCGGCGCGCGACCTGCTGCCGAGCGCGTCGTGGAAGGCGCGGATGAGCCCGACCGTCTCGCGTTCGAGCAGGTCTCACCGGACCGCTTCGAGGTTCGGCTCCCCGTCCGTCAGGACGAGGGGCTGCGGGTCCTCGCGGGCGCGGCGGACCGACCTGCCCGCGAGCGCCTCGCCCTCGACGCCCTCAGCGGCGCGGGCCGCGAGCTGCAGGTCGACCCCGTCGTGGCCGGGCAGCTCCGCGCGGCGCTGGCCGCCTCGCCCGCCGCTGCTGGCGGCGCGGACCGAACCGGCGGTGTGGTCACCCTGCGGGAGCTCTCACCGTGGCTCGCGTTCTTCGCGCTCCTCGCCTACCTCCTCGACATCGCGTACCGACGCTGGCCCCGGGGCGAGACCCGACGCTCCTCATGACCGACGCCTCCCGCGCCATGTACCGCCTCTCACTCGCGCTCGCGCTCGTCTTCACGGGCTCCGTGTCCATGGACACCTTGGCGGCCCAGTCCATCCAGGGCGTCCGGCTCGCCCCGGCGCGGGGGTTCTCCGCGCTCAAGCGGGCCTCCGCCGTGAAGCAGGGCGGCGCCGTCATCGTGATCAACAACGCTGGGGGCCAGGAGGGGCCCGCGCCGCCCGCCCCGGAGTTGGAGCCGGTGGTCAAGGAGCTCCCCCCTGAGCTCCTGGCGCGGCTCGCCGGGCTGGAGGGGCAGGGGCTCGACTCGGCCGCGGCCCGTTCCGAAGCCGGGGCGCTCTTCAGCGCCGCGGCGGCCTTCCCGGGGGGCGTTGACCTCCTCAAGGACGAGCTCCGCAAGCTCTCCAGGGGCAAGAGCGACGCCGACACCACGCGCAGGATCCTGGGCTGGGTGGCCTGGCGTCACGGCGACCTGAAGGACGCCGCTCGCGAGTTCAAGCGGCTGGCCAAGGACGAGGGAGACCTCGATAGCCGGCTCGCTTACGCGCAGCTCCTCGACGCCCGTGGGGAGGCCGAGGGCGCCCTCGAGGCCTACGGCGCCCTGCTGCCGGACCTCTTGGATCCTGGGCAGCGCACCCGTCTGCGCCTGCGCATGGCGCTGATGTCCATGGAGACGGGCGGAGAGGAGCAGAAGGACGCCCTGGCCCGCTTCGCCAGCGAGCCGGACGTCACCTCCGAGCTGCGGAACCGGTGCGCGATCGTGCTGGCGCTCCTCGAGCGCCCCGGTGAGGCGGCCGCCCTCTACGAGGTGCCGCCCGTCGCGCCGGAAGGTTCGCCCACGGATGTGGTCAAGCGCTCGCGCAAGGCGGCGGCGAACGGAGAGTTGCGGGTCGCCGAGTGGTCGCTCGGGGCCGAGGACTGGGCCCGCGCCCAGGACGCCGCCTGGCGCGGCGTGCACCTGTCCACCGTCGCGCGCGAGCGCCGCTACGGGCTGACACTGCTCGCCGAGGCGCACCGGGGCGACGAATCCTTGCCGGCGCTCCTCCAGCGCTTTGACGCCGAGCGCGCTGGGCTCCCGCCCGAGGCGCGCCGCATGTGGATCGAGCTGCTCCGGGAGACCGGCGAGACCGACGCGGCCATCGCCATGACCCAGGGGGACTCGGCGGCGACCTTCAGCCGCGCGGACAGGGTCCGGCTGCTCGAGATGTACCGCGAGGCGGACCGCGTCGAGGACATGCTCGCCGTCTACGGCGAGTGGATCGCCAGCGAGCCCGGGGAGCTGCTCTGGCGGCAGGGCCTCTGCCGTTATTACCTCGAGAACGGAGACCGCGCGGCGGCCATCGAGGTCTGGGAGTCGTGGTTCTCCGAGAACCCTGCTGGTGCTCTCGACCCCTCCGCAGTCCTCGAGGCCGCCGAGATGCTCAGGAGCCTCGGGCTGGACGACCTCGCGATCCGCGCTGCGGAGCAGGTCGTCGACGGGGCCGAGCTACGCGAGACTGCGCTGCTCTTCCTCTTCGAACTCAGCCTTGAGCGCGGGCGGATCGGCGCCGCTCGGATGAGCCTGGACCGCTTGGATGAGCTCGCGCCCGCGGGGTCACCCGCACGCATGCCCCTCTCCGATGGCTATGAGCGCATCGGCGAGCTGGAGGGCGCGGTCCGCACCCTCGAGGGCGTGCGCGCCGCGAGGGGTGAGGGGCGCGCGGGCGAGGATCTCGAGATGCGGCTGGCGTGGCTCTACTCGGAGGTCGGCCGGGAGGAGCAGGCGCTGGAGCTGTGGCGCGAGCTGTGGCTGCGGGTGAAGTCCCTGTCGCGGCGCCGCTTCGTGGAGGACCGCATGATGACCGTGGCCGCACGGCTTGGCGTGCTCGCGGACATCGCCATCGACATCGAGCGCAAGCTCGTTCGCGGCGAGGCCACCGATCGAGACAGCGGCCTCCTGGTGCGCCTCTACACCAAGGTGGGCGACGCGGTGTCGGCGGCGGAGATCATCGACGAGTTCCTCAAGCTGAAGGGCGGGTCCGAGCTGGAGGCCCTATCGGAGAAGGCGCGGGTCTACCTCGCCTGCAACGACTTCTTCAACTACGAGGAGGCCGTTGGTCGCCTCATCGACATCGACCCGGACGGTCGGCCCGACTACTACCGCCAGCTCGCCATGAGCCAGCTGGAGCGCGGCCGGCCCGACGAGGCGCGGACCACGCTCATGCGGCTGCAAGAGCTGCCCGGCGGGGACGACACGTCGGCGGAGTTCGAGGCCGGCGTGCTCTCGCTCTCCGGGATGCGGGAGGAGGCCATCGACGCGTACCGCCGCGGGCTGGTGGCGCACCCCGAGCGCATCGACTCGTACCTGCTGATGGCGGGCCTGATGAAGCAGGTCAAGCAGGCGGACCGCGCGGTGGGGATGTTCCAGTTCCTGGCGGAGACGGCGCCCAAGGACGACGTCTTCACCATCGCCATCGACGGGCTGCTGAACATGCTCGTGGAGGCGCCGCCCCGGCCGGAGATGGTGCAGTGGGCGCGCCGGATCACCCTCGAGCGCCTCGCCGGCCGTGAGGACGCCGCGTACCTCTATCAGCTGCTCGCGGACCTCGCCGAGGAGACCGGCGACGACGCTGGTCAGGTCACGGCACTGCAGAGCCTGCTCGCGTCCGCGGGACCCCGGCGCGCCTCGGTGCTGCGGGAGCTGATGGAACTCTCGAAGCCCACCCGGGCGAGCTTCAACGTCAAGGGCCGCGAGGGGGACGAGGGGCAGCTCCTGGCCTTCGGTCGGCGTCTGGTCGGACTCGGTGAGATGGTCCCGCCGGAGGTCTTCCTCGACCTGGGGGACGCCTTCCTTGAGGCAGGGGACGAGCGGTCCGCCGCGCGGACCTTCGACCTGACGCGTGAATTCCCCGACGGGGAGATGTATCAGAAGAACGCGGCGGAGCGCTTCGAGAAGGCGGGCTACATCGAGCGCTCTCTGGAGCGCTACCAGGCGGTGCTGGCGGCGAGCCCGTCGGACATCGCGCTCCTCACCAAGGTGGGGGAGCTGCGTGAGGCGCTCGGGGAGGACGCCGCCGCCCTCGAGCTCTACCGCCGCGCCCACGGGATCCTGCTCGGGCGGCGCCTGCTCCTTGAGAACAAGCGCGAGGAGGAGGAAGACAAGCTCCAGCGCTTCATGCCACGCAACGTGGACGAGCTGGACCAGTATGGAGAGCGCGTCCTGCAGGGGATGCTCGCGACCATGACGGAGGTCGAGCTGGACGGCTTCCTTGGGGAGCAGGGCGGCGCCGTGGAGCTGGAGCTCCCGCGCGCCTTCGCTGCCGCAGACGCCGACCGCGGCGGCGAGGGGGTAGAGGCAGCGGCGCGGCGCATCGCCCAGCACCCGCGCCTCGGGAGCCGGGCCGAGATCGTGCGGCGCGTCAGCTTCGCCACGGGCCGAGTGGAGGCTGCGCAGGCGCTGGACCGTGTGCTGCTCGCGGCCTTTCCCGGGGACGACCGTCTGCTCGAGGACGCCATGGTATCCCGCATCCAGTGGGGCTTGATCCCGCAGGCCGCGGGGCTCTTGACCAGCTTGCCAGAGGACAGCGGCGGCGCGAGCCGATGGCGCGCGCGACTCGGCCTCGGAGAGACGGAGGCGGATGACGCTGCCGGGTCCATCCCGTTTGATGAGGCGGTCGCTGCGGCGCTCCCCGCGTTCGCGGCAGGCGACTACGAGCGGGTCCGCGCCATCGTGCAGCGGGCCAACGTGGGCCGGCTCGCGGACGACGAGCTCCAGGGCATGGCGGTGCTCTTCGCGGCGGCGAGGAGTGCCGACGATGATGAGCTGGCGCTCCGCGTCGCCCGTGATTGGCTGCGACTCTCCCTCGCCAGCTCGCCGAACCCCTATGAGGTCGAGGAGCTGATCGACGCCTTGGTCCCCGGTCTGGGCGAGGACACCGGCCTCGCGCTCGCGCGCTACGTGGTCGGGTTGATCGTCGCAGAGCCCGAGAAGAACTCTCGCTTGGTTCGGGTCCTGCCGAAGCTGGCGCAGCGCTTCGGGGAGGCCGCGGTGTCGGCCGAGCAGGTGCAGACGCTCGTGGACGGCTTCGGAGAGGCCTACGCCTTCGGGCTGGTCCCGGTCCTGCTCCTGTTGCCCGAGGAGGACCGCTCCTCCTCGCTGCGCTCGATCTGGTCGAAGCTTGAGGCCCAGGGGCGGGCGAGGTTCCTGCTCGGGATGATCGCCGAGGCGCCCGGGGACCTCCCCGAGGAGATGGCGGACTTCATCCGGGACTCCCTCCCGGGGGCGCTAGAGGACGGCGCGGATCTCCTGGAGTACTACGTGTCCCGGCTCCTCGACGTGCCCCACAGCCACCAGCTGGTGCTCGACGTTTGCCGTGAGACCCGGTCGTCCCTCGGCTCACAAGTGGAGGTCCTCGATGCCGCGATCGTGATCCACCGGTGCGCGCTGGAGGGACCCGAGGCGCTCGTGGACGAGGGGGCGGAGGCGTTCGTGGCGCTCGCCGCGGACTCGGAAGATGACTATCAGCGTCGCCAGGCCAGCGAGCAGCTCGCCGCGGCCTTCGACGGGCCGGCGAGGGATGCCTTCATGGCTGCGCTGGCGGAACAGGCCCCCGCGTCGCCGACGGCGACGCCCCTGGACTTCGCCCGTGCGCAGCTCTACTTCAGCTGGAAGCGGCCCGCCGATGCGCTGGCGCTGCTCGAGGGGTTTGAGGCCGACGAGGAGACAGAGGGACGGCGGCTCGACCTGATCCGCGACGCTCAATCGAAGCTCGGTCGGGAGCTCGCCGCGGCGCAGACGCTGGTCCGCCGCTTCCCCGTGGCGAAGGACGAGGACGAGAAGAGGAGGCTGCTGAAGCAGGCGGTGCGTGCCTGGGAGCGCCTTGAGGCCCCCGAGATCGCCCTCGAGGCGCAGCGAATGCTCGACGACCTGGGCGATGAGGCGGCGCCCGGCTCGGCTGGCTTCGTTCTCCCGCCGGGCACCCTGTCCCTCTCCATCGGAGGTGTCACTTACAACGCCGAGGACAAGCCCAAGAAGGAGGGGCTCCCGAGGACGTTCCGTGAGGTCCGTGAGGCGCTGGACAAGGGGGAGCCCGTGGACGGGGCCCGCATCTTCCGTCGGCTGTGGCGGGAGTTCCCCGTTGGGCAGCCCGCCGCGAGCCGATCGTCCTTCCTCTTCTATCGCCGGTCTCCGCTCGGGAACCTGCGCTGGCCGGGGGAGCCCGCTCCGGTGGGCGATGATCTTGGAGCCGAAGCCCGCCGTCGTGGTGGCCTCGTGGGCTTCCGGGCCCCCGAGGCCCCCGAGCGGCCGCCGGCGCCCGATGCCTACGAGAAGCTCGCGGCCTATCCCGAGATCGTGGCGGAGCAGCAGCGCTACCTGCGATCGATTCAGCCCGCGGAGCTGGACCGGATCCAGAAGCTCACCCGGGGCATGCTGCAGGCGGAGATCCGCGAGGGCAGCGCCGAGGCGGTGCTCAAGAGGCTCCTGGATGAGGTGAACCGTTCCGGCGGGCGTCTCGCGCAGATCCAGCTCCTGACGCTGCTGGACCTCAACCCTGAGCTGATCACCGGCGAGGCGTCGGCCGCGCTCCAGGGGCTCGTGAGCGCCATGCCTCCCATGGATGCCGCGCAGGTCATGCGGCTCGCGCGGACACTCCTCCGCAGCGGAGACCGGGGTATGGCGCTGCGCATGTACGAGTGGTGCGCCCTGATCGGGGTCGCCAGTGACAGCCCCTTTGACGACGACGATGGCCCCTATGTGGTCTCGAGCGTTCCGCTGCCCGAGCTCATCGACGACGTGAAGGAGAACCTCGTTGGGGAGGAGCGCATCGCTCCGATCGCCGCGCTGCTGCAGAGCGTGTCGGGGGGCCGACCCTGGGAGATGGAGCGCACTCAGACTCTGGCGGTGAAGACCTGGCAGGAGCTCGTCGGCCCCGCCGAGGCGCTCCAGCGGCTAGGCCCGATCGCCGTGGATGCCCTGGACCTCTCGAAGGGCCTCCAGCGCTCGGTGGCCGTGCAGCTTGCTCCGCTCTATCTCGCCTCTGGGGATGAGGACCGGGCGCTCCGGGCTCTGGAGATCGGGACCGCTCGCTTCAGCGCGTCCGAGGTTGGCAACCGGGACATGTTCTGGAGGGCGGACCCCGAAGAGCCCGGGGTGATCCCCCGGGACATCCTGGAGGCCGTCTTGCCGGAGGCTGGCGAGGGACTCGAGGACCCCGGCCGCTGGTTCATGCGCTTCGCGGAGAGCCACCTTGTCTGGCTCAGGGAAGGTCGACTGCTGGACTCCGCCACCGTTGAGGCGCTCGCGCTATGCGCCGCGCGCATGGGCGAGGTCGGCCTGGACTCCGAGGCCACGGCGCTCGCCCTCGAGCTCGCCGGGCTCGAGAACATCCACGCTCGGGCGCGGCTCTGGGTGGTGGACGCCCTCCGTGAGCTGGGCGACGATGAGGCGGCGGACCGCCTCGAGGTTCGGATGCTGACCGACGGCGAGCTCCTCACCGCGAGGGTGGCGGGCGCGGTTGAGGGCGTGCTGGAGCGAGAAGGCCCCGAGGCCGCTCTCGCCATCGCTGCGCCGACGGCGACCTTCTCCCGCCCGGAGGCGCTCACCGAGCTCTTGATCCGAGCGGCCTCCCAGGCGGGAGACGAGGAGGCCGTGACCCGGTGGACCGAGGCCGCGGAGAAGGCGGCGCGCGCGGCCGAGAAGCTCAAGACCCTTAAGGCAGAGGCCGCCCGGAAGAAATGATGATCGAACTCGTGACGCTCATGGTGATGGGGGGGCTCTCGGCCCCCGGCTCCGACCTCTGGGTCAGCTATCCCGGCGCAGGCGACGACGCACCCCACGTGGTGCTCATCGCCGGGGACGAGGAATACCGCAGCGAGGAGGCCCTTCCGCAGCTGGGCAAGATCCTGTCCGCGCACCACGGTGTCCGCTGCACGGTCCTGTTCCCCGTGGACCCCGCGAGCGGCGAGATTGTCCCCACCTGCCTCGACAATATCCCGGGGCTCGAGGCACTCGAGACGGCCGACCTGATGGTCATCGCCACGCGCTTCCGAGACCTGCCCGATGAGCAGATGCAGCACATCGACGCCTACCTCAAGGCGGGCAAGCCGGTGCTCGGCATGCGGACAGCCACGCACGGCTTTCGCAACGCGAAGGATGGGCCCTGGGCCCACTACGCCAACGGATACAACGGTCCCAAGGAAGAGTGGAAGGGCGGCTTTGGCCGGCTGGTCCTTGGGGAGAAGTGGGTGGCCCACCACGGTGCCCACGGCAGCCAAAGCACGCGCGGCATCCTCGCTCCCGGGCAGGCGAAGCACCCTGCGCTGCGCGGCCTCGGGGACGGCGACGTGTGGGGCCCCAGCGATGTGTACCGGGTCCGGGTGCCCATGCTCGAGGGGACCGAGGTCGTGATGCTCGGCCAGTGCCTCGACCGCGCCGGCCCGGGCGAGGACGGGGACCCGCTCATGGGCATGCGCCCGGGCGACCCGGTGGCGGAGGGGGCCCGCAATGACCCCCTGATGCCGCTCGCTTGGTTCCGGACCTACGAACTGCCCGACGGCAAGCCTGGTCGGGTCTTCACCACCACGCTCGGGGCTGCGACGGATCTCGTCGCGCCTGGGTCGAGGCGGATGATCGTCAACGCTGCGCTCTACCTCGTCGGACGTGAGGTGCCCGAGGGCGGGGCCGAGGTGGCGCTCGTGGGGACCTTCGAGCCCTTGAGGTTTGGCTTCGGTCAGTTCCGCCGCGGCCTCCGGCCCGCGGCGCATGCTCTCGAGAGTCGCTGATCCCAGGCGCGGGCGGCGCCGTGAGGGAATGGGGTTCTCGCGCGCCCAAGGCGCGTCCGCGAGCCCACAATGCTCGGGCACCGATGACCCGCTCACGATCCATGCTCACGAGAACCGCCCTCACCCTGTTGCTCCTCGCGGCGCCGCTCCACGCCGCCACTCCCGCGCCCCAGCAGAAGTCGAGCTGGCCGCCGCCCCGGGCTAGCGTCTCCGACGCCCTCCGGGACTGCCAGGTGGAGAAGCCAACGAAGCTCTTCACGGTCGACCGTGTGGTGGATGGCGACACGATCTACATCCAGCGCAACGGCGAGCGCGAGAAGCTCCGGCTGCTCTCGGTGGACACCGAGGAGAAGTACATGGGGGGCAAGGACATCTCCGCCTCCAAGCCCTCCACCCGCTTCGCCGAGCAGTCGACGGGCTGGGCCAAAGGCTTCTTTCTGCCGCGGAGTCCGAACGAAGGCCCGGCGAAGGTCGGCCTGAGGTTCCCAGGCGGCGAGGAGGCCCGCGATATCTACGGCCGGCTCCTGTGCCACGTGGTGACGAAGGAGGGGATCGACTTCAATCTGCTCCTCGTCCGCATGGGGCACAGCCCGTACTTCAACAAGTACGGCAACAGCCGCCTGGACCACGAACGCTTCCTGGAAGCTCAGCGGAAGGCCATGGCCGAGAAGCTCGGCATCTGGGATTCCAAGACGAACGAGGGCGGGAAGCGCCGTGACTATCCCCGGCTGATGGCCTGGTGGACGGCGCGTGCCACCTCCATCGACGACTTCCGGGCCCGTTCAACGGCTAGCCCGAAGCGCTTCGTGGCCTGCGACGACCCGGACCGGCTGGACGCGGCCCTCGAGGCCGGAGGTGGAGACGTGACGCTCCTGGCGTCGGTCGATCGGTTCTTTGACGAGGACGACGGCTCCTGGACAATCCTGCTGCGCTCAGGAGACCGCAAGCGGGCGGTCCGCGTCGGCGTCCCCGCATCGGGGCGCGCGGCACTCGAGGCCCTCGACCTGCCCGGGACCAAGAACGAATTCAGGCAGAACTACCTGCTGGTCACCGGCCAGCTGACCCGCGGCCCGCGGGGGTTCCGTCTCGAAGGGGTGGGGGCCTCCGACTGGCGGCGCGCGGGTCCGGAGCCCGCGACCGGGGACCAGAACCGTTGAGCCGTGGCAGGCGGACACTCCCTGGACGGTAACGCCTGGTCGGATCTGGGGGCGGTCAGGGCCGTGCGAGCGTAAGTCCTTGGACTGCGGCCAGCGGTTGGCGTGAATTGTGAGCGCCGCTCCGTAAACTTGGGTTGGCCGCAACAAACCCCGCCCGGCGGCGTATCCCACACCATGCGAGCATCCCTCCGAATCGTCCTCCTTGCCATCTTCGTCCTGGTGGCGATCCCCTCTACCGGGCTCGCTCAGAAGGTGGCTCGCAAGCCGGTGGCGTGCCCCGAGCACGGCTTCCAGTTCAAGCCGCTCGACAAGTTCGACGCCGTCCCCATCGACAGCGGACGTGGCGGCACCGAGGCCCTCAAGTTCGCCCAGGATCGCCGGCAACTCACCGCTCACGCCTTTGAATCAGAGGGCCCCTCGGAGGAGGTCGAAGAGGGGAGCACCGTCGCCAAGAAGCGGCGCCGCAGCATCGTCGGGTTCTTGAAGCGGTACAAGGGCTTCACGGACAAGGTGGGCAAGAATCCGCAGGTCGACGAGATGGTCGAGGTCGACGGAGTCGACGCGAAGCACCTGCGGTTCGAGCTGGACGGGTTCATGCTGGACGTGTGGTCGTTCCCCCTGAAGCACGCGGACATCCACCTGGTCTACTTCATCCCGGGGGAGGTCAATCGCAAGTGGGAGAAGGCCATCCGCCAGTCCGCTGAATCCTTCGAGCTGATCGAGCGAGTCAAGGCGGAAGAGATCGACACGACCACGCGGAGCTTCGAGTCTCAGTTTGCCTGGGCCGAGGCCGAGGCCGCCAAGGTCGAGGGCTGGCGCGCCATCGGGACCCCCTCCAAGCGCTTCGTGGTCCTGACCAACGCGACCAAGAAGGCCTTCATCAAGGAGGTCCTCAAGCGGCTCGAGGTGTCCCGAGACATCTACGAGCAGGACTTCCCCCCGTCCGCGGAGTTCAACGCGGTGTCGGTGATCCGCATCTGTAAGGACCGCGAGGAGTTCCAGCGCTTCAGCGGCGCCCCTCCCGGTGCGGCCGGGTACTTCAGCCCGCAGTCGGTGGAGCTTGTGCTCTATGACAACGTGGAGACCGATCGAAACTCCACCTATGCCGTGGTGAGCCACGAGGCCTTCCACCAGTACTGCCACTTCCTCTTTGGTCAGTCCGAGGCGCACCGCTGGTTCGACGAGGGGCACGGGGACTACTACGGCGGGATGAGGGTCGCGGGCAGCCGCGGAAAGATCACGCCCAAGATGCCCGCCGGCCTCGACCGTCTCTCGGTCATCAGGGATATGGTCCGTGAGGAGTCCTACAAGCCGCTCTCGGAGCACCTCTACTACAACCACAGGCAGTGGCAGTCGCAGGGGCCCTCGAACGTGAGCTGCTATGCCCAGTCGTGGTCGATCATCTACATGCTCCGCCAGGGCGCCCTGCGCAAGGTGAGCCGCAAGGTGTGGAAGGACGAGTACGCGAACATCATTCCAAACTACGTCTCCACCCTGAACCAGGGCTTCCAAGACGCCTACAAGGAGATCCGCGAGGAGCGGCTCGAGCAGGCGAAGAAGAGGGACCTCGAGCTCGATCCCAGCGACCTGAAGATCAACCGCTTTGACCTCGACCCGCGGCAGAAGCAGAAGATCTGGGACGCCGCCATGGAAGCCTCATGGGGGCAGGTCGACCTCGACGAGTTCGAGAAGGACTGGGTGCTCTACATCCAGAAGTACCTCAAGTGACCCACGGCTCGCGTGTTGGCCAGCGGGTCGGCCTGCTGGAGGCCCTCGGCGCGGAGCCGGCGACGGTGTCGGCCCCTGGACAAGTCCCCGGTCGGAGCTGAATCGGACCGCCGCGGAGGTTCGAACTCCCGGTTATGGAATTCGGCCGCCTACCTGACGTCCGCGGGGTGGACTTCACCCTGCCGCCCGACCCGGCACGGAACCGCCCGCTCCTGGAGGGAGCGCGTACCGCGGCCGGGCCGGGCGGCTGCGATCTCCGCGTGGGGCTCCCCAGCTGGTCTGATCCGGGGCTCGTGGGCCGCCTCGGGGGGAAGAGCCCGGCCGGGGTGCTGCGGGCCCACGGCGCCGCCGTCCCCTCGAACGAGCTGAACTCCACGTTCTACGGTTACACCGCCGAGCGCTTCACCCGCTGGGCGGCGGCGGTCCCCGAGGGGTTCCTGTTCTGCCCCAAGCTCCCGCGCGGGATCACTCATGATGGGGTGCTCGAGGGCGTGGAGGAGGAGATGGGGGCCTTTGTCCAGGCGACCGAGTCCCTGGGCGCCCACCGCGGGCTCACTTGGTGCGCGCTGCCCCCTTACTTCGGCGCGGCGCGAATGGGGACCCTTGCTGCGTTCCTGGAGGAGTGGGCAGGGGAGCTGCCCCTGGCGCTCGAGGTGCGCGACCCCAGCTGGTTCCGTGACCCAGGCGCCACGGAGGCGCTCTTCGGGCTGCTGGACGCCCTGGCGGTGACCGCGATCATCACCGACACGGCGGGGCGCCGCGACTGCGCTCACATGACTCTCACGACCCCGAAGACGCTCATCCGCTTCGTGGGGAACGGGCTCCACCCCTCGGACTTCGAGCGACTTGACCGTTGGGCGGAGCGGCTCCTGGGTTGGGCGGCCGGGGGCCTCGAGCAGGCGTTCCTCTTCTTCCACCAGCAGGACGAGGCGCAGACCCTGGACCTCGCCGAGCACCTGGAGCGCCGCCTCGCGGCCGCGGGGCGCCCCGTGCTCGGTCCCTGGCGAAGCGCCTCCGGGTTCATCCCGCCCGGGGCACAGCTGGGGCTCTTCTGATGGTGCACTCGCCCGACCTTTCCCAACCGATACAGGGCCGTTGGCGGGATCTCGCATGGCCAGCGTGACCTCTGGCATGCCGAGCGGTTCAGATCAACTCTCTGACTGGGCCTCCCTCTCCCGGCCGACCCGTTCCACTTGACCGTAGACCCATGCTCCGATCCCTCTCCCTGCTCGTCGCGTCGTCGGCTGCCGCTCTCCTCCCCGCCAGCGTCGCGGACATTCAGTGGTCGCCTTCCTTCGAGGACGCGCTGGAGACCGCTGCTGGCGAGGAGAAGGTGATCTTCATCGCGGTCAACATGGACGGTGAGCGGGCCAACGATCAAATGGCCGAGAAGGTCTACAAGGACCGCGACATCAAGGACCTCGCGTCCGAGACGGTCAACCTCGTCGCCTCCGCGGATCGGCACCGCAAGAGCGGTAAGTGCCCGCGTTTTGGATGCGAGTCCTGCGAGCAGCACCGGTTCGTGGACATCTCCGTGCGGGAGGAGGTCCTGAAGCCGTCGGCGACGGGCGCTGTCATCGCGCCGCAGCACGTGTTCTGCGCGCCGGACGGGAGCGTGATCCTCTCGGTGCCCTACGGGATCTCGGTCTCGGAGCTGGAGTGGTGCTTCCACGAGGCCGCGGCGATCCAGGCGGGCGTCGAGCTCTCTGACAGGTCGCACCCTGGGCGCCGGCCCCGGCGGCTGATCGTTGGTGACGTGGCGCAGCTCGGCGGGGCGGACGGACCGGTCACCCGTGAGGAGGCGCTCGAGCTCATCTCCACCCTCAAGAAGGGGGGCAACGGCGGGGAGCAGCGAGAGATGATTCGACGGCTCGCGACCTCCGACGAGGCGGAGGCGAGGGAGTACGTGCTCAGCGTCCTGCGTGCGGGGGGCGGCGGCGCCGGCCGCGGTGGAGGCGGCGGTCGGGGCGGGCGTGGCGGCGGCGGCGGCGGCGGC
>Ga0102815_10001024_pt1 | contig 17781 bp, 18 predicted proteins | sample ColrivemetaGS759_FD_79113 | JGI IMG/M metagenome (GOLD analysis project Ga0102815, IMG submission 79113) | Estuarine microbial communities from the Columbia River estuary - Ebb tide ETM metaG S.759 | ecosystem: Environmental > Aquatic > Marine > Intertidal zone > Estuary | place: USA: Columbia...
GGCGCTCGCTGTTTCGCACGCTTTGTTCGCGAGCAGGGCCTGGCCGAGCTCGAGGTAATTCCGGTTGAGACCAATACCGGTCTGCTGCAGCTCGAAACCGTCGATGCCACGCGCTACCGCGTCAATATGGGCATTCCACAGTTCGAGCCCGACGCCATCCCGATGCGTGCCGACACCATGCAGGAGCTTTATCATACCGATTTTGAAGGCACCGAAATCAGTTTCAGCGCTGTCTCCATCGGCAACCCGCACATGATTATTCCAGTAATCGATGTCGATAACGCCAACGTCGAAACACTCGGACCCTATTTCGAGTCGCATATGATGTTCCCCGAACGCGCCAATATCGGGTTTATGCAGGTCCTTGATCGTTCCAGTTTCCGTTTGCGCGTCTTCGAACGGGGTGTGGGCGAAACCCGTGCCTGTGGCAGCGGCGCCTGCGCAGCGATGGTTGCGGGGGTGCGCCTGGGCTTGCTGGATTCGTCGGCAACCGCGATTCTCACCGGTGGTGAGCTGAAACTCGAATGGCAAGGCGATGCAAACCCCGTTATGATGACGGGCGAAACTGCAATGGTTTATCAGGGCGAAATCCAATATGAATGAAGTGTCGGCGGAACAGCAATCATCAACAGAATCCGAAGAATCCCGGGCAATCCAGTTCCTGCAGCAAAACCCGGCCATTTTGATGAATTATCCCGATGTTCTTTCATCGCTGTCGATTCCGCATCAGACCGGAGGCGCCACTTCGCTGTTGGAGCGTCAACTCAAGCTGTTACGCGAGGACAACCAGTATCTCAGGTCCAAGATAGAGGAACTGGTCGAGATCGCACGCGACAACGAAGAACTCAACCAGCGCTTTCATCGGCTGGCACTGGAATTAATGGATAGCGAACAGTTGCACGACGTGCTGGCAATGGTACAGGACCAGGTGCAAACCTTCTTTTACACCGATTTCGTCTGTTTCCGCTTCCTGCCAAGCATCCACGAAGCCGGCAATACCCTTGACGGCCTCTATCTCGATGCCAACAGCAGTATCGTCGAGCGCGTCAAACCCTGGATCGAGGATCGCAAGCCGATATGTGGCCAGCAGGACGAAACGATCAATCGCGAATTATTCGGCCCCGACCTGCAAATCGCTTCCTGTGCTTTTATTCCGCTTTACCATACACACAACCTTGGCCTGTTATGCCTCGGCAGTGTCAGCGCCGAGCGCTTTGGTGCCAGCATGGGTACTATTTTCCTGCAGCATCTGGGCGAACTCGTCAGTAATCGGCTGAAACACCTGTTACAGGCAGGATAATCGTCTTGAACGACTACCTGGACCAGTTCATCCAGACCCTGCGTAGCGAAAAATATTACTCCCCGCATACCTGTAGCAACTACCGACGTGATTTGCAGCGCTTCCAGGCCTACCTGGAGGAGCGCGTTATCGACAACTGGACAGGCGTCGATTACAACGATGTCAGCGGTTTTGCAGCACAGCGACATCGCCAGGGTCGCAAGAGCCGCACCATCGCGCGTGAGCTATCGTCAATTCGCAGCTTTTACCAGTTTCTGATTCGCTGCTCGGTAGTGACAAAAAACCCGGCACTTGAAGTCAGCGCGCCGAAAAGCGACAAGCCGCTACCCAAGACCTGTGATCCGGAGTCACTCGAGCAATTACTGCGGGTCACCGATGACCATGATGAGCTGTTGTTACGGGATATCGCCATTTTTGAATTGATTTACTCCTCCGGACTGCGACTGGCCGAGCTCGTCGGTATCGATCTCGACGACATCGATCTGACGCAGCAGCAGCTGGTGGTCACCGGTAAGGGCAATAAAACCCGTCATCTGCCGATTGGTAGCAAAGCGGTCATCGCGGTCCAGCGATGGCTTCGAGTGCGGCCGAATTACTGCCGTGATAATAATCAGAAGGCCCTGTTTCTGAGCAAACCGGGGAAGCGTATTTCCACTCGTAACGTGCAAAGCCGGCTGAATCATTTGATTCAACGCCAGGGGCTTGGTCAGCAGATATCGCCTCACGTACTGCGTCATTCCTTCGCCACCCACCTGCTCGAATCCAGTTCGGACCTGCGCGCGGTTCAGGAATTACTCGGGCATGCCAATATCGCGACCACTCAGATTTATACTCATCTTGATTTTCAACACCTCGCCAATGTTTACGACGCTGCGCATCCGCGTGCTCGCCGCAAGGAATAGTAAACCAGTGTCATCCTCGTGCTAACCAGAGTGAAAAAAAGCCACAATGTTGTTCGCCTTGTATTTATTTCCGCACGCCCATACATCACAATGTCTGTCTCGATAATGCCGGATCCGAATATTGCAACAGTTTGACGGTACAACCATTCTCTCAGTGCGCCGCAACAACAGTGTTGTCATTGGTGGCGATGGCCAGGTCAGCCTGGGTAACACCATCATGAAAGGCAATGCGCGCAAGGTGCGCCGGCTGTACAAGGACCGCGTAATCGCCGGTTTTGCCGGCGGCACCGCTGATGCATTCATGCTCTTTGAGTTGTTCGAAGGCAAACTCGAAAAACACAACGGGCAAATGATCCGCGCCGCCGTAGAGCTTGCCAAGGAGTGGCGTTCTGATCGCGCATTGCGCCGACTCGAAGCACTTTTGTGCGTCGCTAATGAAGAGGCATCGCTGATCATCTCTGGAAATGGCGACGTTATCGAACCCGAAGATAGCCTGATGGCGATCGGCTCGGGTGGCGCTTACGCCCAGGCGGCGGCGCGTGCGATGCTCGACACCACCGAGCTCGGTGCCCGCGAGATCGTCGAAAAATCTTTGGGCATCGCCGGCGACATTTGTGTTTACACCAATCACAACCATAGCTTCGAAACTATCGATTACGCGTAACTACCCTGGATACCAAGATCATCACTCAATCACCCATGACACCCCGCGAGATTTCGCAGGAACTCGACAAGCACATCATCGGCCAGGACAAAGCCAAGCGTGCGGTCGCCATCGCACTGCGCAATCGCTGGCGCCGGCAACAGGTGGGCCCCGAACTGCGCAATGAAATCACGCCCAAGAATATTCTGATGATGGGACCTACCGGCGTTGGCAAGACCGAAATTGCGCGCCGCCTGGCTCGTCTGGCGAATGCGCCGTTCATCAAAGTCGAGGCGACCAAGTTTACCGAGGTTGGCTATGTCGGGCGTGACGTCGAATCGATTATTCGAGACCTGGTCGACGTCTCAGTCAAGCAGATGCGCGAAGATGAGATGGCACGGGTACGACACCGCGCCGAAGATGCCGCCGAAGAGAAGGTGCTGGATGCGCTGCTGCCTCGACCCAAGGATTTCAATGATGACGCGCAACAGGACAGCAGCGATAGCACGCGCCAGAAATTCCGCAAGCTGTTGCGCGAAGGCAAGATCAACGATCGCGAAATCGAAATTGATCTGCAGATGCCCGCGGTTGGGGTTGAGATTATGGCGCCTCCAGGCATGGAAGAAATGACCAGTCAACTACAGGGCATGTTCCAGAATATGGGCAACGCTAAATCACGAACACGCAAGCTGCGCGTCGAGGATGCGCTCAAAATGCTGACCGATGAAGAAGCGACAAAGCTGATTAACGAAGATGAGCTCAAGCTCAGCGCGCTGGATAACGCCGAGCAAAACGGCATCGTGTTTATCGATGAGATAGACAAGGTTGCCAAGCGCGGTGAAACCAGTGGAACCGACGTGTCACGGGAAGGTGTGCAGCGCGATCTGCTGCCACTGGTAGAAGGTTGCACAGTATCGACCAAGGCGGGAATGATCGACACGGATCACATTCTGTTTATTGCCTCGGGTGCGTTTCACGTCTCCAAACCCAGCGACCTGATACCGGAACTGCAGGGCCGGTTACCGATTCGAGTCGAGCTGTCATCGCTGAACGTCGATGATTTTGTACGTATCCTGCGCGAACCCGATGCTTCTTTGACCGAACAGTACACGGCATTGATGGAAACCGAAGAAGTCAGCCTGACGTTCACCGACGACGCACTGGCTCGCATCGCCGAGGTGGCTTTTCAGGTCAATGAAAAACAGGAAAATATCGGTGCCCGTCGCCTGCATACGGTGATGGAGCGTTTGCTTGAAAGCATCAGTTTCGAGGCCTCCGACATGGTCGCCCAGGCACTGACCATCGACGCCGACTACGTCAATGAACAACTCGGTGATCTGTCGGCTGACGAAGACCTCTCACAGTACATTCTCTAATGAAACCTACCGACATCAAGCTGCACCAGCGCTCGCGCGTTCTGGAAATTACCTTCGAGGACGAATCTCATTTCACATTGCCGGTCGAATACCTGCGCGTTTACTCGCCATCGGCCGAAGTGCAGGGGCATGGCCCAGGCCAGGAAGTGCTGCAAATTGGCAAGGAAGACGTCAATATCGAGCGCAATGAGCCGATAGGCCACTACGCGGTCCGACTCGCCTTCGACGATAATCATGATAGCGGGCTGTATAGCTGGGAATACCTGTACGAACTCGGCGCAACCTATGATGACCGCTGGCAGGATTACCTCGCACGTCTGGAAGCGGGCGGTCACAAACGCAAGCCGGCCGCTGAATTCTGATTCGTTAGACGGACACGGCATTCGCACTCAGGCGGCGCCACTTTCAAATGACGGCATCTGCATCACGTGGTAAGGTTCGCGCCATGCAGGATAAAACCACAACAGACTTCGGATTCGAAGAAGTTCCGACCTCCGAGAAACAGAATCGGGTTGGCGCGGTGTTTACCTCCGTGGCTGAAAAATATGACCTGATGAACGATGTGATGTCCTTCGGCATTCATCATATATGGAAACGATTCACTCTCGAAATGTGCGCTTTGCGTCCCGGCCACCAGGTGCTTGATCTGGCCGGCGGCACCGGCGACCTGGCGCTTAAACAGGCCGCCATGGTCGGCGAAACCGGGGGCGTCGTGCTCGCCGATATTAACGCCGCCATGCTGCAGCAAGGTCGCGATCGCGTGATTGATAAGGGTTTTGTCAATCGCGTCAGGACGGTGCAATGCAATGCTGAAATCCTGCCTTTTGCGGATAATTACTTCGACTGTATTACCATCGCCTTCGGCCTGCGCAACGTCACCGACAAGGGACAAGCGCTCGCCTCCATGCAACGCGTGCTTAAACCGGGTGGACGCCTGTGCGTGCTGGAGTTTTCCAAACCAATTTACCAGCCACTGGAAAAGGTCTACGACTTTTACTCCTTCAAGTTATTGCCGCGCATGGGCGAAATTATTGCACGCGATCGTGCCAGTTATCAGTATCTCGCTGAGTCAATCCGAAAGCATCCGGACCAACAGACATTAAAAGAACTCATCCTCGAGCAGGGTGGTTTCGACGAAGCTGAAGTGCACAACCTGAGCGGTGGTATCGTTGCCCTGCACCGCGCATTCAAGTACTAAACCCCCGGTTAATCGTGCAATCTTCTGACCACCCTGGCGCAATTTTGTTTGAATCGATCCAGAATTCGCTGCTGACGGCGGCCGAAATTGGCAGCAATCGGCTGCTCGCGCTCGACCAGGGCACATTGCAGGGTTGCACTGAATTGCAGGGCCACTGCATCGCTATCGATATCACTGACCTCGATATCCAGTTGTTTTGTCATCCCGGCAACTGGGGATTACGCCTCAGTCGTAACCCGCCCACCCGCGATGTGGATGCCACTATTTCAGGACGCCTGATGGCGCTGGTCAACCTCGCCAGCGAAACCGACAAGTTGTCGACTTCGATCCGCGAGCGGGTTAGTTTTAATGGCAATGTTGCGCTCGCGCAAAAAGCCCAGGCGCTTATAGCGGGGCTCGATATCGACTGGGAAGAAGCGCTCGCGCAGCACAGCGGCGATATACTCGCGTTTCAGATTCACCAGCGCGCTCGCAAGTTTGGCCAGTGGTTGCAACAGAGTGCGGAATCGGTATTACAGACCAGCAGCGAATATCTGCGCGAGGAAGCGCGACTCAGTCCAACCCAGGTAGAATTTGATCAGTTTCAATTACGGCTGACCGCACTGAAGAACGATGTCGCCCGCAGCGAAGCGCGCCTGCAGCGCCTGCTCGACAAAACCAGCGACTGAGACATGTACAACCTGCTACGCCTTATATCGATCAATTTCACGCTCGCTCGCTTCGGCCTCGACGAAGTGATCCTGTCACTGCACTTTTTCCGCCCGCTTTACCTGCTCGGGCTGATCAATCCTTTCAACTGGTTCCGCAGCAACAAACTCAGCCAGGCCGAGCGACTGCGCCTGTGTATCGAGGAACTAGGCCCAATTTTCATCAAGTTCGGACAAATGATGTCCACGCGGCGTGACCTGTTTGGTGACGAAATCGTCGACGAGTTAGCAAAGCTGCTCGATCGGGTGCCTCCGTTTCCACTGAATCAGGCGCGGGACATTGTTGAACAACAGCTCGGAATGCCTATCGAGCAGGCCTTCAAACACTTTAACGATACCCAGCTGGCATCCGCGTCAATTGCGCAGGTTTATGCGGCGCAGTTGCACGATGGCCAACAGGTAATTGTGAAAATTGTACGCCCCGGCATCGAGGCACAGATTCGCAAGGACATTGAAGTGCTGCTGCTGCTGGCAAAGATGGCCGATCGCTACTGGGGCGAAGCGAAACGCATTAAACCGATCCAGGTCGTGCGCGAGTTCGAAACCACGATCATGAACGAGCTCGACCTGATGCGCGAAGCGGCCAACGCGAGCGAGTTGCGCCGACATTTCGATGCTTCAGCCGATCTTTATGTACCGTTTGTACACTGGGATTACTGCCGCAGCAAGGTCATGGTCATGGAGCGAATCAGCGGTATTCCGATTTCCGATATCGACAGTTTGCGGGCGCATGAGATCGACTTCGAATCCCTGTCACGCAAAGGCGTAGAAATCTTTTTTACCCAGGTGTTTTGCAATAATTTTTTTCATGCTGACATGCACCCGGGCAATATTTTCGTCTCCACCGAAAACCCGCAGGACCCTCAGTACATCGCTGTGGACTTCGGTATTATGGGTTCCCTGTCGACCAATGATCAACGCTATCTTGCCGAAAACTTTGTAGCATTTTTTAACCGTGACTACCGCAGGGTCGCCGAGTTACACGTCGATTCCGGCTGGGTCGACCGCGGTACGCGCATCGATGAGTTCGAGGCCGCGATCCGCAGCGTATGCGAGCCCATGTTTCAGCGGCCGTTGGCAGAGATCTCGTTCGGCCAACTACTGCTGCGCCTGTTTCAAACTGCGCGTAGCTTCAACATGGAGATCCAGCCGCAGTTATTGCTGCTGGAAAAAACCTTCCTGCACATCGAGGGTATCGGCCGGGAATTATATCCACAGCTCGATTTGTGGGACACCGCAAAACCATTCATCGAACGCTGGCTGTCAGAACAAATGGGCATGCGCGCACTGGTGAACGGTATGAAGAAAAACCTGCCGTATATCGCCGAACATCTACCCGATCTGCCGCAACTGGCGATCAAAGCCCTGCAACGCATCGCCAACGATGAACTGCGCCTCGAATTGAGGCCGCATCAGATCAATGAGTTGAAACAGGAAATCCAACGCGCGAACCGCCGCAGCATTCGAGCCGTTATCGGCGCTAGCTGTGTGATCAGCGCGAGTATTATCGTCAGCCTGGATGGCCTTGCACCGGTGATGATCGGTAGCGGGCAATTCCTGGTGCCCCTGGCGAGCGCCGCGCTATTGATTCCCGGACTCTATTTACTGATCAGCAGCTACTACGACAGCTAAAGCGAAGTTCGCTTAGCACTGCTCCTGGGTCAGCTTCTTGTTCATGCGCTGGCCATGCTTGTAACCCTTCCAGTAAGTCGCTTTTGCTTCTTCACGGTATTCTTCAGGAACGGACTCGAGGTATTCGTTGTAGTCACGATTAAATACTTTCTCGTCCTGACAAAACCGTTTTTTGAAGGCGAGCTGGCCGGAAAGCTCCGCCACGCGCAGGTGTCGGAATTTTGGATCTTCGGGTGAGATCACTTCCTCGGTTTCCTCCGCGGCATCTTTTTGAGCAGCGCTCGAAAGCTTTGATTTATCCTCGACCACATTGGCATCGTCTACAGTTTCAGTACGCACCCGGGAGCGGGTCAGACGCTCGCATTCATCTTCCGACAGCAGTGGTGTTTCGTCTTTGCTTTTATCAAAACCTTCCTGGAAGGCATCGCGCATCGGATCTCGACTTTGTTCCGGCATTAGTTGCACGCGCTGGGTAAATTCCGACAGAACTTCGGCCTGCCCACATTGCAGGCGCGAATAGCTCAGGTTACCCAGTGTACGCGACAGATTGACCACGGTGGCTGTAGCATTGGTGAGTGCGCCTTCGAGCACCTCCGGATCACTTTCAGCTGCTGCCTGTTCGGCAAGTTCGTCGATGGCCTTGTCGATGATATCCATGATCGACTTCAGGCCCTGATCCTGCAGCTCAGCCTGCACGGCAGGAGCAATACCGACGCCGGCGAATATCAAAAACAGCAATATTCTAAATTTCATAGTGTTACCGTAATTTGCTGATAGACAGGATTAAATCATGGATCCTGCAGTTCATCCAGTGGCCCTGGCGTTTCCTTTTTGCTCTAACTCACGTTATCAACGATAATGCGGCGTCTTTTTGCACGGCATTATCGAATTGAAACACTGCGACCCACTCACAAGATTACAGTATAGTTTATCCTTCGCGCGTAAACCGGATCCTTTACAAAGGATTCCACAATAATGGCACACGAGGCTCCCAGGGTTGGATTTGTCAGTCTCGGCTGCCCCAAGGCAACGGTCGATTCCGAGCAGGTGATTACCCAGCTGCGCGCTGAGGGTTACGAGATCGAGCCCGATTTCGAGCGTGCCGACATGGTGATCGTCAATACCTGCGGATTCATTGACAGCGCCGTCGAGGAGTCACTGGAAAGCATTGACGAGGCCCTGCAGCAAAATGGCCAGGTAATCGTGACCGGCTGTCTCGGTGCGCGTGCCGAGGTGATTCGTGAGCGTTTTCCCTCGCTTTTGGCCGTCACCGGGCCGCAGGCGCGCGATGAGGTCATGCAGGCGGTACACCAGCATTTGCCGGCCCCGCACGACCCCTTTCTCGACCTGGTCCCCAAACAGGGGGTACGCCTGACCCCACGCCACTATGCCTACCTGAAAATTTCCGAAGGTTGTAACCATCGTTGCAGCTTTTGCATTATCCCGTCGATGCGCGGTGACCTGGTCAGCCGGCCGATCGATTCAGTCATGGAAGAGGCGCAAATTCTCGTCGATGCGGGAATTCGGGAAATACTGGTTATCTCGCAGGACACCAGTGCTTATGGCGTCGACACCAGGTATGCGACCCGTTTCTGGCGCGGCCAGCCACTGCGCACCCGTTTTCTCGATCTCTGCCGGGCACTCACCCAGCTCGGGGTTTGGGTAAGACTGCATTACGTATATCCCTATCCACACGTCGACGATGTCATTCCATTGATGGCAGACGGGTCACTGCTGCCTTACCTCGACATCCCGTTTCAACATGCCAGCAAACGCATCCTGAAAGCGATGAAACGCCCCGGAAATCAGGAGCGCGTGCTGGAGCGAATCGCCAGTTGGCGCGAGATTTGCCCGGAACTGGTCATTCGCAGCACATTTATTGTGGGTTTTCCCGGGGAAACCGAGGAGGATTTTCAGGAATTACTCGATTTTCTCGATACCGCGCAACTCGATCGGGTCGGTTGCTTTACCTATTCCGCAGTCGATGGCGCTGCCGCCAATCAACTGCCGAACCCGGTTCCCGAGGCGGTCAAGCAGGAGCGCTACCATCGTTTTATGCTCAAGCAACAGGAAATTAGTAGCCAGAAGCTACAGCGCAGAATCGGTCAGCAAATGAATGTGCTGGTGGAGACTCGCGACGACGAGGGCTATATCGCTCGCAGCTATGCCGATGCACCCGAAATCGATGGACTGGTCCACATCACGACCGATGACGAACTGGTACTCGGTGATTTTTGCCAGGTGCGAGTCGACGATGCCGACGAATACGATCTTTACGCTACCCCGAGCAGGTAAATACGATCATCCTGCACCTCGATCGATAGCGCATCAAGGCTTTCACCCGGGCAAGGGCCGAAAACACATTCCCCGCTATCGATGAGGAAACGCGCATCGTGCACCGCGCACTGGATCAAACTGCCATCGATATCAAGAAACTGGTGTTCCACCCAATCGAGTGGCGATCCCGTATGCGGACAACTGTTGCGGTAGGCAAAACACTGACCGTCGCTGCGCACCACAAAACCTTCCACCTGCTCATCACCGAGCATGACTGAAAATCCGTAACTGCCGGGATCCTCGAGCTGTGCTAAAGGGCAGATGAACACCGGGGGTTGCTTAAGCTGACTGATCCCAACCTCCACCAGACCTGGGCTTACCGCCTAAGCGAGTTCCGCGGGCGTTTTGGCGACAATCGTAAGCGCATGCAACTCGCCGGAAGCAATTTCAGCGTTGACGCAGGCGTAAACCAGCTTGTGGCGTTTTATCGGAGTCAGGCCATCGAACACATCACTGGTGACGTTGGCGACAAACTTGCCTTCGCCACCACTGACTTCGACCTCGGCTTCGGGCATTTGCGTAGCGATTAACTGTTGAATCTGTTGCGGGGTCATAGAATCTATCGAACCGTAAGAATAGCTGGCCGACTATATTACAAGAGGCATTGGGAATTTCCATGCAAAAGCTGGTTTTATGAGCTTTGATGGCACTTACTTAAGCCAAAACACTGAAGCATCCTGGGTCTGATCAGGGTCAGATGATTGGGAGTTGTTTCGCGAATGCCTCGGCGGCTTCGCCGCCTGCGGTTTACTTCGCAAAACAGCCCCAATCATCCTCCTTCTCCCGACCAGAAGGAGTGAGTGATATTGCGGTCTGTCCCCGATTTGCACTGCAGTTAGATATTGTTTGAGTCCGGGAGCGAGTCTGTTCTGCGGGTGACTAGCGGCAGGATAGCCGCGGGACCGGGCCAGGGACGGCCCATCGGAGCCCGCAGCACAGGCTCGCTTCCGGGCGGTGATCGGGATAGCTAATCGACAATCTGTAACGATCACCGTCCGTGTGTGGAGACGGGGAAAAACCGGACATCCGGATTAGCGGGTTTCGAGTTGCAGTGCGTCATTGGCGACGCTGATGGCGGTCTGCCCGTGGATGAATTCGAGCAGTTTTTCGCCGGCCATGGTAAAGCGCCACCCCTGCGTCAGGCGACTGCTCTTGCTGTTCAGAATCAGGTTGTCTATGTCCTTGCGCACCACCAGGGTCGCCAGGGCTATATCGTTTTCCTCAGCGATCACTCGGCACAGCGCCATGAGACAGTCACCCAGGGCTAACTGCTGCTTATCGAGACTGTTGACCTTATCGTGCTGCGGCCAGTCGGCAGGATCAACTTGTGCTGCACGTGCAATAATGGCAAGCAGCTCGGCGCCATGGCGTCGAATGGTCTTTTCCTGCAACTCGGGAATACTCGACAGATCAGACTCGCTGGAAGGTTTCTGGCGCGCGAGTTCGATCAGCGTGTCGTCCTTGACAATCCAGCGCCGCGGTCGATTCTGCTTCTGCGCCAACTCCTCGCGCCAACGGCACAGGTCACTGGCGATCTGCAGTTTCTCGCCTTTCAGTTTTAGTACGCCTTTCAATCGTTTCCAGACCTGCGATAAATCCACCTCGTACTTCGCGGGATCGGTCAACGCACGCAGGTCTTTCTCCATCCAGCCATCACGGCGACTGGTCTGCAACTGCTCGTTCAGCCGCTCATAAACCGTTAGCAGGTAGCGCACGTCGTCCATCGCGTAATCGAGTTCATCCTGGCTCAGGGGTCGGCGCATCCAGTTGGCACGCGTATGTTTTTTCTCCAGCGCAACACCGCAGATCTGTTGCACCAGATCTGCGTAGGATATCTGGTGATTGTAGCCGAGCACGGCAGCGGCAAGCTGGGTGTCAAATATCGGCGCCGGCACCGCACCGAATTTCTGATACAGAATCTCGAGATCCTGCGAACAGGAGTGGAACAGCTTAAGCAGGTCCGGTTTCGCCAGCAACTCGGCAAATGGCGTAAAATCAGTGATCGCCAAGGGATCGATACAGGCTAAGTTTTCGCCACTGCCGATCTGGATCAGGGCAAGTTCCGCGTAGTAAGTGCTTTCCCGAATAAATTCGGTATCGATCGCGCAGTAGCTGGCCTGAGCTAGCGTCGCGCAAAATTGCGCCAACGCCTCGTCATTGTCGATATAAAGATAGTCATTGCTCATGGGCACTAGCTTAACAGGGCCTTGCGACGAATATCACGCAGAATCACGAATACCCAGGGCCAGATCATCATCCCCACCAGCGGTGCGACGAAATAAACCGACAATGGGGTCGGCCTGCCCAAGATACCCTCCACCCAGGCAACCACCACCTGATTGATCAGCAACAGCAGGAACACATAAAGAGCCTGCTGTGCCAGTGCCAACACACGGATGCGCTGATAAAAATTGAGATTGAAAAAGATGACAACAACCAACGCCAACGCATGCTGCCCGAGCAAGGTCCCGAGCGAAGTGTCGAGAATGATGCCGCTGAAGAAGGCGAACCACAGGCCGACCCGATTGGGCAGTGCCATGCTCCAGTAAATCAATACCAGGGCGATCCAGTTGGGGCGATACATTTGCGCCCAGTCAGGCAGCGGCAAGATCATCAGGATCAGCGCCACCACCAGGCTTGCATGGATTACCAGATATCTCAATTGCATGATTTTACAAGCGGGGTTTGATAACCAGCACTTCGCGGCTGGAATCGAGACGTGCCTTGGGTTCGGCAATAACGGAGACAAAGCCTCGGATGCGATCTTCACTAATCGAGGTTACCCGGGCAACCGGATAATTCGAAGGAAAGCGGCCGCCAAGCCCGGACGTCACCAGCTCATCATCAACCATGATATCCGCGGTCGCCGGCAAGTAGCGTAACTCGAGCTGACGCGTGGAACCACGGCCAAAAGCGACTGAGCGCGTGCCACTGCGTACGAACTGCACCGGAATTGCGTGTTCCGGATCCGAGATCAGGATAATCGTTGACGACTGTGCATTCACATGTATCACCTGCCCCATGACGCCGAAGTCGTCAATCACAGCATGACCAATCTCGACGCCATCACTGGTACCTTTATTGATCTCGATGAGTTGACGATATGGATTCTGATCGACGGATAACAGCTCGGCGACGATAACGTCGTCAGCGATCTTGCGCGACGAGCCGAGCAGGTTGCGTAAGCGCGCGTTTTCCTCGGCGAGAATTTCAAGTTTCTGCAGGCGCGCACTGAGGATGCGACTCTCGGCTTTGAGCGCGTCGTTTTCATTGAGAAGATCGTAATGCGAGGTAAGCCAGTCACCGGCCCAGTTACCAGCGGTGGCCGGCAGACTAACCAGATAGCGCAGCGGTGAAATTGCCAGCGCGATATTAGAGCGGACAATTTCCAGATGCTGAAAGCGCTGGTCCGTCACCATGAACACAATACTAAGAACAACCAGAATCAGCGCCTGTAACGAAGCGCCACGTGCCTGGAATAGTATCTTCATTTAGGCGTAGGACGATAGCGGCTATTCTACCGCAAGAAAATCCAGCCCGTGTTGATCGATCATTTCGAGTACTCGACCGCCGCCGCGGGCGACACAGGTCAGAGGATCCTCGGCAATGATCACCGGTAAACCGGTTTCTTCCATGATCAAGCGATCCAGATCACGCAATAACGCACCGCCGCCGGTCAGCACGATACCGCGTTCTGCAATATCGGAACCCAGTTCGGGTGGTGTCTGCTCAAGGGCGTTCTTGACCGCCGAGATTATTCCGTAGAGAGGATCCTGCAAGGCTTCGAGAATTTCGTTGCTGTTCAGCGTGAATGCACGCGGTACACCTTCTGACAGGTTGCGTCCTTTGACTTCAATTTCAAGCAGGTCCTTGCCGGGATAAGCCGCTGCGATTTCAACCTTGATTCGTTCCGCCGTCGCCTCACCAATTAATATTCCATAGTTTCGGCGCACGTAGTTGATAATGGCGTCGTCGAAGCGATCACCACCGATACGCACCGATGCCGAGTAGACGATACCGTTGAGCGACATAACCGCGACTTCGGAAGTACCACCACCAATATCGAGCACCATCGAACCCTGTGCCTCGTCGACCGGCATGCCGGCACCAATCGCGGCAGCCATCGGCTCCTCGATCAGGTAAACCTTGCGTGCCCCGGCGCCCATCGCAGATTCACGAATCGCACGGCGTTCTACCTGGGTGGCACCGCAGGGAACGCAGATCAGCACGCGCGGGCTTGGCCGCATGAACTGGTTCTCGTGTACCTTGCGAATAAAATGCTGTAGCATTTTTTCGGTGTAAGTGAAGTCAGCGATAACGCCGTCTTTCATCGGCCGTTTGGCGGTGATGTTTTCCGGAGTACGTCCCAACATTTTCTTGGCGTCGGTGCCGACTGCCTCGATTGATTTGGGTCCACCGGGACCGCGATCCTGACGAATGGCGACAACCGATGGTTCATTGAGAACGATTCCCTGACCACGGGAATAAATAAGCGTATTGGCGGTACCCAAATCGATCGATAGATCGTTGGATAACAAGCCTCGAATAGCTGCAAACATGCTGTGTTTTTAACCTGTCGTAAAATTGTAGGTGAGCGTCAGCCCAAATTTACCCGAGGCTGCGCTAAATTTACCGCAGAACGGACGTACTCTAGCAACGGATAGTCATTTTCACAAGGCGAAATACCTTAAAAATCAGTCTTTTGCTTAAACAATCGGTGATTGTGTGGTAAGTTTGCGGACTTTTCCCCGGCGCTTAAGAAATATCCTGAAATGACTCTGAAATCCGATGACGTTCGAAGTATAGCTCACCTTGCACGACTCCACATTGAGGAGGAGGCAGTCGATCATTATGTCGATGATTTATCCAGTATCCTGGCGCTGGTCGAGCAGATGAACCAGGTTGATAGTCAGGGCGTCGAACCGCTTTCCAATCCACTTGACGCCACCCAGCGTTTACGCGATGACAAAGTCACCGAAGAGAACCAGCGCGACAAGTTTCAACAGATTGCACCCGATGTCGCCGAAGGTCTGTACCGCGTACCAAGGGTAATTGAATAATGCCGATGACGGTCACTGAAATCCGCCAGGGTCTTGCCAGCGGTCAGTTTTCCAGTGTGGAAATCACGCGCGACTACCTGCAACGTATCGCCCAGCATAACCCGGTACTCAACTGCTTTATCAGTGTTACCGAAGACATCGCGCTGCAGCAGGCCGAGGCTGCCGATGCCTTGCTGGCGCAAGGCAACCCGGGTTTGCTTACCGGCGTGCCACTGGCGCACAAGGACCTGTTTTGCACCGACGGTGTTAAAACCAGCTGTGGCTCGCGCATGCTGGATAATTTCATCGCACCCTACGATGCGACCGTGGTTGAGTGCATTCGTGACGCCGGCGCGGTAATGCTCGGCAAAACCAATATGGATGAGTTTGCCATGGGCTCCTCCAACGAAAACTCCTGGTATGGCAGTGTTGCCAATCCATGGAATACCGCATATGTTCCAGGCGGTTCATCGGGTGGTTCTGCGGCGGCTGTTGCAGCTGGCCTGGCGCCGGCCGCAACCGGTACCGATACCGGTGGTTCTATCCGTCAACCTGCCGCACTATGCGGCGTTACCGGTATCAAACCTACCTATGGACGCGTCTCGCGCTATGGCATGATTGCGTTTGGATCGAGCCTCGACCAGGGTGGGCCCTTTGCACGCAGCGCCGCAGACTGTGCACTTTTACTGCAGGCAATGTCCGGATTCGATGCACGCGATTCGACCTCCTCGGACACGCCCGTCGACGACTACAGCGCGCGACTGGAACAGGGCATAGAGGGTTTTAAAATCGGGCTGCCGAAGGAGTTCTTCGCCGAGGGCCTGGATAGCCGCCTGGCCAGGGTTATTGAAACCGCCATCGACGAACTGCGTAAACAGGGCGCCGAAATTTGCGACATTTCCCTGCCCAACACCGCTTTATCCATTCCGACTTACTATGTTGTCGCCATGGCGGAGTGTTCCTCCAACCTGTCACGCTTCGACGGCGTAAGATTCGGTCATCGTTGCGATGAACCCGTTGATCTAGAAGACCTCTACAAACGCTCGCGTGGCGAAGGCTTTGGCGCCGAGGTAAAGCGACGCATTCTGATTGGCACCTACGCCCTATCCGCGGGGTATTACGATGCCTATTACCTCAAGGCGCAGCAGTTGCGGCGCATGATCAAGAATGACTTTCAAACGGCCTTCGACAGCGTTGACCTGATCCTGGGTCCTACCACGCCCGAGGTCGCGTTCAAGATCGGAGCCAAGACGGACGATCCGGTCAGTATGTACCTGCAGGACATTTACACCATATCGCTGAATCTCGCCGGTCTACCCGGTCTCTCGTTACCGGTCGGTTTCGTTGACGGCCTGCCGGTCGGCATGCAGTTGATCGGCAACTATTTCGACGAGGCACGATTGCTACAGGTGGCGCACCGCTACCAGCAGGTTAGCGACTGGCATCTGCAGACCCCGGAGGCGTACTCATGACTGCCGCGGCAGTGAGCCCCTCTGACATGGGTCAATGGGAAACCGTCATCGGGCTTGAAATTCATGCTCAACTGGCGACCAGCAGCAAGATCTTCTCAGGTGCCTCCACCGCCTACGGGGCAGAGGCCAACACCCAGGCCTGTGCGGTTGACCTTGGGCTGCCCGGCGTACTGCCGGTACTCAATCGCGAAGCGGTACGTATGGCGATTCGCTTTGGCGTTGCGATCGATGCCAACATCGATCATCAATCAATTTTTGCGCGCAAGAATTACTTTTATCCCGATCTGCCGAAGGGCTACCAGATTTCGCAGTTCGAACACCCCATCGTCGGCAAGGGTCAGATCAGCATCAGTCCCGCTGAAGGTGAGCACAAACTGGTCGGCATTACCCGGGCACATCTCGAGGAAGACGCTGGCAAATCCGTTCACGACCAGTTTCCAGAACAAAGTGGTATCGACCTGAACCGCGCCGGCACGCCGCTGCTCGAGATCGTCTCCGAGCCGGATATGCGCTCGGCTAAGGAAGCCGTTGCCTACGCACGCAAGATTCACAGCCTGGTGCGGTATCTCGAAATCTGCGATGGCAACATGCAGGAAGGTTCGTTTCGCTGCGATGCCAACGTATCGATAAGGCGCAGGGGTGACGACAAGCTTGGAACGCGTGCCGAGATCAAAAACATCAATTCGTTCCGTTTCCTGGAGCGCGCCATAAATCATGAAGTCGAACGTCAGATCGAAGTGATCGAAGACGGCGGCAGGGTAGTGCAGGAAACACGGCTTTACGATTCCGAGCGCGATGAGACGCGTTCCATGCGCAGCAAGGAAGAAGCCAATGATTATCGCTATTTTCCGGATCCGGACCTGTTACCGGTGAACATCAGCGCCAGCGATATTGCCGAGATTCGCGCTGCCCTGCCGGAATTACCGGAACAAAAGAAACAGCGTTACATCAGCGAGCTGGGGCTGTCGGATTATAATGCCGAGTTATTGACCGCAAACCGCGATACGGCGCTTTATTTTGAAACTGCTTTTGCCGAAGCTGAGGCGACGCAGGCTGCCGTGCTCGTCAACTGGATTCTCGGGGATCTGACCGGCGCACTTAACAAGGCGGGGCTCGATATCAACGAGTCACCGATTAGCGCGGCGGCGCTGGTGCAATTGGTAGCCCGGATCACC
>Ga0102815_10001027_pt1 | contig 17757 bp, 16 predicted proteins | sample ColrivemetaGS759_FD_79113 | JGI IMG/M metagenome (GOLD analysis project Ga0102815, IMG submission 79113) | Estuarine microbial communities from the Columbia River estuary - Ebb tide ETM metaG S.759 | ecosystem: Environmental > Aquatic > Marine > Intertidal zone > Estuary | place: USA: Columbia...
CCCCAACTCGACCAGCATCCCGCCTTCTTCGGCATGAGGGGCCGTATGGACGTGCCCTTCCTCGGCGTGCTCGCCGGTCCCCTCGTGATCATGATCGTGGTCATGATCGTGAGCGCCTCCGCAGGAGACCAGGGCGGCGTAGGTGACGAGGAGGAGCGAGGCGCCGAGGCGCTTGGGTTGAATGGGCATGAGAGTGTCGTTGTAAAGAGGGTGACGACCAGACTACGCGAGGGTCCGAGCCACGTCCGTGGAATAGGCCTTGATGGCCGGAATCACACCCGCGAGCGCCCCGACGACGACCATGCCCAGGGGCGTCCAGAGGAGCGAGGGGTGCACCGACGTGACGTCGAGCACCACCCCGGTCTGCTCCCTGATGATCATGGCGGAGCCGAACAGGATCCCGCCATAGATGAGGTAGCCAAGGAGGCTCCCGAGGAGGGCGATGGCGCTGGCTTCGAGGACGATGGCCGAGAAGACCGTCTGCTTGCGCGCGCCGAGGGCGCGCAGGATCGCGAACTCGCGCCGCCGCTCGTTCATCGTGTTGTAGATGCTCGCCAGCAGGCCGAAGCCGGCGACCACGACCACGAGGTAGGCCACGTAGACCAGCACCTTGGTGATCCATCCGATCTTCAGGAAGAAGGTGCCGAGCACCGAGGCGATGGGCCAGGCCAGCGTCGCCGAGTCCCCGCGCCGGATCTCGTCCTGCATGAACTTGCCGCGGATGGGGCTGGAGTACTTCAGCATGACCGCCGAGACCTCCTTCCACTCGTCGGGGATCGCGGCCCCGCGCTCCACCTCCTCGGTCCCGCCCGCGAGCTTGTGCCCGTCCATGCGAAAGATGCCCTCGATGGGGATCCAGATCACGCCGTCGTTGGCGGTGTTCGTGGGCTCGAGGACGCCCGTGATCTTGTAGAGCTCCTGGTGAGGCGCAGAGCCCGGCATGTACTGCAGGCCGTGGTAGGGCCGGAAGGTGTCCCCACGCTTCAGCCCCAGCTTCTCCGCCACCACGCTGCCGAGGACCGCCTCCTGGAAGCCCTCGTCGAAGGGCTGGCCGTCTCCCTGGAACCGAAACTTCTCGCCGTTCTGGAACTCGAACACGTCGAAGATCTCGCGCGTGGTCCCGACGATGCGGTAGCCGTAGAGGTTGTCGCCGAGGGCGTAGGGGATGGCGTAGCGCACGTCGCCGCGGCCCTTGACCTCCTGGTAGAGGCTCCAGGGGATGTTCCCAGGCGAGGTCTCCAGGTGGAAGACCGTGTTGAGCACGAGCTGGAGCTGGCTGCCCTTGGCACCCAGCACCGCGTCGTACCCGATGTCGCCGCCCGTGAACGCCGTGCGCGACTGCTCCGAGACGGTGAATACGCTCATCACGAGCCCGCTGGCGAGGCCGGCGGAGATCACGGTGATGATCGTCGAGAGCAGGTGCTGGCGCAGGGAGCGCGCGACGATGAAGAGGAGTGACCTCACGAGCCCTGGGGCTCCTCGGCCATGGCCCGGTTCAGCACGGCAAAGTCGAGGGCGTCACCGAAGTCGTCCAGCACACGGGGATCGTGGCTGACGCAGATGAGCGCCGCCCCCTGCTCCCGGCACAGCTCTCGCAGGAGACCCAGCGCCTCGAGCGCGAAGCGCGGGTCCAGGTTGCCGGTGGGCTCGTCGGCGAGGACCAGCCGCGGCCGGTTCGCGAGCGCCCGCGCCAGCGCGACACGCTGCTGCTGCCCGATGGACAGCTGGGCGGGGCGGTGGCGGAGTCGGTCAGCGAGCCCAAGGCGCTCCAGCAAGGAGGTCGCGAACGCGCGGTCCGGCCCGGGGCCAAACATCATCCCGAGGGTGACGTTCTCAAGGGCGGTGTAACCGCCGAGCAGATTGAACGTCTGGAAGACGTAGCCAAGCTCCCTGGCGCGCCAAGCGTCCCGCTTCGCCTCGCCCATTCCAGACACCACGTCGCCGTCCCAAACGACGTCACCGGAGGTGGGCGCCAGGAGCCCGGCGATGATGTTCAGGAACGTCGTCTTGCCGGACCCGCTCGTCCCGGCGATCGCGACCTGCTGGCCCCCCTCCACCTCGAAGGACGGGACATCGAGGATGAGCTGATCTTCCCCGTCCGGGGACCGGAAGGCCCGGCGGACGTCGCGGAGTTCGAGGAGGGGCATGGCGGAGATTGTAGGACCCCCGCGCCCCAGGGAAACCTGTCTACACGTCCCTCACCGGATTCGTCGCCCCGCGGGGCGCAGGCTCACATGTGCGGTCCCGGATCGGGCAGCCCGCCCTCGGTCAGCTTGGTGGTGATGTACTCCACCGCCTCGTCCACCGAGTCGGTCTGGAAGAACAAGTCGACGTCGTCCGGCGAGATCGTTCCGAACTCGATCAGGGTCTCGAAGTTGATGACCTTGGACCAGAACTCCTTACCGAACAGGACAATGGGCAGGGCCTTCTTGATCTTGAGCGTCTGAACGAGAGTCACCACCTCCATGAACTCGTCCAGGGTCCCGAAGCCCCCCGGCATCACGACGATGGCCTTGGCCATGTAGGTGAACCAGAACTTGCGCATGAAGAAGTAGTGGAACTCCAGCGACAGGCCCTCGGTGATGTGCGGGTTGTCGTTCTGCTCGAAGGGCAGGCTGATGTTGAGCCCGATGTTCAGCCCGTCCGCCTCCGAGGCCCCGCGGTTCGCCGCCTCCATGATCCCCGGGCCGCCGCCCGAGCAGATCACAAAGCGCTGCCGGCCCTCCTCCAGGCCCTTGGCCCACTCCGTCAGCTTGAAGGAGAGCTCCCGCGCCGCCTCGTAGTAGGCGGACATGCGCAGGTCTCGCTCGGCCTTGGCCACGTCGCCCCCGGAGGCCTTCGCCTCCTCGAGCCCCTTCTCCGCGTCATCCCTTGGGAGCAACCTCGCAGAGCCGAAGACCACGATCGTGTCCTCGATCTTCATCTCCTCGAAGCGGGCCTCAGGCTCGAGGTACTCGGCCAGGATCCGCATGGGGCGGGCGGTACGGCTGTGAATCCAGGGAAGGTTCTCGTACGCCTTCACGGCGCGATAGCGGCTCTCTGACATGCCAGGAGTCTGGCGCTCTGCACCTCTGGAGGCCAGAGAACTCGACCGGCTCCTAGACTCTTCACATGACCCAACCGATCCCGCCCGGCTCCCCCAGCGCTCCGACCGAGCGGCGCGGTGCCTTCGCCACGTTCCTGAGCATCGTGGAGAAGCTGGGGAACCTGCTGCCCCACCCCGTGACGCTCTTCGCGATCTTTGCCGCCGGGATCGTCCTCTTGAGCGGCCTGGCCTCGTGGCTCGACCTCTCCGTAGAGGACATCCGGCCGGACACCAAGGGCGAGGAGATCCGGGCCGTGAGCCTGATGTCCGCGGAGGGCCTGCGCCGGATCTCCATGGGACTGGTGACCAACTTCACCAGCTTCGCCCCCCTGGGCACCGTCCTGGTGGCGCTCCTCGGCGTCGGGGTGGCCGAGCGGTCCGGCCTGCTCTCAGCCGCCATCCGGGCGCTGGTGCTGGCGGCGCCGCGGCGGCTCCTGACCCCCACGATCGTGCTGGCCGCGGTGCTGTCCAACACGGCCTCGGAGATGGGCTACGTGGTCCTGATTCCACTGGCGGCGGTGATCTACCACTCGGTCGGGCGGCATCCCTTCGTTGGGCTCGCGGCCGCCTTCGCCGGCGTGAGCGGCGGATACAGCGCCAACCTCTTCATCGGGACGGTGGACCCGCTGCTGGCGGGCATCACCACCGAGGCCGCCGCCATCGTCGGCGGCGCCGACTACGAGGCCGGCGGCTCGAAGGAGGTCCTGGCCACGGCCAACTGGTACTTCATGGCCGTCAGCACGCTGATGATCACCGTCCTGGGCACGCTGGTCACCGAACGCCTCGTGGCGCCGTGGCTCGGTGAGTACGACGAGTCCGCGGCGGAAGACGGGGCCCTGGAGGCCAGCCAGGACGGGCTACAGCCCCTCGACGCCAAGGAGCGCCGCGCCCTGCGCTGGGCCGGCGTCACCCTCGCCGCCCTGATCGCCGTGCTGCTCGCTCTCGTGCTCCCCGAGGGCGGCGCGTTCCGCGCCCCCAGCGCCGCCGCCGACGCCACCTTCGTGGAGAAGATCAGGCCCGCCCTGAAGAGCGTGGTGGCGCTGATCTTCGTGTTCTTCATCGTCCCCGCCGTGGTCTACGGCCGGATCGCCGGGACCATGCGCACTGACCGCGACGTGATCGACGGGATGTCCAAGGCCATGGCCTCCATGGGCCTCTACATGGTGCTGGTGTTCTTCGCCGCCCAGTTCGTGGCCTTCTTCAAGTGGACGAACCTCGGGCTGATCCTCGCCATCTCGGGGGCGAACTTCATCGAGAGCGCGAACCTCTCGGGGCCGATCATCTTCCTGCCGTTCATCCTGATGTGCTGCTTCGTCAACCTGATGCTGGGCAGCGCTTCGGCGCAGTGGGCGATCACGGCGCCGATCTTCGTGCCGATGCTGATGCTCTCCAACTACACGCCGGAGGTCATCCAGGCGGCGTACCGGATCGGGGACAGCACGACCAATCCCATCACGCCGATGATGAGCTACTTCGGGCTCATCCTCGCGTTCGCCACGAGGTACGACCGCAAGCTCGGGATCGGGACGATCGTCGCCACCATGCTCCCCTACTCCATGGCGTTCCTCGCGGGTTGGGTGGTGCTCTTCTACCTGTGGGTCTTCGTCTTCGGGCTCCCCGTCGGGCCTGGCACCGAGCTCTACCTGCAGCCCTAGCGGCGTCGAGGCCCAGGCTCTCGTCACGCGAGGTCGCGATGTGCGGAGCGGTGACAGTCAACGAAGGTGGGCAGGAGCCAGCGCGCGCCGTGGTTCCGCGACCATGCTCGCGCTCGCCGCGCGGCTCGGCGCTCGTCACTCATCGTGGCGCTGCGCTCGATCGTCGACCTTGTCCTTCGCCTTCTTGAAGAGGTCATCGAGATCGCGTGGTCTCGCCCTCTCTCGATTCAACGCGCTGTCGAAGGCGTCCTCGCTGCGCGACCCCCGATCCGTGACCGTTCGAGCCGCGGCGTCCCAGCGCTTGCCGTCCTGCACGGGCTTGCCGAACTCGTCGAGCGACGCCTTGGGCGCGTGCCGGAGCACCTTCTGCGACAGGACATCGATCAGAAGCCGGGAGTCGCAGCACGGGCAGTCGATTTCAATTTCCTTCATGTGGGCGCAGGTCGGAGCATTTTGGGCATGCCGTCACGCCGGGCTTCATTGCGTTTGAGGCGCCGCTGGAACGGCCGGGACCATTTTATTACAGATTGACGGACGAGAGGTGACCGCAATGCCGCCGAGGCATATTCGCCTCTGCGGAACGAGTAGGAACTGCGCCGAGACCCGACGCGACCTCCCGCTTCACCGCACTGACCGCCTGCCCAACGATCCGATGACGCGACAGACCACGATTCGTAACGCGTTCCAGACCTCGGTGCTCTTCGAGCGGGCCCTGGGCCTGGTGCTCTGGACAGGGCTGATCGCCGTGCTGTTCACGAAGTCATACCTCTGATCGTCCCCTCGCTCGGTCCGATGGACGCCCCGGCGGCCCTCCGATCAGCGACACGCTCGCGGCCGATCCGGCCAACGTGACATCGCTCCCGCGTTGCCTCGTGCAGGCCCCACGGGTGTCCGGCGCCGCTGATCAGGTGATCACTGACTCCGAGCGGCGTCCAGCGCCAGCGTTGCCTCGCCAAAGGCCCTGCCGATGTCGCTGAAGGTGCGAGGACTCCCCAGGTAGTGGAAGGGGTAGTCCGAGCCCACCAACTTCCACTCCTCGAGGTGCTCCCGCCAGCCCTTGTCGAAGATGGCCTGAGCCTCCTCGTCCCAGAACTGATCGGTGCGCACGAGTCGGGTGTTCGACCGGAACTCGGGGAGCAGGGTGGGCGCTGCCTGCGCGTCCTTGAACAGGTCCCGCTTCGGGTCCGCCTGCTTCGCGCCTCCGACCCCGAGCTGCCCGACCACGAAGGGCAGATCCGCCGCCTTGAGGTCCCGACGGACATCACGAATCAGGCAGGCGAGGTTGCGGGAGTAGTCGGCCACCGCCTCGTCGTTCACGAGGTCGTTCCACCCCTGGAACCAGACGAAGCCGCTGAGCTCGAACGCTCCGTCCCCCATGCCCGGGAAGGCGCCGCGCGCCTCACCCAGCGCCCGCTCGACCTCGCGGAGCATGCCGCGGTAGTCCCGGCCGAAGGACGCCTTCACATCCTCCATCGTCTTCTCCGGGGTCTTCTTCTGCTCCGCCGCGAGCAGACGCTCCAGGGTCACTTGATCGGGTAGACCGGCGCTCGGCGGCCGGAAGTCTCTGTACAGGCTCCGGCCGCCCCAGGCCGCCTTGATGAGCAGCACAGGCTCCTCGAAGTGATTCCCCACCACGTGCCCAAAGTCCAGCTCAACGCCCACTCGGCCCGGGCTGCCGAAGCCGACCGTCAGGGGCCCGCGGCGGCCGAGAAAGTCGATCCAGACGTCATCACGGACGCCCCAATCGCCGTCCTCTCGCAGGTGCGCAAAGCGCTTCGCGGTGGCGGGCTGGGTGGCGACGTGCTCCATCAGCGGGAGCTGAGCCTTGCCCTCCATGTTCGACTGACCGGCGAGGATGAAGACCTTGATCGTCTCCGACGCGAAGGCTGGTGAGGAGGCGAGCAGGCAGGCGAGCAGGAGGAACGGCTTCATCGTGGGAGGGTCGGAGCTCCGACCGGGGTCAACGGAGGAGGTCGGCGGCGAGGAGGCGCTGGAGGTGGTGAGGCCCCGCCTCATGCTCGGGAGAGAAGCGTCCGCCAGGATAGAGCCTGGACCGGACGCCCTTCTGCACGGAGTGCACCACGGCCTGGTCCTCGAGCTCGACCTGGTCGAGCGCGCTCCCGACCCCGGTCTCCACGAGCGCGGGTCGCGCTACCCAGCGTAGGTAGCGGACGCGGCAGCGGCCTGGGCCCGTCGGCTCCACCAGGTTGACCGAGATCCCCCACGTGTAGACGTTCACCATGAGGTTGGGATAGAGCCAGAGGTACTCCGCCACGAGCCCCTCTTCCCGCTGAAGGCAGGGCTCGTCCCCGGCCCCGAAGCCCAGCTGGTTCACCGTCTGCCCCTCGATCTCCACGCGGTACTTCCCGAAGTCGAGGCCCGCGTTGAGGCCCGGGTGGACGAAGGGGATGTGGAAGCCCTCGAGGTAGTTCTCGCAGTACACCGCCCAGCTCGCGTCGAGGTCGTAGGCGCGCGAAGCCTCGGGGGCGAAGGTGAAGGTCTCGCCCTCAAACTCGGTGAGGGCGGTGCGCAGCGGTCCGGACCAGCGGTCGAAGTCGACCCCAGGGGCGAGGGACAGGAACCTGAGGGGACCCAGGGCCCGGAGTTCCACGCCGGCGAGGTCGTCCTGGGGCCGCGGAAAGTCGAGAGCGCCCTCGAAGCCCGGGCAGGACTCCATCTTCCCGTCGAGCCCGAACCTGCGCCCGTGGTACGCGCAGCGCAGCCCCTTGCCATTCGAGGCGCCTTCGGCCAGCAGCGCGCCTCGGTGGGTGCAGACGTTGGAGAGCACCCGCTCCCCCTCACCATCGCGGACCCACACCAGCGGCTCATTGAGCCCCCCTTCGAGGAGGGTGAACGGCTCCACAATGTGGGCTGGATCCGGGACCGGGAGCAGCTGCCACGAGGGGGCAAAGACCCGCTCAAGGACGCGCTCATGGACCCGTGGGTCGAAGTGCAGGGCCGGGTTGATCGTGCCCGCACGCCGCAGGTCGGGGTCGACCGGGCTGATGTCCTCTGGCTCTTGGCTCATGGTTCACTCCCCCGAGGAGGGCACGGAGACGGACCCGCCGTTGTCTGCGGCGCCGAGGTTCAAGAAGAAGGGCGCCGCGCGGCGCGACCAGACATCGGGGGTCTCGCAGTCCCCCGCCGCCTCCCCCCGGACCTGCCGGAGCATGCCCGTGTCGATCACTCCCGGACCGACGGCGACAGCCGCCATCCCGTCCGGGAGCTCCTGGGCGAGGGCGCTGATCATGCCCTCGACCGCGAACTTGCTGGCGCAATAGGGGGCCACCTCGGGGGAAGAGAAGCGCCCCCAGCCCGAAGAGAGGCCGACGAGCACCCCCCGGCCACGCTGGATCATCGGGGGCGCGAGGGCCCGCATCACGTTGGCGACCCCGGAGACGTTCACCGCGAGCACGGCGTCGAACTCCTCGGCGGAGACCTCCCAGAGCGGCGCGGGGTCATTGATCTTGCCGGCGTTGGCGATCACGAGGTCGGGGACCATCCCGCGGGCGCACGCCTCCTCCGCCCAGGCCGCCACCTCGGCCGCGGACCGAACGTCCACGGGCCGCGTGAAGACCCGGTCGCCGCCCAGGCCCTCGAGCTCCGCGAGGAGGCTCTCGGATCGGCCGCAGGCCACGAGCCTGTGCCCGCCTTCGATCAGCCGCTCGGCGAGGGCGCGGCCCAGGCCCCTCGTCGCGCCGGTCAGCGCCACGGTCCGTTGCGTTCCTTGCTCCATCGGCCACATTCGACCACGCCGATGAGGACACCGCCGCCCCCCGTGGCGTCGAAAGAGCGGCCGGTTCAAAGGACGGCGGTCCGGATGGGCGGCGCCAGCGGAGCGCTCGGCCGGGGGATCGCTATCCTCATCCAGAGTCCACGCAGATCTCTCCTCGCCGTCCCCCGACCTCCACCGCCCCGGCTAGCCGTGCTCGAGTCCCTCTTCACGCTCTTCATGCTCATCGTCCTCCAGGCCGTCCTGGGGTTCGACAACCTGCTGTACATCTCCCTGGAGTCCAAACGCGCGCCGGAGGCCGAGCGCAAGCGGGTCCGTCAGCTCGGGATCGGAATCGCGATCGGCCTGCGGATCGTGCTGCTCTTCGCCCTGCTCCAGCTCATCGAGGTCGCGCAGAACGTGTTCTGGGAGCCCCACTGGGAGGGGGTCTTCATCGCCGATTTCAACGCCCACAGCCTGATCGTGCTCTTCGGTGGCGCCTTCATCCTCTACACCGCGACCAAGGAGATCCTTCACATGATCGCGCTGGAGGACGTGGACTCAGGGGACGCGAAGAAGGCCGCCTCGACCGCGCGCGTGGTCGCGCTGATCGTGCTCATGAACCTGGTGTTCTCCTTCGACTCGATCCTCAGCGCCATCGCGCTGGCCGGGCCGGATGGCGAGATCATCATGTCCATCGCGATCATCGTCAGCGGCATCCTCATGATCGTCCTCGCTGAGCACGTGTCGACCTTCCTGGCGCGCAACCGGATGTACGAGGTGCTGGGGCTCTTCATCCTCTTCATCGTCGGCGTCATGCTCGTCACGGAAGGCGGGCACCTCGCGCACATCGAGCTCTTCGGGAACGAGGTGATGCCGATGACCAAGACGACCTTCTACTTCGTCATCGCCATCCTCGTGCTCACCGACGTGGTCCAGACCCGCTACCAGAAGCGGCTCCAGCGCGCGCTTGAGGCACAGAAGGGACGGCGGGTCGACGCCGACTGAGCCTGCTCCGCCCGGGTGAACCCGGTCCAGCCAGGCGAAGCCTCGGCGGCGGCCCGGACAGCGGCCTCGCTGACCTCCGCCAGCGGGCACGATCGCCCAATGACCCTGGCGCGGGCACGCAGAACTCCTCCTGAAGACGAGGGGGCCCGGCGCCCCGATGGCGCGCGCCCCTAGGTCCGGCCCGGGAGGTGCGCGTTCGTGTGCGGGGCCCACTCCCGGAGACGACCGCGGTAGACCCGAAGGTGTTCGTGATAGAAGCCGTCGCGCAGCTCATAGGCACCCTCCACGCCCTCGATCTCCTCCATGAACCGCTGGTCCTCGAAGTAGTAATCACGGAAGGGTCCCGAGGTCGTGCCCACGACCTCGACGTCGAAGCCGTTCCGGTCCATCAGGCGCTCGGTCTCCCCGAAGTCCGCCATGGACGACTGGATGAAGATCAGCTCACCGAGGGGGCGCAGCCGCTTGTGCGCATCGAGGATGAGCGAGTCGATGAAGTAGCGCCGGTTCTGCTTCCCGCTCTGACAGAAGGGCGGGTTCGACACCACGGTGTCGAAGCGGCCCGGCGTCGAGAGCCAGTCGGCCACCCGGAATTCGATCTCTGCGTCCTCGCCACAGTTGCGCTCGAAGTTCGCCTGGGCGGTCACGAGCAGCTCCTCCGTGATCTCCGTCGCGACGATCGACGCGGCGCCCTTCCGGTGGATCAGGATCGTGTGGTTCGCCACGCCCGCGCCCAGCTCAAGCACGTCCCGCCCCCTCACGAGGTCGCTCTCGGCGATCATCTGGGCCAGCCAGTGGCCGTGGGGCGTGGGGCTCCAGTCGTCGTCACCGGCGCGGAGATCCATCGAGAGCAAGCGGTCGGCTGATTCCATCTGCGTCCTCCAGCCCGAGGCACCATCGCCCCCAGCGGGGCAGCAGAGTAACAGGTCCCCAGGGCCCGCTGTGCGCTCCGGATGGCCTCAGCCGTCGACGATGGAGTTAGTGGCAGACTCGGCGAGGAAGAAGCGCCCCACCTCGACCTCGATCAGCTCACCTTCGTCTGGCTCACCCTCGTCCGAGGCGAAGGCGTAGCTCCCCTCCATCGTGCCCCAGTCGGTCGGGAGCTCGGCCATGCTCTGGTATTCGAAGTGGTCCCCCGGCTCCAGCCGCGGCTGCTCGCCCACGACGCCGGGCCCACGGACCTCTCGCCGCTCGCCATTCGCATCGGTGATCACCCAGTGCCGAGACCGCAACGTGAGGGCGCGGTCCCCCACGTTCGTGATGGTGATCTGATAGGCGTAGACCCAGCCCCGCTCTCCCGGGTCCGTCCGCTGCTCGAGCAGCTGCGCCTTGGCCGCCACTTCGATGCCGTGGGTCGTGGTCACGCTGTTCGGACCGTCGGTGTCGCCTGAGGAGGGATTCATGATCGCAGGGTGAGGTTTGCCAAGCTCGTCCGGTCGGCCGAGCGGGCACCGAGAAGTGTAAGCCCAAGCGGGTACGCTTTACATCTCGGCCCGCGACCATGGTCCATCCTGCACACACATCGAACCCGACCTTCGCCGCCCTCATCCCAGGAGCCGTCGCCTCGTTGACCCTTGGGCTCGCGGCCTGCGGTTCGGTTGGGCTCTTCTCCGAGGTTCCGGGCGTCCCGAGGGATCGCGCCTCCAGGTTTGATCGATTCGTGTCCGAGCTCGACCTCGCGCTCACGGACACCGCCCCGCTGCTCGAGCAGGTTCGACGCGGATCAGAAGGAGGACAAGGCCAGGAGGTGAGGCGGGGGTCGGACGTGCAGAGCGCCAACCGCCGCGACGCCGTGCGGCGCGCGGTGATCGAGAGCGGCAGCCGGCGGCTCGACCGCGAGTTCGCCCCTGGCCGGCTGGACGAGGCCCGTGCGACCACATCCAGCATCCTGATCGGCGACCTCGCTCACCTAGCGGCCCAGCGCGAGCGGACAGGCGGGCGCCCCACGACCCCGTGGAGCGGACCGCTCATCGAGGCCCCTTCGGTCCTCCTCCGGGAGCAGCGACGCTCGACCATCGCAGACGTCGATCGCTGGGAGGAGGCCTTGCGCGCTCTCGCCGCGGAGGAGGGCACCGCGGTGTCCGGCCCCTCCGACTCGCCGAGCGCCCGCGATGGCGCTGTGGCAGCCAGCTCGAGGGTCTTGCTCGAGGCCCTCGCCGGATCGGTTGGTCCCGGCGGGGTCACCGACCCGCTCCTGGGCCCCCTCAACGCAGCGGTGGCCCAGCTCAACGGGCTCCTCCTCTCGATCGTCACCCTCGACGCAGGCCGCTCGGAGCTGGGGGTTGCGCTGCAGCGCCGATACGCCACGGCCACCTCCGACGCCACCATCGATGAGGTGTTCGGCGCCTCTTCATGGGAGGCGCTCGAAGGGCCCGCCCGGGAGCGATGGCTCGCTCCGCTGCAGGAGGCCGCAGGGATGGAGGCTTCCACGGAGCGCCTCTCCACCATCGCACGCTCGGAGCTCGACCGCCTGACCCTGGAACTCGCGCGGGCCGCTGACCTCGTCGACGAGGGGGAGACCTCCCCCAGCGCTGCGAGGCTCGCCTTGAGGGCCCTTCGATCCGGTGAGAGCACTCCCCCTGGGAGCGAGCGCCCCGTGCGCGAACCCGAGCTGCTCTGGTCCGAGGCGCGCAAGCGTCTCGGTGAGTTGATCGCGGATCATCCCCCTACCCCCATCGACGCTGCGGTCGCCGAGCCCTTCGAGCGACCGTTCGGTCGCTGGAGCCCGTTTGTACCGGGCAACCTCGCCCCCGCGGATGATCCTCGCGCCCGTACCCCCCTCTACCTCGCCGCCCCGCCAGAGGCGGACTTCCTGCCCCGCTGGCTGCGGGAGGCCGAGGCCTGGCGGGAGGGCGTCCCCGGTCGCGCCGTCGCCGATGCGTACCGCCGATCCGCCCGTGATGTCCCGCCCATGACCCGCAGGAGGACGCGGGAGGCCTTCGAGGAGGGCTGGGGGCTCTACGCCATCGGAGCCGCCGTCGATGCGGGAGCCCTCAACGAGATCGACCGTGGGTTCGGTCGGGTCGCGCAGGAGCTCTGCGCCTTCGCCGCGATGCTCACGGACCTCGGGGTCTACGGGGATGGCTGGTCCCGGGAGCAGGCGGCCGCCTTTCTGATCGAGGTGACTCCTCTACCCGCGGTCTCGATTGATCAGCTCGTGATCCGCAGCTTCGCCCAGCCGGGCCGCGTCGCGCTCCCCGCCATCGGGCTGCTTCGCTTCCGGGCCCTCCGCCGCGGCGTGGAGGCCGCGCTCGGTGACGGCTTCGACCTCGCCTCGTTCCACGCCGCGCTCCTCAACGGCGGGCCGGTACCGATGAGTCAGGTCGACCCACGGATTCAACGCTGGCTCAAGCGCGGCGCCCCCGGCCCGCGCTGAGCTGCGCGGCCACGGGGCACCAGGCCATCACTGCTTGGCCAGGTAGGCCTCGGCCAACCACGCCCCGAGCGCGACGATGCCCTCGGTGGAGATCACCAGCTGCTTCTCCTGCGGCGGCAGCCCCTCAGTTGGGACGTGGAACGTGTACCTGTCCGCCGCCGCCAGCGCCGCCACCTCGGACATCACGTCGATGCCGTTCACGTCCTTGTGGTCGGTCGGGGGCTGCTGGCTGACGTACCAGTGGAGCTTCGATTCCTTGAGGTCCTTCCGACTGGCCTCGATCAGCTGGCCGATGTGACCCGCGGCGCCCCGGCGAAAGGGGCCGAAGGACATGTCGTTCTCACCCACGTGATAGAAGACCCCCTCGAGGTCGACGCGGTATCCCTTGGAGCGGAGCTCCTTGATGGAGGCCTTCACGAACTCGATGAAGCGCGGGTACAGGTTCCGGGTCACGGCCACGCTCCCGTCGGGGGTCCAGTCGACGATCTGGCTCCCGCTGTGGGTGAACTTGGCGATCGCGACGTTCTTCACCTTTCCCTCCACCAGCGCCGCGCCGAAGCTGAGCTCGGGTCCGAAGGTGTCGTAGGGGCCGCAGGGCCCGAGCAGCTCCCAGCCGCTGGAGGTCTTGAAGTCACCGCCGACGCTGTAGCGGTAGGCGATGTCGCCTTGATCCTTGAGCAGCTTCTTGCCGCCCTTGACGTCCCGAAGCTCCTGCACGAAGGCCCGCTCCCCCTCCATGTTCCGGTGTCCGGCGAGGACGAAGAGCTTGACCGTGCGGCCACCTCGGAAAGGGAGCTTCTTGAGCCCGCGGTCTTCGTCCTCGAGGGCACCGATGTTCCGCAAGTACGCCCGCGCGTAGTTCACGCCGTGCTCCAGCTGGCCGAGGGTGCCGTAGTGGTAGTGCAGCCCGACGCCGCCACCGATCTCCACGCCCACGTGGGAGGTCGGGACGTACTCCGAGAGCGGGTCCGCCTCGGTCACCGCGCGCTGCCCGACGCTGATGGCGTGCATACGCGGCCGAAGGTCCATGCCCCAGATCGTCTTGGTGCACAGCTCCCCGACGTAGAACCGCAGGTCCGGCGCGTCGAGATCCTTGCGCCAGCGAGCCACGAAGTTGGCGAGGTTCTCGCCGTACCTCTTCTGGTAGTCCTCGTTGAACATGTCGTTCTCGCCCTGGTGCCACATGACGCCCTCGAGGCGGTAGGGCACCTTCTTGCGGTCGAGCTCGGCGAGGGCAGAGCGGACGAGTTCCATGGTCAGCGGGTACATCTCGAAGCCGCTGGGCTCGTCGGGGTTCCAGTCCCCGCCGAGGTGCGTCCCGCCCGCGGCGCACTTGATGATGGCGATGGGCGCGTCGATGGCGCCGGTCACCTCTCGGGCGAAGCTCAGCTCGGGCCCCACCACGCCGTTGACCGGCTGCAGATCGACCCAGCCGTCGGAGCGCATCTTCTGCTCGCGGCCGATGCAGTACTGGAAGCGCACCTTCTCTTGGGGCTCACCGAGGCCATCGAACGGGGGGAAGCGCTCGATATCCGAGACCTTCGAGTCCGAGCCCACCATGTTCGACTGACCGGCGAAGATAAAGACCCGGACGGGCTCACGGCCGGTGTCCGCCGAGGGAGGATCGGACGCGCCAGAGGCCAGGGTCGAGAGGAGCGCAGCGAGCGCCGCGGCGACGAGAGAGCGGAGGATCATGGGGAGGTCCAGAGTCAACGGTCTTTGCCCCTTGGGGCGCGGCGATTCAATCGCGGAGCGACGGATCGAAGAGGTCGCGGGGGATCCCGCCCTCGGCGAGGCGCTTGCGCAGCCGCTGCCAACGGCGGGCCACGGCGCCCTCGGTAGAGTCGAGGCGCTGGGCGGCGACCTTGTAGCTGAGCCCCTCGAGGCCGCAGTACCCGACGAGCTTGCGGTCCGGCTCGGGGAGGGAGGACACCGACTCGAGGAAGCGTCCGAGGGTGTCGTCACGCTCGATGCGGGCGCTGATGGCGGTGGCGGGATCCATGACCTGTTCGAAGACCGCGCGCTTGGTCTCGCTCCCCAGGTTCACCTGCCGGCGCCGGCGCCCATCCCGGAGCAGCTCGAGCAAGACAATCTTCGCCACCCGGAAGACCCACTTGCGGAAGGGCGTGGTCTCGGCGTCGATGCGCTCGATGGAGTCCCAGGCCCGAAGCCAGACCTCCTGCACCACGTCCTGAGCGTCGATCTCGGACCGGCGATCCCGCGCCAGGCGCAGTGTGGCCCAGGCGTAGATGGACGGCGCCACGTGCTCGTACAGGACACCAAACTCCGTGACGCCTCCCTCCTGGGCACGCCGCAGCCACGTCTGTGTCTCGCCTTCGGGCGGCTCTGCATCAGGATTGGACAAGCTCCCCCCATGGTACCCCGTCGCTGGGCGTCTACGGGGAAGACACAATGCCAGCAGCCCGCTCCTGGTGCTTCGGGATCGGGCAGCCACTGCTAGGGTGGGTCCAGAGCCAGCCGCCCTTGGAAGAACACGAAGAATCCATCGATCCCGCCGTTCTGGACTTCATCCAGGACTTCGAGGACGACGTGATTTCGGGTACGCACCGCCCGCTCGGCTTCTACCTCAAGCGCTACCCGGAGGCGGAGACCCAGGTCGCCGCGGAGTACTTGCGCCGGCGAGCGGCCACCGACCACGAGGCCGAGCGCGCCGCGAGCGAGATCGACGGCGAGCGAATCGGTCGATTTCGGGTCGTGGGCGCGCTGGGCCAGGGTGGGCAGGGGATGGTCTACGAAGCCGTGGACGACCGCCTGGGTCGCCGCGTCGCGCTGAAGCTCCTGCAGGGTCGACTCATCACCGAGACCCGTCGCCGACGGTTCCAGCGCGAGGCCGAGATCCTCGCGCGCATCGACCACCACGCCATCGCCGAGGTCCTCGACGCCGACTTCGACGGCGAGGAGCCCTTCATCGCCATGCGCTTCGTCCCTGGGACGGACCTGGCCGCCGAGGTCCGCGCCGCGCGCGTGGAGGACACCACGGTCCTGCCGGTCGCCCCCAAGACCGGGCCCGAGATTCACCGGGTGCTGCGCTTCTTTGAAGGCGTCGCGTTGGCGCTGGACGCCGCCCACCAGCTGGGAGTCGTCCACCGGGACGTGAAGCCTGGCAACCTCATGGTCCGCCCGGACGGCGAGCCCGTGGTGCTCGACTTCGGCCTCGCCACCGGCTCCGAGGACGAGGCCCTGACCCGCGCCGGCGAGGGGCTCGGGACGCCGGAGTACATGGCTCCCGAGCAGATCGAGGAGGGCCGCGGGTCGGTGGACGCGCGAACGGACGTCTATGGCCTCGGCGTCTCGCTCTACGAGGTCTTGACCGGCGCCCGCCCCTTCCAGGGAGCCAGCCCCCACGAGATCCAGGCTTCGATCCTCAGGGACGCGCCGCCCCCCGCTGACCGCATGAACCGCGCCCTCGGCAGCAGCGTCGCCGCGGTGGTCTCGGTGGCCATGGACCTGGACCCCGAGCGGCGCTACGTGAGCGCCCACGCCCTGGCAGAAGACCTGCGTCGCATCCAGGCCTTTGAGCCGATCATGGCCCGGCCGCCCGGCCCCGCCGTCCGGCTGACGCGTTGGGCCCAGCGCCAGCCCGCCCTCGCGGCCTCGCTCGCCGGCGTCTTCCTCGCGATCACCGCCGCCCTGCTGGTGGCCCTCCATGGGATCGACGTACGAGACGGGCTGATCGTCGATAAGAACGACGCCCTCCGCGAGAAGACCCAGGCCCTCGACTTTGCGCGCTCGCGGCTCTACCTGGCCCGCGCGGAGGAGCGCCTCGAGGGCAACCCCAGCGCCGCCCTCGCCCTGGCCGAGTACGCCGACCGGCTCCACTCCACGCCCGAGTCTCGCTCGGCCCTCTTCGCCCCGCTCCTGGCCACCCGCCTCGAGCGCCGCTTCACCGCCGAGGGGGCGGGCCGGGTCCGGAGCGTGGCCATGTCGCCAGCAGAGGATGAGGTGGCCGGCGTCGCGGACGAGGATCAGCTCTGGATCTGGCCGGTGGGGCCCGAGGCCGGGCGTCGCGTGGACCTTCCGGGCGACGGCCAGGACCTCACGGTGGTGCGGTGGCTCGACGCCGACGGCGAGCTGCTCGTGGGCAGCGCCGGCGGAACGGTCCACCGGGTCCGCGGGGAGGAGCTGCTCTGGTCCTCCACCGGCGGGCCAGCGGTGAGCTCCATCGAGGTCGAGGACGGGCGCGTCCTCGTCGCGGGCGAGGAGGGCCGGCGGGTGCTCGACCTCGCCACGGGCGACCCCATCGAGACCGGCGCAGGCGAGGCGTCACGCCCCGCCCCCACCCGACACGCCGTGGAGCTGATCGCTCGCCCCGGCTCCACCGAGCGAGGCCTCCGGGTGCGGAGCTCGGACGGTGAGGTCTCCCTGGACGTCTCCTGCCCCCCCGGCGAGGTGACCGCCCGCGCCGTGTCCGCCGACGGCGCCCGCGCCGCGGTGGCCCTTGAGCCAGGGCGAGTCTTTGCCTGGTCAGTGCTGTCGGGGGAGGTCCTCGTCGACGAGACGGGGGAGTTCCGGCCGGCGGGCTTGAGCTGGTCTGCAAGTGGTCGCCGCCTCGTCCTGACAACAATATCTCGCAACGCCTACGTCTGGCGGGCCTAGCCCCGACCCGAACTCTTCGAGGTCCGAGAGGCCGGACCTGAGCTCCTGACGGCCGAGTTCATCGGCGACGGGCGACGCGCCCTGCTCGTGGATCGCAGCGGGCGCCTGCAGCTGATCGCCACGCCCCATCCCAGCCCCACGGCCGCTGCCGGAGAGCCCTCTCCCGGAGAGGTCCTCTGGGAGCGGGTGCTCGAGGAGGAGCTCGGGTGCGCGTCGGAGGTGACGCCGAGCGGCCACCTGCTCACGGTCGGCACCCGCGGCCAGGCCATGCTCTGGCGCGTGGATCCCGAGGTGGACTCCCTGGAGC